>Ga0181559_10003480_pt1 | contig 15452 bp, 5 predicted proteins | sample 011ome_21_FD_133752 | JGI IMG/M metagenome (GOLD analysis project Ga0181559, IMG submission 133752) | Coastal salt marsh microbial communities from the Groves Creek Marsh, Skidaway Island, Georgia - 011508AT metaG (megahit assembly) | ecosystem: Environmental > Aquatic > Marine > Intertidal zone...
CCCGAATCGGCGGCACCCGCGGAGGGGACGACGCGCGCGGCGCTCCGCCGCGCCGACGCCGCGTCCTCGCGCGTCGAGCTCTCGCCGCCGAAGTACGGACCGGGCGCCGCGACGACGACGGGAGCGGACCCGCGGTAGGCGTCCGACTGCGCCGCCTTCGGTGCCGCCTTCGGGACGTACTCCCTTCCCGCGTCGCCGAAAATGTCCTCATCGCTGTCCTCCGCGGCCGCCGCGGCGCGCGGCGCGAGCGCCTCGGCCGCCGCCGCCGCCGCCGCCGCCGCCGCCGCCGCCGCCGCCGCGCGCGCGGCTCTCTTCCTCGCCTTCTTGGCGTCGCCGCCGCTGCCGGCGACGCCGCCGCCTCGGGCCAGAGCGCCGGCGATGGCGTCGGCCACCTTCCGCAGCGCGCGCGCGTCGCGCGCGGCCATGCGTTTCGAGGAGAACGTTTTCCCGTCGCGGAACGCGTCCGCCTCGGACGCCGAGCGCACGGTGGTCACGGGCGCGTCCGGCGCGCGCGCGTCGAGCGCGAACGCGAACGCGACGCGGCCGGAGGCGAACCGCTCGTCGATTCGTATTTTTCCTTCGCGACGTTCGCGCGCTTCTCGCGCGCGCGCGTCTCGCTCGCGCGTCGCCGCGTCGTACGCGGCTCGCCCGACGGCGGTCTTCAGACGAACGCTCTTCTCGCCTCCTCTCGCCTCGGAAGGAAGGACGCGTGCGTCTTTCGCGTTCGACTTGGAACGCGGAGGCGCCGCCGACGCGAACGCGGCGTCTTTCCGCGTCTCGGCAATCTCCGCGCGCGTCTTGCGGAGCAGCGCGAAGTCCAGCCCCTTGACCAGGTGCGTGTGCTCCACGTCCCCGCCCAGGAACTTGGACTCCTCGATCGAGAGCTGGCGCAGCTCGTCCTGCTGCGTCACGCCGGGCACGCCGCGGCGTCCGCCGGCGAGCGCGGCGCCGCTCTGGTCGCCCTGGTACTCGGGAGCCGCCTCCTCGCGTCGTTCCTTGGCGCGATCTCGGTACGCGGACGCCTCCGCCTCGGCCAGGAGTTCCTCGGGCTTCTTCGGCCGAGGTTTGGGCTTGGGCTTCGAGGCCGGGCGCTTGAACTCGCCGTCGCCGCCGCGGCGACCCGCCGCGGCGCCCCGCGCACCGCCTCCCGCGCGAGGCGTCGCCAGGAGCTTCCTGAAGTCGCTGTTCGTCATGGGCGTGGCCCCGGCGCCGCCGGTCTTCGGGCCCGGGTGCGACGGGGGGGGGAGGGGATTGGCATACGTCGAGGGGGCGTCGGGCGCCCCGTCGTCGCCGGCCATGGTCGCCCCCGACTCGAGTCGCGCGACGCCCTCGCGCCTCAAGTGAAGCCACGCGGCGACGAAGTGTGGCAATCTCGGGAGAGGAATGACTCGTCTGAACGCGCTTTGAATGGCGTTTGTGTACTACCTGTAGTTACATAAGATACGTATGGGCATTTAGTGTTTCTTTTTTTCGGCGGCTCGCGCGTTTTTCTGCGGCGCGAAACAGCGAAAGAAAAGTCGGCGCCTCGATTGCGACGTGCCCCTCTTCCACACGCGCCGCGACGTATCACGTCCGCGCACCTCGACTCTTACTCGTGTACTCACGCAGTAACCGTCGAAAGAGCGACCGGCGAAGACCCTCGCGCGATTTCCTTCGCTCCCCGCAGGCCGATTCTCGTCGCCTCGCTCCGCCGCCGCCGAATTTGACGTCAACATGGGCTCGACCAAGACGGCCAAGAAGGCCAGCAAGCACGCCAAGGATGAGCACATGAAGGAGCCCGCCAAGCGCAAGCGCGACGAGTTGGAGACGAAGAAGCAAATTGTCAAGGCTGGTAAGTCTTCCAAGCCGTCCAAGAAGCAGGACGAGGAGGACGCCGCCGCCGCCGCCAAGAAGAAAAAGTCGAAAGTGCCGGATCCCGACAGTTCCGACTCCTCCGACTCCTCCGACTCCGACTCCTCCGACTCGGACTCGGACTCCAGCTCCAGCGACAGCTCGGACTCGGACTCGGACTCCGAGATGGCCCCCGCCACCCCCTCCTCCGCGGCGAAGGCGGACGAACCCGAGGACGCGCCCTCCGGCTCGGAGGGCGCCTCGGACCCGACCAAGGACCCCCTGCACGTGTCCAACTTCGCGCTTTCCCGCGAGGTGAAGGAGAAGCTGGAGAACAAGGGCATCACCTCTTTGTTCGGCATCCAGGCGCAGACGTTCCAGACGGTGCTGGACGGCAAGGACCTCGTAGGGCGCGCGCGGACGGGCTGCGGCAAGACGCTCGCGTTCGTGCTCCCCATCGTGGAGGCGATCAACAAGGAGAACCCGTGCCCCGCCAACGGGCGCCGCGTGCAGGGCCGCAAGCCGCTCGTCGCGCTGCTCGCGCCGACGCGCGAGCTCGCCAAGCAGGTGCACACGGACTTCGCGTACATCGGCGCGGCGTTCAAGCTGAACGCCATCTGCGTCTACGGCGGCGCGCCGTACGGCGAGCAGGAGCGCGCGCTGCGCGCCGGGTGCGACATCGTCGTCGGCACGCCCGGCCGCATGAAGGACCACCTCGAGCGAAAGACGCTCTCGTTTGCGAACCTGCGGTTCCGCGTTTTGGACGAGGCGGACGAGATGCTGAACATGGGCTTCGTGGAGGACATCGAGACTATTTTGAACGCCGCGAAGGACAACGTCAACTTGCAGACGCTCTTATTCTCCGCTACCCTCCCGAAGTGGGTCGCGGACATCGCCCGCCGGTTCCTCACCGCCGGGCACGCCACCGTGGACCTGGTGGGGGACGAGAAGCGCAAAGCCAGCGACTCGGTGACGCACATGCTGATGCCGTGCCAGTGGTCCGAGCGCACGGAGCTGGTGTGCGACCTGATCCGCGCGAAGGTGCCGGGCGACGGGCGCGTGATCGTCTTCTGCGACACCAAGCGCGACTGCGGCGAGCTCTCCGAGGCGCTGCAGAAGGAGCTCAAGAAGGGCGCCAAGGCGCTGCACGGCGACGTGAACCAGTCGCAGCGCGAAGTCGTCCTGGCGGGGTTCCGCGCGAACAAGTTCCAGACGCTGGTCGCGACGGACGTCGCCGCGCGCGGGCTGGACATCTCCGGCGTGGAGCTGGTGGTGCAGTGCGACCCCCCGAAAGAGGCGGAGGCGTACATCCACCGCTCGGGGCGCACCGGCCGCGGCGGCGCCAAGGGCGTGTGCGTCACGCTCTGCACGCCCCGGAACGAGTGGGCGATTCCCAACATCGAGCGCAAGGGCGGGTTTAAGTTCCAGAAGATCGCGCCGCCGCAGCCCGCGGAGATGGTCGCCGCCGCCGCGAAGGTTGTCATTTCGCAGGTGCGCGGCGTGCACAAAGGCGCCGCGAAGCTGTTCATGGACGCCGCCGCCGAGCTGCTCGCCGCCGGCGCGGGAGAGCACGACGAGGGCGCGGACCCCACGGAGATGCTCGCCGCCGCGCTCGCCAAGCTCGCCGGGCACGGCGAGCTGCGCACGCGCTCGCTGCTCACGTCGCACAGCGGGCAGACGACGCTTTCGTTCGTGGCGGGCGGCACGACAGAGATCCGCACGCCCACGTACGTCTGGAACTTCCTGCGCCAGCGCTTGGAGGAGAACGACCTGCAGATCCGCCGTCTCACGCTCTGTACCGACCACAAGGGCGCGGTGTTCGACGTCCCGAGCGAGCTCGCGGAGAAGTTCGTGGCGCTGAGCGAGGACCAGGGCTCCGGGCCCACGCCCATCACCATCTCGGTCTGCGAGGAGCTCCCGGAGCTCGTCGCGAAACCGCAAAGCGCCGGCGGTTTCGGCGGCGGCGGGCGCGGAGGCGGGTACGGCGGCGGGCGCGGCGGGCGGGGCGGCTTCTCAGGCGGGCGCGGACGCGGCGGGTTCAGCCCCGGGGGACGCGGGCGCGGCGGTCGCGGCGGCGGCCGGGGGTTCGGCGGGCGCGGCCGCGGGTAAAAACAAAACGCGAGAGCGCGCGTAGGTACAGTATTCTTTTCGGGTCGCGTCGCGCGGTTCGGAAACCGCGCGACGCGACGCGCGTCGAGTGTGTAGTGATTCTATGATTTAAAAAACACGGCGTCACTTCTTCTTCTTGTCGTTCCCGTAAAAGTCGTCCAGGCTGGTGTCGTACGCCTGCATGACGAGCTCCGAGCGCACCTTCCTGGTGGTGTCCGTGGCGACGCCCACCAGGATGAGCAGCGACGTGCCCGCGAAGCCCCGGAAGGTGGTGAGCCCGGTCAGGCCCTCCACCGCGGTGGGCGTCAGCGCCAGCAGCCCTAAAAACACCGACCCGAGCAGAGACAGGCGCTCGAGCACGCGCGTGATGTACCCGCTCGTCGCCGCGCCGGGGCGCACGCCCGGGATGGAGGCGCCCTGGCGCTTCAGCTGGTCCGCCACGTCCTTCGGCTCGAGCTGTAAGAACGTGTAGAAGTAGTTGAAGAAGCAGATGAGCGCGACGTTCACCGGGACGTACGCCGCGCCGCCGGGGTACACCGCCTTGGCGGCGCCGATGAACACCGGGTTGGGCGCGAAGCGCGCGACGGTCGCCGGGAGCGCGAGCAGGGACGAGGCGAAGATGATGGGCATGACCCCCGCGGAGTTCACCTTGAAGGGCAAAAACGCGGACTTCGCCAGACCGCCCGCCTGGAACCGCGTGGAGTAGTTCATGGGGATCTTGCGCTCCGCCTCCTGCACGTACACGATACCGAGCGCGGAGAGGAAAAACGCGGAGAAGAAAACCGGAAGCACCGTGAGCGAGTCGCCCTTCTCCTGCGCCTGCGACAGGGTCTGGCCGAAGCTCGAGGGCAGCGAGGAGATGATGTTGGTGAAGATGAGCAACGACGTGCCGTTGCCCAGCTTCAGCTCCGTCAAAACCTCGCCGATGTACAGCAGGATCATCGCGCCCGCGGTGAGCACCGCGGACGACTCCACCAGCCACGGCAGCGAGAAGTCCTCCACGTACGGGCGCACGTACAGACACTGGCCAACCGCCTGCACGACGGCGAAGCCGAGCGCGCCGTAGCGCTGGTACTGCTGGAACTTGCGTCGGCCAGCCTCGCCCTCTTCCTTCTGCAGCTTCTTCAGGCTGGGGAACACGGACGTGAGGAGCTGCGGGACAGGACAGGTTTGACAGGTCAGACGGTGAAGCGCGCCGCGCGGAGTGAGGTTTTCGCGCGAAAATACGTTTCCAAAGCCTCGGCGCGCGAGCGACGCGCGCGAGCGACGAAAAGACCGAACGGACGCGCGCGGAGGGGTTCGCGTTCGCGCGTTCGCGCGTTCGCGGCTCAGTTTCCGAGTTCTTTTCATGGCACGGCGCGTACGCGCCGAACCTCAATCGAACGAGACCTAAAAGGTCGATTCATCGCCGCGAACGCGAACGCGCCGCGAGAAAAACGCGCGACGTCCGGAACGCGGGACGTTCGGAACCGTCGAACCGCGGAGAGACGCGATGACAAAAAAGAGCGACGACAAAAAAGCGCGGCGCGTCGTACCTGGAAGATGATGGAGCTGTTGATGTACGGCACGATCCCGAGCGAGAAGATGCCCAGTTTCGAGATGCTCCCGCCGGTGAGCGTGTCGACGTACCCCAGGACGCCCCCCCCGCCCGCGAGCGATTCCGCGAACGCCGCGCGGTCCACGCCGCTGATGGGGATGTACGTCCCCACGCGCGACACGACGAGCAGCGCCAGGATCGTCCCGATCTTCCCGGGCAGGTTCCCGCCCATGAAGTTCCCGAAGAAGTCCTCGTCACCCTTCTTAGAAGGCCCGCTCAGCGCATTCACGGCGCGGCCGCGCGAGAGGGACATGATCGAGCCCGACTCGGCGACGGCGTCATCCGCGTCGCGCGCGTTATCCCCCGTCTCCCACCCGATGGCTCTCCTGCCCAGCCCGAGCGGGTCCCACGTCTGCCCGTCCGCGCCCATGCCCGGCAGGTTCATCACCGCAGAGTTCACCACCGCGCGCGTCACGACGGAGCGCGCGGGAGATCGGGCCGCCGCGCGGCCGCGGACGACGCGTGCGCGCGCGCCATCGCGCGGAGAGGTCTCCGCGCGGACGGGCCCGTACCCTATCCTCACCTTGCGCGCGTCGCGGCGGCCGCGCAGCGCCCCGGGGGCCACCGCGCGCGATCCCAGCGACATCGCCGGCGTGGTCGCCATGTTGCTCGACAAGGCGATGCGAGCTGCCCACTGCGGACGAGGTTGCGCCACTCGAAGTGCGCGACGGCGCGCGGCGACGTCACACGAGACGCGTCTCGTGCCATCGCCCACGTGGCGAAGATCGTGGTCGAGCGCACAGGCAAACAGTCTCACAGGATGCGATGCGGCGGACGAAACCTGCAGCCGTGAAACGAGAGTCAGTGCAGGTTTCGCCGCACGTACTTGTAGTCCGAGTCGCTTTTTCCCGACGGTTGCTTCAAAAGATCTCCCGCCCCCTCGCCATTGGGGTTGCGGGCGAGGAGTCGCGTCAGATGAGGCTACCTATCTCCATCGACACACGCCGTTGTTATGAACGACGAACCACTTCGCCGTAGCGCGCGGTCGCGGCGTGCCTATGGCGTCGCGCGCATCGATAGGGAAGATATCCTAGCGTGAAGGGCCGATATGGTTCTCCTGTGCGACGTGCCCGTGCACGAGCTCAGCGCCGGGGACAAGCAGCTGCTGCAACCCTCGAGGAACTGGCCGATGCACCAGGCGCAATGCTACGCCCACCTCCGATGCGGCCTGAGGCTCGTCGCCGGCGCTAGGTACCTGCTCCTGGGGAAGAACGGCTGCGGCAAGAGCACACTGCTCAAGGCCATCCACGAGCGGAAGCTCCCCGACTGGCCCGTACATGTCACGACCCACCTGGTGGCGCAAGGTTCGCCGCTTCCCCCCGGCGATACGCCGGTCGAGGCTGTGCTGGGGGCGGATGAGCGCGAGGCGAGCTTGCTCGCCGAGGCGGAGATGATCGAACGCGCGATGGAAGACGAAACAGATGCCGACGAAGGCGACGGGGAGGGCGAGTCGGGGTCCGGGGCTGACGCGACGCACCAGAGGCTCTGCGACGTGTACGAGGAGCTCGACGCGTTGGGAGCCGAAGACGCGGCCGCACGTGAGGCCCGCGCCATGCGCGTGCTGCGGGGGATGGGTCTCACCCAGGAGCAGTGCGTCGGGCCGGTGCGCGCGCTCAGCGGCGGGTGGCAGATGAGAGTCGCGCTCGCCGCCGCGCTTTTCGTGAGCCCCCGGCTTTTGCTCCTGGACGAGCCCACCAACCACCTCGATCTGCGAGGGGTGCAATGGCTGCAGCGGTACCTCGCGAACGAGTACCGCGGGACGGTGCTGTGCGTGTCGCACGACCGGGCGTTCATCGCGGCGTTCGCCCAGCGGGTGGTCATATTCCAGAACCAGGCGCTGGACTACTTCAACTCCACGCTGTCAGACTTTGAGACAGCGGCGGCGGAGAAGGCGGCGGGGCGCGAGCGAATGGCGGCGAACCTTGAGCGGAAGAAGGAGGACGTCAAGAAGCAGGTCAAAGAGATGACGAAGAAGGCGAGCGCGGGGAGTAAAAAAGGGAGCTCGCACTCCAAGGCCAAGGAGGCTGACGCCAAGCAGCTGAAGCAAGCCGCGAGCCGGGTAAAAAAATTGGGACGGATGGGGCTCGAGAAGACGGACGACGGCAAAAAGTTCAACTCGCAGCGGCACGGGATACGCGTCGGAGCGGACAACAACAACGACGGGGGATGGGACAAACACGGTAAGATGACCGCCGCGCCCGTCTTCGTGAGGGACGATCCGAGTTTGGTCTTTGAGTTTCAAGCGTGCGAGCCCCTGGTCGGCGTGAGCGAGGACCTCCCCGTCATCGACTTTCGGTCCGTGTCGTTCGGCTACAAGGGGACGGCGCCGGTGTTCACCGACGTGAACCTCGTCGTTCGCAAGGGATGCAGGATCGGGATTTGCGGCAAAAACGGCGCGGGGAAGAGCACGCTGGTCGGCCTGCTCACGGGCGCGCTTGAGCCGACGGAGGGGGAGGTGATCCGGAACAAGAACCTGACAATCGGTCGGTACCACCAGGGGTTCGTCGCCGAGCTCGAAAAGATGTCAGACGAGTGCGCGCTCGGTTACGTGAGCGCCAGACACCCGACATTCAGCGAACAGGAGTGCAGGGCGGGTCTCGGGGCGTTCGGTCTGCGTGGCAACACGGTGTTGCAGCCGTTATCGACGCTGAGTGGAGGTCAGAGGGTACGCGTGGCGTTCACGTCGCTGGCGGCGACTGCGCCGCACCTTCTTGTGCTCGACGAGCCCACCAATCATCTCGACATATACAGCATCGACGCCCTCGTCGAGGGCCTGAGAGCGTTCGAGGGCGGGGTGATACTGATATCTCACGACCAGAGGATGATCCGAGAATTGGTGGAGGAGGTGTACGAGGTGCTGCAGAAGAAGAGGATCGTGCGGCGCTTCGACGGGGAGGTGGACGCCTACCTCAAGAGATTCGAGTAGCCCTTGAAACCTGCAGCCGTGAAACGAGAGTCAGTGCAGGTTTCGCCCGCAGTACTTGTAGTCCGAATCGCTTTTTCCCGACGGTTGCTTCAAAAGATCTCCCGCCCCCTCGCCATTGGGGTTGCGGGCGAGGAGTCGCGTCGGCCATGGCGTCGACGTCGGTTCCGTCGGGATCCCCGGTGATCCCCGCGGCGGCGGCCCTGTACTTTTCCCTCGAGGACGCCGCCTCCCGGGGCCTGTCGCACGACGAGCTGGCGAAGCTCCTGGACGAGAGCGCGGATTTTCTCTGCGGGTGCCTGGCCAGCTACAAGCCGCCCTGCGCGAGGTCCAAGGCGGAGGTGGAGAGCGGGAGCGTGCAGTACGGTGGCGAGACGCGCTCGCTCAACGCGTCGATACGCGAGGTGACCGTCGCGGCGTCCAAGAAGCTTAACCTCGACGAGGTGCAGACCTACGCCTTGTTGCGCCGGTGCCTCGCGGAGGATGGCGCGCCCAGCCCCGCCTCGCTGGATGACGATCTCGCCGAGCGCCTCACCACGTACTACTTCAGGGAGAGACTCAGCGTGCTCAAGTGCGTGCACGCGCTTCTCATGCACGCGCAGGCGGAGGACGACGACCGCGCCGCGGAGGTGATGACGGCGACGCTGGAGAGCATGTTGGGGAAGGGGCTCGAGGCGAATCTCGTCGACGGCGCGTGCGCGCACCTTCTGGGCGAGACCCCGGCGCGGCCCGAGGACGCGCGGAAAAACCCGAGCGTCTCCAAGGACTGGTCCGAGCTCGCGCTGGAGGAGACGCGCGTGATGCTGGAGTGCGTGTTCCTGATGTACTACGACCGGCGCACGAAGTGCGCCTCGGCGACGTTCGCGCGGCTGGCGCGCGCCTTTGAGCGCGGCGCGCTCGGCGGCGCGCCCGCCGCCGCCGCCGAGCTCGTGCGCTACGCGCAGCAGATGGGCGGCACGAGCGGCGCGGCCGGCGCGATCGCGCAGGTGCGCGTCACCTCCGACTCGCTGCGCGCGCTGTGCGCGGTGATCCTGGTGGAGGCGCTCAACCTGGAAGGCGCGGTGGACAGGATCCAGAAGCCCGGCGCGTTCGAGGAGGCGCACGCCATGCTCTCGGAAGGCGCCCTGAGCGAAGCCGCCGAGGCGCTCGAGAGCTGGCCCTCGGACGCCGCGCACGGCCCCGTGCTGCTGGCGTGGGCCACGCTCCTGGCGCTGGCGCCCGCGGCGTCCGCGGACCGGCCGAGCGTCGCGCTGCCCGCGGCGGCGGACCCGGCGGCGGCGGCGGCGCGCGCGGCGGGCGGCGACGCCGGGTACGGCTCGCTCCTGGCGCTGCTCCGCCTCGAGCAGCTCAAGGGCGCCGGAGGCGTCAACGCGACGCTGCACAAAAGCGTGCTGAAGAACCTGCTCTCCTCCTCCCTCGCCGCGTTCGACGTCCTGCCCGTGCACAAGCTGCGCGCGGAGGAGCTCGCGTCGCTGTTGGACGTCCTTGAGGAGCTCACCTCGGGCCAGCCCGCGCTGTGCGAGCAGTTCTGGGGCGGTGCGCGTCTCGACGGCCTCGAAGCGCCGCTGTACACGCTTTTGGTCGGGTGTCGGGAAAGGCACCCCGCGGACGCGGCGCCCCTGCTCAGGGCGCTCGCCGCGCTCGCCGAGGGGCCGAGAGCGGCGGCGTGCGCGCTGGCGTTCCTGAAAAACCTGCCGGCGGTGGCGCTCCCGGCGCCTGGTGCCCTTGACGCCACCGCCGGCGCGGTGGTGCCCCTGGACGCGGACGGCGCGCCGCGCGGCGAGTGGGTCGACGCGATGGTGCGCTGGCGCGAGGCGCGCGACTCGGGCGCGGCCGCGCCCCCGCCGCCGCTGCCGCCCGGGCCGGTGGCCGCGGCGGCGGACCTCGCCAGCGCGCACCTGCCCGGCGCCTGCGTGCCCCGCGGCGCTGCGGGCGTCGCCGTCGCGCGCGCCGCGCCGCCGGGGCCTCGCGCGCCGCCGGCGCGCGACGACGACGACGCGATGCGCGACGACGAGGACGGCGAAGAGATGCCGTTTGAGAGTTCGGATATCGTCACCTGGTCCGCCCCCGCGGACGGCACGCGCGTCCTGGTGGCGCGCCTATGCGTCCTGTCGGTCGCGGGCATGGCCCCGGACGGCGCCTCCGCCGCGGACGCCGCCGAGCTCGACGCGTCGCTCCGGTTCCTGACGCGCGTCCTGCGCTCGGCGCCGTCCTTCGCCGCCGCGCTCGCGGCGTGCGACGTCTCCGCGGCGGTGCCCCCGGGCGCGCCCGCGACGGCGCTCGGCGCGCTCGCCGCGGTGGTCACGGGGAGCACCTCCGACGGCGCCGCCTGGGCGACGCGCGCCGTCGCCGGGGCGGAGAGCTCTCCGGTGAACCCCGGCGTGCTCCGCGCCGCGCTGGCGCTCGCCGCCGCCGCGCCGCTCGCGGCGGCGGCGCCGACGGCGGCGCTGGACGAGCTCACGGCGGCGCCCCTGCTCCGCGCGGACGGCGAGGCGACCGGCGACGCCGGCGGGTACGCCGTGACCTCCGCGCTCGCGTCCCTGCGGGGCGAGGGACCCGCCGTGGGCCTGACGATGTTCGAGCGCGCCGTGCTCCCCGCCGAGCGCGCCGCCGGCGAGTACCCACTGACGCTCGCGCTCCTGAGACTGGTGGACGCGCTGCTGTCGTCGGGCGCGGGCGCGGCCCCGGCGATGACGCCGCTGCTCCAGCACGCGCTGGTGGAGGTGCTCACGCGTCACGGCGCGTGGCGGTACCGCCGCCGCGCCGACCGCTGGGAGATGCACGCCGCGGCGGCGAGGGCGCTGGCGTCCGCGCTCGCGCCGCGTCCGGGCCCGGCCAACGCCGCGCGCCGCGCCGGTGTCGCCGGCTTCGTCGCCGGCGACGCCGGCGCGGCGTCGGCGGCGCTGGCGCCGCTCGCGCTGGACGCCGCCGCGCTGCGCGGCATGCACGAGGAGGGCGTCTGGCGAGCGAAAGAGGTGGCCGCCGCCGAGGACGCCGTAGCGGCGACGCTCGCGCTCCTGCCGGCGCTGCTCCGCGCGCTCGAGACGAACGCGGCGACGACGGCGGCGGCGGCAGCGGACGCCGCCGCCAGTAGCGCGCCCGGGTCCCTCGGCGGAGGGCCGCTAGCGCGCGCGCTGCTGGTGGAGGCGCCCTGGGGCGGCCCCCCGCTCGCCGCCGCCGTCGCGTCGTACGCGGCGTACCCGTACGCCGCGGCGTGCTGCCCGCTGGCGCTCCCCGCGCTCGCCGCGCTGTGCGAGTGCGCGCCGGCGGAGCCGCCGCTCGCCTGCGCGCTCCCGTCGCTCGCGCCGCGCGGCGCGCGCGGGATCGGGTTCGGCTCGACGCTGTCGCTCCCCGAGCCGTCGGCGTCGGCGTCGGCGTCGGCGAGAACGCCGTCCGAGACGGGCGGAGGCGCCGCGCCGGACGCGCTGGACGCGCGCGCCGCGGTTGTCCGCGCACTCGCGCCGGGCGCGGCGCGCGCCGACCCCGCGGCGGCGCGCGCGGCGGCGGCGTTCCTGGCGGCGGCGGCGGCGCGCCAGCCCATGCTGGCGGAGGCGCTGCTTCTGCCGGCGCGCCTGGGCGCGGAGGAGGCGCGCGCGGATCCCGGCGACGTGCCCGCGAGCGCGCTGGACTCGCTGTGGGCGTGCCTGGGCGAAGCCGCGGCGACGCGCGCCTCCGATCCGCGCGCGCTCGCCGCGACGACGCGCGCGACGGCGGCGTTGTACGGAGCCCAGTCACGAATCGGCGGGCGCGAAGGCGCCGCCGCCGCGGTGAGCGTCCTGCGCTCGCGGCCCTTCGAGCTGGTGGCGCGCCTCGAGGCGTGCCTCCCGCCCTTCGCCGACGCGGAGAACGCGGAGGAGAGAGAGGGCGACGGCGGCGACGACGACGACGAGGCGGAGGCGCACAGGTTCGCCGCGGAGGCGGACGCGACGGCGATGCTCGCCGCCGAGACGGCGGCGGCGCGCCGGGAGGGGAGGCTCGCCGAGCCCACGGAGACGAGTGCGGCGGCGGCGGCGGTGGCGCGCTGGTGCGCGCGGCGCGCGGACGGAGGGGAGAGCGCGCTGCTCGGCTGGCTGCGCAGGTGGCTCAAGCCGCGCCGCGCCGCCGGCGTCTTCTCGGCGGCGCGCTCGCGCGCGCACGCCGTCACGCTGCGCGCGGCGGCGGAGGCGGAGCGCGCGGCGGCGACGCGCGCCGTCGCCGGCTTCGGCGCGCCGCGCGCCGCCGTGGCGCGCGCGTCGCTCCCGGACGCGACACTGGAGACGAACGCGGCGGCAGCGGGGCGCGCGCTGCTCGCGCACGCCGCCGCCGCCGAGCTCGTCGCGGCGAGCGCGCGGGAAAACTCCGGGGCGCCGGACCGCGTCGCCGCGCTGGAGACAGTCGCCGCCGCCGCGGAGGCGGCGGCGGAGGGGCGCGCGCGACCGAAGGCGCCGCGCGACCCCGTCAGGCGCGCCCTGGACGTCGCGCGCGACGCGCGCCTCGAGCGCGCCGTCCTCGCGCCGCCGCCGCCCGGTGCCTTCGGCGGCGCGCCCGATTTTGGCGGCGACTTCCTGTTCGACGCGTCCTGGGTGGAGCGCGCGACGGGAAATCTCGCTCCGAGCGCTTCGGAAGGCGCCGAAGACGCGCCCGCGGGCGCGCTCGCCGCGCCGGGCCGCGCTGCGGCGACGGCGCTGCGCGCGGCGGGCCGCTCGGCGTCGCGCGCCAGCGCGCAGCTGGCGGCGGTGGCCGCCGCGGTGGACCTGCTGGCGGCGGCGGCCGGGCCCGCGCTCGCGTCGCCGCGCGACGCGTTCGCGGACGACGCGACGCGCGAGACGCGCGACGGTCTCGTCTCGCCCGCCGCGCCGCGCGAGGCGCTGCTCGCGCCGTCCTCTTTGTCCTCGGCGGGGCTGCTCAGCGCGTGGCCCGCGTCCGAGCGCGCGGCGGCGGCGCGCGCCGCGCTGGAGGCGTTTGACGACGCGCTGGGCGCTTCCGAGGAGGAGGGCGCCGATCACTTCGCGCGGCTCGCCGCCGAGCTCGCCGACGCCGCCGCGCTGCTGGTGCGCGTCTGGGCCGCCGCCGCGGAGGAGGCGGAGCCTTCGGAGGCTTTCTCTATGGCGTGCGCCGTAGCGCACGCCGCCGCGCGCGCGCTGGCGCGCCGCGGCGACGTTTCTGTCGCCGCGGGAACCTCCTCGAGCGCGGCGTTCGCGCGGCCGCTCCTGGCTGCGACCGTCTCGGCGATTCGCGCGTGGCGCGTCGCCGCGGACCCCGCGAACGGGGACGCCGCCGCCGCCGCCTCGCGGCTCGCGGAGGGCGCCGAGCTGGGCCAGCGCCTGTGGCCGCTCGTGCCCGTGCTCTGCGCGGCGGCGGCGACGCCCGCCGGCGGCGAGGACGGCGCGCTCGCGCTCGGCGCGCTGCGCGAGATGTGCGACGGCCTCGTCTCGCCCGCCGCGCTGGCCGAGGCGACGGGCGGCGCGCCGTTCCTCCCCCCGCTGGCGCCGCCGCGGCGACGTCGCCGAGGACGCAGAAACCCTACGGCGCAGAAACCCTACGGCACAAAAGCCGGGCTCGACGACGCCCCGTCGTCCTTCCACTCGCTCCCGTTCGCCGAGTTCCTTGACGCGCGCGACGAAAGCGCCGCGGCGACGGCGTTGCGTCCGTTCCTGGACGCCGCCGAGGCGGACGCCGCCGCGCGCGCGGACGCGCGCGAGCGCTTCGCGCGGCGCGCGCAGCGCGAGGAATACGCTCGAGCCTCCTCGACTTCGAGCGACGAGAGCGACGAGAGCGACGGTGTCGAAAGCGAAAAACCGTCTCGAAAGCGTCGCGGCGGCGCGGAGGTCCCGGCGGCGCTCGCGCTGTGCCTGGACCTCGCACGCTTGGGCCCCGAGGGCGCCGACGCGCTGCTCCGCGCGGACCTGCTTCCGCGGCTCGGCGCGCTGTGCGAGCGGCTGTGCGAGCGCGACGCGAGGAACGAGCGCGATGCGGACGTTCAGGCGCTCTACGGCGAGATCGGTGATGCGTCGCGCGAGTCCCCCGACGCGTACGACCCCGAGCGCGCGTACCGGCTGGCGCTGCGCGTCGCGGCGACGCTCGCCGCGTTTGCGTCGGAAACCGCCTCAGACGACCCGCGCGCCTCCGCCGTGACCTCCGCGCTCGTGTCCTTCGCGACGCGCGACGCCATCGCGGACCGGCTCGAGGACGCGCTCGCGCCCGCGGAGGTGACCTCCGCATCGCTCGCCGAGGCGGAGGCCTCCGCCGCGTTCCTTCACGCGCTCGCCTCCGCCGCCGAGGCGCCGTGGCAAATCGCCGCGCCCAAGCACCGCGCGCGCGCGCGCGCGGCGGCGGCTTCGTTTCTGCGGTGGGTCGCGTCGCCGCCGCCGCGGCGCGGCGTGGCGTGCGCGCCGGCGACACAGAGTGAACGCGAGCTGCAGAGGGCGCCCCCCGCGGTCGGATGCTCCACCGGTTGGTTCCTCAGCTGCGCCATCGGGTCCGCGCCAGTCTCCGGCCCGCCGGGCGCCGCGGCGGTGGCGGCGGCGGTGGCGGCGGGCGGCGACGCCCCGGTGGGCGACGCGCATTCCGAGGCGCTCGCCGCGCGCCTGTACGCCGCCGCCGCGCGGTGCGCGGCGTTCCTGGCCGCCTTCCCGCGCGTCGACGCGCACGCGCTGGTGGGCCGTGACGCGCTGGAGCGCCTCGAGCGCCAGGCCGCCGCGCTCAAGATGGAGCTCGAGCGCAGAGGCGGCGACGACGAGTCAGCTAGACCGGACGCGCCGGAGGGCGAGGGGGGGCCCGACGCGCGTGCGCCAAACGCGCGGCGCGCGTTTGGCGGCGCGCTGCGCAACGTCGCCGACGCGCTGTTCCGCGCGAGCTCGGACCTGGCGCGGCTGGAGGAGGGCGAGGCGTCGCCGCACGAATCCTTCTCCCGAGCCTCAGGAGGCTCGGGGAGGCTGGACGCGTCGTTCTCGCTCATCACGCAGATGAGCTGGCGGGCCGCGCCCGCGGCGCCGGCGTCGGGCTGAGGAGAAG
>Ga0181559_10003488_pt1 | contig 15442 bp, 14 predicted proteins | sample 011ome_21_FD_133752 | JGI IMG/M metagenome (GOLD analysis project Ga0181559, IMG submission 133752) | Coastal salt marsh microbial communities from the Groves Creek Marsh, Skidaway Island, Georgia - 011508AT metaG (megahit assembly) | ecosystem: Environmental > Aquatic > Marine > Intertidal...
ATCCCCGTCCTCGGCGCCTTTCAACTCCAACTGACGCCTTTCAACTCCACCCCGACATTCGCTTGTATAGAACGGCCCTGATTCCGGTCGTCGTCTCTCTCTCCTTCCCGTCGCTCCTTCGCTCTTCGCGCCATTCAGCCTTCCTGTCGTCGTCGCGCGCGATCCGTGGCGTCACCCGACGACGGCGGAGATCTCGTCCCTCGCGCGACGTAACAGCGCGACGCGCTCGCGACACGCGACGCGGCGCTTCGACACCGCCGGGTCTTCGTTCATGAGCGCGAGCAACTCTATCTCGGACTTTAGTTGAAAGGCGTCAGAGGGAGTCGAAAGGCGTCAGAGGGAGTTGAAAGGCGTCGCGGCGTGTCGGGATTGAAACCAGCGAGGGATGGGCGCAGAGAGACGAACGCCGGGAAGAAAAGTCCTCAAGGAACGGCGTGCACCACGCTGATGCGGTCGTATGGGGACCAGTGTGGTAAACAGACTACGAACGCGCCTTGGCGCCCAGCGACGCGTAAAACCTCGACAACAGCCCGTGACGCGCCCGCAACACTTGGCAGTGCACGACCGCTTTCGGGACGGTCTTCGCCATACGCGCGCGGACCGCGTCCACGTACGCGTACACGCTCGCGCTGATGAGGCGCAGGTGGCTCTCGGGGCCGCGGTCGGTCGACTCGCCGTCGTCGAGCTTCGCCTCGCCGCCGCCGCCGCCCGCGGCTTCCAGCGCCGCCTCCGGGTCGCTCGAAAACCGCCGGAAAAAATCCGCGTCGAAGTACGACGCCTCCATGTCCACCATCGCGGTGACCATCGCCTCTGCCTCGCGCTTGTGGCGCTCGAGCGCGTCGTGCGCGGCGGCGACGACCGCGCGGCGAAGCGACGGGAACCGTCGAAGCGCCTCGCCGGTGATCTCGGAGCCGTTTCCGTTCGAGCCGTCGCCGCCGCCGCCGCCGCCGCCGCCGCCGCCGTTTATCCCGTCCGCCGCCGGCTTCTTCTTCTTCGTCAACCCGAGCTTCGCGAGGAGGGACGACGTCCCGGCGACGCCCTCAACGCGCCTCTCCACGGCGCGCTCGACCATGGACTGCAATACGCGGTCGACCGACCGTACGCACGCGGTCGTCGGCTCGTGGAGCCGGTCCAAGCCGAGCTCGATGAGGCGGCGGATACCCATCTCCGGCGCGACGAGGTGGGGTTGGTACCTGCGGCGGGGGGTGGTTTTGTGGTGATGGTTTAGGGTAAGTGCATTAGGGTTAGGATTTAGCACAGCACGCGCGAACGGCGTCGCGGACGACGACGACGACGCGCGTGATGACGTACCCGTCCGCGGCGTCGATGACGGCTTTCACGTTTTTCGCGCTGTAAAACTCCCGCATGTTCAACGCTCGCAACGCCGCCACGAGCTTCTCTTCGAAGATGACCCGTATCGTCTCCCCGCCGCCCTTGCCGCTGTCGAGCGCGGCTGCGAAGTCCTTCTCGAACTCGCCGCAGCTGAGCAAGACCTCGTGCATTAGCGCGCCGCGATCGCCCGGCATCGCTCGACCGAGCGCGTCCAACTGACGAGGGTCGTTCCGTACGAGCGAACGTCGGGTGGAGTTCAAAGGCGTCAGGTGGAGTTGAAAGGAGTCGAGGTGTGTCGGGATTGAAACCGAGGGGTGTGAGGAGAGAGACGACGGCAAAAGTCCTTAAAGATCGGCGTTCACCGCGCGATCGCGGTCGTATGGGGACCAGTGTAACCAGAACACGCCTCGTTCTCCAAAGCCGCCGCGTTTTGATCGATCATCTCCTCAATCTTCGGCATCTGGCGTCGGATGCTGTCGCCAAGCACGCGCGTCAGCATCACCGTGAGCGTGTCCGTGCCGACGTTGACGCCGTGCGAGTACTCCGGCTTGGACGCGAAGAACGCGCGCTCGTTCGCGCGCGCGGTGCGCATGTCCACGGCGGTGTTGATGTCGTTTTGCGAGCGATTCACGACGGCGCACCAGCCGTGTTCGACGATCAACGACCGGCCTTCGAGGACGTCGGGGTGGAGTTGAAAGGCGTCAGTCGGAGTTGAAAGGCGTCGAGGGCGGGGATTGAAAGCGAGGGACCCTGGGCGGAGAGATGCGCTGGGTAAAGTCCTTAAGAAACGGCGTGCACCACGCGAACGCGGTCGTATGGGAACCAGTGTACACCTTCGAGGACGTCGCGCGCGTCCGTGCCGCGGTCCATGAGGTCGAGCTTCGTGAGCACGCCCACGGTGCGCTCCAAGTTTGGATCGACCTCTCGCGCGATGCGCACGCCGTCCGACGTCGCGATGTCCGCGTTCGCGGGCGACACCGCGACGATGACGACGTTCGCGGGCGCGATGAACGCCCGCGCCATGTCCTCGATCTCTCGCACGATCGAAGGCGGCTGAGGGTCGTTCCATACAAAGCGACGTCGGGGCGGAGTATAAAGGCGTCAGTTGAAGTTGAAAGGCATCGAGGTGTGTCGGGATTGAAACCGAGGGGTGGGCGGAGAGAAACGCCGGGAAAAGTCCTTAAGGATCGGCGTTCACCACGCGGACGTGGTCGTATGGGAACCAGTGTATGGGACGCACCTGATCCTTCGTCGCGACTTTCGTGAGCCCGGGCATGTCCACGAGGGTGAGGTTGGGGACGTTTCGGCTTCGAACGCTGAGCATGATGGGTTCGCTGGAGACGATCTTGCTGTCGACGCCGAGCGCGCGGTTCGTCTCCGCTTCGATCTCCTCGCGGACTTTCGCGAAGTCCGTGAAGGCCTGCGAAGGCGCGCCGGGGTAGGGGAGGGGACGGAGACGAAAGAGGTCAGCGCGCGGCGGCGGCGGCGGCGACGGCTGCGGCGCGGCGTTTCTTTTCAAACGTTCTTCGTCGCGCGCGCGCGCGCCGACGAACGCCGGCCGCGCGCTATCGCTATCGCGCGCACCTCCCCCGGCTTGTGAAGAAACTTCGCGGTGTCGCGCTCCTCGTCCACGCACAGGAGCTGCAACACGAGCGGCCGCCGCGTGCATATCCCCGCGCCGCGCGGAAGAAAGTCTCTCCCGACGATGGCCTCGAGCACTGCGGGTCGTCGGGGTGGCATCGTGAGGCGTCGTCATCAGACGGAGTCGAAAGGCGTCGCGGTCGGGGATCGAAAGCGAGGGACCCTGGGCGGAGAGAATCGACGGCGAAAGTCCTTAAGGATCGGCGTTCACCACGCGAACGCGGTCGTATGGGGACCAGTGCAGTGTGATGACAGAACGCGCCCGAGCTCTTCCCGCTGCTCTGTCCGCCGACGACGACGATCTGCGGGAGCGTCTCCCACACGGACGGGAGGTTCGCGCGGTGCGCGGCGTCGATGTTATCCCCCGCGAGCGCGCACGCTTCCTGGTTCGGTCGCGGAGGGCGGGGGAGGGGGAGGGTGAGCGGCGGCGGCGGCGGCGGCGGCGTTCGCTTCGCTTTCGTTTCGTGCGTCGCGCGCGGGAAGAGGAGGAGGCGCGACGCGGGGCGGAGGCGGGCGACGCCGCGACGGGCGAGGCGATCGCGTCGCGTCGCGCGCCTGGAGCTTGTTCACGAGCTTGAGGAGGGGCTCGAGCGGCGCGTTCGGCGCGGGCGCGGGCCATCGCGCGTTGGGGTCGTCCATCGCCGCCGGGCGTGGAGGCGGGGCGGCGCGCGCGGGGGGTGTGTTTGCGAGGCGGAGGCGCCCTGCCCGCGGGAAAAGCCGAACAGATCTGACCTGACGCGGGATCTGCGGGGATATTTTCGGCGTCGTTGCTCTGCGGCGGCGCACTTCTTCCCGCGCGTCCACCATGGCACCCGGCGGCGATAAACGCGCGAGGGCGGCGAACGCGGCGATGAAGCGGACGGACGACGACGTCGCGAAGCTCAAGCGCGCGGCCGCGCGCGGGTGCGAGCGGTCGAAGAGGGAGCTTACGAGCCAGGCCCAGTGGCTTTCTTCTGAGGCCTTCTTCGCGTATTTTCGCTGGCTCGTATTTTCGCTGCGGTCTGCTGAGAGTGGCGATAACGTCCAGCAGCCGGCAGAAGACCTCGAGCACCAGAGAAAGGCGTTCAAGACGTTCAAGGAGATCGCGGAAGGGGAATATAAGTTTAGCACCAAGGATAACTGGTACACGTACGGACTCGCGGTGTTCATGCGCGGCAAGTTTCTCCTCGAAGGCGTCGGCGTGGAGAAAAACTACGAAGAGGGACTCCGGTGGGTTCACAAAGCCGCGGACGAGCTCGATTGGTTCGATGCTCAGCTCTACCTCGCGGACGTATATTGGGATGGTGTTGGTCCCGCGAGGGACATCCTGAAGCATCAGCGCTACCTCGAGAAGGCTGCGGGAAACAAGAGGGGCGAAGACGACGGAAACGAGCTCTACAAAATTCGCAAAGCCCTCAAGTCTACCGCAGGTACTCGTATCGACTGGACACGCGTACGTATCGACTGCGAAGAGTTAAATCCGTATCCGTTAGGATCGCTTCGATACGATATAGCGCGTAAAGGGTTTGCAGTATTAGACACATGCTTGTATGGGCTCTTCAAGGTGAAACGCGCGCAGATGCGAGCGATCATCGACGGCTACGGCATCGACGACGGATTTTTGGGGGATGGATTTTTGGATGCGTTCGTCGATTGCACGGACGCGCCTCATCACCCAGTGAATCCCATCCATCACCTCGCACTGTGTTTTCTTCACGGGCGATGCGGCGCACCTAGGAACTTGCGAATCGCCAAAGATCTCATAAAGTTTTTGGTCGATACGTATAAACAAAAGTACCTTGGGTATGACTGGCAGCATGACTGGCCCCCAGGGCGCCAAATCGAAGACGATCTGAAAAAACTCAAGTCGTGCGCGTGGTGCGGCGGCCCGGGAGTGAAGGCGTGCCAACACTGCTTGGTGACTCTGTACTGCTCGAAAGACTGCCAGCGCGCGCACTGGTTGAGCGAACGCGACGACGACTCGCACAAGCTCACGTGCCCTCGGAAGATCACGCCGTCGTGCAAACTCGCGTTCGATGACGCCTGTCCGATGGTCACCCTCTCCGTGACCCCGCGCGACCGCCGCGCACGCGCGTCGCCGAAACCGGCGAAGGAAGACGACGACGAAAAAGTGCGCATCGAGTTGGACGCGACGGAAATGAAGAAGAAGGTTGCTCGTGAGATCGGTCAGATGGCGTCGAGGATGTCCGGCGTCCCCGTTACAATCGACCCGAACGGCGATACCTTCACGGTCGGCCAGACCGAACACCCCGTCGACGTTGAAGAGTTGGTCCGCGACTGGAAGTGGTTAAACCGACGTCGCGCGGCGTGAACGAACGAACCTACTTACGTCTGAAAGAATGTCTTGAAAGTACAAATACAACGCGAGAAAACGCGCACTGCACGCGCGCGACTCCCTCCCTTCCTCGCCCGACGCGACGTCGTCGCCTCCGTCCAGTCATCACTGCAACAACACTCCCAACACGCGATTACAAATCAGCTTCCGATCCTTCACGCTCGCGATCGGTTGCCCGTGCTCGTCCGTGAGCAAAAACCGATGCACCTCCTGCCGCGTCGCGCCGCCCATCCCCGGAAACATGTACTCCTCCGCGCCGCCGCCGCCCACCGCGTCCGACGTCACGATGTCCGCCTTGAACACCATCACCTTCAGCTGCCGCAACGCCTCGGTCACGTCCAGTAACACCCGCGGCCGCGTAAACCCGGCGATGTCCAGCGGCGCGATGACGCGCAGCTCCGTCGTGATCTCGTCCACGCCCGACGGCTTGATCTGCACGCTGACGGGGCGCTCGATGTTCTCTTTATACCGCGCGCACAAGTACCGCTGCTCGTTGATGTTCGTACACCGCGCGACGAAGAGATCGAGCTCGCACTGCCCTTTATCGCGCATCTCAACCTTGGCGTACGAGATGTGCACTTTCAGATCCTTCGACGCGCGCAGCACGTCGTAGAGCAGCCCTTTCCGGTCGCGCGTGCGCATCTGAAACACCGTGTGCGCCTTCGACATCAGGTTATCCACCGTCACCGTGGCTTCGCTGTAGTGCGCCGCCGACGCCGTCTCCACTTTTTCCAACGCCGTTCCCGAGTGATCCAAAAGCCGGTTCCCGCCGCGCGTCTTGGACACGAAGTGCGGCGCGGGCGATATCTGCACGTTCCCGAGCGCCGCCGCGGACGCGTCCATCGACCGCCGTTTCCCTCGCAGCACCGCGCGAACGTTCGCGCTGATCTCCGCCACGCGTTGCTCGTTCGGTAACTCGTTCCGTTCGTCCGTGATGTAAAACATATCCACGGCGAGATCCGCGGGCGACGTCGAGATGTGCGCGCGGTGCACGGTGAGCTCGCACGCCCACAGCTCTTGGGTGACGTCGTGGAGCAGCCCGACGCGGTCTTCGACTTCGACGGTGAGGATGTAGAGCGTCCCGGGCTTGGGTTCGATGACCCCCGCGCTTGAGGGGTCGCCGAGGCCGTGCGACGAAGGCGAGCGGGACGAAGGAAAACCCGGGGAGGAGCCGCCGCCCGGATCGTCCTGCGCGGCGAGGTTCATCGACGACAGCGTGCTGATGCTCGCTTTGATCGTCGGGCAGTGGTTCTCGAGACGCAGGCGGAGGAGGTCCCAGTTGACGCTGTCGCCGCCGCCGCCGCCGTGATGATGATGATGATGATGGTAGTGCGCGCCTCCCTCTCCTCCTCCTCCACCTCCTCCTCCTCCGCCTCCTCCTCCTCCGCCTCCTCCTCCTCCGCCGCAGCCGCCGCCCGGCGCGTGCGTCCCCGACAGCTTCTTCACGGTCACGAGCACGAACGCCCACTTCCCGTCCGTCGCGAAGTCGCCCTTCACGGTGACCAGGCCAAAGTCGAAGAGCGTTCGCGCGATGTCCGCGGCGAGGCCCGTCTTATCGGGGCACGTCACGCGCACCTGCGCCTCGACCCCGGGCGCGTCCGGCGCGGGCGTCACCGTGACCGCGGACGCGTCGTCGACGTCGCTCGCGCCCGCGCCCGCGCCGGACGCGCTGCGTCGCATCGTGGGACGCGGACGCCGCCGCGGTGTCGATCTCCGCCTCCGCCGCGGGGCGACGCGACGTTAGGACGATTAAGAGATTAGGTAAAAGTACCGATCGACGCGCTCCGAACCCTCGCCGCGGCTTCGAATCGCGCGGTCGATGACGGACGCGCGCGGCGCGCGGGGGGACGTCCCCGCGCGTTCGAGGAAAGTTCCGGGAGCGCGCGCGGCGCGGCGCGCGCGGCGTCGAATGCGACCGCGCGGCGTCGTAAAGGTCACGGCGTTTTCGCGCGAAGAGAGTGCTGCCTGCTCGGTTTCGCGCGAACAGACTCCAGCTTTTCTGTTGTCGACCTCCCAATAAATATGTACCTTCGCGCTGGCCTACCGTACCTCTACGCGGGCGCTCTATCCCTCGCTCGCGACGACGACGACGACGACGACGACGACGACGCGCTCACGTCTTCACCCGCGGCTGCCCGACGCGATACGTCTCGCTCCCGTCGTCGGAAGACGACACGCTCTCGACGACGGCGGTTTCGATATCGCCGAACCCTCCGCCTCCGCCGCCGCCGCCGCCGCCACGGCCGCCAATCTCCCTCCTCCCGCCCGCGTTCTTCGAGAACAGCAGCTTCCAGCACGAGATCTCCACCCTCTTCTTCTTCCTCCTCCTCCTCCTTCGACCCCCGGTCCCGTCTAAATCGTCGTCGTCGTCGTCGTCCTCATCCTCCGGCGCGACGCGCTTTCTATCGCCGCCGCCGCCGCAACGGAGACAGAGACACGACAGCGGCTTCGCCGCCGACCCCCCCGCGCCGCCCTCCACCTCCTCCGCCGCCCTCGCGCCCAGCACGTAATCGTACGTCGTGATCCCTCGCTTCATCAGCAGCAGGTGGAAGAAGAAGAGGTCGGCGACGACGTAGCACAGCAGCGCGCCCGCGGCGAGGTACACCCCCAGGGCGGCGAGAAAATGATTTCGATTAATCTTCGTCGGGTAGCGACTCGATCGCAGCAACGCGTCGGCCTCGTCCTTCTCCGTGACGGCCCAGTGCGTCAGGTACGCCCCCGCGCACAACTGCGCGACGGTGAGCGTCAACGTCGAGCACAGGAGAAGGAAGAACGGCGCGTAGTTCTTGCTCCCCACGCAGTTGTTGAGCCATCGGCAGTGGTGGTCAAAGTGCGCGACGCACTTGTCGCACGATCGACAGTGCTTCGATCCTCGCGACACGGCGTGCGCGCACAAGTCGCAACGCATCACGTCCCCCGGTTTCGTCGCCAGAGCGTGCGTATCGTCCGCGGGGTCGATCGCCGCCGCGCGGAAGAAGGCGCCGCAGACGACGGCGGCGACGCACGCGAACGCGATCTCGCACGCGAGCCGCGCGGTCGCGTCCTCGATGGCTGGCGCCTGGAGGAGATAGAACCCGAGCACGAGGCCGAGGTACAGCGACGCGCCGCCGAGCTGGTGCGCGTTGAGGCTCAGCGCGCCGTCTCTGCGGAAGCCGTTGTCGCGGCGCGGCATCTAGCTAGGGGGCCTCGGGCGTGCGCGCGCCCCCGAGCGCGCGACGCGCGGTGACGACCGACGTCAGTGCTGAGACCTTACGTTTTTGAACGTCGCGTCGTCGACCGCGGCGCGCGGCGCGGCTTTTGACCTCTTTTGGCACTGCCAACCACGGATCGAGCGCGACGCGAAGACGCGAAGAGACGACGAACGATTCAACGACGACGAACGAACGAACGAACGCGATGCGATCTCCATTCTCATACCAATCACCAAGACGCGATACCACCCCCAACTCCGACGCGTCACGCATCACCCTCTCTCTCTCTCTCTCTCTCTCTCTCTCTCGCGCGCGCGCTGTCGTCTCTCACGCCGGCGGCCCGCGCTGGGTCCCGAGCGTCCGCAAACGAAGCGCCTGAAGCTTAATAAACCCGGCGGCGTCCTTCTGGTCGTACGCGCCGTCGTCCTCCTCGAACGTCGACAGCTTCGCGTTGTACAACGTCTGCGCGCTCTCGCGGCCGACGACGTCGACGTTGCCCTTGAAGAGCTTGACGCGAACCGTCCCGTTGACGTTCTTAGCGCACGTGTCGATCGCCGCCTGAAGCATCTCCCGCTCCGGGGAGAACCAGAACCCGTTGTAGATGAGCTCCGCGTACCGCGGCATGAGCTCGTCCTTCAGGTGCATCTCTCCGCGGTCGAGGCACACGGACTCGACGCCGCGGCGCGCGCGGAGGAGAATCGTCCCGCCCGGGGTCTCGTACACCCCTCTGGATTTCATCCCAACGAACCGCGACTCCACGATGTCGAGCCGGCCGATGCCGTTGTCGCCGCCGTACTTGTTCAGCGCCGTGAGCATCGTCGCGGGGGACATCCTCTCGCCGTTGATCGCGACCGGGTCGCCGCCCTCGAAGTCGATGTCCAGGAACGTCGGCGCGTCCGGCGCGTCCTCGGGCGCGACGGAACGCGTGAAGATATCCTCGGTGTAGCCCACCATGGGATCCTCGAGCGCGTTGCCTTCGTAGGAGATGTGCAGCAAGTTTGCGTCCATGGAGTACGGCGCCTCTTGACGCTTGCTCTGCGCGACCGGGATCCCAGCCTCTTCCGCGTACGCGATGAGCTTCGTGCGCGAGTTGAGGTCCCACTCGCGCCACGGCGCGATCACTTTCACGTCGGGTTTGAGCCCGTAGTAGCCCAGCTCGAATCGCACCTGATCGAAGAAGCGTTCGTTCAAAGGCGTCAGATGGAGTGGATGAAAGGCGTCGAGGTCGAGCGTTGAGAGCGAGGGATGCGCGGAGAGAAACGCGCGCCGGGAGAGAAAGTCCTTAAGGATCGGCGTTCACCGCGCCGACGCGGCCGCACGGGGACCGGCGTGAGATGACAGAACGCGCCTGATCGTTGCCCTTGCCCGTGGCGCCGTGGCACACCGCGTCCGCGCCAACCTCGCGCGCGATCTCGATCTGCCGCTTCGCGATGAGCGGGCGCGCGATGGACGTTCCGAGAAGATACTCGCCCTCGTACACCGCGTTCGCGCGAAACATCGGGAAGACGTAATCGCGCACGAACTCTTCGCGGAGGTCGTCGATGTAAATCTCCTTGACGCCCCTCTGCTCCGCCTTGGCGCGCGCGGGCTCGAGCTCCTATTGGTTCGTGGGGTGACACGTGTGAAGATGACGACGACGTGGAGGATTGCGATTGGTGAGTCAACCAACGTGTGATGACGTGGCGTATACGTGGCAGAACGTGTGGACGTGGAAGGACGGGGCGTCGCGTGGCGCGCACCTCGCCCTGGCCGAGGTCCGCGGTGAACGTCACGACCTCGCAGCCGTACGTGTCCTGGAGCCACTTCAGGATGATGGATGTGTCCAGACCGCCGCTGTACGCGAGGACGACCTGTGATGCGTTCGTCGTAGGGTTAGGTTTTGATAACTGTAGGGTTAGCGTTAGGGTTTCGTCGCGTCGTTGAGACGCGCGGGTTGGGGACGGGGGCGAGTCGGCGACGACGAGGGTTCCCTCGCTCGAGGGAAAGGGTTTGGGCGCGATAAATCGAACGATCGCTTTTTTCTATCCGTCAGCGCTGTTCGGGGATCGACGTCGAGCGACGCGACGACGCCGCGCGATCGATCGCGATCACGATCGATCGATCAGACGGAGCGCGCGCGCGAGGGATGCGTCGGACGCGCCTTCTCGACCTCGCCGGAGGGTCCAGCCTTGGCGACGACGCGCGCGTTGGCGCGTCGGCCGGCGCGAGCGGAGGAGCGAGGCGGCATCGTCGCGACGCGCGACGCGACGGACGCGCGGCGGGAGGAGAGCGCCGCGTGAGCGCGCGCGGGCGCGGGCGCGACGGCGGAGGCGGTGAACGCGCTCATCGTTTCTGGGACGGAGAGGACGGTGTGCGCGGACCGAGGCGCGTCGTCGAGTGATGTTGCGGCGCCGCGTGAAGCAGCTTCAAACACGCAGCAGTCGACGCTCGCGCTCGTCGCGATCGTCGCGGTCGGCCGGCCGGCAGCGGCAGCGGCAGTGCGAGCACGTGCACTCGAGGAGTCAACGCCACTTCTCGGGGCGTCGAGGAGGCACGGAAAGGCGGCGCGCGAACCTCGAGGCGAAGCGAGGAAGACGCGCGGCGTGGCGGCGGAGGCGCGCGGCGTGAGGAGAACGCCGCGCGCGTCGGCGTCGGCGTCGCGAGCGGCGCGAACGGTCGCGCTCGAATCGATAAAAAACAACGAAGGAAACGAGGCTCTCCACGACGATGCAGACGGGCGGCTCGAACGCGCCGCCGCCGCAGTACCCCGGGCAAGGCCGCCCGACCGTGGACCCCGCGCGTCGACGGTTCATGACCCACGCCATGGCGGGCGCGACGCACTCGATATCGTCGTCCTCGCTCGACGGCGGCGTCGGCGGCGGCGTCGGGGGCGGCAGCGGCCGAACCTCGAACGCCTCGTCGCTGTCGCGCGCGGGCTCGCGGCAGGGTTCGCAGGGCTCGCGCGGGTCCTCGCGCGGGTCGCTCAGCGGCGGCGAGATCGAGCCCGCGCGCGGGGGCGACGGCGGCGGCGCCGCGGCCGCCGCGCGCGGCGGCGTCGTCGCCGGCGGCTTCGCCGCGCGGCGGCGGCTCCCGGGGCGACCGCCGGGCGGAGGTGGACCACGAGCCGCATCGATCGGACCGCAACCGCCGCAGCCGCGACCGCCGCAGATGGTGGAGCGTCGTCGACCGCGGGACGGGCTCAAGCGCAGCGGCGGTCACGAGTGCGAGACCTGCGGCCGCGTGTTCGCGTCCGCGCCCGCGCTCGCGCGGCACGTCGCGACGCACGAGGCTGGAATGCCGTTCGTCTGCGCCGCGTGTTCGAAGCGGTTCGCCACGGCGGCGGCGCTCGCGCGGCACAGGGCGAACGTCCACGGGAAAGCCGTCGGCGACGGCGAGGAGTACTTCACGTGCCGGAGTTGCGGGAAGCGGTACTTGGACGCCGCGAACTTCGTGAAGCACAAGCTGCGGTGCGCGCGGCAGGACGAGATGGAGGCGTCGACGCGGCGGGGCGAGGACGTCGCCGCGGGCGGCGCGGGGTCGCCGAGAGCGCCGAGGAGAGGGCGGGACGGAAGGCGGTTCGTGGACATCAACGCCGCGGCGGAGAGGGACGCACACGATTTCGGGGACGAGGACGAGGACGAGGACGACATGATGGAGTACTACAGCGGCGCGAGCGACGACGACGGCGCGAGCCCGTCGAGGAAAAAGTCGTCACACCCGCTGCAGCGCCCGGCGCGACGCGTCGACGGCGGCGGCGTTTTCAGCGGCGCGTCCTCGACCGGGAGTGGTAATAACGCGAGTGGTAATAAACAGGGCGGCGGGTCTCCCGGGAAGACGATCTGGAGCAGCGCGGGCTCGAGGAGCCGGAAGAGCAAGGAGGAGGAAGAGCGAATGCGGCGGAAGCGCTTGGGGTTGCCGCCGCCGCCGAAAATTTTGGACGAACAGACCAAGGCGAAGGCGCGGATGAGCCGTAAAGAACACGAGCGCGCGCTCGCGGAGGAGGCGCGAAAGAAGGCGGACATCGAGCGCAAGGAGAAGGAGATGCACTTGCGGCTTCTTCAGCAGCGGCAGATTTTCCATAACCAGCTCCTGGAAGAGGAAGCGCACCGGCGAAACATTGGGATGGACGTGGACGCTGAGATCATACGGTCGGGCGTCGACGGGTCGCTGCCGAAGTACGGGCCGGAGATGGCGCTCGAGCTCGCGAAGCGGCTCGCGCGCGAAGAGGAGAACGCCGCTAATAACACCGCGGCGAAGGAGAAGGAGGCGAAGAAGAAGAAAGGCGAGGAGGAGAACGCCGCGGCGGAGGAGGCGGCGAAGAAGATGGCGGCGTCGACGTTGGAGGAGGAGAAAAAACCCGAACCCGAACCGGCGGCGGCCGCGGGGGCGGCGCGGGAAGGCGAAACGTCGACCGACGCGAAAGACGCCGAGGGCGCGAGCGCGGCCGCCGCGAACGCGGACGACGACGGGACCACCCCCGCCTCGGACGCGACGACGGCGACGGAACCGGCGACGGAACCGGCGACGGAACCGGCGACGGAGGGGGAAATCTCCGCCGAACCCGCCGAACCCGCGGCGGCGGCGAACAGCCCTTCAAAGGTGGACGTCGGCGGCCCGATCGATCCGCAGCTCGAACGGAAAGGCTTCAAAGGCGTCTCGCTCAAGCTCGCGGAGAAGCCGCCGCTCCCGGACGCCGCCGGCGGCGGCGGCCGATTGAAGAAGGGCTTCCTCGGCGGCGTCCTCGGCGGCGATAAAAAGTCAGCGAGCGCCTCGGAGACGCGACTTCCCGTGCTGGGCTCGGGCGCGCCGACGAAGGAACGCAAACGGTCCTTCGACCCCGCGGCGACTCGACGCGCGAACAGCGATTCGAACCTTCTGCACGCCGCGGACTACGCCGGCGGCGACCGCGTCGCCGAGCCTCGCAAGTCGCACGTGCAGCGAATGGTCGAAGCCGCGGAGCGAGACGCGACGGAAACGCTCTTGGGCAAGATGCGACTCGAAGCCGAAAAGGCGGAGGCCGCGTTCGGGGGTTGGCGCGCGAGCGAGAAACCGCGCGCCGGGCGGTTCGCCGTCGGCGCGTGGGATCGATACGAGCGCGACCTCGAGGAAGAGCGCGATCCGTACTTTGTGAAGTGGTGCAAAGCGAGAGGGATACCCAAGTGCGTCCTCACACTGGTCCCCATACGACCGCGTCGGCGTGGTGAACGCCGATCCTTAAGGACTTTTGCCGGCGTGTCTCTCCGCCCAGGGTCCCTCGCTTTCAATCCCCGACCGCGATGCCTTTCAACTCCGTCTGACGCCTTTCAACTCCACCCCGACGTTCGCTCGACCCAGGGCGGAGGATTACGACGGCGCCGAGCGCACGCGCGTGTTTTGCGCGCAACGCGAGGCGCTGTGGCACGCCGGCGACCACGACCCCATACCGGAGGACACGGGTGAGACTGAACCAAAGCCGGCCTCTCTCGGACTGGACTCTCTTTCTTTCCTTTCGCTTCTTCACCCCGCGCTCGGTTTCAACGACGCCGCGCTCGACCGACGAGCGAGCGGTCTCACGACTGACCGCGGTCTGTTTGAACCCACCCCGCGCCGCGCACAGAGATGACCAACGGGCTGGCGGTGATCGACCTCGTCAAGCTGCGCGGGGAGGTTGAGAAAGTGTTAGAGAAGGGCGGGGACGTCGGGGACGTGCAGCTTCCGGGGTTTAACCGCCCGCTGAAGTCGCTGAACGGATCGAGCACGAGTCCGACGAGCGTCGCGGGGGCGCGTCATTCGGCGGCGGCGTCGGCGTCGAACGGCGACTGGTCGACGAAGCCGACGCCGACGCCGACGCCGGCGCCGAAACCGGCGGAGAAGACGAGAGAGCGACCGGGCGCGGCGTCTCGCGTGAAGGTGATACGCGTCGTGAGCGACGACAGCGACGAGGACAGCGCGGGCGAGGCGGAGGAGAGGCGCGACGAGGGAGACGCGGGCAGGTCCGCGGAGGCGACGTAGGACGCGCGGGCGGGGCTACGGTTTAAGAAAATACAAGTAAGTTTTAGCGATGAGCTCACCGACAGGCGGTTTGAAGCTTGAAGGTCGTCCGACCGTGCGCTCATCGAGTCATCGCATCGAGCCAGAAGATCGAGTCATCGCATCGTCTTGCCCGAACTAACACCGCGTGAGAAAGGTTGACCTAGTGTCACCGCGCGCGCCGCTCGCGCGGTCCCGACGCGCGGTCCTCGCGCGCGCGATGAGCGAGACGCCCCAGGAGACGTCCGAGGCGGCGGCGCCGGTCGCGGCGACGGCCGCGGGCGGCGGCGGCGGCGTCGGCGACGACGACGCCCGCGGAGAGAGAGAAAACGATGGGGTCGAATCCAGCGCCGCTGCCGCGACGACCGCGTCGTCCGCGGCGCCGCGACCCACCGCGAAGATACCCACCGCGGCGGGGAAGAGGAAGGGCGCGCGGCGACCGCCTACGGACCCGCGGAAGCGCGAGCTCGAGAAGCACCTCGCGGAGGTGAACGACAAGATCAACGGCGGCGACGCCAAGCGCGCGTCCGCGCGCATGCGCGAGTACCTCGAGGAGCAGCGGAAGAAGCGCGAGGCGCTCACGATTAAAAGGTACGGCGCCGGCGCGGTCGCGTCGTCGTCGTCGTCGTCGTCGCGCGTCGCCGGCGCGCAACGAGCAGGTCAACACCACACAGACGCGTCCGAAAGGTCGCGTCTTCACTCGCACCGGATCGCGTGCACGGAGGTGGGCGAGTCCACGCCGGGGGTGGAGGAGGCTGCCGCGCGCGCGGTCGCCGCGGGCGTCCGACGATCCACCCCGAATTCGCTGCAGATGTTACAATCCGGACTCGACGGCGTCGCGCCGCCGCGGGGGGGGCTCGCGTCGCTCACGCGAAGCGGCGGCGGGTCCGTCGGCGCGGGTTCGGGCGGGTTCGGCGGGCACGGGTTCGGCGTCGGCGGCACCGGCGCGAGCGCG
>Ga0181559_10003496_pt1 | contig 15430 bp, 7 predicted proteins | sample 011ome_21_FD_133752 | JGI IMG/M metagenome (GOLD analysis project Ga0181559, IMG submission 133752) | Coastal salt marsh microbial communities from the Groves Creek Marsh, Skidaway Island, Georgia - 011508AT metaG (megahit assembly) | ecosystem: Environmental > Aquatic > Marine > Intertidal zone...
GAAAACGACGATCGATGTTAAACCACAGTAGCGCGCACGTCTCGAGCCAGACGCCTTCGCCGTGGCGCCGCGTCGCAAGAGCTACTCAAAATGTATGTACCCGAAAATATTTGCGTTTAGGGACAGAACACAGAAAAGAAAAGCCGGTTCGACCCGTTAAGGAAGAAAGGAACTGAGATCTGCGCCTCGCCTCGTCGGGGCCGCGGCCCTCGGCACTCGCTCCCGCGCCGTCGACTGCTGGGCCGCACGCGCCGGCCGCGCGAAGTCCAGATGTCGGGAGGCGACGCCAAGTTCTTCACGTCGCACAAGAGGGGCGAGGTGGCGGAATGGCGCGAGGAGATCAACTCCACGGACAAGGATGTGCAGAAGAACGCGATTAAGAGGATCATCGCCAACATGAGCATCGGCAAGGACGTGTCCATGCTCTTCCCCGACGTGGTGAACCGCGCGCAGACCAACGACGTGGAGCTGAAGAAGCTGGTGTACCTGTACCTGCTCAACTACGCGAGGAGCCAGCCCGAGCTCACCATCCTCGCCGTGAACACGTTCGTGAAGGATTCCGCGGACCCCAATCCCTTGATCCGCGCCCTCGCCGTGCGCACGATGGGGTGCATCCGCGTGGAGAAGATCACGGAGTACCTGTGCGACCCGCTGCAGCGGACGCTGACGGACGAGGACCCGTACGTGCGGAAGACCGCGGCGATTTGCGTCGCGAAGCTGCACGACATCAACCCCGAGCTCGTGGAGGACCGCGGGTTCGTGGACCAGCTGCGCGAGCTGCTCGCCGACGCCAACCCGATGGTGGTGGCCAACGCGGTGGCGGCGCTGACGGAGATCAGGGACGCGTCCGCGGGGGACCCGAAGCGCATCTTCCAGCTCAACGCGAACAACGTGTACAAGCTGCTAGCCGCGCTCAACGAGTGCACGGAGTGGGGGCAGGTGTTCATCCTGGACTCGCTCGCTTCGTACGTCGCGCAGGACGAGGCGGATGCCAAGAGCGTCGTCGAGCGCGTCACGCCGCGCCTGCAGCACGCCAACTGCGCGGTCGTGCTCTCCGCGGTGAAGGTGATCATGAGCCAGATGCGCTCCATCACGAGCTCGCCGGAGACGACGCGCGCGCTGGTCAGGAAACTCGCGCCGCCGCTGGTCACGCTGCTCGGCGCCGAGTGCGAGATCCAGTACGTGGCGCTGCGCAACATCAACCTCATCGTGCAGAAGTACCCAGAGATGCTGACGGGCGAGATCAAGGTGTTCTTCTGCAAGTATAACGACCCGATATACGTCAAGCAGGAGAAGCTCGAGACGATGGTCAAGCTCTCGTCGGAGGCGAACATCGACCAGGTGCTTCTGGAGTTCAAGGAGTACGCCACGGAGGTTGACGTCGACTTTGTGCGCAAGGCGGTGCGCGCCATCGGCCGGTGCGCCATCTCCATCGAGGCGGCCGCCGAGCGCTGCATAGGCATCCTGCTCGAGCTCATCGGCACGAAGGTGAACTACGTCGTGCAGGAGGCCATCGTGGTGATCAAGGACATCTTCCGGAGGTACCCGAACCAGTACGAGGGGGTCATCGGCGTGCTGTGCGACTCGCTGGACACGCTCGACGAGCCCGAAGCCAAGGCGTCGATGGTGTGGATCATCGGCGAGTACGCGGAGCGCATCGACAACGCGGAGGAGCTCCTTGAAGCGTTCCTGGACACGTTCCTCGAGGAAGCGCCGGAGGTGCAGCTGCAGCTGCTCACCGCCACCGTCAAGCTGTTCCTGAAGAAGCCGTCCGGCGGGCCGCAGGCGTTGATTCAGACGGTGCTCAACCAGGCCACTTCGGAGACGGACGACCCCGACTTACGCGACCGCGCGTACATCTACTGGCGCCTGCTGTCCTCGGACCCGGAGGCTGCCAAGGACGTGGTGCTCGCGACCAAGCCCACGATCCGGGACGACCGCAACGCGCTCGACCCCGGTCTGCTCGACGAGTTGCTGCGCCAAGTCTCCACGCTGAGCTCGGTGTACCACAAGCTCCCGTCGGCGTTTGTGCCCGACGCGCGCGCGCGCGTCGCGGAGGCGCGGGACGACGAGAGTCCCGCCGCGGAGGCGCAGAGCTCCGCGCCGCTGGACTTGCTTGAGCAGGCGCAGCCCCCCGCGCCGGCGCCGGCGCCGACGGGGGTGGACCTGCTCGCCGATCTCATGGGCGCCACCGCCGTCGCGCCGGCGCCGGCGGCGAGCGCGAGCGCGACGGACCCGTTCGCCCCGCCGGCGGCGGCGTCCTCCGCGCCGCCTCCGCCGGTCCTCCTCGCGGCGGAGAAGGGCCAAGGGCTCGAGATCTCCGGCGTCGTGGTCCCCGGCGCGCACGGCGCGCCCGCGTACGAGCTGACGTTCACGAACCGCACCGCCGCGCCGCTGGACGGGTTCCAGCTGCAGTTCAACAAGAACGCGTTTGCGCTCGCCCCCGCGGCGCAGCCGCGCGCGGAGACGGTCCCCCCGGGCGAAAGCCGGCGCTGCTCGTTGCCGCTCGCGCTCACCGGCCAGTCCTCGGGCCCGAGCGCGACGGGCGCGCTGCAGGTGGCGGTGAAGTCGCCCTCGCAGAACGGCGCGGTGTTCTACTTCAGCGACCAGGTTCCCCTGGAGGCGCTCCTGCTCCCGGACGCCGCGCCGGACGGCGGCGACGCGTTTGCGCAGCAGTGGCAGACGAGTCCGGAGCAGGCGCGCCAGGTGGCGGCGCCTGCCGCGCTGGGCGGCGTCGACCAGGCGGTCGCCCGGATCTGTGCGCTGCGCTGGAACCTGGTGACCCAGCAGGCCATGGCGGGGACGCCGTTCGTCGCCGCGTACTTTTCCGGGAAGACGCCCGGACCCGAGGGTGAGAAGACGCTCCTGGTGCAGGTGGCGTTCGCGCCGGGGTCGCCGGAGGTGAAAGTCGCCGTGCGCTCGAGCGTCCCGGGGTTCGCGGAGATGGTCTTCGCGTCCATGCAGCGCGCGCTCGCGTGACGCGCGGCGCGGATAGCTAGGAACCGTAGTCTGGAATTGAAAAAGTGAAAACGCGCGCGCGCCGCGCTCCCTACATCGCGCGGCGCGGCGCGACGTCTCGTCACGCCCCGGGGAGCCGCGACGCGCGACTCCGAAGATGGCTTTGGCACGCCTGCGCGGCGGCGACTCGCGCCGCCGCGGTGCTCCCCGCGCGTTCACCCTCCTCCGCCGCGACGCTCTTCGCGTCCGCCTCGAGGTGCAGCTTCACGGCGACCAGCGCGGCCCTGAGAGCCGCTCTGTGCTCGTCCATGTCCTCGTCCGCCAGCGCCAGCCGCGTGGGCGGGGCGCGGCGCTTTCTCAAGTCGCCGCCGCTCGTCATCGCCAGGAACGGCGCCTCCTCGGCGGGGCGACACAGCGTGTACGCGACGCCGCGGAGGCCCGCGCGCGCGGTCCTGCCTACCCTGTGCACGTACGTCTTCAGGTGCGTCGGCGCATCGTACGATATGACGGCACCGACGCGGTCGACATCCAGCCCGCGCGTCGCGGCGTCCGACGCGATCAGCACCCGCGCGTCGCCGGCGGCGAACGCGCGCAGCGCCTCGGCGCGCGCGGCTTGCGGCGCGAACGAGCTGTACTCGGCGAAAATCGTTTTGAAGAAGTTCGCGTTTTCGTCTCTCTCGTCCCTCTTCCTCTCCGCGGCGTCCATGGACGAGAGCAGCAGGAACAGCCTGTGCGTCGCCTCCACGGACGCGGTGAACACGATCACGGGCGTGTCCGTCTTTCGCAGCAGCGCGCGCAGCGCGAGCGGCTTCGCGTCGCCCGAAGCGACGGGCACCACCGTCTCGGCCAGCCCCTCGGGCAGGAGGTACCGCGCGCGCTCGGGAGAAGGCGCCTCGGCGTCCGACGCGGCGGCGAGCATGCGCGGCGCGTGCAGGAACAGCCCGGCGAGTCGCGCGGGGTCCCGCGTGAGCGTCGCGGAGATGAGAATTTTCTTCAGCCTGCGGCGCGAGGCGCCCAGCTCGCCGACGGCGGTCCTCGGCCGCCGCGCGCCGGCGGCGGCCACCACCTGCGGCGTCCAGTTCTGGTACGACTGCCGCAGGATGCGGTCCGCCTCGTCGACGACCAGGTACTGAAGCCGGGCCAGGGAGAACCCCGGCTGGGTTTCGCGCAGGTGTGCGACAAGGCGACCCGGGGGTGTCACCAGCACGTCGAGCTGATCGTGCGCGCTCGCGGACCCGTCGTCGAAGGCGGCCTCGAAGACGGTCTCCGCGGCGGCGGCGTCTCCGCGTCTCCGCCCGGACGCGTGATTGACCCCGACTTTCAGGCCGACCGCCCGGCAGAGGGGCTCGAACACCCGCGCCACCTGGAACGCCAGGTCGCCGGTGGGCACGACGACGAGCGCACGAAGCCTCGTCGTGGTCTTCTGACCCGCTAAGCCCTGGACCAGGGGAAGCGCGTACGCCAGAGTCTTGCCGCTGCCCGTCGGCGCGCACACGCACAAGTCTCGGTCGAACTTCAAGCCGCCGCCGGTGTGTTGCCACACCGCAGATTGCACGCCGAACAAGCTGGACACATCCAGAGCGTGCAGGGTGGCCTTCAATCTTTCATCTAAGCCCGGCACCTCATCGAGTGCGACCGGATGCGCCGACGGGAACGACGTCGGCTGTCGCATCCATCGTAAAGCCGGTTGCTTCATCCGCGCGCATCGGAATGTGCGGGTTTTTTTGACGACGCATCTTTCATAAAAAAGACGCCCGAAATTGGCCAGCTCATTCACAATGCTTGGTGCGTGGTTCAGGCTTGTGCGAACATGACCACGACTCTCCGAAGCGTCCGGCACGCGGCTTGCGTGGTTCTGGTGCTGGGTCTCGTGACGTGCTCCGCTGAAACTCCCGCGGACGCCGCCGATCGCCTGAGTAAAGATGGCGAGTCGGTGACGCCACAATCTGGCGTCGGCCCGGACATCAGCGCCGAACTCGTGCTGAAGGACTTGATGTTGTGGATGAGAGACAACCACGGTCTGGCACCTTTGCTCCATCCGGAGAACAGCGAATGGCTCGAGCGCTTCGCGCCTAGGGGCCCGAGTGGAGAGCGAACAGTCGCGTTGTCGTTCGCGTTGAGGAGCGCCTTGTCTCGAGAGATCGAGAAAGCCGCGATGCTGCAGGAGGGATTCGGCGCGTCGTCGCCGGGGAAGACGGCCGAGGCGCGACCGGAGGAATCGAGCTGTGTGGCTGAACGAGAAGACACGACGAGGGAAATGGAAGACCTGCGGCGCGCGCTCTCGAGCGCGAGAGCCGAGGCGGACGAGCGTCAACGCGCGCTTGAAGAGGAGCTACGCGAGAAGAAAAGGGCGCACGACGAAGTTCGAGCGCTTTACGAAGCCTCGTTGCTGGCTGCGAGGGACGCGCAGGAACGCTCCGCGGCGGATCCCGTGCAAGACGTCGACGCCGAGTCAGGGAGTGAAATAAACCCGGTCGCTGCGGTGCTTGAAGAAGACGGCGACGCTGTCGATCCCGAGCCGCCGGTTGCAGAGGCGGACGCTGTCGATCCCGAGCCGCCGGTTGCAGAGGCGGACGCTGTCGATTTCGAGCCGCCGGTTGCAGAGGCGGACGCTGTCGATTTCGAGCCGCCGGTTGAAGAGGCGGGCGCTGTTGATCCCGAGCCGATGGTCGAAACGACTGACGGTTTCGAGCCAGAGTCGATGGCCGAAACGTTCGACGCTGTCGATCCGGAGCCGCCGGCGGACGCGTCGGACGCTGTGGAACCCGATGACCCGACGACTCATTTTTCTCCGCCGGACGAACCGACGCCCGGAACGGACGTCGGAACCGACGAGAGCACGTTGCGACGAATCGTCGGAGGCGTCCACGCCGTCGCGACAAAGACTGTCGCGGCGGTATACCCGGTGTTCGAATGGCTGGCGCGTTGGATAATGCGTTCTTCGCTCGGGGTGAAACTCTCGCAAGCTCTGGACGCCGCAGCGGCGAAGCTCGAGATGACGGCGTCCGCCGTCGACGCGTATCTCGGCACTTCGCTCGCCTACCCAGGCGCGAGGTTTCGAACAGCGGTCGAGGGATCGCTCGCCGTCTTCACGCTCGCCGCGCTGCTCACCACGCGGTGGATCGCGCGCGCGTGGTACGACTGGACGTTCAAGCAGCGGGTCACGCCGAAGGACGCGAGCCGAAGGACGCGGCTCGAGGGGACCGACGCGCCGCGAGGCGGGACGGAGGTCGAGCGCTCGGACGGCGGCGGACCGGTCGCGGGCGCGCGGGGATATCACTCGTCGGCGACGCTTCGCCACAGGCCGCATCCGACACCAACGGCGGTTACGACGCCGCACGGTCCGACGCCAACGGCGGTCCCGATGCATCGTGTCCCGACGCATCACGTCCCGACGCCGCAGGCTCCGACGCAGTGGCGCGCGATGCCGACCGAAAACGCGCCGCCGCCGCGCGCGGCGTTCCCCCCGGGACCGGCATCTGACGCGCGCTTCCGCGCGTCCGGCCCGCCTCCTGTGCAGATGCGAAGGGGTCCCCCCCCGCGCGTGAACCCCGTGTTTACGCCTCACGCGAGTTGATGAATGTAGGCGCGTCGTTAAAAAGCGCGCGAAACAGTACGTACCGGTAGCAACCGGTTCGATTACAAACACGCATCGTCACTTCCGCACGTACGCGTCCAGCGTCTCGGCGAGCACCCGCGCGTCGAAGTCGGCGGTGAACACGCACCCGCCGAGGTCGCCCTTGAGCAGAATCAGCCTGAGCTTCCCGTTCGCGGCTTTCTTGTCCACGGCCATGAGCTTCTCGAACGTCTCCACGGTCATGCACTCCGGGACGTCCGTCGGCAGGTTGAACTTCTTCAGCAGGTCCAGGGTCCGCCGCGCGACGCTCTCGTCCGTCCACCCGAGCCGCTCGGACATGTCCGCCGCCATCACCATCCCCACGGAAACAGCCTCGCCGTGAAGCCACTCGCCGTACCCAATGCCCGTCTCGATCGCGTGTCCGAACGTGTGCCCCAGGTTGAGCGTCGCGCGGACGCCTCCTTCCTTCTCGTCCAGAGCCACCACCTCGGCTTTGTTCACGCAGGATCGCTCAATCGCGCGCACCACGACGTCCCCGTCGCGCGCCATGAGCGCGTCGACGTTGCGCTCCTGCCACTCGAAAAAATCGGCGTCGCGAATCAGCCCGTATTTCACCACCTCGGCCATCCCGGAGACGTACTCCCGGTCGGGAAGCGTGGACAGCGTGTCCGTGTCGACGAGCACGCACCGAGGCTGGTAAAACGCGCCGATCATGTTTTTCCCCGCGGGGTGGTTCACGCCCGTCTTGCCGCCGACGGAGGAGTCGACCATGGCCATGACCGTCGTGGGAATCTGCACGAAGTGCACGCCCCGCTGGTACGACGCGGCGGCGAAGCCGGTCATGTCGCCGATCACGCCGCCGCCGAGCGCCACGAACGTGGTCTGCCGGTCCAGTCTCGCGTCCAAGGCCTTGTCGAACACCTTCATCAGCACGTCCACGTTTTTGTGCTCCTCTCCGTCGGGAAGGACCACCGTTTCCACGCGGATCTCGCCGCCTTCCGACAGCGCGGCGACGACTCGATCGAGGTACAAGGGCGCGACGGTCTCGTTGGTCACCACCAACGCGGTGTTCCCAGGCACGTGCTTGCGGAGAAGGTCTCCCCCGGCGAGCAAACCCGAACCGATGTAGATCGGATACGTTCGATCCCCCAGCTCGACCTCCACCGTGGCGGCGGGCGAGGCCGTGGAGACACTCGACGCCATGACGCGAACCGCGCGCGGGACCTTGACGGAGCGAAGGGCTTTGGGTGAGGAGACCGATTTCAACCCGAGGGCGCTGGAGCGGAGCGACGTTTGCATCGCGAGGAGGGTCCCGACAGTCTACTCCGAGTTGCGGGCGAATACAAGCGCGAGCTGCTGTGAATGGACCCTCGTGGGCGTTCTCCATAAAATGGAGTTCTCGCGATCCGATTCCGCGCTGGAGTCACGAACCCTGAAACGCCCCCGTCGAGGTCGGATAAGGTGCCCAAATCTGACGGTGGAACTCTTTCCGCGCGATTCTTTTCCCTCACGCCGCCAAGCCCCTTGTCATAAACAAGAGGAAGGGCATCTGCCTGAAATCGCTCGCCTCGGCGCCTCGCGCTCTCTCACTCGTACGGCGACATCCGCCCCTGACGCTCATCCGCGCCTGGGCGCTCGGGGATTTCGCACGTTCCGTCACTGGACACGGAAACAGGAGAGCAATGTCGTCCCTCGTCGCATTCCCGTCCGCGCGCTCGAGCGCGCCCGTGCCGAAACGCGGCGAGCGCTCGAGCGCGAGGTTCGGCGGGAAAAACGCCCGCTTGACTTCGCACGAACACGCCGCAAGAGGCGGGTTTCCCGCCGCCTCGCGCGCGCGGTTCACGAGCGTCTCGCTCGCGGCGCCTGACTCGAGCAACGTGTCGACTGACGTGTCGACTGACGTGTCGCTCGAAGACCAGCTCGCGTCGCCGGCGAGCGCTCCGCCCCCGAGCGTCGCCGAGAGCGCCTTCGAGCCACCTTCATTCCCGGTGAGCGCGCCGGCCGAGCCCACGAAGACCACCTTTCAGAAACGCGTCGAAGCGGCCGCCGCCGCCCTGAAAACCGGCAGGGCGAGTCAGACTCGACGCCGGGCGCCGACGGCGGCGCCCGCGCCGAGCGGCGGCGTCGCCGCGGCGGCGGCGCGGCCGGCGCCCACCGGGCGGGCCCCTGTTCGTTCGTCGAAGGGCGGCGTGCCGAGCGCCAGCGCCGCGCCCTCCCTGATCGAGAAGGCCGAGAGCGAGAGCGAGATGGCGGCGAGTCAGAGACGCTTATTCGAGCAGATGGTGACGTTGCGCACGCGTCTCAACGAGCGACTGGCGGCGTCGAATAAGTTTGCCAAGTTTCTGGAGTTCACGCTGCAACAGAGAGACAAGGACATCAAGCACGCGAACGAGCGCTTGGTCGCGGCGATGCTGGAGATTGACTCCCTGAAGTCCATCGTGCAAGACGCCGCCGAGGCGGTGGAGAAGGAGCAGGCGGTCGGTCTCGGGGAGCCGAGCGTGACCGACACGAAGAGCGTCAACGCCGTCGCGAGGCTGGAGACGGTGACGCGACGGTTGGATCTCATGTCCAAGGCTTTGAAGAAGGACGTCGAGAAGATCGACGCGGCATGCATCAAGACCGTCCCGATCCGCTGGGTGGGCATGGCGTCGGACATCAGGATTATGGGGTCGTTCGACCACTGGACGAAAGGCGTGGCGATGTCCCCAGAACACATAGAGGGCGGGTCCAATGTGTTCGTCGCGGACATGAACTTGGTGGCGGGGACGTACGAGATCAAATTCGTCGTCGACGGAATATGGCAAACCGCGCAGGAGTGGCCCACCACCGGGGACGGTCTTGACGCCAACAACCTTCTGATCGTGGAGTGAGCGGGGGAGTGCGTGACGCGTCGGCGCGTCGGCGGGGTGTATTTAATTTTTTGTGTACGCATCCAGAAAGCGGTTACGTCTCATTCTGTCATCGTTCTTCTTGGGGCTTTCCGACGGCGCTCGGCTCGCGCGCCCAGTGTCCACTCTGACCGTCACTCGAGAGAAGTTTTCGGGTGTCAGTGTCAAGAACTTTTTATCTACGGCGGTGGCACATCACGACCACACGACGGCGGGGACTCTCGCGTCATCTCTGAGCTCGCGCTGTGCCTGATATGGCGCACGCAATCGCTATCTCGGTGCTTCGCCATCCGACGGTCGCGCTCAGGAACACGGCTCCGACCTGTCGACGTCACACGCACCGGAGAGTTCCGATCGCGGGCAAGCCAGACGACGACGTCGTCGCGAGCCCGACTGACTCGGGACGAGGAGCGCGCGCGTTCAGCAGACGCGATGCGATTGCGCTGACCTCGGCGTGGCTTTCCGCGGGGAGTGCCGTGTCGGCGCCCGCGGCTTTCGCGGTGGAGTCGTCCCAACCTGACTTCGCTGTGTTCGCGGACCCGAAGAACCTTTTCCGATTGGAGTACCCGGTTGGCTGGCAAGAGGTGAACAAAGCCGGCGCCACCCTGCTGCTCCGGGACCCGACGCAGAAGTACTCGCAGATCGGTGTGACCGTGAGCCCGGTGAAAATAGCCTCCTTGGCTGAATTCGGGTCGGTTCGAGACATAGGAGAGAAGTTAACGCAAGCGGAGGCGGCGAAGGAGAGCACGGTTCCCGGAGGCGTGACGCTGGTTTCCGAGGGCGAGCGCGTCGGCCCGGCGAGCGGGACGACTTTCTACGAGTACGAGTATCGCCTCGTGACGACGCGCGGGAACAAACGCGTGTTCAACGCCGTCGCAGTGAGAAACAACGTGCTGTACATCATGAACGCGCAGGTTTTCGAAAAAGGGGACGACGCGACGGCTGAGGAGATCGCGGTGGTCGCGTCTGTCGCGAGCGCGTTGAGACGAGTGATGCGCGCCTTCGACGTCGGGCGCGAGAGCGTCGCGTCGTGATTTCTTTCGTGAAAGGAGGCGCTTTCATTCCATAAACATCTCGTCTCTCGACGTTCGCGACGTGTCTCTGAAGCCCGCACTCACGTCCACGCCACGAATTGTTGCGTGGATTCGTCAAACCACCACCACCTCCCCTCGCCGTCTGTGAAACCTCCAGTTTTGGGGCAATACGACAAACCGCTGGACTCGCACTTGTACAGTTTCGTCGTCTCGTCGAACGCGTACCCCTCGGGGACGGACGGCTCAAACGTCTCCTTCCGCGAGTCGTACACGTCGTACTCTCCGCTGCTCATTAACGCGCTGCTCAACTCCGTGACCTTCTCGAACGCGATCTTGCTTTGGGCATCCATGGAAGACTCGGTTTTCCTCGTCGAGGTTGACGACTTGGTCGCTCCGTTCCCGCGCCCGGCGCTCGCGCCTCCTAAACGCTTCAACGCATCCAACACGGTTTCTCCCGGCTCGAGGTACGCGCACAACTCTCGCTTGATGTTCGCGACGTCTGCATCCGTCGTTTCCTCTCCTTCATTATCCGAATCTTTACGCACAGCAAGCTTGTCGCCAGCTGTGGAAAGCCGCGCGTCCGCGTGGACGTCATCGAGCCACGCGTCTTTCTCGTCTTCAGCGTCGCTTTCGTTTCTGACGTAGTTGCCGTCATCATCGAAGTATCCTTCACGTCTCTCTCGCTCGAGGTTGAAAGGTTCAAACTCAGTTTCCTCGTCGTTTTCGTCCGGGGCGTGTCCAGCCTCGAAGCTCTCCACACCACGCACTGTTCAGTGTTTCGGGACGGGGGTTTAGTTAGATTAGCAAGATATGAAAAAAGCGCGAAAGTTTCTCGCGAGTGAGTCCGGAACCTACTTCTAGCTGCGTTCTCCGATCGCAGGAGAGAACGATGTTTCACCGCCTTCGCGATCATTTCCTGCGTGATAGATTGGTCAATCGGACCAACATCCAGTTTCGTGGGATCATCCTGTTCACCACCCCTCCCAGAGGGTTGGTCGAGCCCAACTTCTCGACCAGGGTCGTGCACTTCATTTCGCTTCATTTTTGCCGCTCGTTCGTCAGCTAAAGCAGCTTCTACAACACCCATCGTGGTATCATTAACATCACGCCTCCGAACCCGTGATGGCATGACCCCTGTGAAGCTCCTTCGGAACGACTAACGCGTTCTCAACGAGTATGCGTAGATGCGTAGTGCGTTTTATAAAGGGTAAAATTCGTTTTCGTAGACTATGTAGTGAGACGTCAGAAATTAAGCTTCATTTGTAATACAATATTATTGCTATTTATACCATACAGTGTATTATTATTAACAATATCATTTCTGCGTTGCACAATTCCGAGGATATCCAACGCTCGTCACTCCAAACTTCGTAAACAGGCTAATATTGGACTGTGGACGTCTCAGTTCGTGCATAGTTGACCGTCGGATCAACCTGAAAGCGAAGGCACAACACTCCTCTCATACCTCACGCAAGGGTGAGAGCCCTCCTTTGTCGAACCCTCACTAGCTTCGACCTATTCCGCGACGAGATAAGAGAAGAACGTCGGCTTTGTGGCTTTCTTTGAGTTTGCTTTCATATGGTGCTCCACGACGGCCCTGACTCTGTTTCGAGTCGAGCAGCACAATCCGCACAATCAGTCGCTCGTTTTCCTCTTCCCAGTGGGCAGCAGACGTCAAGTGTTGCAGATGGAAGCATCTGGCACCTCCTCCGGGAAACCACTGTGTCCGCGCCCTCACTTCAAGACCATGCCTCGAGAGGAGGTTGCGGTAGAGCGTTTGAACAGTTGCTACCTGCTTCAAAAAGTATAGACAACCCTGAAAATACACGTGTTGGAGAACATATGGAACATACTGCAGTATCTCTAAGCTCTGCCACCGAAAGTATCGCATTAAACTTTGAGCAATTTGCGAAGGAGGCCACTTCTCTTGCATGTCAATTCAAGAAAGACAGGAATATTCAACCGGGCGACCGTGTTGCTTTACTTCTTTCTAACGGGGCGACATATGCAATTTCACTCTACGCAGTTGCGTCTATAGGCGCCATCGCCGTAAATCTTAGCAGCCGTCTCACAGCAGAGGAAATCGAAAGCCAACTGTCAGATACGAAGGTATCTGCGATTGTGACCGACGACATATTCGAAAATAAGCTTGGTGTTGCCATGGCGAGTTTGAGTTGTCCGGCGTCTATCTTTTTGTCACCGTTGTTCACGGTCAAGTCAATCCCTGTGCCAAGATACAGCACCCCTCTCGGTGAAGGGTCTAGTCCTCAAGGTGCACAGCGTTTGAAATTCCATATTTTGGCTTGCAATGTAGACGAAGATGCCGAACCTTTACATTCTTCTGCAAAAGCTACTGTGACTTGTGACACTCGCAGTGAATATTATTCTCAGCAGGATCTTGCGCCAAGATTATTCCAGATGTTGTTTACGAGTGGAACCACTGGACGAATGAAAGGCGTTGTTCATACCCAGCGGCAAGTTACATTGAATGCTGATCAGGCTGTCATAGCCTGCCGTATTACGCATAATGACTTGTGGCTACATGCTGCCCCTATGTTTCATGCAATGGATGCTTTTGCAACATTTGCGATGACATTGGTCCGAGGAGGACAAATTACGGGTACGGCAACGGAATCATCAGCAGCATTGTTTGACGTTGGCGAGATCGCTCGAATCATGGCTGTTCGAGAAGTCACCATGACTGCGCTTGCGGCAACTCATCTCGAGATGTTGTTATCGTGGTGCGACAGTTACACATCAAAATCCTGGAAATCGGGTTCACTGTCCTCTCTTCGATTACTGTCCTGTGGTGGCTCTCCTGTTCCTTCGAAATTGATTGAGCGTCTATTGACTAGGGCTCCTGGTGTCTCATATTTTACAGATTATGGGATGACCGAGGCAGGCGGTCGTATGTGCACATCACTATTAACTCCTGTTGAGGCCCATATAGCTGCAGGTCTGCCATCATGCGAGCGCGCAAATCTTTTGAATCCCGCAGGTCGAATCACTAACCGTAATATTGAGGTCCTTGTGGCAAAGGATATTTCATCTGAGACAGGACAAAACACCGAAGGCATCAATCACAATGATCATACTCGTGGATATGTACCTGACAGATACGTTTCTAGGCGCAAATTATGCCCTGTGAAGTGCGATGGTCACGACGTTGGCGAAGTTTTGATTCGTGGTACTGCCATGTTCACAGGATATTGGGATTCTTTCTCTCTAGATGTCTCAAATGGACCAGGACCTGGTGAGTGGTTTAGAACTGGAGACGCTGCAGTTGTTAACTCACATGGTTGGCTTGTACTGGTCGATCGCATTAAGGATGTCATCATTACCGGAGGAGAGAATGTCTTCTGCCCCGAAGTTGAAAGTGTACTAGCTTCGCACCCGAGAGTGTGTTCGGGTATAGTTTTTGGAGTACCTGATGATACATTCGGCGAAGTTGTCGAGGCAGTGGTTTTATTGAAAGAAACAGAAGACAGAAATACAAGGATGGCACTGGTCCGAGAGATCAAGGAGCGTTGTACGACACTGGCCCCATTTAAGCGACCTCGCTCAATTGCTGTCCTCGAACCTCATGAAGTTCCGAGGACGAGTACCGGAAAAGTCAATAAGAGGCTGCTGCGAAACAAAATTATCAAGAGGCTCGACAGCGTTCACGATGCGCATGATATCGAAGTTGTACATGGCGTGCCTGAACCTTTTCATGACAGCAATCTCAGTAGGGAGCATATCTTAACACATGTTCGTAACACGATCGCAGAGATAACTTCAGTAGACGCCCATTTATCTGCCCTGAACGAAGATGCCACTTTAGTGCAGGCAGGACTGCACTCTGCGGCAGCAGTGGAGCTCTCGAGGCAGCTAAACGCTTCCTTTCTTCCTTCTGAACCATATCCAGCACTTCTTGCCTTCAATCATCCAACAATAGGCTCAATTGTCAACCACATATTAACAGGTGGAGGAGACTGCAGACCTCGGGCCAGACCTGTCAACCATGTATCAAGTAGGCACGTAGATAATAATTTGCATGACGTAGCTCGCATTATCAGCCGTTCTGGTGTGTTGCCTGGAAGCGACTCGGCGTCTGCAAGCTTTTATCTCGACGGCGAAGATTGCTTCTTCGCAAAAAATATTTTTCCGCAGACAACGGTTCCGACCAGTCGCTGGGATTTGGATCATACATGCAATAACATGTTTACAGAGGTGAAAGACGGATATGGCATGACAATTGTTCCTCGTTTCTCGGCATATTTGTCTCACCAATCCATGCTGTGCGATACTGCTATTGTTGGGAGTAGTTATTCTGAAATTGTCGCAATGGATCCGGGCCACCGTCTCGTCACTCAACACTCCGTCAATGCTGTAAGCAATGTATCTAGTGTTGTCTGCTTTGATTCTTGTATCTTTGTTGGTTGCATGTGGGGAGGAGAGTGGGCTTTATATCTCCATACCACAACTGCTCATGGTACCACAGATGACATTAGTTCGTCTCTTGACACTGGTGCTCGATCGAGCTTTGCAGCAGGAAGGGTAGCATATACTCTTGATCTGAAAGGGGAGAGTGTTGCAGTAGACACGGCATGCTCTTCATCGTTAGTAGCCCTACACCTTGCACATTCAACACTTATTTGTGAAGGTGATGCACACCTTACTTCGATCGCGTGTGGAGTCAGTCTTGTGTTATCAGCGGCAACAATGGCAAATATAGCGAGAATGGGCACCCTTTCAACGACTGGCAGGTGCAAGACACTCGATGCCTCTGCTGATGGATTTGGCAGGAGTGAAGGGTGTATGGCTCTTGTGCTGGAATCAGGAAAGTTCGATTCCCTTGCTCATGTCCATGAATCGATCAGCATAGAAGAGCAAGAAAAATCTTTTCAGCACCCATCTTCCATTGCTCTATTATCGACTGTTACTAATCAGGATGGAAGGTCAAGCTCGCTGACAGCACCGAACGGGGAATC
>Ga0181559_10003499_pt1 | contig 15417 bp, 17 predicted proteins | sample 011ome_21_FD_133752 | JGI IMG/M metagenome (GOLD analysis project Ga0181559, IMG submission 133752) | Coastal salt marsh microbial communities from the Groves Creek Marsh, Skidaway Island, Georgia - 011508AT metaG (megahit assembly) | ecosystem: Environmental > Aquatic > Marine > Intertidal...
AAAGGCAACGCGCTTTGGTTTCGCATAGATAAGACGCTAAAAATAGACGAATGGACCCAAAATCAGTCGTGGCATGACCGCGTGGCGCTAGAGGGTCGACGGTGGTTGAGCACTAACCATTTAATGGGCCCGGGCTACTGGGTCTGGATTATTCCTTTGGCAAGTGGCGCAACCAGTATTGGTATCGTGATGGATGACCAGGCGTGGCATGAGGCGCAGCTTAGTGATTATCCGACGACGCTTGCTTGGCTTGAAAAAAGGCATCCGCAGCTAGCACAGAGCCTTGACGATGTGCGGGTACTCGACTTTGTTGCGCTAGAAGACTACTCGTACTCAGCCAAGCGGGTTATCTCTGCAGATGGCTGGGCGCTCAGTGGAGAGGCTGGCGTATTCGCTGACCCGTTCTACTCTCCCGGCAGTGACTTTATTGCTATAGGAAATGAAATCATATCGCACCTGATTGTCTCTGATTCGAGCGGCAAATCGATTGCACAGGACGCACGTATTTTTGATGCGTTTTATAAAGGGTTCTTCGAGAACACTGTCTCTCTTTACCGTAATGAGTATGGTGGGTGGGGCGATCGCGTCATGATGTCCGGCAAATTGACATGGGATTACTGCTTCTACTGGGGAATCCTTGCGCTGTTGTACTACCGAGGTGCGATGAGTGATGCAACGCTATTGCATTCAGTCAATGGTCATTTGATGAAGGCATTGAGCCTAAACGCCCGCGTGCAGGATGCCTTCAAAGAGCGAGCTAAAAGTCGCTTGGTGCTGCCCGCAGAGGGTCTATTTATTGATCAATATGGTATTCCCGTCCTCCACGAGCTCATCACGCAGCTAGAGGATGATTCAATACCTCTTGAGTCAGCCCTGGTGAAATCATTAGAGCTGATGAATGGTGTCGCACCATCCATCATTGGTCTTGTTCAGACGGGAGGTGACATCAGGGCATCGCTTTGTTCGACAGATCTACTAGGTGAACTCCGTCGGGTCGCCTAAGGCCAAGGTGAACCGGTGCAGTCCGCGGCAAAATTCCTTCTAGCTATTATGGGTCTGCTCTTTCCAGTCGTTATTTACTTAGGGATAAGGGGCGGCAATTTGCTCCTCGTAGGTTGTTTGATGGTTTTCTTGGTTATCGCTCGCGCAATCTCCGCAGGCGCATCCAAGCTAATGCTGACCTTCATCACCCTCGGTTTGGCTGCAGTCATCTGGGCGCTCGAAGCTATGAACCTCTCTGGTGAGGCCTTTCGGTTCTATCCCGCGCTGATGAACTTTGTAATTGCTGGCATATTCGCGCTATCTCTAAAGCGCCAAGAAAGCTTACTGGAAACCGTTGCAGGCAAATTTACCGATGTCGATTCTGAGCTGAATGCGAGACCGTATCTGCGAGTACTTACAGGGGTGTGGGCGGGGTTGATTTTGTTTAACGGGTGCATCGCCACTTGGACAGCGCTCTATGCTAGTTTGGAGTTTTGGGTTACCTACAACACTTTCTACGCCTATGTTATTTTTGCGTGCTTCGGCGGTTTGGAATGGGTTTATCGCCAGTACTACAAAGCTAGGCAGCGTAAAAATGCCGTCAGCAGTGGCGAAAAGGCTTAATAAATGAGTAAAGGGAACGGTCTATTTTTCTCGGGCGATTCGCACGAGTGGCCCATCATTCTGTCATCTGACCGTCAGACTGACTCAATTAAGCTTGATCTCCTGGTGCCAGCAGAAAGTCACTGGTTTAAAGGGCACTTCGATAATCAACCCATTTTCCCTGGCGTCGCACAGGTTTTTTGGGCGGAAAGTTTTGCTCGTAGTGAGTTCGACATCCCAGAGAGTGGCTACCAGATCAAAAGTTTAAAGTTCATCAACATGCTACTCCCAGATACAAAGGTCACGCTGACTATTGAAAGCTTCCCGCAAAAAGCGAGTTGGAAATTTAAATACCATGCGGGAGAAATCATATTCAGCTCGGGCAGCATTACCGCTGATCCACCGGTAGGTAGTGATTAATGCGCTACTGTTTTGTTGTCCCCCACTTTAATCACGTCGACCAGTTTTCCCTTTTTCTTCCACGATTAGTCGACATGAACATGCCCATCTATGTTGTTGATGATGGGAGTTGCGGTTCTGATTTGGCTCGATTAAGACAGTTGGTCGGTCAGTTCTCGAATGTAAAGTTGGTTGAGCTTGGTGTTAACAGAGGCAAGGGTGCTGCAGTAATCCTAGGTTTTAACATGGCGTTGGCAGAGGGTTTTACGCATGCGCTGCAAATTGATGCTGATGGACAACACAGCCTCGACGATGTTGAGCGCTTGGTGGAAGCGAGTAACTCGTTGCCAGACGCTATTATTTCGGGGCGGCCCGTATTCGGTCCAGACGCACCTAAAATTAGGGTTTACGGTCGTAGAGTCACCGATATATGGACAGCGTTGGAAACACTCTCGTTTCAGTTAAAAGACTCACTGTGCGGGTTCAGGATATACCCTTTGAGTTCAGCAGCCCGGATTATAGATCGGCATCACGTCGGACCGAGAATGGAGTTCGATACCGATATTTTGGTGAAGGCTGTTTGGTGTGAGATCCCGGTTAAGTTTATCGATACAGAGGTAATTTACGTTGAAGGAGGACGGTCACACTTCCATTATATCCGCGACAATCTGCGCTTAATTCGACTTCATATCAAACTGATTGCGGGCATGTTGATCAACGCACCCGTTCTTGTCTGGAGCCGCTTAGCGCGGCCTAAGCGCGGGGTGAGTAATGACTAATTCAAAGAGCAACCCCATACCTGCAGTTGTCGATCCTGACGGTGGCGCGCATTGGTCCCGCAGTCGTGAGGCTGGCACTTTACTCGGGCTGAGGTTTTTGGATTCGGTGCACACGCTTTTTGGGCGGCGCGTTTTATCGCTCATCTTGTACGCGGTCGTAGCGTATTTTTATTTGGTGAGGTCGCAGGCGAGAAAGGCGTCTCAACAGTATTTAAATCAGCACTTTGTCACATTTCCTGATCAATGGAGTCACCGTCCAGGCGTAATTGATGGTCTTCGTCACTTTCACGAGTTTGCTGAGAGTGTTGTTGATAAATTGTTGTCGTGGCGGATAGCCGTCTCTGCAGGCGAGTTCACGCTGCTCGATGAGCCGGCGGTGCGCCGCACGGAGCAAGAGACTCGTGGTCTGTTAATTATTGGATCTCATCATGGAAGTATTGAGAATTGCCGAGCCTTCCTTCAGAGCAATTTGAACCATGTGGTTAATCTGTTGGTTTATGACAAGAATGCTGAAAACTACGTGCAATTGATGAACGACTTTAACGGCGAGGCACGCATCAACATTTACCAAGTTGATGAGTTTTCTATTGCAACAACGCTACTATTTAGGGAAAAAGTGCGGCGAGGAGAGTGGGTTTTTGTGGCGGGAGACAGAGCGCCATTATCGGGAGACCAGAGGACAATTTTAGCGACCTTTCTTGGTCGTGAGGCTCAATTTCCCGTCGGACCTTATCTTTTGGCTCACGCCTTGCAGTGCCCTGTGCGGTTGATGTTTTCATGGAAGAATCACAATGGCGGTGATCAGCAGCTGTACTTTGATGTGGTTGAGTTCGCTGAAAAAATATCCTTGCCTCCAAAGAAGCGAGATCAACGATTGGAGCAATTGGTACAGGCCTACGCAACGCAGTTGGAATCGGTGGTGCGTGTTGCGCCATTTCAATGGTTTAATTTTTTCAAGTATTGGGATGAAAAGTGATGAGGCCCTTTGATGAGCGGCTATTGACGTGGTTACCACATCGTCCACCCATGCTACTGCTGGCCGACGTTCTGTCCGTGTCAGCCGGATCAGCGACCAGTAGGATTGAAATTTCTGAAGACAGCTCCTTCTACCTACCAGCTCTCAAGGGAGTGCCAAGTTCGGTGGGTCTTGAGTATATGGGCCAAACGGCGGCGCTGTGCCACGGTTGGGAAGTTGCTCAAGGTCTTGCGGAACCTACGCTTGGTATTTTTTTAGGTTCCAGAAAATTCATTGCCAAGACAGACCGTTTCAGTTTGGGAAGTCTTCTGCGTGTTGAGGCGGGGGGCGCTAACTATGTTGGAAGTCATCTGGTGAACTTTTCGTGCTCGATTTTTTGTGAGAAAACAGATGAAGAACTGGCGACCGGTACCTTAACTGTTCTTCTCCAGGCATTAGAAAAGGGAGCACAATGAGCACTTCGGCTGAGCGAAGGGTAGTGATAACAGGGTACGGCACTGTTTCGGCACTAGGGCATGATTGGGACGCGGTAAGCGCTTCATTAAAGAGCGAGAAAAATGCTGTTGTTGTCATGCGAGACTGGGATGTGTACGAGGGTATGAAAACTCGTTTAGCCGCGCCAGTTCAAGACTTTGAGTTGCCGAGTCATTACAGAGCTAGAGACCGAAACTCTATGGGGCGTGTGGCTCAAATGGCCGTGTTAGCGACAGAGCGAGCATTAGCGGTTGCCGACATGACCAACGACCCTGTCATAAAGGGCGGGCGCTGTGGTGTGGCCTATGGCTCAGCGACTGGCAGCCCTGATGCAGGTGAAGAATTCTTTGCGCTTTTGAACGATCACTCCATTGAGCGCATAAATACTACTACCTATACCCGAATGATGAGCCATACGGCCCCTGTAAACATTGGGGTGAAGTTCGGTGTGACTGGAAGGATGTATACCACCACAAGCGCCTGTACAGCGGGGAGTCAGGGGATAGGTTATGCCTACGAAGCAATCAAGTCGGGGATTCAAGATGTGATGATTGCTGGTGGGGCCGAGGAGCTTAACCCAGCTCAATCTGCCGTATTCGACGCAATACGAGCTGCAAGCCGAAACTTTAATAACGCTCCCTGCCAATCGCCTAGGCCCTTTGACCAAGACCGCGATGGCCTCGTTATAGGTGAAGGTGCCACCACACTCATCCTCGAGTCATTGGATCGTGCAGAGGAGCGAAACGCGAAAATTTATGGCGAGATTGTCGGGTTTGCGACAAATACTGACGGTGCGCACCTAGTTCGGCCTAAACAAGAGACCCAAGAGCGCGTCATGCGAGAGGCGCTGGAGTCAGCCGGCATACAACCATCTGATATCGGATACGTCTCCGCTCACGCGACCGCGACGGATCGTGGGGATATTATCGAGGCGCAAGGGACTTACAATGTTTATGGACGTGTTCCTGTAAGCGCGATGAAAAGCTACACAGGACATTCGCTTGGTGCGTGTGGCTCCTTCGAGTTATGGACTGCGGTAATGATGATGAATGAAGGCTGGTTCATGCCCACACTCAACCTCGATAATATTGACGACGAATGTCCAGACTTGGACTTTATTGTAGGGAGTTGCCGCCCAATAACGACTGATTGTATTGCCAGTAACAATTTTGCTTTTGGCGGCGTAAACACCTCAATCATTGTGCGTCGTTGGAGATGATTAGGAATTTAAACGTATCAGGTTGAAGAGCTGTCGCAATGCTGCTGACGATAGCTTGCCGTTTTCATTTCGTGGCAAGGAATCTACGGTAAATATTGGACGCGGTATAAATACCGGGTCGATGTGCCCGCGAAGATAGCGAATGACTGCCTCTTTGCTGGTGGCATCATCCAGAACTAGGAAAGCCCCCAGTCGCTCCGACCCAGAGTTCTCGGCGGGATCAAAGATAACGCCATCCACGACGCCGGGGCAGCCAGACAGTAGATTATTGAGCTCAGCGAGAGACCCACGTTTGCCTGCGATATTTATGAGATCTTCACTTCGTCCACGAATGTAAAAATGACGCTCACTTTCGCATTCAATGACGTCTCCTAGGATCGTTGAGCCACGTATATGATTTGCCGAGGCTTTTGTCTCTCCGGTACCTCCATTGGTCTCCAACGAGAATCCATGGAAGAGTGTCCAGTGAGAATTATCGGTCGGCATCCGCCATGCCATTGAGCCCATTTCACTGCACCCGTATATCTCCATTACGTCGCCCTGGGTCAGCGATTCGATGGCTTGCGCGAGCTCTGTGTGCAATGGCGCTGTCGCTGAAAGGGTGCGTTCGATCTTGGGTAGTTTCTTGGACGCTCGATTGAGCGCCTTTAAGTGTGTCGGTGTTGACACTAGCACTCTGGGAGCAGGCATCCTTTCAAGATGAGATTTAATGTCAGCTGGAAACATGGGATGGCTTTCACTCAGCGTCACTTCGTGATGTAGCGCGAGTAATGCTGTCGTCTCAAACCCCCACATGTGCCGAGACGCCACCGTGGCTAAAAGGTTGATTGGGGTTGAAACCTCGTGCAAATAAGCATTTCGGTTTATTTGGCTTGATTGAAAAAACGTTTCCCACGTTTTTATGATTGGCTTTGCGGCTCCGGTTGAGCCGGAGGTGTAACAAATTGCCGCGATGTGTTGCGCCTGCAGTTCCCAATCCGGTGCTATATGAGAAACGTCGTATTTACGCCTTTGGTCAAAGAAATCGGCGTTAATATGTATGTCAGTTAACCCGTCGTATGTCTCATCAGATAAGACGTAGCCACTGTACTCCTCTGCGAGAGAAGAAAGCGTGGTTTCAGCCAGGTTGGGCGGGAAAACGTTTGTTTGGTGTCGGAGCAATACCGCACAAAAGCTGACCAGAAAGGCGAACCGATTTTCACAAACATTGATACAGTGAGTGGCATTTGGGAGCCGGCTCGCTGTGTCACGGACCAGTGACCAAAACTCCGACGCAGTCACCTTGCCATTGTCGGCTTGCGAATAGAACGGTGATGATTTGTCGAGTATGCAGATTACGTCTGCAGGCCCGCGAGTTAATAGCGGGTAGGCGAGACTTGTCTCCATAGACTTACGTTGCTTGATTGTCCGTTATGAAAACACACAGCGTTTCCAAACTCGCAAACGCTTCACGTGTAGACTCTTCCTCCGCTTGCATTTCAACGCCGTAGCGTTGAGCAATGGCGAGTGCAATTTCCAGTGCATCAATGGAATCAAGGCCTAGCCCGTCCCCAAATAAAGGATCGTTAGCGCCGATGTCGGCGGCTTCGATATCTTCTAACTCTAGAGCGCTAATTATTAAACCAGCCACTTCTAGCTGAAAGCTTCTTTGGTCATTCACTTTTGCTTCCTTCCACTTTAATCTTTTTTGTGGCTTATAGTTGCCAGTTGGGATTATGCTAGCAGGAAATAGTGGTTTAGACACCAAATCTGGCAGCTGTTTCATGTGAAAGGTCAACTAATACATGCCCCTATTAGCGAGCGATATTGAGATAAGTGGCACTAGCGAATATTGAATTCAATCGAGGGAACGATTGTCCCGAGCTTGACACGGGGCCAGCCTCTTTCGTAGGGGGATTTGCCCCATTATTGGGCGAATCGTTAAACGAATGCTTGTTCGTGTCTGAAGAGAATTTAATTTCAGGTAGCCGCGGTCGGTTGCACTGGGTGGAGAGTGATAATTTTTCGTTGGTTCAATGCGTTCAGGAGGTTGACGACTTGAACAAAATTGAAAATATTACTCAGACGATGTACCAAGAATTATTGGGGTTGATACCCGATCTAAGAAACCAGAATCTTATTCGTTTTTGGAACTGCGTACCAAGCATTAATTCTGGGAATGGCGATTCCGAAGTATATAAAAGGTTTTGCTCTGGACGTTTAACTGCCCTCGTGAAATTTGGATTTTCTCCCACCGAATTTCCTGCGGCGTCTGCTCTAGGGGGGCATCAGTCGATATTGACTATTCACATGCTGCTCAGTCGAGTTGCGGGGCGACATCACGGGAACCCTCTTCAGGTGAATGCGTACGATTATCCGCACCAATACGGTAGTAGCAGTCCGTCATTCGCACGCTGTACTGAGGTGAGCTTTGAGGGAAGGGAAACATTCCTTATTGTATCGGGAACTGCGAGCATTCGCGGGCATGAAACACTTCACCTTGACGACGTCGCTGCGCAAACCCACCTATCGATCGACAACATAGATGTTTTGCTTCGCCAGTGCGAGAAAACGCTAAACAGCCTGATCTCGTTAAGGGTGTATATCAGAAGAGAGTCGGATCTTGAGACCATCAGACAAATTGTTGATCAGCGACTTCCGGCAGGTGGGCGAGTGTATTTGCGGGCCGATATTTGCCGCTCTAATTTGCTCGTGGAATTGGAGTGTATTGCGCAATGACAGATGCTATCGTCGCTCCATTTTTTAGCCGTCGAGTATTCGCGGCGGGACTCAGTTATATCGCCTTTGGACTGTTTGCTCCAGTCCCAGCCTTGGTGTCTGTGGTATTGGCCATACTGCCTCTAGGCGCGCAGCGGCGTCAGAAACTAACTCGGTTAATGATTCAATGTTTATGCCGTATTTTCGTGGAGTTGATGCAATTGTTTGGCCTCTATCGATACCGCGTAGTGCGTGAGTATAGAGGGTCTGTAGCCGCTAAAATTATTGTGGCTAATCATCCGATGCTACTCGATGCTGTTTTTATTATGGCTTTTATTCCTAATATTTGTTGTATCGCCAAGCCGGCTTTAACGAAAAATTTTTTTATACGAGCAACGCTTCGTCAGGCTGGGTTTCTGGTGGCTGGAGAGCCCGATTTGCTGGATCAAATGATACTGAATTTGGAGAAAGGCGAGAGTGTCTTAATGTTCCCAGAGGGGACGCGAAATATCAGTGATTTAGAATTAAATTTTCGGCGAGGTGCCGCTAATTTAGCCGTCTTAAGTGATTGTGAGGTGCTTCCTGTCGTTATGGAGTGTAGGCCTAGAGCTCTGCAGAAACACCAAAGTTGGTATCAGATACCGGCCGAGCTCGTGCAAATTTGCATGACAATCTGTCCTCCTATTAGCAGTGCTTCATGCGTCGACACCAATATTCCGCGGACCCTACAATATCGCGCATTTACTGAGGTTATGGTGGAATTTTTCCGGACTAGGCTAACTACCGCAGCGACAACTTTACAGAGGGGGCAATCGGCGAATATTTATGACTCGTGATGAAATTAAATCCAAGATAACGACAGCGGTACTGGAGTTGTTCGCGGTGGAGGAGGAGCAACTTACAGAAAGTGCGAAGCTCTATGAAGAGCTCGATATCGACAGCATTGATACGATTGATTTGCTGCTGTCATTGAATCAGGGGATTGATCAAGAATTGGACTTCGAGCCGGAGCACTTTAGAGATGTTGAAACATTGGGTGACTTACTCGATGTGATTGAGGATTTACTGAGGTAGCGTGAAGGGAGAGTATCAAACCAGCGTTGACATAACGGTCCCATTTCATGACGTCGATAGTTATCGTGTTGTCTGGCATGGAAACTACGCGCGGTATTTCGAAGTTGCGCGCTGTCAATTGTTGGACGAATTGCAAGCGAACTATCGGGTCATGGAAGATCTAGGGTATTTCTTCCCCGTCGTCGATATGAAGTCTCGGTTTGTCCGGCCATTGATCTTTGGCCAACATATTGTGGTGAAAGCATCATTAATCTCATGGCGCCATAAACTGAAGATTGACTATCGAATAACCGATCGAGAAACCGGTGAGCTGATGACGCGGGGTACGACGGTCCAAGTGGCGATCTCACCTGAGGGTGACTTGCAATTTCAAACGCCCGACGCTTTCAGAACGGCCATTGAAGCAAGGATCAAGAGCACTTGATCAACAAAAAGGCCGGTGCGCCCAGCCACACTCGGTTCGTGCTAGTGGTGCTCGTCTTTGCCTGCTCCAAAGCATTGACAACTCCCAATAATCAAAACCTGCTCGATAGCCCATTCTGCCGGTTTTCAGCAGACTTTAGTCAGCAGCTGGCTTTTCCAGACGGCGTTAATTTTATTCGTGCCAGCGGCCAAATTTATTTTGACTGCACACACGGACTTGTTTGGTCAGTAGAGAAGCCCATTTCAAGCGCCCAAATATATTTACTCGATGGCGATATGTATGGTGTTGACTTCGCAGCCAAGGTAAGTCCCTTGGAGAGAGCCATGCAGAGGCGAGTTGGTGGCGTTCTATCTGCCTTGCTATCGGGAAATCAGAAGCAGCTAAACGCCGACTTTGAGTTCGTCAATCATCTTGCCTCGGGTATTAAGCTGATCCCAAAGCAGGCTGCCCTTAAGCGCGCACTACGTGGGATAAGTATTGAGGGGGGAGTTGATCTGCTCGACCGGCTGATCAAGATTGAGCAAGCAGACGACCAAGTAATTACAATCCAAACTACCAATGTCACGGTAGTCGATGAGGAGCAGGAGGTCGCGAGCAGTTGTATTGCAGTGCTAGGTCAATCGTCGGAGGCCGCTTGTAGGCTGCTGTTACAACGATCACTTATCGGCGAAGATCTTTAATGTTCGTTCGGTCCGCTGAGACAAGTGCCAGACTGATATTAGTCGTCATCGTGACCCTGCTCATCGGATTCTTCTCCATCAGGGGTCCCAATATTGCGTTTGAGACCGAGCTTCTGGACCTAGCGCCAATAGACACGAGTGATGCCCTGTCGGATCGTGCGGTAAAAGAGCTAGGGCGAGAATTTCAGTCGAGAATAACCTTTTTAATTCAGGGTAGTGAGGCCGGCCGAGTCGCAGCAGCTGAGACGCTGCTCAGGGAAAAGCTGCGGTTAGTAGAGGGCTTGATATTGTCGGACAATATCGCCGCACGGCAGAACCTGATCAGCGCTGTCTCGGCCAGCCGATTTCACCTATTGAGTGATGCGCAAAGACATGCGTTAGAAATGGCTGATCGCCCCAGTATTTTGAACTCACTGGTGATGGATCGAATTGGATTGGGTGCGACCGCGCAGTTATTCGATATCACCGTAGATCCTCTGGCCTGGCACTCTCGGACGGTGAGCGAAATCGTCACATCGATCGTACCTGGTGCATTGGGCACCAATGACTCTGTGGTCACTTCAGTACCCGCAGCGCTCTCTAGTGAGGTGTTTGAGGTTGATGAGCAACAAGCGCTTAAGCAACGGCTAATCTTATTGGCGAGCAGGGTCGAAGCAGCTGTACCCAATACCACTATTTCGGCAGGTGGCGCATTTTTCCATGCCGCCACGGCGGCGAGTGATTCGAAATCTGATATGATCAAGATTACGGCGGTAGCCACATTGGGTGTGGTCGTACTGTTGTTCGCTCTTTTTCGCTCGCTCCAGTTGCTCGTCGTTCCCGTCTGCTCGGTGGCAATTGGCATCGCTAGTGGGTTTGCTACGGCCTATTCAATGTTTTCCGGGCTTCATGTCATAACCCTTATTTTTGGAGCGAGCCTGATCGGTATTGTTATCGATTATTCGTTGCACTTTTTTATACACGAGCGATTAAGCTTGGGTAGCGAGTCGCGAAGCGGTTTATATCGTGCGTTGATTCTGAGTCTTATAACGTCGGTCTTTGCATACAGTGTGTTGGGTGGGTCGGGTCAAGAGATTTTGATTCAAGTGGCTGTGTTTTCGGCTTTTGGTCTTTCTGCGGCGCTTGTTTGTGTCATTGCACTGTGCCCACTGGTAAAACAAAACTCTAAGTTCCACGACGGGTGGATAATGGCCTTTATTTCAAAGGCTAAGCCATTTTTGTCAAAACTACCTGCGAAGGCGATTGTAATAACTACTTTGGTCGGCCTTGTAGGCTGCATTTATATCCGAGATTGGGTGATATCGAGTGGTAACGATCCCTCAAACTTTGTGCGGGCCGATCAAAAGCAATTGCAAATAGACCGCCGTATTAGTGATGCGACACTGCAGTTCGAGCCTGGCACTTTTCTTCTGATCTCGGGTGCAAATACTGCGGATATTTTCGTTAAGACTGAAGCCTTTGTTCAACGGATAGAGCAGGAGGGATCGATTGACACTTCGCGCTTCTTGACGCTGACTAAAGTCATTCCCTCACCTCAGGTTCAGCGAGAGAACTATAACCTCAGCGGGAGAATCTATGGGCCTGATGGGGTATTAGATGACTTTATGTCAGTCATGTCCCTCACTATTGAAACCGCAAGATTGAAGGCTGATTATGCTAATTCCCAGAATCAATTCATAGAGCCCTCAGATTTATCCCTTGCGATGAAGGGTGCCTTTCCGCCGCTGTGGTTTCGTGATGACTCGGGAGCTGAGCTGAGTGTGACCTTAATTCCCCAGGGAGTTGATTTAGCTTTGTTAGCCAAAGTCTCGGGTGAAATTGATGGTGTGTCCCTGTCCAGTGTGTTGGATATTTCGCGTCAGGGTTTGCGATCGAAAAAGGCCGCAGGTCTTGCACTGTTTCTCCCGTTGAGCGTTTTGGTCGCGGGATTTCTACTGGCCGTCTACCGACGAGCGAGTGCTGGTTTGATTGTCATAATCCCGGTTCTTTCAGTCAGTCTAGTTATCGGCTTCTTTACGATACTGGGATACCCGGTCACGCTTTTTCAATTAATGGCGCTCTATCTCGCAGTTGGGTTAGGCCTCGATTACGGCATTTTCGTTTATGAAATCCGGTCAGAGGGACAGCTGGCTGAGCGTGCAATCTGCGTTTCGGCAATGACTAGCATCTTATCGTTTGGGTTATTAGCGCTAAGCAGTATTCCTGTGGTTAGTGGTTTCGGCCTCACCTTACTACTGGCTAATTCGGTCAATCTGATGGGAGCGTTATGGTTAGCCGCTTGGTTGCGGGATGGGCAAATTCGCGAAGCTACGCCCGCACCCACTGCAAGCTAAAGCAGGTAAGATGGGGCCCAGTTGACGGGCCACAATTTAGCGCCCGGTAGTTGAGTTGAGTGCGCCTAGCCACTGTCTCGTGTGCTGCTCAGCAGCGCATAGAAGTTGCAGTGTGGTCATCTTTGACTTCGCTTCGCCGCCTACTATCGCTAAGGTTTAGAGGAGCTTCAATCGGGAGGGTGTAATGAGATCACGACGAGTTTTAGTAACAGGTTCCAGTCGCGGAATTGGTAAGGCGTGTGCGCTGAGGCTGGCGGGAGATGGATTTCATGTGACTGTGCACTATGCCTTTCAGCTGGCGGCAGCCGAATCGGTGGTGACTGAGATTTGTGATGCTGGAGGGACCGCTGATGTCCTGCAGTTTGATGTTTCGAATCGAGCTGAGACAAAAGCGAAGCTTGAAGAAATGGTGACAAATAACGGCGCTTATTACGGCGTGGTATGTAACGCAGGCTTTAACAGTGACGCTGCGTTTCCTGCAATGTCAGAACGTCAGTGGGATCTAGTCGTGCATGGGAACCTTGACGGCTTTTACAACGTGCTGCAGCCGTTAATCATGCCAATGATTAAGTTGCGCAAGGGAGGCAGAGTCGTAACGATGTCATCCGTTTCGGGTCTGATTGGCAATCGTGGTCAAGTAAATTATAGCGCAGCGAAAGCGGGCATTATCGGAGCTACAAAAGCTTTGTCACTTGAGTTGGCTAAACGGAACATCACCGTAAACTGTGTGGCGCCGGGCGTAATCGCCACTGATATGACAGAAAACCTACCGAAGGAAGTAATGGATGCCATCCCAATGAAGCGTGTAGGCTCAGCTGAAGATGTGTCCGCGGCAGTGTCTTATCTTTGCTCCGACGCGGCGGCTTACGTGACAAGGCAGGTTATAGCCGTAAATGGCGGGCTTTGTTAAACTGCGCAGCGAACCAAGTCGTGGCCTGGTCGGGCGAGATATGCGCGCCACTATGCTGGCGCTTTTTTTTTGCGGTACAACGATGCTAGCTCACCAGCCGTCAATCATGTACTACGGCATATTTGCCCAGGTTTTTTAGATGCCAGCTGCATCTGGGTGCTGCCATCACTCGTAGAGTTATCACGAGATTAGTGTGGAGTATGAATCGTGAGACTGGTTAGCTCGATCTTGGTGTGCTTGGCTCTTTCAGCCTGTGCTCAAAACTTCCCAGAGCCCGTGAACGCTTGCTGTCTCGACGGCATCAGCGGTAATGAGATCTTCGATAAGACATTTGAAGCGCACGGAGGGGAGTATCTCGACAAACTCAAAGATTTGAGTTATGACGTCGATGGAGATTGGAAATACCTTATTACGCGAATCCAGCCTCTGGTAACCGACTCAGGTTATCGAGTGACTTCCCGAGAAATTGTCTATCCTGAGTTGCGCGCCTACCATGCGTCATTTGATGGGCCATTAGGTAATAAATGGGTTTTCAGAGCGCCCCGTTATACCAGCGTTTATTACAACGGGGAAGCAACCGACGACATTGACGTTCTCCAGTCGACGGCACTGACTGCTGACTCTTTTTATATTTTCTCACTGGGCCCCATGGGGGTCTCTCAGCTCGCTGGGAAGTTTGAACGTTTACCGAATGCCGTTGAGCGGGGTCGCGAGTACTACAGAATCTATGCTGAGATGGTCCCGGGTATCGGTGAATCTAAAAGAGACGAAATTGTGCTTTGGATTGACCCTGAGACGTGGCTCACGTGGCGTGTACACATAACGCTTGAGGGATACATCACTACCCAAGGTGCGCATGTCGATGTCACATTTAAGGACTACGTGCAACGCGACAACTTTATTTTTCCTTCATCATTTTTTGAGCGTGTTTTAGGGCCAATTGGCATTGATGCACACGAATGGCAAAGCACCAATCACTCGATCAATCGAGGGTTATTGCCGGAGGCTATTGAACCCCCGGTGCAATAAATCTGCTTTTTGCGGTCAGCCGGTGGACGGCGCTGTGGCTTGTGCCAGAATTTGTTGCTGTAACTTCTGATAGAGCTAAAAAATTTTTGTGTGGTGTGTAACCGGTGCCGCGTCTAAATTATTGTCGGTATAATCGGTAATTGGCGGGCGATTAGCAGCGGAGAGACTGTAAGCCGAGCTCCCAAATGAAAACTTTCCCTGCCGCTTCCTATGTTGTGGCTTGCGCTAGGATTTTCTGACGCAGTTTCTTAGGCAGGAAGAGCCCTCATCCACCGTCGCGATGGGTGGATTGGCGCTAGGGAGTATTTTTACTAAATGTTGAGATCGGATTCTGTTAGGCGTTCTGCCTCCCTCCTAGGAGCAGGGAATAACGCTGTCCAGCTAAGATACGCTACAACAGCGGGCTACTGCGCCAGAGCAGTGTGGTGGTTTAAAAGTGCGCCGTTTTAACTCCTGATTACCATTCCAGCGCAAAGGTAGCTGCTTCCACTGGAGCAGGTATGGCTTAACCTATTGATTTTGATATATTGGTTGGCAGCAGCGAACCTGTTTAGGCAGATGATTTACCATACCTGTAGGGTTCTTTCATAGTAGTTTTTGAGGCGCGTGATGTGGGCATAAAAAAACCGCGATTCAATCGCGGTTTTTTTATAGCTACGGGGCTGGCCTCGCAGGATCAATCCCAGCTAAGTGCCCCACCTGTTTGATACTCGATCACACGGGTTTCGAAGAAGTTCTTCTCCTTACGCAAATCCATGATCTCTGACATCCAGGGGAAGGGGTTTTGTGCGCCGGGGAACTGCTCGGGCAATCCAATCTGGATGAGTCGGCGGTTACAA
>Ga0181559_10003507_pt1 | contig 15401 bp, 12 predicted proteins | sample 011ome_21_FD_133752 | JGI IMG/M metagenome (GOLD analysis project Ga0181559, IMG submission 133752) | Coastal salt marsh microbial communities from the Groves Creek Marsh, Skidaway Island, Georgia - 011508AT metaG (megahit assembly) | ecosystem: Environmental > Aquatic > Marine > Intertidal...
CTCCGTCGCTACCACTCCGTCAACCTCGGTCGGTTCCGCGTCGCGCGTCCCACGCGCCGCCTGCGCCGAAACGCGCGCGCTCCCAGAACCGGTTCCGACGCAGCCACGCCTCCAGGTCGAGCGACCCGCCCCCCGCGCGGACCAGCAGACGCGCGCCGGCGCCGTCCGCCGAGACCCACAGCCGTTTCCCGCACAACTCGTACGCGTACGCGCCGTTTTTAGAAACCCCATCCCCGTCTTCAGCAACGCGTCTCAGCGGCGGCGCATCCTTCAGCACGCCGACAGAGACGCGCCGCGCCAGCTCGTCCACCAGCTTGGCGGATCGCGCGGCGACGGCGGAGACGCCGACGGCGGGACGCGCCGCTCGTCGAACGTCTTCGTCGCCGCTTCGGGTGTTTCGGTTTCGAAAAAAAACGACGTCGCGAGCGCTTCGTCGCCGGCGCTCGCTGTCCTCCTCCCTCCTCCTCGCCCGCTCCGCGCGCGCCTCCACCGCCAGCACCCTGAGCTCCTGAACGAGGTCCCGGGCCTCCGCCTCCGCCTCCGCGAGCGCGGTCTCGCGCGCAGCCTCGTTTTCGTCGCGCCGCGCGCGCCGTTTGTCATCCATCAGCAGGCGCCGCTGCGAAGTCAGGCTGTCCATCGCGGCGCGCTGCTCCGCGCAGACGCGCTGCGTCGCCCTGAGCTCGCGGAGCAGGTCCAGCACGAGCGCGGGCGGGCACTCGCCCGCGGCGGCGGCGGCGGCGGCGGCGCGGTGGCGGTGCCCCCCCGGCTCCCACCTGAGGTCGTCGGAGAGCAACGCGGCGCGCGGCGACGCGAGGGACGCGCCCGGGAGGCATCCGAGCAGAGAAGGCACGTCACGCACGCGCGTCCGCTCGGGCATGCCCTCCGTCCACACCGGGGTGTCCGGTCCGACCTCACCGCTCACCCACAGCGACTTGAGTTTCGCGAGCGTCGCCGCCGTCTGCGCGCGGACGGCGGCGCGAGAAGAAACGCGCGCGGCGTCGAGGGTGGCGAGGGCGGTCAGCGACGGCGAAGAAGGGGATCGCTCGGAGAAGGACGACGACACGCGAGGCACGAGAAAGGCACGGGACGACGCGCACACGCACCGGACGCTCATCGCCGTGGAACCAACGACACGACCCCGGGTCGGTCACCCACGGGGGGTCACCCGTTTCCGAGACCATGCGCGAGACGCGCGTCTCGGGAGTGATGGAGGCGAGAAGGCGACGATCGTTGTTACCGCGCGCGAGTCGATGATCATCAACGTCGAATCGAGAGTGTTCGAGTGAGAGAGTTCTTGGTCACATCGAATCCGACTCGCGCTTGCTTCCTTCAGTCAAAGTCCGCGCGTTCGAACGCGTCCACGTCCACGTACGGGTCCCTCCGCCGTTCCCACGCGTCGCCTCCGAAAACCCCGCGCGCGCTGCGCCAACACCCCGCCAGTTTCTCCCCGACGCTCGCGCCGTCTCCTCGCGCGTCGCCGCCGCCGCGCGCCGCCGCCGCGACGACGACGCAGAGCGCGACGGCGGCGAGCGTCGCCGCCGTCGCGAGCGCGCCGTACGTCGTGACGTTCGCGCCTCCGTTCGCGTCGTCGTCGTCAATCTCCCGCGCGCTCGAGCGAACCGTCTCCGGGTCGCACGCCGCCCGAAGCCGCTTCGGGCCGTGCGCGTCGTTCTCGTCCGGCGCGCACCGCACCACGCACGACGTGCCCTTCTCCTCGTCGACGCGGAAAAGGTCGCTCTCGCACTCGTCTAGCACGCACCGCGTCGGGGCGTTCGCCGCGGAACCCGTCGAGCCGCTCGCCGCCGCCCTCGCGGGGGGGGCACACACCACCGCGTCACACCCGCTGCTCCGCCGCTTGCCGCCCTGGCACCCGCGGAAGCACGTCGCGCCGGGGCCTCCGTCCGCGCCCGGCGGGAGCGCCACGTACGAGCCCGCGGGGCAGGAGGGGAAGTTGCAGTCGCTCGCGGTCCAGCCGTCGTCGCACGCGCACGTGGCGAAGTTCGGGTCGGCGAGGTTCCCCGAGCGGCACGTGCCGTGCCCCGAGCACTCCTCCGCGGTCGCGGAGGGGCACACCGCGCGCTTCGTGAAGGACACCGCGAACGCCATGGGCTCGCCCGCCCCGGGGTTGTACACGGCGGCGTTCCACGTCGCGCCCGCGAACTGCGACGCGCAGAGCTCGATCTCGTACGCCTCGCCGGCGCGCTCGAGCGTCGTCTTGAACGTGTAGTCCGAGACGGACGGGAAGTCCGCGCGCCCGCCGCGCTTCAGCAGCAGCGCGGGCTTCTCCTCCCAGTCGTACACCGCGTGCGTTTTGGTGAAGCTCGCGGAGAGCACCACCTCGATCTGCCTGCGGCTCTCGCGCGCGTCCATCGACGGCAACGCGAAGTAGTCGTACTCGCTCGACGCAAGCGTGCCGTTCACCGCGAACGCGCTTCCCGCGTCGCTCTGAGATTCGCTCCACTGCGAGAACTCCTCCGAGCAGTCCTCCTTCAGGTACGGGTTCCCGCCCGGCCCCAAATCGCATTCGCAGTGCCTGGTGCCGTTCTGTGCCACGACGCACGTGCCTCTGTCCGAGCAGTTCCGGGGGCACTCGTAGTACGCGAAGTCCACGTCGAAGGCGGCGGCGCGCCCGGCGGAGGCGTACACGCCCGCGTACCACGTCCCCGCCTCGAACACGCCGTCCCCCTCGGTGATCACGAGCTCTTGCGTGAGGTCGGTGCCGGACACGTAGTCGGTTGGGACGTCGTAGTGCCCCCAGTGGTTCGTGGGCACGGTCTCGTGCCTCAAGTACATCTCCGCGGCGCCGGCGTCCGGATCGCGCGTCAGCGTCGCCACCACCTGGTGGTCCGTCGCGGCGGTCACTTTGAGCTCGTAGAAGCGCCACGACCCGGGAAGCAGGGTCTGGTCGGCGTACGACGCGACGCGGCGCGTGACGCCGGGCGAGTTCTCCGAGGCATCCGCGATGCGCTTAAACGCGAAGTCGATTCGCGCCGCGCACGCCCCGAACCCGAGCCGCTCGGAGTAGTAGGACGACGCGAAGTAGTCGCCGCCGCCGTCCTCCGGCGCCTGGAACGTGTGGTCTTCATACGCCGCGCACGCGCACGCGCCCGAGGCGGCGTCGCACGCGCCCGCGGGCTCGGAGGTCGCCCCGGGCGGCGGCGCGGAACACTCCGCGATGCTGACGTCGGACCCGTCGGCGTCGTGTGTCGGCGCGAACGACGTCGGGCACGCCGAGAACGCCGCGCGCAGCTCGTACGTCGTGGCGGCGTCGCCGTACGCTTGCGCGCAGAGGAAGAGATGCGCGGCGTCGGCGGCGTCGGCGTCGAGGTCGGCGCGCGCGACGGAGACGTCCACGAACGCGTGCGACGCGCTGGAGACCTCTCTGAAGTCGTACCCGTCCGTGCGCGTCCGCGGGAACGACGGCCGCGCGGCGGCGTCGAAGAACGCGCCGTGCACGTCGGGGTCGCCGCGGTCGTCCTCGGCGTGCGAGAGGGACACCGCGAGGTGGTTCCACCCCGGGTCGACCGCGAGGAAGTAGCACCGCCAACGTCCGCCCTCCAGCGTGCCGCTCTGGACGAGCGGTGCCGCGATCGTGGGGGTCGCCACCCCGACCGTCTCGATCTCGCACGCGTCCCCGACCCAGCCGGTGGCGCCTGGCGCGGGAGTCGAGTCATCGCACGCGCATTTCGCCGAGCTCGAGTCGTACGTGCCGTGGCCGGAGCACTCGTCGTCCGCGGACGCTGCCGCGAAGAGACACCCGAGGAGCGCCGCGAGCGCGTACGCGCGCGACGCGCGCATGCCGGCCTGTCTGCCGCGGGCGTCACGAGGTGTGGCGGGCAACCTCGCGTGGTCGGTCTTCCGGAACACGTAAAAATGATCTGACGCGACGCGCATCACGCCGGTGGCGCGCGGCGCGCGGGAAGTCGCGAGGCTCTCCGCGTCGAATCCCGCGATGGTCAATTATGGGAATATCAAGCGACGGCACGCAAAAATTGCGAAAAACGGAGACCGTTTGCGCACACGCAAGTTCCACACTCCACGAGAGCCGGTCGTTCGCGAAACTGATTTTCCGTTTGAGCTTCGACCTTGGGCCGCGCGCGGAGGCTCCGCGGCCGCGGCGCGCTCGCGCGCCACAGCCTCCCGCGGCGGCGTACGTCCGCGCAGGTGTCTCCGGTGCGCAAAGATGACGCCCCCGAAGGATGTGTACGAAGCGAAGAACGTGATGATCACCGGCGGCGCGGGCTTCATCGCGTCGCACGTCGCGATCTTGCTCGCGAAGAAGTACCCTCAGTACAAGATCGTGGTGGTGGACAAGCTGGACTACTGCGCCAACCTGAACAACCTACGCTCCGTGGCGGGCTTGATGAACTTCAAGTTCGTCAAGGGTGACATCGGCTCGGCGGATCTCATGACGTACGTCATGCGATCGGAAGCGATCGACACCGTCATGCACTTCGCCGCGCAGACGCACGTCGATAACTCCTTCGGCAACTCCTTCGAGTTCACCGAGAACAACATCCGCGGGACGCACGTGTTGCTCGAGACGGTCAAGACGTTAGGCACGATCAAGCGGTTCCTGCACGTCTCCACGGACGAAGTGTACGGCGAGAGCTCTTACGAGAACAACGAGGCGAACGTGGAGGCCGCGTCGCTGCTCGAGCCCACCAACCCGTACTCCGCCACCAAAGCGGGCGCGGAGATGTTAGTCATGGCGTACGGCCGATCGTACAACCTTCCGTACCTCATCACGCGCGGGAACAACGTGTACGGCCCGCACCAGTACCCCGAGAAGGCGATCCCGAAGTTCATCATGCTCGCCAGGAGCGGCGCGAAGATCCCGATCCACGGCGACGGCCTCGCGACGCGCTCCTACATGCACGTCTACGACGCGGCGTCCGCGTTTGACGCCATCCTGCACAAGGGCGAGACCAAGGGCGTGTACAACATCGGCGCGCACGAAGAGCGGACGGTGCTTTCCGTCGCGCAGGACATCGGGAACGCCCTGGGCGTGGACATTTCGAGCACCATCACGCACGTGCAGGACCGCAAGTTCAACGACCGCCGGTACTTCATCGACTGCTCCAGGCTCCTGGCGCTGGGGTGGACGCAGAAAGTCTCCTGGGAAGAGGGCCTGAAGGAGACGATCGAGTGGTACACGAAGAACGACGACGCCAGCGGGTACTGGGGCAACCTCAGCGGCGCTTTAGTCGCGCACCCCACCGGCGGCAAGCCCGGCGTGGTGGGCGAGGTGTACTCCAGCCTGGAGGATATGATGGCCGCGGACGAGGCTGCCGCGAAAGACGAGGGCGAGAAGGCACCCATGTTCCTAGTGTACGGGCGCACCGGGTGGATCGGCGGCAAGCTCGGGAAGCTCTTAACCGAACAGGGCCACAAGTGGACTTACGGCCGCGCGCGCCTGGAGGACCGCAAGGCGGTCATCGACGACATCAAGCGCTCGAAGTGCACGCACATCCTATGTGCCGCGGGCGTCACCGGCCGCCCCAACGTGGACTGGTGCGAGGACCACAAGACGGAGACCATCCGCGCGAACGTCATCGGGATCTTAAACATGTGCGACGTCGCGCTCCTCAACGACGTGCACGTCACCAACTTCGCCACCGGGTGCATCTACAAGTACGACGACGAGCACACGATCGGGGGCAAGCCGTTCACGGAGGAAGACGACCCCAACTTCGGTGGCTCGTTCTACAGCGAAACCAAGTCCTACATGGAGATGATGCTTCGCCACTATCCCAACGTCATGCAGTGCCGCGTGCGCATGCCCATCGACGGCGACTTGCAGAACCCGCGCAACTTCATCACCAAGATCGCCAACTACGCCAAGGTCGTGAACATCCCCAACTCCATGACGGTTTTGGAGGAGTTCGTCCCCATGGCCATCGAAGGTGCTTTGCGCAAACTCACTGGCGCGTACAACTGGACCAACCCGGGCGCGATCTCGCACAACGAGGTCCTCGAGCTGTACCGCGACTACTGCCACCCGGGGTTCACGTGGGAGAACTTCACCGAGGAGGAGCAGGCGGAGGTTATCAAGGCGCCGCGCTCTAACAACACGATGTGCGACGTGAAGATCAAGGCGGCGTTCCCTCAGGTGCTGGGGATCAAGGAGTCCATCATTAAGTACGTGATGGAGCCCAACAAAGCCGCGGGGGTGAAGGCGCCCATCAAGCGCGAGATCAAGCCGAAGGCGTGACGCGAGCGAGCGCGGGACGACGGCGAAAGACAGCGGCGACACCATTTTGATATCCCAACATTTACTAACGTGCTATGGTATTTTTATGTGACTGAATGTGCATACTATATTTACGTAACAGCTGTACAACGCGCTCTTTTACAAGTGGAGAAAGCACACGTCAGCGGATAGCGCTGCAAAACTTCCGCGCACACACCGCGACACAGCATGTCCTCGTTCGTCCTGTCCTCTGGCGCGCTCGCGCGCGCGGACGCGCCCGGGTTCCTCCGCGGCGGCGCTCTGCGATCGCGCACCGGCGCGCCCGCCGCGCGCGGCCGCGCCGGCCCCGTGCAGACCAACGCCTTCTTCGGCGGTTTCGGCGGAGCGCCCAAATCCAACGGCGCCGCGATGGTGTGCATCGACTGCGGTGAGGACGTCCACCGCGGCTCTTTGTCTTTTCTATCGACGACGCGTTAGGCGTAGAGACGCGCGTCGCAGACGCGGTCACTCGGTGCCTGTGTCACTCCGCGGTCACTCACCGGCTCTCCTCCTCCCGCGCCGCCCTCCGCTCTTCACTGAAAAATATACCACGCAGGCTACGTGTACCGCGCGGGCGACTTCGATTCTTTGGCGAAGGACTGGGAGTGCCCGCCGTGCGGCTCCGGGAAGAACAGGTTCAAGGTGTACCAGGAAGGCAACGCGTACGACCAGATGGCGGCGCAGAAGAAGGCCAACAAAGCCGCGCTCGCGGCGAAGAAGAAGGGCGGGCCGAGCAAGCGCGAGCTCCTCAAGCAGAAGATGCTGGAGGAGCAGGCGCAGATGGACGAGAAGAAACGCGGCGGCGGGTTCTTCGGGCGCTGACGACGAAACGGCGACGCGGGTTTCGCTCGGACGCGACTTCGCGACGCTCGCGAAAAACGCACGACGCGCCGCGTGTGACGGGTTGGGAGACGACGGAGGTACTACCGCGCGCGCCCTGTGTGTGTATTCTGTGATGTCTTCGTATTTGACCACCGCCGCGCGCGAATCGACGCTCGAACTCGTCTCGTCGGAAAAAATGCAATCACTCGAGCACCTTCGCGACGACGCCGGCGCCGACGGTTCGTCCGCCCTCGCGCAGCGCGAAGCGCAGACCCTGCTCCATGGCGATCGGGGTGATGAGCTCGAACACCGCGGTGACGTTGTCGCCGGGCATCACCATCTCCGTCCCTTCCGGGAGGGTGATGTTGCCGGTGATGTCCGCGGTGCGCATGAAGAACTGCGGGCGGTAGTTGCTGAAGAAAGGGGTGTGTCGTCCGCCTTCGTCTTTGTTCAGCACGTAAATCTCCGCCTCGAACTTCTTCGCCGGCGCGACGGTGCCGGGCTTGCACAGCACCTGCCCGCGCTGCACCTGGTCGCGCTTCAAGCCGCGCAACAGCAGACCGCAGTTGTCGCCCGCCTGGCCCTCGTTGAGCGACTTCTTGAACATCTCCACGCCCGTCACCGTGGTCTTCTGCGTGGGCACGATGCCGACGAGCTCGACGTCCTCGCCCGCTTTCACGATGCCCTGCTCGATGCGCCCGGTGGCCACCGTGCCTCGCCCCTGGATGGAGAAGACGTCCTCCACGGGCATAGAGAAGGGCATGTCCAGCTTGCGCTTGGGCGCGGGGATGTGCTCGTCGCACGCCTTCATCAGCTCCATGATGGCGTCCTTGCCGATCTTGTCCTCGGTGCCCTTGAGCGCGTGCAGCGCCGAGCCCCGGATCACCGGGATGTCGTCGCCCGGGAACTTGTAGAACGACAGGAGCTCGCGCAGCTCCATCTCGACCAGGTCGACGAGCTCCTCGTCGTCCACCATGTCCACTTTGTTCAGGAAGCAGACTAAGGAGGGCACGCCAACCTGGCGCGCTAAGAGAATGTGCTCGCGCGTCTGCGGCATCGGGCCATCCGCGGCGGACACCACCAAGATGCCGCCATCCATCTGCGCCGCGCCGGTGATCATGTTCTTGACGTAGTCGGCGTGCCCGGGGCAGTCCACGTGCGCGTAGTGGCGCTTCTCCGTTTCGTACTCCACGTGCGCGGTGGAGATGGTGATCCCGCGCGCCTTCTCCTCGGGCGCCTTGTCGATCTGGTCGAACGCCACCACCTCGGCACCGCCAACCTCCGCCAGCACCTTCGTGATGGCCGCGGTCAGGGTGGTCTTGCCGTGGTCGACGTGGCCGATAGTGCCGATGTTCAGGTGCTCCTTCGCGCGCGTGTTCACGTCGTACGCGCGCGTCGACGTCTGCCAGCACGCGGGCAGAGACGCGCGCCACGCCGCGGGCGTGCGCGCGCTGTTTCGGTGGGGGGAGAGAGCGACGGTCAGCGAACCGGCGGGTGTGCGCGAAATGCGGATCGACCGAGGGCGAAACACCGCCCCTCGGGTGGGCGCGCGGGGGGCACGCACCCGCTGAGCGCCGGCGCGGCATGGCGCGCGGCGGCGACGGCCACCTTACGGAGGGCGGACATTGTTGAGCGAGTCCGGATCAACTACCGCGCGACGGGGGCGCTCGATCTGTCTGACGCGTCGGCGCGATCGACGCGTGATCTTTCGACGTCGGGTCACGCGCATCCGCCGACCGCCAGCGTGGCGAAAGGTTCTCAGCGGGTCATTGTTCGGTGAGATTTAGGGTCAAGCCGATCGAGAAACCTTTGCGACTACACTTTCAAGAATGTAAGCTCCGACTGAAAAGTCCCTCGCGGCTCGCGTCGTCGCGCGAAAACCGAAAAGGAAGCGGATCTGCGACAGTTCAAAAAGCGAGCGCGTGCTGGCATCCCTCGCACGCGATGGCGCGCGAGACCCGCAAACGCACGGCGTCCGCGCGCGACGCGGACGATGCGCCCGCTGAGGAACGGCGCGGGCGCGCCAGCGCCGGACCTTCCGGGTCCGCACGCGACGCCAAGGCTGTGAAACGCGAGAAGGCGCAGAAAGGCAAGGCACCCGTGGTGGAGGCGGTCATCGACCTGGACGAGGAGGAGGACGACGACGAGGTTAACGAGCAGAACGACGCCGACATCGCGCAGATGGTACGTCCGTTACACGGCGTTTTCTTATGACACGCCCCGCCTCGACCGAGAACGCGTCCGCGACCCACGCCCGCGTCGTCCGACGCGTCGAGACGCGAAGATCTCATCACGCCTCGATCGCGTCTCGGTTCCGGGTGCCAACATCGTCGCGCGCCGCGACGCTCGGCGAGCTCGCTGACGCGCGCGCCGCGCACCTCGTGTACATCTCACCACGAACCTCCGCACGCACAAACACCAAACATCAAACACCAGACCCAGGCGTACCAAACCCAGCTCGACACGTTCGACGCGCAGGCTGTGATCACGCGCGTCTCGGAAGAGGAGCGCGACGCGCTCGTGGCGGAGGTGATGCGTTTGATGCTGTTTTCGCAGTACCGCGACGGCGCGCCCGTGCCGCGCGCGGACATCAGCAAGCTCGTCTCGAGCCACTCGCAAGCGCGCGGGCTGACGTCCTGGATCGTCGCGCAGGCGCAGGTGCGGTTCATGGGCGTCTTCGGGTACGAGATGAAGGAGCTGAGCAAGACGGCGGCGCGCAAAACGGGCGCGGCGCGCGCCGCCGCGCTCGACGCCGAGCCGCCCAAGGTGTATGTCCTGAAGAGCGCGTTGCCGGCGGCGGCGCGGCAGAGATGGGTGGACCGGTCCGCGGACCACGCCGCGCGCGGGTTCTGCATGACCGTGTGCGCGCTCGTGCACATGTCCGGTGGGACGCTGCCGGAGGACCGGCTGTGGCAGCACCTGGAGGCGATGGGTGTGCGCCGCGACGACGCCGCGCACCCCAAGCTGGGCGACGCGCGCGCCGCGCTGGCGAGGCTCGTCAAGAAGCGGTACCTGATCCGCGAGAAGCTGCACGGCGCCACGGACGCGGCGGGCGGCGACGCGTACGGCGTCTCGCTGGCGGAGCGCGCGCGGGACGAGATCGGCGTGGAAGGCGTGGAGAAGTTCGTCGCGGGGATCATGCGCGGCGCGGAGGACGCGCAGGACCCGGACGCCGGGGACGCCGGGGAAGAGCCGCGCGACGCCGAGGACGCGCTCGACCCGGGGAGCGAATAATACGCTTTCGTGCTTTTTTTTTTGGGATTGGTATGCATACTTTCGCTCTTTGACGCGACGCGCGCGCGATACGACCGTCATACGACCGACGCTCGTGTCGTATAGGATAGCTCGCGAGTGTGTGTGTGTATCACGTTCGTGTCGTCACTGTCACTTCTCCTTCTTCTTCTCCTTCTTCTTCCCGCCGAAGAGCTCGGCGGCGCCCTTGAGGAGCTTCCCGGTCCAGACGATCTGCAGCGTCGTGAAGAACGCGTTGGCGACGAGCACGGATGCGGTGATGTACCCCGGGTACTTCGCCGGGAAGTTCCCCTTTCTCAGGATCCCGACCCCGTCCTTCCACACCGTCACCGCGGTGTACACCCAGAACACGTCGCGCACGGCGACGAACGCCGCGGCGAACGCGAGCTTGGACAGCAGGTCCACGAGCGGGAAGCGCTTGGCGAACTCGGGGTAGTACTTGCAGATGTCCACCAGCACGAGCGGGACGGAGGAAACCTCGGCGACGCCCATGAAGTAGATGGCGTAGTAGTGCATGTACGGCATCGTCAGGCCCCAGTAGCACAGCAGAGCGGCGAGCGAGTGGTGCGCGAGCATCTCGGGCGCGTTCAGCTCCTTGTGCAGGAAGGAGACGGCGAAGTCCCACGTCTGGAACGCGAAGTTGGTCTGCAGCACCTTCACCGCCGCCGGCGAGACGGAGTACAGGCGCTGCTCCTCGGTCGCGAAATCGTCAACCTCGAAGAACCACCCGGTGACGCCGTAGTACGCGCACATGAAGAGCTGCGTCGTGTACGTGATTGACGGGTGGAAGGTCGCGGGAACGTCAGAGGGGGGCTCGAAAAGGAGGGGTCGCGTCGTCGACGACGCGCGTTCCGGTCCGAAGGCGTAACGGGTGACGTCGAAAAACGTTTTAATCGCGCTCACGAAACGTTTTCGCGTTTGTTTCCAGGGAACCGAAATCGCGGAATCGCCGTTCCCGCGCGCGCGAAAGCCCCACGCGTCAACGCGACGTTCTCGGGCGTGGCTCGCGCCGACGCGCGGGAGCCGGCCGCGTGCGTCGTCGCGCGAACACGACGCGCGCGCCGCGAATTCGAGGGGCTTGACGTACCGGAACCGCGGCCACGAGTTCGAACGCGAGCAAGAACGCGCCGCGCTGTTTGCAGGTTTTCGGGAACATCGTTCGCAAAATCGGGAACAGCGCGATGAACGCGAGGGTCATGCCCCCAAGCCACGCGGGGACGACGCCGTCGTTCCAGATGAGGTCCATGGGAGTCGCGACGGGCGCGGCTTTAGCCTTCGCCATCACGAACGTCGAGTTGAGCCTAGCGCGCGCGGCAGTGTGCGGGCAAAACCCGTCGCGCCCAGCTGGCAAACGAAACGAACATCCGACGTCCGAGTCGGATTTCGCATTTTTCGCGGCTAGATTTGGCGCGTCGGCACTCTCGACGGCGCACGTGCCGCAGGGGCGCATGCCTCCTGCTCTGGAGATATATCACGTCCCCCCGGAAGGGCGGGGGGCGGGGAGGTTTGTTGCGCGCCTCGAGGCGGTCGGCGCGTCCGGCCCCGACGAGGACGGCGAGCCCAGCGACGAAGTGTATGTCGCCTACGAGCTGGACAGCCTCAAGCGCATCGTTCTTTTTCACACGTGGACGCCGAGCGCTCTGCGAGGCAAGGGCCTCGCCGCGCGCGTGTGCGAGGAGGCGTTCGCGTGGGCGGAGGCGAACGACGTGCGCGTCGTGCCCGAGTGTTCCTACGTCAGCGACACGTTCCTCGCGAAGCGAAAGGACCTGGAACGCCTGGTTGATAGGTGAGCGGTTATTCCGCTCACGTCGTTCGCGCGCACGAACGACCACGGTAGTCAACCGTACTATTCACTGTATGATAGGTATTAAGTATTACGACCCGTGACGCTCACGGTGTCTACATCTGCCTGCATCCGTGCGCGCCCGGCGAGTCCAGGGTCTGGAGGATGTCCGCGGGCGTCGGCGGCGCGACGAGGCCGTACTCGAACAGTCGCCGCCGCGCCGTCGCCGCCGCCTCCGGCGTGGACGCCTCCGCCGGCGCCGACGCCGCCGTCGCCGCGGCGACGAAACCTCCTCCGCTTCGCGCGCTCCCCACGCCATTCCCTCGGTATCCGCGCGGAGCCGATGACGACGACGGCGAGACGCGCGCGGCGAAAACCTCCGATGCCGGCGGCGCATCCGCGAGCAAAGGCGCGTCGTTTCGCGTCGTTTCGAAATTCTCGAAATTCTCGACGGAAAAAGAAAAGCCTTCGTTTGTCTGCTGCGTCTTCTTCGCGCATCTCCTTTGACTGGGGCGCGCGAAAACACCCTTCCAGCCCCTGAGCCTCTCCAGCTCGAGCTTCTCGCGCTCGAGCGCCTCGACCCGTCGCCGCGCCGCGTCGAGCGACGCCTCAGCCTCGGTCGCCGCGCGCAGCGCGGACACGCCGGCGGCGTGCAAGTCGGCGCGAAGCGCATCCGCCGCCTGCGTCCCCGCCGCCTCCGCGGCGTCGCGCGCCTCGGCAAGCGCGTCGCCGCGCGCCTCCGCGGCGGCCAGGCGCGCGCCGAGCTCGCGCTCGAGCGCGTCCGCGCGCGCGAGGCGCGTGCGCGCCAGCTCCGATGCGAGCGCGGCCGCCGCCTTGACGTCCTCCAGCTCGCGGCGCAGGGATGCCGCCTCGGCGGCTTTCTCCTCGAGCCGCGTCTGCGTGACGTCGGCGCGGCGCCGCGCCTCCGCCGCCGCGGCGCGCGCGCCGGCGACGGACTCCCGCGTGGCGCGCAGCTCGGCGTCCTTGGCCTCCCTCGCCTCGCGCGCCATCTCCCGCACCTGCGCCATCTGCGCGTGCGTCGCCGAGGCGGTCGCCTGCAGCTCCTCGGCGGCGCGTTCGGAATTCTCCGCCGAGCTCCGCGCTCGAGCGCTCGCCGTCTTTTTCGTACCACTCTTCGCGAAATCGAACCACCGCGCGGAGGAAAGCGACGCGACAGACGCGACACGCGCGGAAGGCGCGTCCGCGTCGTTTGCCGCCGTGCCCGACGTCGCCTCGAACGCCGACCGGGAAGCGTTCGAGCGCTCGAAATCCGCGGGGGTGCCCGCGTCCGACGAAAACGACGACGACGACCGAGACGCCGACGCCGCCGACGACGCGCTCGCGGGGGCGCGTCTCGGGTCCCTCTCGGCTACGAGCGCGGGCGTGGGCGGCGTCGCCACGGGGCTCAGGCGGATCTTGTCGTCCGTATCGAAACCCTCGCGCGTGCTCGGGTCCCTCTCGGCCACGAGCGCGCGCACGTCTGTGACCCACCCGTTTGCGTCCGCGGACGTCGCGGCGACGAGGAAAACCTCTCGCGAGGCGTCGCTCTCCGGGTCCGAGTGTTTGCGCTCGAGGCGCACGCACCGCCCGGCGTACGATTTGTTGCCGTGGAAGTTCACCGAGGACACGGACGCGCCCCTGATGTGCTCCACCGCGACGTGCGACAGCGCCTTCGCCACCCCGGGGGACGCGCGGAACGTCAGGCGCGCGCCCGCCGCGTCAAGAGACACCCAGCGCTTGTTCCACCGCTTCAAGTGCTCCGACCGCTTCAACATCCACATCCCGGCGAGCGTAGGGCCGGGCGCATCCGCGTAGGAGTCACCGCCCGTCTCCGCGCGGCCGGTCGCGCGCTTCGTCCCCGGGGACAGCGCGGGAGGGTACGAGGGCGTGAGGGGCGCGTCCCAAGGGGACACGTCCGGCGGGACAGTCACGGTGGCCATGTCGCCGTCCGCGGGACGCGACGCGCGGCGAGATTTGAACGCGGAGCGAACGTTCGAATTGTCTCGAGACCCGTCTTTTCGCGCCAAATCCTCGGGAAACGCCTTTTTCTCGGAGGTCGAAGCGCGGAGGGCGACGTGATGATTCCTCGCGCTTTTCCTCGAAACGCGCTGACGCCGCCTGAGCCCGACACTCACGATGGTGTCGCCCGGCGCCGGCGACGGCGCCGCCCGCCGGAAGAAGCTCGCCATCGACTACCTGCTAGAGGGCGAGAGCGTGCGGACGAACCCTCACCTCCGCGCGTTCGCGGAGAGCACGCTCCCGGATGTGCTCCGCGACGACCCCAACTTCAAGAGCTGGGCGTCGATAAAGAGCAAATCGCTCCGCAAGGAGATCGCCGAGGCGTCTGCCGCGGCGTCGAGGTGCCCCCGGGCGGTCGCCAAGGCGCTCGAGGCGAGACGAGATATGGCGTCGATGGAAAACACGCGGGAAGACACGACGAACGACGGTTCCGACGCGTCACCGTCCGTCACCGGGACGGACCCGCTCGGCGACGGCACGGACGTGGTTTTTTTCGACCTGTGCTCGGGGAAGGGGTTCACGAGCGTGTTTTTAGCGCACCGCTACCCGAAGGCGCGCGTCGTGATGATCGACGCGAACAAACGGATGAACTTGACCCATCTGGAGTCGTTATCGCCGCGCGTCACGTTCCACTGCCTGGACCTGTACAGCGCAGAGACGGCGGCGTTGCTCAGGCGCGAGACGCGCGCGTTTGGGAAAAACGCGTCGGCGGTGGTGGGCGTCCACCTCTGCGGCGACCTCGCGCGGCGCGCGCTCGAGCTGTGGGACACATCAGCGGCGGACGCGCTCGTGCTCTCGCCGTGCTGCCTGGTGCGGGAAGTGCACGCACAGAAACGGCCGTGCGGGCGGTTCGGGTACGGGCTCCCCGGGCTGGCGCGGCGATCGGGGTGGGACGCGTACGGGCTGTGGTGCAGGTTTTTGTTTCACCACGCCGGGTTCGTCGGGTTCGTCGGGGACGCCGGGGACGGAGACGGAAAAGACGGAAACGGGGAGGCCACTCGGTCTTCCCGTCGGTTCGGAACGCCTCGCCGGGATCTTGACTGGGACGAGGACTTGGGCTGTTTCAGCCAGCGCAACGCGTTCCTCTGCGTCTCCAGGGGCGCGCCGCTGGGCGACGCGTGCGCGCCGTGCGCCGAGCTGAAGACGCTCGCGATCTAGATACACGTAAATAGTCAGAGTTTTTTACTTTCTTTGGTACAAAAAAGACAGCTGCGCATCGACTCACGAAGAATGACGGTTGGCATCCGGCCGGTCGGGCACCGCTACGACGAAAAAGGCGCGAACCATCCGACA
>Ga0181559_10003510_pt1 | contig 15389 bp, 14 predicted proteins | sample 011ome_21_FD_133752 | JGI IMG/M metagenome (GOLD analysis project Ga0181559, IMG submission 133752) | Coastal salt marsh microbial communities from the Groves Creek Marsh, Skidaway Island, Georgia - 011508AT metaG (megahit assembly) | ecosystem: Environmental > Aquatic > Marine > Intertidal...
CCCCATACGACCGCGTCGGCGTGGCGCACGCCGTTCCTTAAGGACTTTTATTATCTCCCGGCGGTCGTCTCTCTCCGCGCACGCCTCGCTTTCACTCCCGACGCGCCTCGACGCCTCGCGACTCCGCTTCTGACGCCCTTCGACTCCGCTCGCCCCGGCGTCGCCTCGTATGGGCAAACACCCTCGCGGACCCTCGACGCGCAGAAGGGCGGCGCGGCGTTTCACACGTCGCCGCTGACGGCGGAGCAGTGGGGGTGGTGCGCGGCGATCGCCGCGGGGGGACTTCCGCTGCGAGCGGCGGTGACGGCGCTCGTGAACGCGCGCGAAGAGCGAGAAGAAATAGACGACGACGACGACGACGACGCGGACGACGACGACGCGGACGACGCGGACGCGGATTCGAAGAAGAAGATGAAGAAACCGTTGACGTCGAGGGCGAAGCCGCTTCGTGAGCGGCTGGACTTCTGGCGGTGGGTCGAGATGAAACTCTTCCGCGGGCTGTTCTGAACCGCGCTCTATCGCGCGCCGCTACTAGATAGAGAACGCGTTCGCGGACCCTATCCCGATCCCTATCCCGACGTCTTCTCGACGATGAACGCGCGGAATTTCTCCAGCGCGCGGTACCGATGCGAGATCGAATTCTTCACCGCCTTGTCCATCTCCGCGTACGTCTCCTCGTGCCCCTCCGGCTGAAACACCGGGTCCCACCCAAAGTCGCTCGGCCCGCGCGCGTCCACGATCTTCCCGTCCGTCCGTCCCACGAACACTCTCGGGCGTTCGTCCGCGGGTCCCTCCGCGTACGCGAAGACGCACTGCGCGTACGCGCGCTTGTCTTCGTACCCGGCTAACAGCTTGCAGAGACCCTGATCGGTGGGTGATGTGGCGGGAGGTGATGCGATTGGTTAGTATTTTGATTTTGTTTGATGACGTGGAGGTTTCATTGGACGACAGAGCGCGACGGAGAGGGCGCCAGGATGTAAAGTCCTCGAGGAACGGCGATCATCACGTCGCGAACGGCGTCGTACGGGGACCAACGCGCGACGCGCCTCGTGCCCGAGCTTGTCCAGGAACCACTTGACGTACGGCCCCGGGAGCCCCTTCAGCGCGACGTAGCACAGCGACGTGTCCTCCACGAGCGTCGGCCCGCCGACGGCGCGCGCGGCGAGCTTGGCCTTCTCCGCCGCGATGTCTTCGGGCTCGCCCTGGAGTTCCGGGAGGTCCACCTTTTGCGATCGGAGCGCGAACGTCGACGCGACGTCCGACGCGCCCGCCGCGCCCGCGCCGCCGCCGCCGCCGCCGCCGTCCGCGCCCAGGATCGCGCGGACCTCCTTGAGCTTGTTCTCGTTCCCGGTCACGAACGTCACGACGAGCGGCGCGGAGGAGGAGGAGGACGCCATCGACGACGACGAACGCGCGCGGACGTCGGGCCACTGGATTTCCGCCGTCGTCGTAGGGTTCGACGACCGATCGACGAGACGACCGCGCGCGCCCCGGCGCCGCGCGCGACTCGGACGACGCCGAGAGGAGGAAGGGAGGGAAGGCGGCGGCGGCGACGAGGCCGACGCGGCGGCGACGACGACGACGACGGACGCGGCGCGGGCGCGGAGACGGCGACCGAGGAGAGCGCACGGTTGCAGCAGCGCGCGCGTCGTCATACTGACAAGACGACGCCCGCCGCGTCGTTGTTAGCGATCGCGATGGACGATTTGTACAGTACAGTACTGTATGCGCAAATAGTATGAATATTTTGCAGCAGGACGACTTTCGGAATTCTTCGAAAGCCTGCCGATGCCTCAGCCGCGGGGGGACGAATATCGAGGTTCGAGATCCGCCCGTCGACGCGGGCTCCACATCGCCGCGCGCTCGCCGCGTCGTCGCTCGCGTCCATCGACCATGCCTCCCAAGAAAGGCAAGACGCCGTCGAAGGCGACCGCGGCCAAGAAGGGCGCGTCCGCCGCCTCCGCCCTCGCCGCGCCGTGGGCCGCGTCCGCGTCCGACGTCGCGTCCGCGCACGGCGTCGATCCCGCCAACGGTCTGACGTCCGCCGCCGCGCGCGACGCGCTCGCGAGACACGGCCCGAACGAGCTCGACAAGGAGGACGGCAAGCCGCTGTGGAAGCTCGTGCTCGAGCAGTTCGACGACGCGCTCGTGAAGATCCTGCTCGCGGCCGCCGCGGTGTCGTTCGCGCTCGTGTGGGTCGAAGATCGCGCGCCGGGCGCGCCGATAGATCTCGTGGACTTCGTCGAGCCGGGCGTCATCCTCCTCATCTTGATCCTCAACGCCATCGTCGGCGTGTGGCAGGAATCGAACGCGGAGAACGCGCTCGAGGCGCTCAAAGAGATGCAGTCGGACACCGCGCGGGTGCTTCGCGACGGCAAGTGGGACCACGCGTTCCAAGCGCGAGATCTCGTCCCGGGGGACGTCGTGGAGGTGCGCACGGGCGACCGCGTCCCCGCGGACGCGCGCGTCGTCACCCTGAAGACAGCGACGATCCGACTCGAGCAAGCGTCGCTGACCGGGGAGTCCGTCGCGGTGAACAAGGATATCGACGCGATCGACGACCCGGACGCGGAGCTGCAGGCGAAGGGGTGCATGCTCTTCGGAGGCACCGCGGCGTCGCAAGGCGCGTGCGTCGCGATCGTCACGCACACCGGGATGCGAACCGAGATTGGTAAGATCCAGGCGCAGATCCAGGCGGCGAGCGAGGAGGAGGAGGACACGCCGCTGAAGCAAAAGCTGGACCGGTTCGGGGACCAGCTCACGTGGGGGATCGGGCTCGTGTGCCTCTTCGTTTGGCTCATGAATTACCAGTTTTTCATCTCGTGGAAGCGCGCGCCGGGGTCTTTCGTTCCGTACGACGTCGAGTTCAACTTCGCCAAGTGCACGTTTTACTTCAAGATCGCCGTCGCGCTCGCGGTCGCGGCGATCCCGGAGGGCTTGCCCGCGGTCATCACCACCTGCCTCGCGCTCGGGACGAGGAAGATGGCGAAGAAGAACGCCATCGTTCGCAAGCTGCAATCGGTCGAGACGCTCGGGTGCACGTCCGTAATCTGCTCGGATAAGACCGGCACGCTGACCACGAACAACATGTCCGCGGTGAAGCTCGTCGTGCCCACGATCAAACCGGACGTCCTCAAGACGTACGACGTCACCGGGACGTCGTACGACGCGAGCGACGGCGCCGTCGTCGGCGCGCCGAAGCCGACGAAGTCCAAGCCGTTGGACGCGTCTCTCGCCGCGGTGAGCAAAGTGTGCCGCGGCTGCAACGACGCGGTGATCGAGATGGACGCGCACGGGCACGCGAAGTGCGCGGGGCAGCCCACGGAGGGCGCGCTCCGCGTGCTCGCGTCGAAGCTCGAGCGCGGCGCGAAGACGAAGGACGACGACTTCAAGAAGATGGCGACGCTGGAGTTTGACCGCGACCGCAAATCCATGAGCGTCGTGATCGCGCCGACGGGCGGCGGCAAGGCGAACGCCAACGCCAACGAGCTCCTCGTCAAGGGCGCGCCCGAGCACGTCCTCGAGCGCTGCGCTTTCGTCCAGCTCCCGAACGGCGACGTCGTGCCGCTGACGAAGGCGGCGCGCGCCGCCGTCGTGAAACGCGCGGAGACGATGAGCGCCGACGCGCTTCGATGCCTCGCGTTGGCGACCAAATCGGGCGCGTCCCTCGGCGCGCTCGCGTCGTACGACGGCGCGACGACCCACGCCGCGCACGCGAGTCTCGCGGACGCGAGCGGGTACGCCGCGATCGAGAGCGACCTCGTGTTCGTCGGCCTCGCCGGGTTGAGAGACCCTCCGCGGCCCGAGGTGAGGGGCGCCGTCGCCGCGTGCGCGAGCGCGGGGATCCGCGTCGTCGTCATCACCGGCGATAACCGGCTCACCGCGGAGGCGATCTGCGTCGACATCGGCGTCTTCGACTCCGCGGAGGACGTCGCGGGACGGTCGTTCACCGGGCGCGAGTTTGGCGCGATGACCAAGGCGAAGCAGATCGCCGCGTTGACCGCCCCCGGCGGCTGCGTGTGCTCTCGCGCCGAGCCGAAGCATAAGCAAGACATCGTGCGTCTCCTGAAGGAGCGCGGCGAGATCGTCGCGATGACTGGCGACGGCGTGAACGACGCGCCCGCGCTGAAGCTCGCGGACATCGGCATCGCGATGGGGATCACCGGCACCGCGGTCGCGAAGGAGGCGTCCGACATGGTGCTCGCCGACGACAACTTTAGTAGTATAGTCGACGCCATCTCCGAGGGACGCTCAATCTACAACAACATGAAGGCGTTCATTCGGTACATGATCTCCAGCAACGTCGGCGAGGTGGTCTCCATCTTCCTCACCGCCGCGCTCGGAATGCCGGAGGGTCTGATCCCCGTGCAGCTGCTGTGGGTGAACCTCGTCACGGACGGCCCGCCCGCGACGGCGCTCGGGTTCAACCCGCCGGACGTCGACATCATGACCAAGACGCCGCGCAAGAAGGACGAGGATCTCATCTCCGCGTGGGCGCTCGTCAGGTACCTCGTCGTCGGTCTCTACGTCGGCGCCGCGACCGTCGGCATCTTCGCGGTGTGGTACACGCGGAGTTCGTTCCTCGGGATCGACCTGTCCGGGGACGGCCACACCACGGTGACGTGGCATCAGCTCTCGCACTGGGGCGATTGCGCGTCGTGGGGATCGTCGTTTAAGGGCGGGAAGTACTCGGCGGGGGGCGCCACCTTCGACTACACCTCTCCCGCGAACAAGTGCGACTACTTCACCGAGGGCAAAGCGAAAGCGAGCACGCTATCGCTCACGACGCTCGTCGTCATCGAGATGTTCAACGCGTGCAACGCTCTGAGCGAGGTGCGTTCTATCTTCCCTCGCTTTCAATCCCCGCCCTCGACGCCTTTCAACGCCAACTGACGCCTTTCAACTCCACCCCGACGTTCGCCCGCATAGGACATCTCTCTCTTCGTCATGCCGCCGTGGATAAATCCGTGGCTGATGGTGGCGATGTTTTCATCCTTCGCGTTGCACTTTTTGATCCTGTACGTCCCCGCGCTGGCGACCATCTTCAGCATCGTGCCGCTGGACGCGAACGAGTGGGCGCTCGTGTGCGCGTGCGCGGCGCCGGTGTGGCTCATCGACGAAGTCTTGAAGTTCATCGGCAGGAACTTCATCATGGAGGGCAAGACGACGACGGAAAAACAAAAAAAACCGGCGGCGAAGAAGGTGGCCGCCGCGAAGAAGAAGAACTAATAAGACGTGAACGACGGCCACCGCGCGCACCGCTCACGCGACACCGCCAACATCTTAACATCTACTACTCCACACCACTGCTGTACTATGTATTCGCGTGGTTTTTGGAATATCATATTACGCCTATTACGATATCATATTACGCCTATTACGCACTGTTGTACCTCTCGTCACGGCTTGAACTCGAGCAGCGCCCGGCGCTTCTCTTCCGTTCGCAACGCGTCCACGATGTCCGACAACGCGTCGCCGCCGTTCAGCAGCCCTTCCAAATCGTTCACCTGCGCGTTCACCCTGTGGTCCTTCACCCTGCCGTCCTTGTAGTTGTACGTCCGAACGCGCTCGCTCCGATCGCCGCTGCCGATCAAACTCTTCCGCTGATCCGCGCGCTCGCGGTGCGCCTCCGCGCGCAGTCCCTCGTAGATCCGCGCGCGCAAAATCTTAAACGCCTTCTCTTTATTCTTATGCTGCGACCGCTCGTCCATCATGACCACCACCGTGCCGCTCGGGACGTGCGTTAATCGCACCGCGCTGTTCGTCGTGTTCACGTGCTGCCCTCCCGCGCCGGACGCGCGCATCGTGTCTATCCGCACGTCCTCGTCGCGCAAGTCTAACTCCACCTCTTCCGCGTGCGGCATCACCGCGACGGACGCCGTGGACGTGTGCACCTTGCCCTCGTCCCCAGACACGCGCTGGACTCTGCGGGTCGGGGTGGAGTGGAGTCGTTGAAAGGCGTCAGGCGGAGGAGTTGAAAGGAGTTGAAAGGCGTCGCGGCGCGCGCGTCGGGATCGAAAGCGAGGGACGGGGACCGGCGCGACGACCGTCGAACGCGCCTGTGCACGCCGCTCTCGTACTTCAGCGTCCCGTACACGTCGTCCCCCGAGACGTTGAACGTGACGTCTTTGTACCCCCCCTCGTCCGTCGTCGTCGCCGTCATGCGCTCGAAGGTCCACCCGCGGCGCCTGGCGAACATGTCGTACATGCGCGCTAAGTTCGCGGCGAACCTCGCGGCTTCGTCCCCGCCCGCGCCCGCGCGGATCTCGAGGATCGCGCCGCCGTCGTCCGCGTCGTCGCTCGGGAGGAGAAGGTGCGCGAGCTTCTCTTCCAGCGCAGGGACGGTGGACGCGAGGGCGTCGTGCTCCTCGGACGCCATCGACGCGAGCTCGTCGTCGGACGCGGAGGACGATGAGGACGCGGAGGAGGAGGACGTGGACGACACCATCATCGATCGCAGAGACGCCATCTCGTCTCGGACCGCGCGCAGCGACGCGTAGGCGGCGACGACCGGCTCCACGCGCGCGAGCTCCTTGTTCACCCTCGTCATCTCCTTCGGCGGCGGCGGCGGGTCCGCGGAGAGCGTCGCGCAGAGGTGCTCGTGCCGCTTCGTGATCTCTTCGAGGCGCGCGACGAGCGCGGGGGACACGAGCGAGGCGTCGGAGACGGCGCCGTCGACGCCGACGCCGCCGACGCCGACGCCGACGCCCGCGGCGTCGCCGCCGCCGCTCGCGCTGGACCCCGCGCCGCCGGCGAACGCGCGGCGGCACCGCGACGACGACGCCGGGACGCGTCTCGGCGGGGCGAGGAGCGCGCGCGCCGCGCGCAGCGCGCGTCGCAGCGCCGTCGCCATTGACGACGGCGTGGCGTCGGCGGGCGGCCGCGACTTTCTGTTCGTTCGTGTTCGTGTTTCTCTCGAACGCGCCGACGAACTTCAACGGCTTCGGACTTCGTCGCGGCGTTCATCACTCGCGGCGGCGCGCGTTCACCTCGCGCGCCGCCTCCGTCCCCTTCCCGGCGCGTCGAGCGCGCGGTCACCGCGCGGCGGCGGCGGCATCGTCGCGCGGACGATAGACGGTCGCCGACGCGGAGAGGAGGGCGCGGACGCGTCATCGTCATCGCGCGCGAGAAGAACTCAAACTCGGCACCACCGAAGGATGGGCCTCTTCGGTAAGCTCGCGAGGAAGAAGACGACGACGAAGACGAAGAAGGAGTCCTCGGCGCAGCGCGCGCACAGAGAAGAGATGCGCGCGCAGCGGGAGGCGTACGACGCGATGGCCGCGAGAATCGCCGCGGAGGCGAGGGCTCTGTACGCGAGGAAAGACGCGTGCTTGCGATGCAACGACGCGTTCGACGCGCTCGAGTCGGACGAATCAGAGGACGACACGTCGGACGAAGAGTCGGACGAGGACGAGGACGAGGACGTGGACGTGGATTCAGATGACGTGTCGAGCGAGGAGGATGACACGTCGGACGAGGACGCGTACGACAGCGACGACGACGGAGGAGGACGGAGGAGGAAGAAGAAGACGGCGAAAGACGACGACGACGACGACGACGACGACGACGACGACGACGACGCGGCGTCCGAGGACGACGCGGACGAACCCGAGCGCGACGACACGAGACGCGCGTTCGCGGCCGCGATGACGCTCGTGGACGTGTACCGCGCGGAGCCGATATGGTGCTTCCCCCCGCCGAAGCGCGCGAAGAAAGAGGAGCGCGACGCCATCTACGTCGTCGAATCCGGAGAGGTGGACGTCGAGGTGGAGAGAAAGGCGCGTTCTATACACTGGTCCCCATACGACCGCGTCGGCGTGGTGAACGCCGATCCTTAAGGACTTTGCCCGGCGCTTGTGTCCGCCCACCCCCCGCTTTCAATCCCCGCCCTCGACGCCTTTCAACTTCAACTGACGCCTTTCAACTCCACCCCGACATCGCTTTGTATGGAACGAACCAAAGGGCGCCGCCGCGCCGTTCCCGGTCGCGATGACGCTCCGAAGAGGCGCCGTCATCGGGTCGTACGCGTCCGGGTTCGCGACGTCCGGGAAGATGTTCGACGAGCCGCTGGATAAGGACGTCATCTTAGCGTTCGTCGCGCTGACGGACGCGAAGCTGTGGCGGATAGACGGGATCACGATGGGCGCGCCGAACTTCAGGCGCGGAGCCCCGTTCGTTCTCCTCACACTGGCCCTCATACGACCGCGTTCGCGTTGTGAACTTCATTCCTTGAGGACTTTCTCTCCCGGCGTTCGTTCGTCACTCTCCGCCCATCACCCATCGCTTTCAATCCCGACGCGCCCGCCTCGACGCCTTTCAACTCCGCTTCTGACGCCTTTCAACGCCACCCCGACGTCGGTTCGTACGGGCAAACACCCTCAGGAAGATGATGGCCGCCGTCGCGGAGCGCCGCCGGAGCTGGGACGCGCTGATGGACGGCGTCCACCTCATGAAGGCGCTCACGCGCGTGCAGCGGCAGCAGCTGTCGTGCCTTCTCGAGACGAAGGAGTGCGAGGTCGGGGAGGTTCTCGGCGCGGAGGACGAGCCCGGGGACCGGATGTGGATGGTGCTGCAGGCGCGTTTGTTTTTTTTCACACTGGTCCCCGTACGACCGCGTTCGCGTGGTGAACGCCGATCCTTAAGGACTTTTTCGACTCCGCTTCTGACGCCTTTCAACGACGCCACCCCTGCAGGGCTCAGTGACGGCGACGACGCCGCTCGTGGGCGGCGGCGACGCGGTCGTCGCGACGTACGGCCCGGGCGGGCACTTCGCCGCGGCGTGTCTGATCGACGACGCGACGCGGTACGAGGCGACGGCGACGGTCGCGGAGGAGGAGACGGACGTCGCGTTCGTGGACGCGGAGACGTTTCGCGACGCGTTCGCGCGGTCGGACGCGACGTGGGGGTTTCTGGACGCGAGGGCGAGGCAGATCGCGGCGGCGGCGGAGTACCGGCCGCTCGCGGTGCCGCGGACGCCGTCGCCGCGGAAGGACGACGGCGCGGTCGACGGGCGGGACCCTGGGGCGGGGGCGGGCGCGTCGCGAACGCCGCTGATCGTTCGCATCCACGCCGACGGCTCCACCGTCGCGGGGCAGCTTCGAGCGCCCTACGTCGTCCCGGGGGGCGACGACGACGACGACGACGACGGCGACGACGAGACGCGGCGTCGGCGTCGGGAAGCGTCGCACCAGAAACACGCGGTCGCGTCGGACGACGAGCTCACGACCGAGTCGGACTCGGACGACGAAAAGACGCGGCTCGCGTCCGGCGAGGAGACGCCGCGGGAGAAACGCGTCGGCCTCGCGGAGGATGTCAACGGCGACGTCGTGTTCCAGCCGAGGAAGGAGAAGAGGATGAAGAAACGGCCGCCGTTGGGGCCGACGCCGCGCGGGGAAGAGCGACTCGCGAGGATACTCGACGCGTTCGAGGCGCGTATTCCTCACACTGGTCCCCGTACGACCCCGTCGGCGTGGTGAACGCCGATCCTTGAGGACTTTACTTCCCGGCGCATCTCTCCACCCAGGGTCCCTCGCTCACAATCCCGACGCACCTCGACGCCCGCCTTTCAACTCCACGCCTGACGCCTTTCAACTCCACCCCGACGTTCGCTCGTACAGAACCACCCCGTGTTTCGCGGGTGCGAACGCGCGACGATGCGAAGAGCCGTCGCGGAGATGGAGGCGCTCGTGGTCAAACCGAACGACGTCCTGTACAACGCGGGCGACGCCGCGCGGTACGTGTACGTCGTCGAGGGCGGGTCGGTGTCGGAGTGGACGCGAGGCGAGGCGACCGCGGGCGGGGACGTGATACAGAGTCCGCGGAGGGTGCGCCGGGGGATCGACGGCGGCGGCGACGACGACGGCGGCGACGACGAAAACGGCGGCGACTACCTCCCCGGGGACGTGATCGGTCACCTCGCGATGGTTTACGGCGGCGCGCGCGAGCGGACGACGCGCGCGAACGACAAGGGCGCGAAGCTCTGGGGGATGCATCGACGGTGGTTCGAGCGCGTCGCCGGCGCGGCGGTGCACGGGAAGCGGGGGGTCTTGCGGCGTTTCTTCGCGGACGCGCCCATCGCGAGGCGTCTGCCGGCGAGCGAGCGGATCGACCTCGCGGAGGCGATGGACGAGGCGGTGTATCGCGCCGGGGACGTGATCATCGCGCAAGGGGACGCCCCGGATCGGTTCTATCTGCTCGAGGTGGGCGCCGCGGTCGCGACGGTTCGCGTCCCGGGCGTCGAGAACGCGTTGCGGGTGGCGGAGTTTTCGCGGGGCAGTTACTTTGGCGAGCTCGAGCTCTTTTCGAAAAAGAAGCGGACGGCGACGGTGACGGCGACGACGTCGACGCGGTGCGCCGCGATCGAGTGGCGTCGGTTCGCCCACCTCGCGCGCGAGGGCACGGAGTTACGACGACGGCTGCTCCAGGAGATGCGCGGGTACGTCACGTGCGCAGTCAGCGAGGCGTACTTGAACGAAGCCGCGAGCGCGGCGTCGTGACGACGCCGTACTGTAGGGCTCGATAGACTAAGGTCACCTTATGATAGAAGTGAAACGAAGCGCAGTAGTGCGTGTTTTCTTTCCGTACGTAAGGTTATTGACAATGTCTGTCTTCGCGAGACAATGAACGATTCGAACCGCCGCGACAAACGCGCGCGTTCAAATCAAAGGAACACGTCCGCCTCGAGCGCGGCGACGACCTCGTCCTGATCGTTCAGCTTCGCGACGTCGAGCGGGGACTTCCCGTCCAAGTTACGCAGCGTCACGCTCGCGCCGGCGTCGACGAGGAGCTTGACCACCTCGCCGTTGCCGTATCCCGCGGCGTAGTGCAACGGAGTGTTCTTGTTCTTATCCACCGCGTTCACGTCCGCCTTGGCGTCGCACAAGATCGTCGCGCACTTGATCTCGCCGTACCCGCACGCGAAGTGAAGCGCCGTGCGACCTTCGCCGTCGGTCGCGTTGACGTCGGCACCGCCGTCGATGAGCTCCTGGAGTGTCTCCGCCTCCCCCGCGCTCGCGGCGGTGTGCACCGTCTCCTCGCCGTCCTCCTCCTCCTCCTCCTCCTCCTCCTCCTCCTCCGCGGGCGCGGCGGGGGGCGCGGCGGCGCCGCCGAAGCCGGGCATGACGTCGCCCATCGCGCCGGAGATCTTCTGGAGGACTTTCGGGTCGTTCCAGTACTTCATCATCGCCGCGGGCCCTCCCGACTCGATCTCCTTCATGATGTCCGCCATCTCTGGATCTTCCTTGAGCGCCTCCATCTTCGCCTTCATCTTCTCCGTGGTCTCCGGGTCCTGCATCTGCGACATCATGTTCGCCATCGCTGGGTCCGCCATCATCGACTTCCCGAGCTTCTCCGCCATCTGCATGAACGCGGGGTTCTGCATCACGCCCTGCATCGCCTCCATCGCGGCGGCGGGGTCCAGGCCCGGCGGCATCCCCATCGGGCCAGCGGCGGCCGCGCCGCCCGCGCCGCCGAGCATGCCGGGCATGCCGCCGTTCGCCATCGCGCTCTGCATGTTCTCCGCCATCGTCTTAAACGAGGGGTCCTCCGCGATCTGCTTCGCCATGTCCTTGATGGCGGGATCCTCGAGCATCTCTTTTATCTTGCTCATGTCGAAAGGCGCGCCGCCGGGGCCGCCCGCGCCCGCCATCATCTGCGCGAGCCCGGGGGGCATCCCGCCAGCGCCGGGGCCGCCGGGCATCCCGAATCCGTCAGGCATCTCGCCGGCCATTTTGGTTGATGACGTGTCGATGAGCTTCGACGAGCGAGGCGGAGGCGCGCGCTTTGGAAGCGTGCCGTCGCGGCGGGGGGAGTGAGGTGCGCGATTCGACGGCCGCGGGGAGGTCGCGTCGCTTTCCCTGATCCAGTGATCGAAAATTCTTCGAGATCGCGCGCGGTGATTGGCTGATGACTGTTTACGCGTACGAAAATAAAACGTAGTACGCGCAAAACTACTCGACTTTTGAACTTCGATGCGAGGTTCTAAGTTCTGTCGTCGTTGTTTGAACGACGACGCGCGCGCGACGACAGCCAGACGGCGACGCGCGCGGACGCGACGCCGCCGGCCACTCTCGCTCGCGCGTCGCCGCGGAGACCACCCCCGCGTCGCGGACTGACGGACGGACGACGATGCCGCGCCCCTCGCGCGCGAACGCGAACGCCCCACGCGCGTCGCACTACGTCGGATACGCGGACGACGACGAGGACGTGACCGCCATCATGGCCAAGTTCGCGGCGATCGAGCGCGCGGAGAAGGAGGCCGCCGCGCGCTGCGGCGGCACGCTCACGGAGGAGGAGCTCGTGAGGGCTACGGGCGCGCACGCGCCGGCGGCGAACGAGCTCGACGGCGGGGGGGGGCAGCGTCATCATCACCATCATCAGGCGCGTTCTATACACTGGTTCCCATACGACCGCGTCGGCGTGGTGAACGCCGATCCTTAAGGACTTTTCCCGGCGCTTCTCTCCGCCCACACCTCGCTTTCAATCCCCGCCCTCGACGCCTTTCAACTCCAACTGACGCCTTTCACCTCCACCCCGACGTTCGCTCGTATGGAACGGCCCTCAGAGAGGATCGAAGGTGGAGTTCGGGGACGTCGAGCTCGTCCCGGGGAACGTGAAGCCGACGGAGTTGGACGCCGCGGACGCGACGCGGACGTTCGCGCGGCTTCGCGCCGGCCGCGGCTTCGCGCCCGAGGCGCAGCGCGCGGCGCCCGCGGACGCGACGAACGACGCGAGGGATCCGGCCGCTCGCGCCGGGACCCCGATCGCCGCCGCCGCCGCGGACGGCGGCGGCGACGGCGGCGACGTCGCGTTGGTCGAGCTCGAGGGCGTGGACGCGTACACGCGAGAGCGCGTCCTCGAGGCGATGACCGCGTCCGCGGAGGACGGCGGCGCCGGTCTGAGCGAGGACGACGCGGAGAAGGTGCTCGCGAAGGTGTTTCAGACGATGCGTCTGAGAGCCGTCGCGGGGAAAGATCCCGGGTTGCACCACGCGGCGAAGACGGTCGCGAACGTCCCGAAGCGGACGCCGCGCGACACGGAGGACCTAAACCTGCGCGACTGCGGGTGGATGGAAGCCCCCGCGCTGGTGCTCGCGAAGCTGTGCGCGAAAGAGCCGAAGGAGATTCGCGCGCGAAGCAAAGGCCACGGGCTGGTGTGCGTTCGTGCGGATGGCATTCCGAAGGGCGCGTCCTCCTTCCTCGCGCCGCCAGACTGGTCCCCATACGACCGCGTTCGCGTGGTGAACGCTGTTTCTTAAGGACTTTCGCCGTCGTCTCTCTCCGCCCAGGGTCCCTCGCTTTCAATCCCCGCCCTCGACGCCTTTCAACTCCGCTTCTGACGCCTTTCAACTCCGCCCCGACGCTCATCAGGCGCGTATCTGGGTCCGTACGCGGGGGAGCTCTACCCCGGGTGGCGGTGGTTCGAGAAAGAGGTCGCCGCGCAGAGAGTCCGTCGCGACGTCCGCGACGACGAGGACGTCCCGGTGTTCTACAACGCCGCGGTCGAGCGCGACGTCGCGGATCCGAAAGGGTACGACATGCTCTTCGTCGACGGGATGGTCAAAGGGAGTCTGCTCACGCGCGCGTCGCACTCGTGCGAACCGAACGCGGAGATGCGCGTCCGCGTGCGCGAGGGGTCGTACGCGGTCGAGATGGTGTCCACTTGTCACATCGCGAGAGGCGAGGAAGTGTGCTGGGACTACAACTGTCAGACGGACAGCGAGCGGGAGATGAAGCGCGCGATCTGTTGTTGCGGCGCGAAGCGATGTAGGGTGTCGTATCTGCACTACGCCGGCGACGACGACTTCGCATCGTATCTTCGCGCGAGGCAGCACGTCGCGGTGACGACCGCGGCGCTGTTGCGCGCGTCGTGCACGTCAACATCGAGGCCGCCGCCGTCGTCGTCGTCGTCGATTACTATGTCGGACATTATCCGACAGTTGTCCGACGCGGGGTTGAAGCTCGGCGACGCGTCCGACGATACCGAGCGCGGCGTCCTGAGCGGCCTCCCGGAGTGGACGCTGCGGTTCGCCGCGAGCGCGGTAAAGTACATCGCGGACGAGAAAGCCGCGCTGCGCGTGACGCTCGCGTCGCAGGCGCTCGTGAAGGCGGCGAAAGCGCGAGCGGCGGCGGCGAAGGATGGAGGAGCGGGAGGGGGAGACGGATCCGCCGCCGCCGCCGCCGCCGCGAAAGCCGCGAAAGCCGCGCACTTGGACGCGGAGTCCGAAGCCTCGGGCGTCGCCGCCGGACGCTTGCAGAGCCTCGTCGTGACTCTGGATAAAGTGCGGCACGTGTTATCGACCGATGCTGCGGGAGGTACGGACCCGGTCAGGGGGATGGCGAACGAGAAGATGGTCGCAGACGGCGTTCGCGCCGCGCCGCCGCCGCTGAAAGCGCTCACCGCCGCGCACGCGTTGACGCACTTGAACGCCGTCATGAAACGCGCGCTCAAGGCGGCGAAGGAAACGCTCGGCGACCGCGCGTTTAAGAAACTCGAGGACGCCGCGGGTGACGGCGGGAAGGCGTCCGCGTCGTTGAAGGACGCGCGGCGACGGCTGCGCGCGGTGGCCGCCGCCGCGTGGCGTCTGAAGGAGTCCGAATCTGAATCCGACGACGACGACGACGACGACGCGCACGCCGCCGCGGCCGCGACCGGGGACCTCCTCTACCTCACCTCGATCACGCGGACGTTCTTCCGACCTTCCGCCCTCACGACGCCGTTCACGTCGCCGTTTTGCCAGGTTGGCAGCGTCGGCGGCGGCGCGGGCGTCGTCCACCGGATGCGATACGGCGCGACGGCGGTGTACGCGTTTCTCGCCACGTGGCACGCGGAGTATCTCGAGTCCGCGGAGAGCGTCGTGTGGCGTCGCGCGCAAGGCGGCGTGTGCCTGCCCATCCCCGCGGCGCCGCTCGAGGCGCACGGCGCGAAAGGCGGCGGCGGCGGCGGCGGGGATCGAACCGGCGGCGCGCCGCTGCAGAAGCGGAGGAAGAGCTCGCGCGACGGCGACGACGACGACGACGAGGCGCCTCCCGTCCGCGGCGCCGTCGGCGCGCAGCCGTCGTCGTTCCTCGCGACGCAGCTCACGCGCGGTGGCGGCAAGCCGTGGTGCAGAGTCGACGGGTGGAAGTACGTCGGGATGGACGAAGACGCGGTGCTCGGGTCTCCCGTCGTGGATGCGATTTTGACGGGGGGGGACTCCGCGCCCGGAGCCGCCGCGCTCGCCGCGTTGACCGCCGCGAAGCGGGACGCGCTGACGGCTCACGAAAAAACGTTCGTCGTCGAGGCGTTCGATCACGACGACGAGGTTTTCGTGCCGTGCTGGAACGAGGCCGACGTTCCGGTCGTCGTCGCGCCGGCGGTTCGCGTCCCCGCGGCGGCGGCGGCGGCGATCG
>Ga0181559_10003512_pt1 | contig 15389 bp, 15 predicted proteins | sample 011ome_21_FD_133752 | JGI IMG/M metagenome (GOLD analysis project Ga0181559, IMG submission 133752) | Coastal salt marsh microbial communities from the Groves Creek Marsh, Skidaway Island, Georgia - 011508AT metaG (megahit assembly) | ecosystem: Environmental > Aquatic > Marine > Intertidal...
CATTGGCGGCATACAGCCATGATGTCCTGATAATGGTTGAACGCTCTGCCCATTTCTCCAGAAGAATGAGCTCACCGGCTCTTTTGCTTTTTCCATAGACAGATTGCGGATGCACCGGATCATCAGGCAAGTAGGGCCTGGTCGACATGTCCGAGAACACGAAATCTGTGGAGATATGAATGATCCTGGTGTGTTCAGGCAAGAGTTCTACGAGGTTTTCAATGCTCCCTGCATTGATGTCGAAGGCCGCCTGTTTCTCGACTTCCGCTTTATCCACTGCTGTATAGGCCGCGCAGTTTATTACTACATCCGGTTGTGTTTCTTCAATAACCAGTCCAAGAGATGTCCGATCAGTTATATCGAGCATGTCCCTTGGATAAGACAATAATATGAATTCAGGTGACAAATTGATACCAACCAGCCTGCCAAGCTGGCCTCCGGCACCCAGGAGGAGAACAGATTTCATGATTAACTGTAGGTATCAGCGTCTTTGAGAAAACCGGCTTCGGCATCTTTTTCGGACAGCAAAACCTGTGCATCGCCCACTGGCCAGTCAATTCCGATATCCGGATCATTCCAGCGAATACTTCTTTCATGCTCCCTGGAATAATAATCAGTACATTTATAGGCGATCTTTGCTGTTTCAGACATTACCAGGAATCCATGGGCAAAACCCGGTGGGACCCAGAGCATTCGCTTGTTGTCAGATGACAATATCACGCCAATCCATTCTCCAAAATTAGGGGATGATTTCCTGAGATCTACAGCTACATCAAAAATTTCACCTTCAAGGGATTGGATAAACTTTCCCTGGGGACGATGGATCTGATAGTGCAAGCCCCGCAGTGTCCCTTTCGTTGAAAGGCTCTGGTTATCCTGAACGAAATCAAGACCTGAATAAATTTTTTCAAACCATTCCTGACGCCAGCTTTCCATGAAGTAGCCACGATGATCTCCATAAACGTCTGGATCAAACACATAAACATCTGTCAGTTCGGTTTCTGAAAGCTTCATGGTTACCGGTTATCCAGCAGTCTCAACAGGTAATCCCCATATCCGCTTTTCTGAAGTGGTGCTGCAAGATCAACTAATTGTTCCTCACTGATATAACCTTTGCTAAAAACAATTTCCTCTATACAGGCTATTTTCAATCCCTGTCTTTCCTCCAGCACCCGAATAAAATTACCTGCATCGAGTAATGACTGGACTGTTCCTGTATCAAGCCAGGCTGTTCCCCTGTCCAGCAGTTCCACGTTGAGGTTCCGGTTATCAAGATAGGTTTTATTGACATCGGTAATTTCAAGCTCACCCCTATCCGACGGTTTGATGGATTTTGCAATGTCTATTACCTCATTGTCATACATATACAGTCCGGTGACTGCGTAATTGGATCTGGGATTTGACGGTTTTTCTTCAAGATGATCGGCTACCCCATTTTTATCAAAGGACACTACACCATATCTTTCCGGATCTGTTACATAGTACGCGAATATTGTGCCTCCTTTTTCCCTGCCTATTGCATTAGTCAACTGGTTTTCTATATCACTTCCATAGAAGATATTATCACCAAGTATCAGGCAGACATTGTCCTTTCCAACAAATTCCTCACCAATAATAAAAGCCTGTGCCAGGCCTTCAGGTCGAGGTTGTTCAGCATATGAAATATTCAACCCCCACTGGGAGCCATCCTTAAGCAGGTATTTGAAATCATCCGCATCTGATGGCGTGGTAATTATCAGAATATCCGTTATTCCGCTTTGAATAAGTGTCGCCAGAGGATAATAAATCATGGGTTTGTCATAAACCGGCAACATCTGTTTACTTAAAGTATATGTCACGGGGTGAAGCCTTGACCCCGTCCCACCAGCCAGAATAATTCCCTTGGTTTTCATTTCAGACCTAATATTTCTGGAAGTTCTTCAATAAAATTTTGTTTCGATTTCAAACCAGTATCCCGATAAAATTTATCATCTTTTTCGAAACAGTTGTCGAATAACATACGAAAACTCCCTGAGTTGATTGGTAATGGAAGCCCAATCTTGCCAAAAATATCACCAATTTTTGCCAATAATCGAATTAAAGATCTTGGCATAGCGATGGGCTTATCTTGCTTATTTACAAGCTCACGTGCTCTATTCTCAATATCGTTAATCCTGTAACAATAGCCATCACTTAAATAATATTTCTTGTTGTCTGTATCGGAATTAAAACATGATTCAGCAATGGCATCACACAGATCCTGGATACCAATCATATTTACTGCAGACGAACTTTCAGGAATGCAAGGAAACGGATACCGGATAATCAGTTGTGCCCATTTGATCAGATTACTGTTCATTCCTTTGCCAAATACTATGGCACTGCGAAGGATAGTCATAGGTATGTTTTGACGTGAAGAAAATTCCTCGAACATGCTTTCCACAGCAGATTTTGATCGTCCATAGCTGGATTCATCATCAATCTTGTTGGAAGAGAGAATTACAATTTTTCTAACTTTACTGGTAACAGACCAATTCAGAAGATTGGCAACTATATCAACAGTACCTTTTTGATACTCAGCTTCCAGTGCATTAACAGTGGATACCCCAGCCAGATGGATCAAACAATCTATCTCCGTATCCAAATCTTCGAGCATGTCGCATGACAAATCACATTGGATATAGTCATGATTAATATCTTTATTAACCAACTCCTTTTTATCTAGCCCAATACATCTGATTCCTGAATCAATTAGTGTATGAATGCACTGTTGCCCAATAAAGCCCTCACTTCCTGTGACCAGAACAGTCTTTACCATATTTTCCAGCCATAAGTATTGAAAAAGATAAATGCAGATTGAGCAAACATTCGTATGTGTTTAATCCCTTTTCTTGAGGAATTTCCGCCAAAATGTTTAATGCGCATTTCGGGCAGATACACCAATTTCGACAATTTTCCCAACTCCATTGATAACGCAAAATCCTCAAAGTATAAAAAATACCTGGGATCAAAACCACGTATCTTTTGCAATAACTCTGTCCTGCACAAGATAAAACATCCGCTGATAATTTCTACACAGGCTGCTTCATTTGCTTCAACCATATCTCGCATTTCATAGTAGTGAAGTCCTTTCTGTTTGCATTTCTTTAACCAGTCAGGTGCAAAACCTCTCAACAACAATTTGTACAAGGAGGGATAGGTCTTGCACAGATATTGTCTGTTTCCCTTTTCATCATATGCCTGCGGAGAAACAGCACAAGTATCGGGATTACCTTCAAGATAATTCAAACCAATTTTGAGACTATCCGGGAAGAGAATTACATCGGGATTAAGAATCAGGTGATACTTGCTTTTTTCTTTCTCTATTACTTGATTATGAGCCTTGCCATATCCAACATTTTTTTCATTCGAGATAATCCGATAAGCAGGGCCAGATAACGTTGGCGACTTTACCAGCGACTTGAGATCAGAAAGGTTGTCTCCATTATCGATAACGAAAATTGTTGTTGAATTAGTGTTGATATCTGCTTCATTAAAAGCCACTAGCAGCGATCTCAGAAGCCTTTTTAATAGTGAGGCATCCAATTCATAAACTACAATAGAAACCGACAACAAAATAATGGATCAGTCTTCAATTGGTTCTAAGCTATCACCAAATGGAGACCTAATACGTCGCATACCTTCTGGTATTTCATCATCTGGAATTCTTACAATTTCAAAGTTACGAAATCTTTCAGCTTGTTTAGCTCTTCTTTCTTCTCTAGCAGCAATTTCTTCAGGACTTAATTCAGGTCTAGTCTGAGGCTCTCCACTGAAGGGATTAGGTGGTAAATCGGGTTGTTCTCTAATTTCGAATACTTCGTCAGGTAGATTTTGTGTAATCCCACTATCTGTCTCAACTTCTTTATTAATCTTTTTTCCTTTTACAGGTTTTAATAAATGTAGACTTAATATTGCTAAATCATCATTACAGGATATTCCTTTATTAGTATTAGATATGCATTCCTCATCATCAGGAAGTCTAAGTGTCAATTTTCTTCCTTTAATATCAACTATTGCATAATCTGAATATCCTTTTACTTGTTTTACAATTCCTGGTTGCCACTCCATCATTACCTTTTCACCACTTTTGTGTTCAAGGGATGCTATATATGATTCACCGAATCTACTAGTACCAACCAACCTAAAACTAGGTTCGGTATTAGTTTTACTATTTCTTTTTGGAGCAACTTTTTTAGATTCACTAGTATTTTGGGTTTCAGTAGCCTGAAAAAGATCAAAATCTGAAGATTGCCCTAATACTTGTTTTATGAATATGGCATTAATGATTATTAATATATAAATTTTAATTTTCATCATTCAAATTAATCTTATGGGTTTAATGTTTTTGACAATCTAATTTTAAATATATTTCATATTTTTTCACACAAAAAAAAACGGCACCCTAAGGGTGCCGTTTTCTTTGCGAAGACCAATATTACGGTGCTTCAGCAACTTCTATGATGATTGCTTTAGGAGCATAAACAAGAATCAACTTACCGTCAGCATCTGTAGCTGTATAAGCAAGTGCAACTCTATATTTACCCGCCTGAACTGCACCGCTAAATACTTCTACACTATAGCTAGCGCCGAGTGGTTCAGCAGTTTCAAATGCACCAGGTAACTCTTTAGCAAGGTCAAATGGAACATAGGTACCATCTTCAGCAAGATAGGTCAGGCTTGTTGCCCCATCGGTAGGTTGTGACAGAATCGCTGCATGAAGCGCTCCATCAAGACCCTGGTGTATTGGGTCTATATCGATGGTAGCAACCATAGAAACGTTATCACCAGCAGTGAACTCGTCAGAGAATGTATCTCCACCATCAGCAGAAACACCAGCTGAGAATGAAGCATCACCGGCACCAACTACCTTTTCAGCAGCTGGCTGATCAGCACCATCACTAACTGTGACAACGTATGATCCTGTCTGACCAAGGTCATCCGTAACAGTGATAGTAGCAACACCAGCAGACTTACCAGTTACTTTAACTTCACTACCACTGATATCAGCTGCTGCGATGGTAGCATCACTTGACTTAACAGTGTAATCGAGAAGACCACCAGAGACGTTGTTTGTAAGGTTGAAGCCTACATTCACATCTCCGTTTTCCCCAGCATCAACTGCACCAAGAGTTCCGTCAGCATAAGCAAGCCTGATTGACTCAGCAGTAATATTTGCCTTGTTAGCACCGTTAATGTCACCGTCGGCAATCTGGAAAACAACATCACCTGATACGTCAGCACCAAGGATTATCTGTGGAGTAACGCTAATAGTAGAAGTAGCCTGAATATCTACTACTAATACATTATTAGCTTGACCACCCGCACTTCCGATAGTAACGCCGCCTGTGGGGCTAAGTGATGTTACCGGAACAGATGCCTGAATGTCTGTTGCATTATTAAATGATACACCTGCTGGGGCTATTACCCTGAAACTACCGTTTGTAATTGCACCCGCAAAATTCTCTTTAATAGTCAACACAGACAGTTTTTGAGAATCTACATCGCCAGGCTCCAAGTCAGGAATAACGCCAGATGTAGCCTTAGTAGAAAGCCCAACATTAGCCAACTGAATGTCAGTTGCTGATACTCCAGCATTTCCATCAAATGAAACAGATATTACTTCACCGACACTTGCAGTTTTTAGAGCCTTATAATCAATGGCTAATGAAATTGTGCTAGTTGTTGGTGTTATAGCAAGTGACTCACTTTTAACTTCACAAATAAATGCTCCAGTCTTAACGCCTGTTTCTGGCTGACAGATTGGAGCGTTACTAAAGTCAGGTGCACTAGCTGCAGGATAACCTTTGGCAGTTACAGCAATTGATGTAATCGCAGCATTTGACGATGGTGTAATCCTGAAAAATGCATCTTGTATATCAGTCTTGTTAGCAATAGTCAAAGCACCATAAGTTGTCTCTTCTAATGTAACAGTCTGAGTTGCTTTAGCACCTCCTGGACCAGTAGATTTCAGCTTTTTCGGACCAGTAACTTCAACTGTTCCTACATCAACAGCCTTAGCTACAACCACGCTGTTGCCAGGGCCGAACGACGAATCAGTTTTAACTTTGCCTGGGCTACCTACTTTCACTGACAGGTCACCAGAAGCAGTCGCGCTAGCGGTTGCTTTGATACCAGAGATTGTGAAAGTTTGGGTACCCGGAACGCCAATTGCACTAAAAGTAAGAGTCAACACATCATTTTTAGCTGTAGCTGAGCTATTACTTAAAGCGGCGGTTGCAACCCAAGGTAATTTAACTGTTACGCTAGCCGTGCTTCCAAATGTCAATCCAGCACCAGCGGTGACGGTGATTGTATTGGAACCCGCTGCTGAAACAGCATCACCTGAGAAATTTTCAGTTACTGTGATGGCAGGCAAAGTCTGTTCAGCTTTACTACCTTTAACAATATCGATGACTTTGTTGGTCTTTGAGGTAATTACTTTTGCCTCAGATCCATTTGCTTTAACATCAAACAAATCAACAGAACCTTTAATTCCTGCGTTTCCACCAACTGTTAGCCCACGAAGACCGACGGTGCCACCCTTTGAGGTACCAGCATAATCAATGCTTATTGCAATCTGCACATCATTCTTGCTTCCAACTTTTGCTGATCCTGCAGTAGTGAAAGTGATAGATGATGTAGCGCCTGCTGCACCAAAAGCCTTTAAAGAGGTTACTGGGTTAGTTTTAACAGGAGAATGCACTGTTACTGTAGCAGTAGAACCAGCAGAGCCCCATGTTACTTTGCTTTCAGGAGTAAGGGTAATGGTTTTGCCACCCACTGTACCCTTAGGAATAGTGATCACAAAGCTTGCTGTTGATACACCAACGTTAGGACTAGCTTTTTGGGATACAGTAGTAAGCGCAGTACCGCTAGAACCCTGTACTGGTTCATCAACGGATGCCAGGACTGTTGCTATTTCCTGAACTGCAAGTCCACCATTTACTATTACAGAAGCTTTCTTAACACCTGCCTTAACGTCAGCATTGGCCTTGATGTTTGCTGTAATGGACAGCTGATCACCTACTTTAGCGGCTGCGGCAGCAGTAACTTCCGCCCTATCTGGCATTCCATCACCGTTTGTGTCATCGAGCTTTATAGCAGGATCATCAAGTGTTGGATCTCCAGAAGTTGAGGTGTCAGCAAGGGTCAAACCTTGTGTAGCAACAGCTGGAGACACCAAGTATGAGGGGTCACCATCAAAGTTAAGCCCATCCGGCAGCCTAACGATAATTTTCGCATCTGCGGGAATATCAGAACCCACGGCTGGCTTTCCAGCACGAACAACAAGTGTGTTTGCTACTACGCTTGGGCCACCGGCGCCAACGACAGCGTTAGCTCCTTGCACATAACCGTTACCGAGAGTATCGGTCACAGAGTTGTCATACGTAATTGCCGCAGAAGCAATCGAGCTAACGAATGCTGCTGCTGCAAATAACGCAGACTTAAATAGTTTCTTATTCATATATCAAGCTCTCCTTGAGCGCGCTCAATAAAAATTAACAGGGCTTTCACCCCAATTTCTGGTTAAAAGTTTGGGGAAAACCCCGGTTAATAGCTTCTGTAATAGGCCTACGAGGGCGAATGATGCCTACACGCACGCGCCATGTCAACTTCTCATGCCAAGTCTGTGACTTGCCACGCCTTATTTTTCATACTATTTGAGAGAAATCAACACAAATTTATTAAAAAACAGTGATTTGTAGCAGAAAGATGAGGCTATTTCTGAAATTGGGAAAATTTTACAGATTTTGATCCCTAAGCTGATAAAAAGTCTCATTTTTTAGTGTTCCCGGGACTATCTTGTTGCAAAGCACAAAAAGGGAACATAAATAAAGTCCTTGCTGCCGCAAAAAGAAGGCCCGCGGGGTTGGTTTTCCAAGCTGCTTTACCCTTCAAAAAATCGGGACAGTTTACCCTTAAAACAGGATTCAAGGTCCGATGTCAGATCATTTGGCCCAAACCGGTAAAACCCTTCCGCATAATTGACTTCACTACCCAGCGTCAATGTCCTGAGCCTGGCCATTGCCATGGAAATATCCAGATACCTGTTCTCAGCCAGCTGGCTCGCATAACAGGCAATGGCCGCTTTCTTTTTATACATGGTATTGCTGACATCCACCAACAGGTTAACCGGGCTTTGTACTAATACTTCGTAACTTACTGGAACAATCTGTTCATTATTATCTGTCTGGAGTGCTTTCCAGACAATCTGCGCTGCGGCCCTGTGATCTGGATGCAGCTCATATACGCCTGGAAAAAAGACGGCCTTAGGTCTGACCCTGTCTATCTGTTCCTTCGCCTGTTTTATGGTGAATTCATTCATATCGAGCGCCCTGTCCCTGTTATCCAGAAACACTGGTCCCGAAGCACCCAAAATTTCAAGCGCTCGCCTGGTTTCTTCCTGTCTGATTTTCACCAGGTCATAATGACTGCCGCCCAGTGCGCCATCAGTCATGATCACAACATTAACGTCTATACCTTTATTGACCGCTTTGGCTAGAGTTGCACCCATACCAAAAGTTTCATCATCTGGATGAGGCGCAAAGACCAGCCACGGCCCGACATCCACCGGCAGTTCCTGGGTTTCATAGGGCACTATCTGGCTTTCATTGATCATAAATAATCTGTATCCCCGGGCATGAACCACCATCGCCCTTTTTGTTCCTCTATATCCGGCCCCTCTGTCCAGGTGCAGGCGGGTATGGTTATCGGTAAATCCCGGATTTTCGCCCCCATAACATCAAAATGCATTTTGAAACCATCGGCACACCATGTCGTGACACTGGTATTTCCCTGCCTCAAGGCGATATTCCCGGCCGTAGACAATGTCTTTACAAAAACCGGCCATGTGCACAAGAGGTCCATTAGCATGGATTTGTTGTCGTCATGCCGCATGACAAAAATCGCCTTGGCAGAACGCCTGAACAAGCCGGGAACCAGGTAAAGTGAATATTTTTTGGAAGGATGGTCAAGATAACGCCATTTGAAATAAGCAGAATCTTTCCTGCAAATAATACTCTCATCTAACTGCTCTTTCCCTTTGATCCAGAGACGATTAATTGATGATGCGTAGGCAGCAAAGTTTTCACTGGTTAATTCAACGACCTTGCTGAATCCTTTTTCACAGCTTTCCGGTCTGCACCATTCAATCTCTACCATGGTGCCTGCAGTTGCAAAATAACCCATTTTCTCCGACAGACCCATGGCTCTGACACTGGGAAAACCAAACGCCAGCAGAAAAGGTTTATCAAAGCCTACAAGACTCTCCAGAAACTTTTGGGCCGCCAGGTTAAAGGGACTTCGGCTTCGAACACCCTGCCGGGCATCTGGGTCAACCATCAGGTCAGTAATCTGTATGGCCGTTCGATCAGCTCCCTTGTAGCAGATATCAATTCCGACACCGCCGTAATGGGCTACTAGAACATCATCACGAAACACAACCACGGCATGACTATGTTCCCGGTCATACTTCCAGCGCCAATGTTCAATGCTCATATCTTCTCTGAACACTTTTTTAAAGAGTGCACAGATCCCCTCAGCATCCTCAGGCGTGGCAAATCGTGTAATTAAATGATCAGTCAACTCTTCCAATTTTCCGGCGCTCCACCAGGGCCTGCTAATCGAGCCACTCATGGGGAAGCAATACTATCCCTCTTTCGAGACCAGACTGCTGAACGTTGAATTCGGCTACCTGCCTTACTGTTTCATAGAGGTGAATGCCCCGCTCACATAACAGGGCAACATCCAGAAAATAGTTTCCACGCAAGAGGGAAAGCTTGGGAAATATAATCCTCGCGACACCCTGGCCTTTTTCGTTGGCCAGGAGAGTAATGCCTTCATTGACCGTACCTGCACTGGTTATGAGCCTGCCGTCCCCACCGGAAATTCCCACGGCAACACTGGCCATGGGAACTCCTTCGCCAGGATCAAACAAGACAGTGATTTCAAGATCTGATTCCCCGGTAACAAGCTTATGTACTTTCGAAACTTTGCCATCTACCGACACCTGAATATCGAGAATTCTGGGTAGTGACTTTATGTTTGCATCTTCGACCTGATGCTGGAAATTGTCTTTTTCCTCAACGCTGGCCCTTTCCAGTGATTCCTCTTTCGGTGCCGAAATACGCATTAGTTCACTGTATTCAGTGATTACATCAACAGGTTCACCGGATTTACGAATACTGCCATTTTCAAGCCAGACCACGCGGTCGCATAGGACTTCAACCTGGTACATGGAGTGTGAACAGAAAAGAATCGTTTTACCTGCATTCTTGAAGTCCATGATTCTGTCAAAGGACTTTCTGGAAAAAGCCCCATCACCCACTGACAAAGCTTCGTCAATGATGAGAATTTCCGGATCAATATGTGTCGCAATAGAGAATGCCAGTCGAACGAACATGCCACTGGAATAGGTTTTTACCGGCCTGTGAATAAAATCACCAATTTCAGCGAAGCTGACTATCTCTTGATAGACCTCATCAATCTCTTGCTGCTTCAACCCCTGGATAGCGCAACTCAGATACACATTTTCATGACCTGTCATTTCCGGGTGGAAACTTGCACCCAGTTCCAGCAGTGCAGCCACACGTCCATTAATAGAAAAGTTGCCGCTGGATGGCAGGATTGTATTGGCCAGCACTTTGAGCAAGGTACTTTTACCAGCACCATTCTGTCCTATGATTCCCAGTACTTCCCCTTTACCAACTTCCAGGGAAACCGGCTTGAGGGCTTCAATTTTCTTGAAATGGGATTTCCCGCTGAATATTTCACGAACACGATCAAACTCTCTTTCATAGAACTTGTAGTACTTGGACACATCGTTGAGAACTATAGCCGGCTCTGGCATCAGAGTACCTCCCTGATATGGGGAATACTTCTTTTAAAAACCAGCCATGCCGGCCCCATTAAAAGCAGCCAGATAAGGAACGGTCGTACAAGATTGATTAATGAAAATTCCATCCCCTGTAATACGCCATGAACCACGGCCATCAGGTCTGAAAATGGATTAATCCAGATTATCTGTCTGACGCCATCCGGCAGCATGGAGGGAAAATACAGGATGGGGGTCAGGAACATTGTAATCATGAGTAAAAATGGAATGGCCTGGGTAAAGTCCTTAATGAAGAGTCCGAGTACAGGAAGAATCATTGCCAGTGGGAGCAGCCACAACATGAACATAGGCAAAACCATAAGTGACATTAAGGCTCGTTCTGCGCCTCCCAGGAAAAAATTCAGCACAAAATAGACGGCGCCATAGACGACACATGGAATAGTCATGACCAGCAACGGCAGAATTTCCAGTGGAAACGGATTGCGCCGGTAAAGTGAACTGAACTCCCGAAACATATTTGTAGACCGGCCCAGAATTTCAGCGATGCATAGCCAAGGCAACATACCTGTGAGCAGATACTCAAGATAACCCGGCCCACGATTGGCACGCATGGCAAAGACAATATCAAAAAGAAACCAGTAACCGAGCATCTGCAGCCCGGGTTGCACAACAGGCCAGAGCTTTCCAAGCATGGTGCCTGAAGTCCGGTTGACGATATCCCGCTTTACCAGAATCCTGTACAGGGACCAGTGACTGAACACCGACCTATAGGGTGTCAGAAAACCTGACCAGATATTACGGGCATAACCCTGAACAAAATTCACTGTAGAAACTCGTCTTCTGTGATTATCAACGGACGCTGCGGAATGCGTTGATAGGGATTTATTTTCAATATAACAGGTGGCTGGTTAAAAGAGCTTATCTGTACGGTTTCCGCAAATGCGGTAGTACTGGAATCCACCTGCACAGGCTCATCATCACCAAAGGGATAGATCTCACCTAACTGCTCCCTGTATGCCATTATGGTATAGAAACTGGTGGTTCTTCGAGAGTTCAGCCAGGGCCGAAGTTCTGCCATATTTTCTGCCGGCACTATCTGGGCAACGTCACCGTTTCCCCTGAATTCATTGTTTTGCCTGAACGCCAGAATCTGTTCTATCAGCTCATCATCCAGCCCTGGTAAAAGCTGCATGGCTTCAACCGTCGCCAGGTTGAGATTGATCAACTCATCCTCTGAATACAAGGTGAACGCGGCATCAAGATCTAGATCGCCAAATACTTCATCAAACCCCCGAATCAACAATATTTCTTCCACTGTCTGCAGCTTACCGTTTCTGGGCACATAGGGGTCGTCAAGATTTTCGTAATAATCCCGCTCCGCGCCATTAATAGCAGCGTTGTCATTCAGATCAACCCAGTCACCCCAGGCAGCAATTAATTCATCAATCTGGTCACCGGCATCCTCGCCAAGTCTTTTTTCAAGCAGGGCTCGCATTCTCGGACGCCCCAGCTCCCGAAGATTAATTTTCCCGGCATGGTCATAAATTCTGACAGTAATACCTTCTGCATGGGGATAATGAAGCTCCAACTTTTGTCCATTAAAGCGAAACATCGGGTTGCGATTAATTTCATCCAGCTCCTCAACACTTTCCGGTGGACGCGGCATTCTTTCAAGCATGAGCTCCATTTCTGCCTGATTGACCGCAGAAATGATATTGGACCAGTCCTCCAGTTCTTCCTTGTGGTAAAAAGCAGCCCTTGATGACAGCCGAATCTGGCTGGCAATAACAGTAATCAGGATGGTCAGTAATATGACGGTCCACAAGGTGACCACGATGACAGAACCGCGCTGGATATTTCTCATCATATTGGCGGTATCGTGGGCTGAATGTCTTCATGCTTCCAGTTTTTCACGGCTGCAAGCACTTCCAGCACTCCCTCATCAAACTCATCATCAATTGGTGTAAGTATAATATGCACAGCAATCGGTAGGCTGCGCATCTCTTCACCAAGCCATTCATCTATCCACTCTTTCTCCTCTTCATTACGCTGAACCAGATATCGAAATTCTGCAGTGTAATCGGGAAGCAACCTTGTTGCCTCAAGTTCATCCAGTCGGGTGTCGGGATTATCACTGTAAGCAGGCGTCAAGGTCAGCTCTACGCCATTATCGATATCTGAGGTCAGCCGCCATGCCGTCAACCCGGATTTACGCTGGGGCGAGACAGTAGAAACCCAGCGCATTTCAGTTTCGTCCCCATAAAAATACACATTATGATCCAGTGAATCATAATCAATATAGCTATGGGGAAATGCGGCAAACAGTGCCCTTTCGAGCTGAAGCAGTACGAGGGATTTGTCGAGTGTCTCATCAAGCACAGACGTCTCTCTCTGCCAGTCATTGACGACCGTATAGACACCAGCACTAAGCATACCTAGCAGCATGGCCGTCAGTGTCATGGATACCATGATTTCAAGTAGGGTGAATCCTGCCTGCTGCCTGTGACCGTATACAATCCTCACTCGGGCAGCTCCAACTCGACCCAATAGGTACCGGAAGTAATGACCTCACCGAATTCATCGAAAACTTCGTAGGCTTTCAATGCCCTGGTCATCGCCTGGGTTTTTCGTTCGGGAGGGTCAAGTTCGATATCGTTTTCTATAATGAGGTCATCATTTTCAAGTACAAGAAAAAGATCACCCTGTTCATCATCCAACTGGGAGAAATTAATCAGGCTTCGCGCCTGCATGGTATGTTCCAGTGATGCTTCTGATTCCCAGGCAAGGCGCTTGTTACCAGCAATAACACTAAAGAGGCCTCCGAGTGCCATGCCAGTGATGGTGAGCGCTACAAGCACTTCAAGTAATGTAAATCCACAGGTCTTTTTTACTGTAATCGTTTTTCGATAATTCATAAATGCCTGAACCCTAGTACAGTGCAGCCTCCCAGTCTTCGCCGGGATAGAAGGTGCTAATTCTGCCTGTAATCGGGTCAATCACGATGCTGGCAGTCAGCTCTTCCATGGTGAAATGCAGGATTCCCCCGGTGCTTCCGCCCTGGGGAAAGAATTCGATCTCAATAATATCCAGTACTTCCGGTTCATCATTGATATCTGCCTGGTAGGAGACCTGGGCATCAAGCCTTTCCAGCGGTGGGACGCTACCTCTTTGGATTACTTCGCCACGAAGCAGCGGATAGTCCGGGTCATTTGGGTCGAGCTGGATGAGTGTGGCAACCTGGGGAGAGCCTTCTACGATGGCGATTCGGCGGGCATAATTAAATGCGGATGCCGTCTGCCTGACCTGTGCGGCCAGGAGATTGCTTTCAGTACTGGTGATATTGGGAATAACAACGGTTGAGGCCAGCAGGATAATACCCAGCACAACAAGAAGCTCCAGCAGGGTAAATCCCTGTTGGTTATGCGGTTTCACAACGAGAGCGTAATCACCCTCCGATATCGGCGTCATCACCTTCGCCGCCCGGTTGACCGTCAGCACCATAAGACATCAGGGAAAAATCCCTGCCTTCAGGTTCGTATTGATACGGGTTGTCCCAGGGATCCAGCGGCACTTCTTCATCACGGATATAAGGACCATTCCATCGAGAGCTGCCATCATCATTCTCGACCAGGCCTCGCAGAGAGTCAGGATAACTGCCCACATCAAGGCGGTAGGTATCCAGAGCAGCCTCAAGGTTGCTGATCTGGGACGCGGCCGTCGTCCTCTGGCCCTTGCTCAGGTTACCGAACAGGGCTGGTCCGACGAGTGCTGCCAGCATCCCCAGAATTGCCATGACTACCAGCAGTTCTATCAGGGTGAATCCAATCTGTTTCTTCATCTATAAACTCCACTTGATCTATTTCTTACAGGCCTGCTTCATCGAACAGGGCCGAGACTTCATCAAAACTGTCCCTGAATGTCTGCATCAGGGCTATGTCACTTTCATCCCCATTGATAATCTGTGGCCTGAGAATAACAAACAGTTCCCGTCGTACCGCACGCATCTGCTGGTAGGAAAACAGGCTGCCGACTACCGGAATACGCTGTAATCCTGGAACGCCGTTGTTCTGGTCCGAGTTGTCTTCCTGGATGAGACCACCGAGAGTAATGGTGGACTCGTCAGATACCACCGCTGTCGTGGTGATTTCCTGGTTTGAAAACACCGGGTTGCCAGCCACTCCTGTACCATCTTCAATTGAGGAGAGACTCTGAAAGATTTCCAGGTTAATAAAGCCGTCATCATTAATATGGGGTGTAATCGTCAGCACAATACCAACATCCCTGTAAGCCACATTTGACGTCACAACACCATTGCCGGATACCGTCTGTCCCTGGTCAACAGGAACTGCCTGGCCTACCTTTATTTCGCCTTCCTGGTTATTGGTAGCCAGTATGGTAGGTCTTGCCAGCAGCCTTACTTCATTATCCTGGGCAATCGCATTAAGAGTGGCATCAATGATTGATGTGCCATCATTGAAAGAACGAGTCATGACAAGACCGGCACCCTGGGCACCCAGTCCGGTGGCTTCATTTA
>Ga0181559_10003513_pt1 | contig 15384 bp, 7 predicted proteins | sample 011ome_21_FD_133752 | JGI IMG/M metagenome (GOLD analysis project Ga0181559, IMG submission 133752) | Coastal salt marsh microbial communities from the Groves Creek Marsh, Skidaway Island, Georgia - 011508AT metaG (megahit assembly) | ecosystem: Environmental > Aquatic > Marine > Intertidal zone...
AGCAAAGCGTCCAGCGGCGTTCGTTTGTCCCGCAAAACCCAAAAGTCATCCACGTACGCCGTCGGGAAGTACGCGTCCGTGGCCGGCTCAAACGTCATGCGGACGCGCATGCTCTCGGGGATGCCGCGCGGGTACGGGTACGCCGCGAAGTCGTCCACGACGCTCACCGTGACGTTCGGGGAGAAGAAGGGGAGCCAGGCTGAAGAAGTGTCCGAGGAAGTGTCCGAGGCGCCCTCGCGCGGTTCGCGCAGTTCGCTCGCGTCGCTTTTTCTTTTCGTTTCCTCCTTCTCGGCTTCGGCGTCGGACGCCAGCAGCCTCTTCCGCGCCTTGGTCTCCTTCGCGGGGTAGAACCGCAGGAGAGGCGCGGACGCGACGAACACCCCCACCGGGTCGTGCGTGTCGTCCCCCTCGTGCACGGACGCGCCCGCGCGCGCGAACGCGACGTGCAGGTGCGGCGTCGCGTTGCTCGCCCGCGCCTCCGCCGAAAACGCGTGCGTCACCTCGACGGTCGCCTCTTCCGTGGCCAGCGGCAGACCCGCGACGATGGCCAGGGGCTCGGGCCGCGGCGTCGCGTCCGCGCGGAAGCGCGCGTCGTACGTCACGAACACGTGCGCGTCCAGCGGCTCGCCCCGGGAGAACAGCGGCCGCGCCAGGCGCGCGGGCGGCGCGGCCGCGGCGCCGCCCGACTCGAGCGCGCCGGGCGCCGGCCTCGGAGAGAAGCCGCCGAACACCTGCATGACCGCGGCGTACACCACGAACGAACGCAGCGCGTACATCGCCCGGTCCCGGAACGTGGGAGCGGCCCCGGCGGCCCCGGCGGGCGCCGCGGGCGTGCCGGCGGCGTCGGGCATGCTGAACCGACGCGCGCCGAGGAGTACCACATCTCTGCCATCGCGGTGACGTGATATGCAGAAAAAAGTGACTTTGTTCGGCGAAAAGTCGTACACCGCCGACACCGCCGCCACCGTCGGTTGCCTTGCCAGTGTCGTCCGCCCCAAACGAGCGCACCGCACGATGGCGTCGCGCATCGGCGCGCTGCTTCACCGCGACCCCTTCTCGGGCGCGACGCCCGCGGATGCCCCCCCCGGCATCCCCGCGTCCCCGCCGGCGGACGCGGCCGCCGCCGCCGCCTCCGTCCCGGCGCTCCCCAGCCCCCCCCCCGCTCGGACCGTGCAGATGGGCGACCTGGTCATCGTGTACGAGGGCTTCAACAAGCAGAAGGCGGTGACGTTAACGGAGAAGGGCCAGTACCAGAACCGGTACGGGAGCTTCCCCCACCGCGAGTGGGTGGGCAAGCCTTTCGGCGCTAAGGTGTACGGCAAGGGCGAATACAAGGGCTTCGTCTGGCTGCTCGCGCCCACCCCCGAGCTGTGGACCAAAGTGCTTCCGCACCGCACGCAGATTTTGTACGCGCCGGACATCTCTCTCGTCGCGCACGCGCTGGAGCTCAAGCCGGGGAGCGTGGTGCTCGAGTCGGGCACGGGGAGCGCGTCGCTGACGCACGCGCTCGTGCGCGCGGTCGCGCCGAAGGGACACGTGTACACCTTCGAGTTCAACCGCGCGCGCGCCGAGGCGGCGAACCGCGAGATCCTCGAGCACCGCCTGGAGAAGCAGTGCACGGTTTCGCACCGCGACGTCGAGCGCGACGGCTTCCCGGCGTGCCTGGCGCGCCGGTGCGACGCGGTGTTCCTGGACCTGCCCGGCCCGTGGAAGGTGGTGCCCTCGGCGGCGCGCGCGCTGCGCCGGGACGGCGTGCTGTGCGCGTTCAGCCCCTGCATCGAGCAGGTGCAGCGCACGTGCGAAGCGCTCGAGGCGAGCGGGTTCGGCGACGCGCAGACGGTGGAGCTGCTCGGCCGCGAGCACGACGTGGAGACGCGGGACATGCAGCGCTCGCTGGCGCGGAGCCAGCCCAAGCTGCAGAACAAGTGGCAGAAAGAGGCGAAGCAGAAGGCGAAGCGGAAGCGCGCGGGCGCTCCAGGCGATCGCGGGGACGGGGACGGGGACGGGGACGGGTCGCTCGAGCGCGTCGTGTCGTACCCGCGGCAGCAGGCGCAGTCGCACACGGGGTACCTCACCTTCGCCAGGCTGGTGCCGTACGCGACCGCGGAGGAGGCTGCGGCGGCGCGCGCGGCGGGGCGGGCCAGGCGCGGCCAGAACGGGAGGGGGGAGGAGAACGACGATGAGTTCTCGGATTGATGTATTGTATGATGATACGTAGCGATCACCCGTGGTGTCGCGACGCGCGGCGCGTTCCGTTCCAACCTTCGTTCGTCGCGCGAAGGAACGCGCGTCACATTCGCGTTTTTCCCAGCCGCGTGCCCTCTGGCGCCACGCGCCAGGCCTGCGTCACGACGTCGGGAAAAAGTCGGCGCTGCCAAACGACTTGTCGTCTCCGTCGGGGCGATCTCCGCTCACTTCGTGGTGCGTCCGGTTTGGATCTCGCGGTCGCGGTCGTTGTGGCGGCGGGCATCATGGAGTACTCGCGGCACAAAGAGGGCGAGCCCGATGCGCGGGGCACGCGGAGCATGATGGAGATCCACGCGGACGCGCAGCGCCAGGCGATGCAGGAGGCGGGGCTCGGGGCTTTGCGCCGTTTGGTCCCGAAAGCCTCGGCCCCGACGTGCCTGTCCGCGCTGGAGGCCACGGGGTGGGACGCGGACGAGGCGTACAAGCACCTCCGGGCGTTCCTGGAGGTGGAGGAGAAGGCGCAGAAGGACGCCGCCGCGGACGCGAAGCGCGAGGAGAAGAAGAGGAAGAGGGAGGCTTTGAAAAAGTCACGACGCGAGACGAGCGCGTCGGAATCCGGGAGTTCGGATTCGGATTCGGATTCGGATTCCTCTTCGTCCTCGTCTTCGCGCCGGCGAGCGAAACGGAAGAAGCACAAGAAGCACAAGAAACACAAACGAAAAGCCAAACGCGTTCGCGGGAAGGACAAAAACGCTTCGTCGGACGAAGAGGATGACCGGCGGGCGTCGCGCGCGGAAAAGAAACGGAAACGAGCGAAACGGGAAAAAAAAGAATTACCGAAATTCGGCGCGCGCGGCGTCATCCGCGAGACGGACAAGAACGAGAAAGAGCCCGAGTTCCGCGCGTGGCTGGAGGAGGTGAAGCGTGTGAACCTCGAGAGCGTCACGAAGCACGAAGAGCGCGAGTACTTCAAGGAGTACGCCGAGGACTACAACACGAACACGCTGCCGGGTGAAAAGTTTTACAACCTCGACCGGTGGGCCGTGGCTGAAGCCGCGCGGCGCGCCGCCGCCGACGCCGCCGGCGAGACGCGCGCGGAGGAGAGGCTCACGTTCGACGACGAGGCCGAGCGCAAGGCTGAGCTCGCGCGGCAGCGCGCCGAGCGCACCGCGGAGTACAAGAGATCGGCGTACGAGCGCATGAAGGACACCGGCGACCTGCAGAACCTGCGCGAGCAGGAGCGACTCAAGGAGCAGCGGAAGCAGGCGTACAACGTCGGGGACGCCGAGACGGTTGAGAAAATCAACAAGATACTCGCCCCGGACGAGCCCGGAAGGAGGTGACTGACGCGTCGGGGGAAAGCGAGTGCTGACTGCTGAGCTGGGCATTATCCTCGTCAGCATTTTGCGCAATACACGTATTTTTTCAAGATGGGCGGGCCGTTCGGGCGCGCGGCACTTCTTCAGCGCGACCGACCCGCATCCACGCGCGTAGATCCCCTCCGCGGTCCGAACACTCCCCGATGCCGTTCGCGATCGCCACGCACGCCGCCGCGCGTGTCGTTTCCGCGCCGCGCGCCGCCCACGCGCGCACCCCCGATCGGTCCGCGGCTCCGCGATCGGCGCCGTTGCCGCGCGCGTCCCGGGGCGCGTCCGTGGTGACGCGCGGCCTGAACACCGACAAGTCCTACAACTGCGTGGTGAACAACGAAGGCGTGATCATCTCCGAGGACTTTCCCTCAGGCACGTACGAGGTCACCTCCTGGTGGCACGGGAGCCAGGACGAGGAGGAGGAGGCGCTCGCGCCGAGGTGCGATTCCGAGCGCCAGCGCGGATGCGAGGTGCGATGCGAGATGACCGCGGAGGGCGAGCTCGTGTGCGAGGGCCTGACCAGCGGCACGTACAAGGTGGTGAACGCCGCCGAGGCGGGCGCGGATTGCCAGGCCAGCGCGGACGGCTTCGAGTGCCAGACGAGCTGGGACGAGGATGAGAAAACCAAGCCCGTGTCCCAGGACGTGGGGGACTTGGACCTGCAGGAGAAGGAGGGCAACCAGGGCGTGCGGCTCGGGGGATAGACGAGACGACTCGAAGTGGACTCTTTTTTTTTCGGCGTTCGAACGCGACGCGAACGCCGGCTTCGCGCTTCGGCGTAGAGTCAGTCGCGTTTCACTACTACCGAAGTCTATATATTGTAACGAAGTCTATTGCCACGCATCCGACGCTTCTACGACGCTTCTACGTCATGTCTCGGCGCTCTACTCGAGACGCCACGCGAGGCGTTCCCACGCCTCGTCGCTCACCCTGTGCCGCAGCGCGCGCGCCGCCGCCGCGGCGGCGGCGGATCCCCCGGCGGCCGCCTCGAAGACGGCCGCCGCCGCCGCCGCCGCCGCCGCGCCGTCGCCCGACGCGTCCAGGCGCTCCAGGGCCGCGACGGCGGACGCGGGGAAGCGCGCGCGGTCGGATCCGGCATTTTTAGATTCCGCGATGTGTCGCCCGATCGCCCACGAAGCGTCCGTCGCCGCCGCGAGCGCCTCCGCGCCATCCGCCGCCGCGTCCAGCAAAAAAAAGCTGGACGCGGAGAAGAACGCGCCTTCTTGCGTAAAGTCTGAAGGAGACCCGTTCGCCAACGCGCGGAACCGGTCGACGCGGCCTTCGTGAGGCGTCCACGCCGACAGAGGCGTCGCGTCCGTCGCGACGAGCGCGCCGTGCGCGACCAGACGCGCGCGGAAAGCCTCCGCCGCCGCCGCCGGCGCGGCGGCGTCGGCGGCGCGCGCGGCGGCGCGCGGCAGAAAAGAGACGCCGGCGTCGAAGAGCGCGCGCGTCCCCGCCACGGCGAGGTCCATCTCCGCGCCCGCCGCGCGAGGCAGCGCCGCCGCGAGCGACGATGCCGCCGCGGTGACGGAGCCGAACGACCACGGACCGGCCGGGAGATCTTCTTCGAGATCTTCCGACGTGGTCGGTCGCGCGAGATTTCTGGTGGAAGATTTCTGGAAAATCTTCTCCGTGATTTTTTTCTTCTCCGTAAACGCGCGCGCTTCGACGCCGTCTTCGGCGAAAACGTCTTCGGCGAAGACGAAGGCGTCGTCGTCGGCGCGTCGGGGAAGGTACGCGGCCAACGACGCGTTCGGGTCGACCGCGCGCAAAAGCCCGCACCACGTCGCGCGCAGCGCGTCCAGCGCGCGTCGCAGTCGGCGCGCGTCGTCAGTGCGCGCCGCGTCCGCGCGCGTGACTCCGTCTCCGGAGGCGGCGGAAAGCGCCGCCTCCGTCTCCGGCAGACGCGCCTGCGCCTGCGCGGCGGCGGCGGCGACGCGGCGGAGCGCCTCCTCCGCGCGCGAGGGGGGGAGCGCGGCGACGCACGCGCCCAGCCGCTCGAGCACGGCGCACGGGGGCAGGGAGAGGTGGGAGGAGACCTCCCCGAGTGCGGTTTCCAGGAACGCGCCGCCCACCCCCGGGCCCGCGTGGCGCGCGGCGAGCGCGGCGCACGCGTCGCGGAGCTCGCCGGCGGTTTCCAAAGCGTCGGCGCCGCCCTCGGTTTCGAGCGCGGCGGCGGCGCGCGCCAGCCGCCGCAGCGCGCCGGGCCAGTCGCCCGCGGGCAGGCGCTCGAGCGGCGCGAGCACGCGCAGCGCGCGCGCCGCCGCGAGAGCAGCCGCTTCCGCCGAGGTCCCGCCGCGCGTCTCGTCCGCGTATCCCGTGAGCACGGCGTCGGCGAGCGCGCCGGCGGCGTTTCGTCTCGCCGAATCAGACGCCGCGGAGCCTTTCGCGCTCGCGGGTCCTCGCGCGGCGGCGGTCCCGTCGGCGGCGGTTCCGGACGCCGCGCCCGCGCGCGCGACGGCGGCGTCCGCGGCGAGCGCGAGGCCCCACGCCGCGGCCTCGCGCGCGCGCAGGGCCACGGAGCCCCCGCCCGCGGCGGCGGTGCCCTCCGCGGACGCCGCCGCCTCCAGCGCTCGCAGCGCGGCGCGCGCCTGCGCGGCGCCAAAGGCGTCGCCCCACAGCAGAGGCGCGGCGAGGGCGCCTTTCGCGTCCGAAGTTTCCCCGCCCGGTTCCTTGCCGCGGCGCCCGCCCCCATCGAGGCCGCCGCCGAGGCCCGCGTTCGGGGCGTCCGCCGCGACCCCTACGCCCGCCAGGCACCACGAGCCGCCCAGCGCGGCGGCGAGCCCGAGCGCGCCCGCGGCGTGCGTCGCCGCGTCCTCCGCCGCCTCCGCGGACCCGGAGCCCGCCAGAGGCGCGGCGGCGGCGGCCACCGCCGCCGCCGCCTCCGCGCGCGGGACGGCGACGCCGGCGGAGAGCGCGACGTGGAGCAACGCGCCCGCGGAGGCCAAGCACGCGACGCGCAGGTCGCAGCACTCGCGGGATGGGCGTTCGCGCGCGTCTGACGATACATGCGCGGCACCGCGCGTGGCCGCGCGGAGCGCGCGCAACGCCAAGGCGTCGCAGGGGGCTCCCGCGGCGAGCGCCGCCGCCGCCGCGGTGGGCGCCGCCCGCGCCGCCCCCGCCGCCGCCGCCGCCGCCGCCGCGTCGGCGCCGGGTCCGGGTCCGGTCCCGTCGACGCCGCGCTCGAGGCGCCGTGTGAGCGCCTCGAGCGCGCGCGCGGCCGAGTCGTACCCGGTGGGAAGCGACGTTTCTCGCCGCGGGAGACCCTCGAGGGTCTCGAGGGTCTCGAGGGTCTCGAAATCGAACGTTTCGAAATCGAGCGGCGTCCCGGCGCGCGCGCACGCGTCGGCGGCGACGGCGGCGAGCACGAGACCCAGCGCGAACCCGCCGGAGGGGTCGTCCTGCCGCGCGCGGTAGGCGCGCCGCAGAAACGCGACTTGCTCCGCGAGCATCTCGGTGCGCCACGCCCCCGCGCCGGGCCCGTCCTTCGCGACGGAGGCGCCCAGGCTCCGCGCGAACATGCCGAGCGCCTCGGCGGCGGCGGCGGGGTCCGCCGCCGGGAGCGCCCCGGGGCTCGTTTTCCTCCGGCTCGTCTCCGCGTTTCCCGTTTCCCGTTTCATTCCCGTTTCGAGGCTGGGGGCGCACAAGCCTCGGAGCGCGGCGGCGGCGCGCGCGCGCCGCTCGCGGTCGCCGGGGTGGCACGCCCCGGCGACGACGCCGAGCGCCACCGCCGCCGAGCGCTCGGCGCCGTCCGTCTCGACCTTCGCTCCGTCGCTCGCTCCGTTTTCCTGGGCCAGCCGCGCCAGCAGCGCGTCGGTGGCCCGCTCCGCCGCCGCGGCGTCGCGCGCGAGCGCCGGCGCCGCGAGCACCGCCGCGGCGATCTGCGCGGCGTCGGGCCCGGCGTCGCGCAGGAGCACAAGAGCCGTCTCCGCGACGCTCGCGCGCGCCTCGGCGAGCGCGTCGCCCTCCGCCTCCGCGCCGGCGGCGCCCAGGCGCGCCTCGAGCTCGGCGTCGAGCCACCGCCCGGCGAAGCGCGCGCAGCTCTTGTGCGTCAGGCCGACGTGCCAGCGCCAGGAGGCGGGCGGGGACGGAAGGGAAACCGCGACCGTGCGGAACGCGCGGCGGTGCGCGTCGGCGCGGTCGCGGAGCGCGGCGCGCACATGCGCGAGGGAACCTTTTAGTCCGCCAGCAGCGTCTTCGCCCGCTGCCTCCGGCAGACTGTCCGCCGGCCGGAACAGGAGCAGGTGCGCGCCGGCTCCCGCGGGGCCGACGCCGACGCCGCGCGCCGCGGCGTCGCGGTCGCCGGGCCCGCCGGCCAGCCGGGGCATCGTGCGCAGCCGCCGCGGCGTCGCTTTCATGACTCGGTGCAGCAGCGGGTCGCGCGCGGCGAGCGCCGCGACGGACGCGGCGGTCGCCGCCGCCTTTTCCGAGTGCGCGCCTCGCGTCGTCGTATGAGTATTTAGTCCGCCCGCCGCGCCGAACGCGTCGCCTCGCCGACGCCCCTCCGACGCGGACGACGCTGGACCGCGCGCCGCGCGGCTCTGCTCGTGGCGCGTCACGACCTGTAGCAGCGCGACGCCGGCGTCCACGGCGCGGCCGAACCGCGAAGGCTCGCGGAGCAGCGCCAACGCCAGCGCGCCGCCGGGCGCGGGGGCCTCGCCCTCCTCCTCGTCCTCGCCGCGCGGCGGGGGCTCGAGAAGCGTCGCGGGATCGTACTTGGCGAGCGCGTCGAACGCCGCCGCGCGCGTGGGCACCCACCGGTCGGAGTCCGCAGTCAGACTGCCAGCAGTCAGACTGTCGCCGGCGTCCGCGTCCAGTCCGGCGCGCGTCGCGGCGAACGCCGCCGCCACCGCCGCCGCCGCCGCCTCGGGCCGCGCCTCCGCGTCCAGCCCCCCCCCGCCCATCAGCGCGACCCACCTGCTCGCGACGAGCGGGTGCGCGGGCCGCGCCGCGAGGTGCGGGCGCGTCACCACCACCTTGAGCGCGGCGTAGAAGTCCAGCGCGTCCGCCTCGCACAGCGACGCCACCGCCTCGAGCGCCAGCGCCGCTGCCGCCGGCGGCGCCGAGGGCGACAGGCAGGCGCGCAACGGCCCCGCCAGCTCCGTCGCCGCGTACGGGTCCGCGTCGGCGCAGAACGCGCACGCCGCCGCCGCGCCGACGAGCACCTCCGGCTCAGGGGAAGACGTGACCGCGTGTTCGAGCGCACTTTTGAGCCGCGGGAACGACCCGCGATGGTGTTTCCAGAGCTCGGCGAGCAGACGAAGCGCCAGCGCGCGCGCGCGCGGATCCGCGACGCCGCCGTTTTCTTTTTCGCTTTCGTGAAAAAATGGTTTTGTTTTTCCCTCGCGCGTTTCCGTCTCGAGGGGCTCGACCAGCGGCGCGAGCGCGCGCGCCGCGACGGGCGCGCCCAGAGGGTGCGCCGCGCCCGCGGCGACCGCGCGCAGACCCGCGAGGAGCGCCTTGGCTTCGGCGCGCGCGGACCGGGCGTCCAGGGCGTCCGCCGCGTCCGCCGCGTCCGCCTTCAGACCGAAGGCGAGCGAGTCGGCGCGGAGCCTCGCCAGCAGCGGAGGCAGCGCGGCGGGCGCCCTCTCCGGAACCGCGGCGACGCGCTCGGCCAACGCGCGCGCCGCGCCTTCGCGCACCGCGCTCGAGGGGTGCGCGAGCAGAACCAGCGGGAGCGTGGGCGGCGCGACGCTCGGCGGCACGAGAGTATTCCGTTCCGAAGAGTATTCCGTTCCGAAAACGCCGCGTCCCGTTTTCGCGCGACGGCGTCGACGCTCGGCGGCGACGCGCGCGTCATCCGCCGCGCCGTCCGCTTCGAGCGCCCGCAAGAGTCGCGCGGAGATAGACTCTTGCGACGCAGTCCCACGCGTGTCCTGTTTCTGGTCATCATCGTGCCACAGGGGCTCGAGCGCGTGCGCCAGCGCGGCGTCCGGGGAGGCGCAGGTGGCGCGGAAGGTTTCGGTTTCGGTTTTTTCAGCCGCGAAACCGGCGGCGCGCCGGTTTGTTTCGAGGGGTTTCCGGAAACTTTCGGTTTCGAAAAGAGACGAAGCCGATCGCCGCGGCGGCGTCGCGAGCGTCGCCGCCAGCCTCCCCCCGCGCGCCGGGGGGAGGCCGAGCGCCGAGGCGACACGCGCGGCGACCACCGCGGCCGCGGCCGTGCGCCGCCCCACCAGAGCCTCCTCCTCCTCATCGGGGATCGCTCCCGCTCCCGACCCGCCCTCGGTCTCTCCGGAACCGCCCGAAACGTTCGCGTCTTTCGCCTTCGTCCGGCAAAATCGCGGACCGGCGAAGAAGCGCGCGAGCAGCGAGACGAGCGCGGCGGCTTCGCCCGCGTGCCTCGCCGCCGCGCCGGGGACGAGCGCGCCCACGTCGCACGCCAGAGAGGCGAACCGCGTTCGACGAAACTCGCCGTCGCCGCCGAGAAAGGCGCTCCCGTCGTCGCGCGTCGCCGTCGCCACGGCCAACAGGCGCCTCGCGCTCCCCAGCGTCGCCGCGCTCCACCCCGGTCCAAATCCCGGCTCCCGGACATCGCGCTCGGCGAGGCGCGCGACGCACGCCTCGGCGGCGCGCGCCGCGGCGGACGCCAGCGTCCCGGCGTCCGACGAAAGCTCGTTGGTTTCGGTGGTTTCAAGAAACGCGCTCTCCACCGCGTCCGCGACGTCCGCGCACGCGGTGGAGAGCCAGGCGTCGCGCGCGGCGGCGCGCGCGGCGTCCCGCGCGCCGGCGGACCCGGACCCTACGCCCCGCGGGACCCCGCGGTACCAGGGCAGGCAGTCCGCTACTAGTTCCGCCGCCGGCGCGGCGAGCGCCCCCCCCGCGCACGCCAGGCGCACGAGCCGCGCGTGCAGCGCCTGCGCGAAGCCGGTGTCGCGCAGAGCGGCGCTGTCGGACAGAAGCGCGTACCTCAAAAACGGCCTCAGCCGCGCGAACGCGACGCGCCGCGGCGCGCGCGACAACGCCGCCGCCGAGTCCGGGCCGTCGCCGAGCGCGGCGGCGACGGCGTCCATCGCGGGCGCCGCCGCCGCGCCCGGGAACGCGCGGAGCGCCCGGGCGAGCGGGTGCGCGGGCCCCGCCCAGTCCTTTCCCGGGTCCCGGGAATCGATCTCGGCCGGATGGGGCCCGCCCATGGACGCGGCGACCACCAGGCCGACGCCGCGCACGAGCGCGGCGGCGACGTGCGCGGCGTCGGAGGCCTCCGCCGAGGCTGCATCCGCCGAGACGCCGGTACCCGAGGCATCCGCCCGCGACGGGCGCGGCGCGCGCTCCGCCGCGGCCGCGGCGCTCGCGGCGAGCGCGGCGATGAGCTCGCCGACCATCGCGTCGGCGTCCACGGCGCCCGCGAGGACGAGCGCGGCCGACGCGCCCGCGACCTCGTCCACCGCCGCGCACGGCACGCCCACCAGGCATCGGCGCAGGACGTGCAGGGGGCTCGGGTGCGCGCCCCGGACGAGGATCCCGACCACGCCGCGCACCGCGACGCGCGCGACCGAAGGCTGCACCACGCCATCGACATGCGCGAGGAGCGCGGTGACCTCCCCCTCCGCGCCGCCTCTCACCATGGCGCGCTGCCCGGGACCCCGGCGCCGCGGTTGTGCGTCGTCGTGGCTCTTCTTTTTCTTCTCGTCGTTTCCAAAAACTTCAAGCGCGCGACGAGACGCGCGCCTTCAGGTGGCGTCGCGCGTCCTCGGCGGGTTCGGAGCCCGAGCGGGAGGATGGCCTCCTCGCTCGCCCCCGAGCGCGTTCGCCACGTGCGCGTGGCCATCGTCGGGGACACGGGGTGCGGCAAGTCCACGCTGACGCGCGTGTTGGCCGGGGACCCGGCTGCGCGCGTCGAGCGCACGTCCGGCGTCAACCCGCGCGTGCGCCTCATCGACGTCTTCGACCCGCGCACGAACGCGCACAGACCGTGCTTCGTGGAGCTGTGGGACCTCGACGGCAGGGAGGACCACAAGCCCGAGCGCGGGGCGCTCTACCACGACCTGGACGGCGTCGTGCTCGTGCACGACCTGTCGTTGTCCCGGCGCGCGCCGGAGATGGAAGAGGGGCTCAGGCGGTGGGCGCGGGAGGTTGCGGCGTCGGCCACGTTCGCCGCGCCGAGCCCGGACGCGTGTCCCTGGCGCGTGTCCCCGACCGAGAACGCACAGGGAGACGCATCCCCGCACGTCCTCAGGGGGGGCTTCGGGGGGGTGCCCGTGCCCGTGCTGGTGGTCGGCGCCAAGGCGGAGCTGCGACGCGCGGATGGCGCGGATGCGATGGCGTCTTCCTTCGCCGAGGACGACTTCTTTGGCGGCGCGCGCGCAGGCGGCTTCGACCCCTCCGAGCGCGCGGCCGCGTTCGTTCGCCGGGTATGCGCGCGCGTGGCGCGGGCGCTGCGCTTGAGACCGGCTCGGTGGTGGCGCGGCGCTGGGGGCCGTGACACGCGCGAAAAGGGAATGTCGTCCTCCGGCGCGCTCCCGACGACGATGCGCGACGTTTTTTTGCGGCGCGTGTTCAGCGGCGACGCACTCGCCCAGACTGTCGGCGACGACGCGTTCGACTCGCGCGCCGCTCGCGACGGGGGGCTGCTGTGCCGCGAGCTCGAGAGCTTCGGCGCTCGGAGCCTCGGAGACGACAGCGAGGGGTACCGCGAAAACATGCGTGAAACCCTCGCGCGTTTCGACGCGTACTTCGCCGAACTCTTCGCGCGACGCGCGCGCGCGGCGGACGCGGCGCGGCCGGACGACTTCGGCGCGGCGTCGTTCGCGGCGTCTACGGCGCCGTTCGCGGCGCACTTCGCTCAGTCTGGGAATACCGCGTTTTCGTTCCCGGGGACCGCCGGCGCGCACACGGCGACGCTTCGCGGGGGGGCGGGGGGGGGAGGCGCCGCGATGGGGATGTGGATGGGGGGGGACCGCGTGGACGCGGGGGCCTAGGCGTCTTTCTCACGTCTTTCGATCGAACGTCGCGATCGTACACGTACATAGCACATGTTAGGAATACATCGCGTCTTCGCGTTCGTCACGACATTATCGCAGTCCCGCGCGTCCCTCGACCCGGCCGTCGGTTCAGCCGATCATCTCCCCGGCATGCTTGACGATGACCTGCAGCTGAGAATCCCACGTGTCTCCCTCGATATTCGGGTACCCAGTACCGAACGCTTCCACTTCGCCGCCGTTGCGTTGGATGTACACCTTGGCGGCGCGCTCGGCACGCGCCTTGTCCGGGTACATACCCAGAATCTTGAGTCTCCCGTACGACCTCTTGATGCTCTGCCCGGACGGGCCGTTGTGCGGCACCTCGATGACGACGTGGGGTTGGTCCTTGACCGCCTTCGCCTTGGGCTTGGACGCCGCCTTTGGCTTGGGCGTGGTCTTTGGCTTCTTCGCCGCGTTGGCGTCGGCGGCGGCCTCGCGCTCGCGCACGAAAATGACTTCGGGCACGCTCATCGGGGTGAGTGGTGGAGGATGTGAACGCGGCGTGGAGTGCGAGCTCTAACAACGCCTTTCCGACGTTTTGATTTTTTGAAAGAAACAGCTGACGGATTTCGGCGGACCCGCGCGCGCGGGAGAAAGCAATCCGCCGCCGTCGGTCGGCCTTTTTGTCCAGTTGGCTTCACGAGGATCGCGTGTGTTATCCCCATCGCTCGAACCGTCGTGCTTTTCGCGGTGTTTGAACAAAGAGGCACGCGCGCGCGCGCCGCTCCGCGCCCCCGAGCGCGCCCAGACGCCCGTAGCCGTACTCAGCACCCCACCGCCGCCGCGCGTCTCCCCGAACGCCGAGACCATGTCCCTCGCCCGCGGCGCCGCGGGCGCCGTGGCGCTCCGCGCGCCGCGATCGCGCGTCGCCGGCCGGCGCGTGACCGGCCGCCGTTCGGTCGTCTCCTGCACGGCGGTGCATCTCAAGTTCGAGCTGGAGGGCCACCCCGAGGCGCGCGTGGTGGGCGGCCACCCCGCGCTGGGCGGCTGGAACGCCGCCGGCGGCGTCAAGAACGGCGACATCATCACCATCGCGGACGCGTCCCAGATCGAGTACAAGTGGGTGGACGGCGACACGTGGGAGGTGCGCGACAACCGCCTTCTGACGCTCCCCGCGCTCGCCGATCCCGAGTCGAGCGTCGCGCTCGCCGTGCGCGACCGCGCGCCCGTGTGGTCCGCGCCCGAGCCCGCCGCGCCCAGGCGCGACGAGTTCGCGGGCTGGGCGCCCGCGCCCACGCAGCAGTTCCGGGAGCCCGAGCGCGCGGCGTACCAGGAGCCCCCCCGGCACGTTCAGCACGCCGACGCCTTCTCCGGTGGCGCGTCCGGCGCGCCCTCGAGCGCGCCGCGGGATCCCGCCGCCGGGCGGTACCAGGAGGGCCGCCCCCCCCGCTGGTTCACGGACTCCATCGTGTACGCGATCCAGACCCTCGGGTTCTGCGGCTGCGAGGGCCCCCCCGAGCAGTTCTCGCACGGCGAGCGCCTGAACATGCTGGTGGAGGACGGGTGGCTGGACCACATGGCGCGGCTGGGCGCCACCGTGCTGTACCTGGGCCCGCTGATGCGCACCTCGCGCGACCTGGGCCACGGCTACGACACCGCGGACTACTTCGAGGTGGACCCCCGTCTGGGCTCCGTCGCGACGCTGCGCCGTGTCGTGGACGCCGCGCACGCGCTCGGCATCCGCGTCATCCTGGACGGCGTCTTCAACCACACCGGCCGCGACCACTTCGCGGCCCGGGACGTGCTCGCCAACGGCCGCGACTCGCGCTACTGGGACTGGTACTACGCCAGCGAGGACGGGAACGGCGTGCGTTTGAAGGGCTGGGAGGGCCACGTCGGGCTTCCCGAGCTGAACCACGGAAACCCCGAGGTGCGCGCGCACTTGAAGGACTGCGGCCGGTTCTGGCTCTCCCCGGAGGGCGCCGACATCGACGGGTGGCGCCTGGACGTCGCGCACGAGGTTTCGCCTGATTTTTGGCGCGAGTTTGCGACGGCGTGCAACGACGCCAAGCCCGACTGCGCGTTGCTCGGCGAGCTCATGCACGGCGACTACAACACGCACGTCGGCCCGGGCTTGTTGGATTCCGGCACGAACTACCAGCTCTCCAAGGCGCTGTGGTCGTCCTTGAACGACCACAACTACTGGGAGCTGCAGCACTCGTTCCAGCGCGACGAGGACATGTACGGCGAGCTGACGATGCTCAACTTCCTGGGCAACCACGACCAGTGCCGCGTGCACTCGAGGCTCACCGACGCGCGCGAGCACTACAAGCTCGCGGCCGCGTCGCTGCTGCTCGCCAGGGGCGTGCCCTGCGTGTACTACGGCGACGAGGTGGCGGAGCAGGGCGCGCCCGGGGGGGCGGACGGCGACCTCGCCATGCGCCGCCCGCTGAACCTGGCGCAGGCGCTGCAGCGGCCGGAGGCTGTCGAGGCGGTGAAGAGCACGGCGGAGCTGATGTGGCTCCGGAGGGGACACAGCGCTCTGCGCGACGGGGACTCGCAGCAGATCCCGCTGGCGCACAGCAACGGGCAGCTCTCGTTCGCGCGCAAGAGCGGCGACGCGATCGCGGTGGTGGCGATGAACAACGAGTCGAGCCCGGCGCGCGTGAACCTGCCCGTGGCGCAGAAGTGCGGCGCCGGGGACGGCGCGACGTTTGTCGAGCCCCTCGCCGGAAACCAGGAGCACCGCGTCTCCGGCGGCGAGCTCGTCGTCGAGCTCCCTCCGAACGGGTTCCGGGTCTTCACGCTCGGACAGTGACACACACGCGCTTTTATTCTTTATTTCGAGCGGGTCGTTCGAGCGGGAGCTTCAGGAGAGCTTCGTCACGTGCGACAGCGCATCATCGAGACGTTCAAACGAAGCGCGCGTC
>Ga0181559_10003514_pt1 | contig 15384 bp, 5 predicted proteins | sample 011ome_21_FD_133752 | JGI IMG/M metagenome (GOLD analysis project Ga0181559, IMG submission 133752) | Coastal salt marsh microbial communities from the Groves Creek Marsh, Skidaway Island, Georgia - 011508AT metaG (megahit assembly) | ecosystem: Environmental > Aquatic > Marine > Intertidal zone...
GGGGGGGGGTCCACGTCCGCGGCCGGGACGTATCGAGACGCGCCGGCGCGAGACGCGGCGTCGCCGTGGGTTCGACGTGGAAGCGCGAGGCTTCGCGGCGTACTCGAAGCGTTTTTTTTTTGCGCGCGCTCGTCCGAGCGCGCCACCGACGATCCCGCGGCGAACCCGCGGCGGAACACGGGCGCCACCGCCGACGCGACGCGCGTCGGGTGCCAACCGAGTGCGAGATCTTTCGTCGGGACGTTCTGTGTTCTGTGTTCTGTGTTCCCGACGTTCTGTGAATGGATCCCGCGCGAAGACGTCGTCACCGCGACGCCGTCGTCCGCGGAAGGCTCGGAAGGCGCCGCGCGTCTCGCGCGCTCGGCGACGGCGAGTCGCGCGATTCGCTTCCGGGCGCCGAGCGTGGCGACGCCCATCGCGCGCAGGTCGGCGTCCGACGCGCGCGCGAGGCCCTCGAAGGTGACCCGGCACCGCACGAGTGCCTCGGCGAACGCGGGAGGGGCCCCCTCCACGGCGTGCGCCCACGCGGCGACGTCGTGCCACTCGCCGCGCTCATCGCCGGACGAGCGGGGGGGGCCGTCGGCGAGCGCGTCGGCGCCGCCGACTGAATGTCCGTACGTCGCGCCGTCGAGGCACGCGTTGACGTGCGCGACGCGCGCGAGCGGCGTGTCCGCGACGTCCGCGAGGCGCAGCGCGCACACGGGACACACGGGATGCGCCTCGGGCGGCGCGTTCGAGGCGTCCAAGTTCGACGAGGCAGACTCGTATTGCCTGACTGACTCGTCGCGTGACTCTCGCGCCGGACGCGCATCTTCGTCGTCTTCGTGGTACAGCTCCGCCACAGACAGGGGGACCGCGTCGTCGTCGTCGTCGCGGAGCGCGTCTTCGTCGCCGCCGGAGGGCTCGTCGCCGCTGCCGTCGCGGTCGGGCTCCGCCGCGGCCCCGCGGCCCTCCGCGAGGGGCCGCTTCTGGCCCACCCCCTCGAACGAAGGCACCCAGCCGGGTGCCTGGACCCGCGCCGTCGCCGGACCCGCACCGAAGTTGGTGCGGTCCGCGAGCGGCGCCTCCGCGGGAGCGCCGCCGCCGCGATCCGCGTCCATGCCGCGTCCCGCGCCCGCGCGCCGACGACCACCGGAGCGCGCCCGCCGCTCTGACGCGCGTCGGCCTGTCCGAGCGGATTTTAAATCTGGGAGAACCCGTGGCCGACACGAAGTGGATCCATCGAGACACTCTTCCGACTCCGATTCGCGCGCGTCTGACGGGAAACAGCGTGATGTTTTTGGGGTCTTCTTTTCACAGCACGGAAGGTACCTCGTCCCTCTCGTTCATCGCTCGTCGTCCTCCTCCTGGTCCAGCAGCGCCTTCCCCCTGGCCATGACCCCCCGGAACGTGCACTGGTGGCTCTTCCTCTGCGCCTCGAAAAGCCTCGCCTTCAGCTCCCTGTCCGCGTCCGTGTGCGCCTCGAAGTCCTCGGGCTCGCCGCGCTCGTCGCGGGAACCGGCGCTCGGCCCGGGATCCGGAAACGCCAACCGCGACGCGCCGCCGGAGGCGCCGGCGTCCGCCTCGTCGTCGGACTCGTCCCACTCGCTCTTCTCGTTCTTCTCGTTCGCGTCGCGCTGGTTCCGCTCCATCTCGGCGGAGCCTCCCGCGAGAGAAGAAGAGGCCGACCCCGCGTTCGCGGCGGACGACGTGTCGATGTCCCGCAGCCGATGGGCGACGTCGTCCATGTCCGCCGCGCGCTCGCGCTCGTTTTCTCGACCGGCGTTGTCGAAATCATCACGCGCGTCATCTTCTTTGGGGTCCTCGAAGAGCTCGCGCGGAGGGGACGCCCAGGGCGTGTCCGGCTCGTCGATGGTCATCTTCGCGCTCTTATTCTGCTCGTTATACATCAAGTTCTGCTCGTTCCACACGATGTGCTTGCGCTTGTTCGGGGACACCGGGGGATCCCCGTGATGGTCCGCCATCGCGGGGATCCCCCGTGTTTCGCCCTTTTCGCGGACCGCTTAGGTTTCGGTCGGACGCGGGTCCCGACAGCGCTCGAGGCGCGGAAGGGCGACGGGCGCGTGGCGCGGGGCTTCGCGTCGTGGTGCCGACCGGATCGCGCGCGACGCGTCCCGTCGTGCGGTGGCGCGTGCGTTGTGACTCCCGGGACACAGATCCCCCGGTGCGTCACGCGAGCGTCGTGTTGTCGGTGAAAAGCCGATCACCAATTTCGCACGCGAGCGTCGTTCGGTGCAACGACGACACGTTCGCTGCAAAATTCCCGAAATCAGGTCCACAAAGGGGCGATGTGTTCTTTGAAAACGCTCGCGCCGGAAGCTACGTAGCTACGTACGGTAGTCTGCGCTTCGCTTCGCTTCCCCCTCATCACGCCACACCCTCCCTTTCGAGCCGCGCCTCCGCGGGACGTCTCACGTCCGCGTCGAGGCCGCCGCTCCCCGCGGGCGCCACGCCAGCGCTCCCCCCCCGCTTCCATACGCGGTCCACCGTGTCGAAGAGGTGCGACGTCGCGCTGTCCGCCTGCGACGTGAGCAACACGGTGCCCCGGGGCATGGCGCGCAGCGCCGCCGCCACGCGCGCGATGCCCTCGGCGTCCAGGTGCTGCAGCACCTCGTCCAGCACCAGCAGATCGCAGTGCACGCCACCGCGCGACGCCGCGAGGTCCGCGTGCGCCAGCGCCAGAGCCAGCGCGGCGCGACGCCGCTCGCCGCCGCTCAACTGCCGCAGAGACCGTCGCGCGCGCGCGCCATCCGCGCCGTGCGCGTGCACGATCTTCTCGATCTTCTCGGCGGACGCGCCGCCGAAGGCGCTCCCGCTCCGTGATTCGGCGTCGTCGGACGACGCGCTATCGTCGGCGTCGGCGTCGAATGACCCTTCCCCCACGGCGTTCACGGCGTGAACGTCGTTCGAACTGGCGACTTCGAACGAGTCGTTCGAAGTCGTTCGAACGACCGGTTTCTTAGAAACGCGCGTTTTTCGCGCGTTTTTCTGCCCTTCGCCGACGGCGGCGGGCGCCAGCGCGAGCGTGAGCGCCCCCCCTGTGAGCGCGTCCATGTACGCCGCGACGCGCGCCGAGAGCTCGGCGAGCGCGCCCTCGAACAGGTAGCTCTGTATGCCGCGTGACCCGAACGCGACGTCCGCGCGGCGCAGCGCCTGCAGGGTCTCCTCCGCGTCCGCGGCGTCGCCGCGGCGCCCGGAAAGCGAAGCCGTCTCCGCCTCCACCTGCGCGCGCAGGGACGCGACTTCCGCGTCGCGCGGGTTCGTGGAGGACGCGGCGGCGGCGGCGCGCAGGTCCGCCCGGCGTTCGTCGGCGAAGCGGAGCAGGCGCTCCGCCTCGGCGGCGGCGTCCTCGGCGGCGGCGACGGCGCTCGAGCCGCCGTCGGGCTCGAGCGACGGGCGCGAACCGAAAGTCTCGAAAGTCTCGGGTCGAAGGAGATCCTCCTCAGCCCCTTCCCCGCCCGCGCCGGCGGCGGCGGCGCACGCCGCGTCCAGACGCGCGAGCGCCGCCGCCACCACCACCGGGTTGACGCGCCGCGCGCGCACCGAAGCCAGATGCTCGCCTGCGTCGCGCGCCTCCCGCGCGACAGCCTCGCTGGCGCGCCGCGCGGCCTCGCGCGCCGCCGCCGCGTCTGCGGCGTGCGCGCGCACCAGGGACGTGGCCCTGGCGGCTTCCGCGTCCGCGGCGCGCGACGCCGCCGCCGCCGCGACGTGCGCCCGCCGCGCCGCCTCCGCCTCGGCGACGAGCCGCGCCGCCGCCTCCGCGTGCGCCGCCGGGTCTATGGGCTGCAGGCACCGGTCGCACGTTCCCAAGGACCCGGCGCTCGTCTCTGTGGTCTCTTCGGTCTCCGTCGCTTCACCGCGCGCTTCACCGTGGGAGGCGTCCGCGCACGAAGGAAGCGAAGAAGCTGACGAAGCGGAGGCGGGCGGACGCCTCGAGAAGCTCTTCAGGCCCTGGAAGGCGCCGACGGCGCCGTGCGCGGCGGCGGCGACGGTGCGCGCCGCCGCCTCCGCGCCGCGCGCGTCGGCGGCGACGGCGCGGAGGCGCTCGGCGTCCGCCTCGAGCGCAGCCGCGCGCTCCGCGACCGCGCGCTCGGTATCACCGGTTCTTCCACCGAGAAGCTCTTCATCGCGCTTCTCCGCCTCGTCGCCGATACCAGAGCCGTCCGGAACGCTCGCGATCGCGAGCGGGTCCCACATCCTCCGCTCCGTCTCCGCGGCGGTGGCCGCCGCCGCGCGCTCCTCGGCGTCCCAGGCGGCGGAGACGGCGCGGAGCCGGTCCCGCGCCGCCGCGCACTTTTCCGCGCCGGCGCGCGCGTCCGCCTCGGCGTCCGCCGCGGCGCGTTCCAGCCGGGCCGACTTCGCGCGCGCGTCGTCGTCCCACGCGTCCCTGGCCTCGGTCGCGCCCTTCAGGCGCTCTTCCGCGCGTCGCACGTACTCCTCGCGCGCCTCGACGTCCGCGCGCGCGGCGGCGAGCGTTTTCCTCTGCTCGCTGACGCGTTTCCTGCTCGTCTCCTTGGCGGCGGCCCAGGTGTCCGCCTCGACGAGCTCGCCCAGCGCCGCCTTGAGCGCCGCGTCGTTGGCGTCCAGGAGCGCCCCCACGGTGTGCTGCCCGTGGAACGCGACGCGCGCGACCGTCTGGGCGCCCAGGTCGCGGTCCATCTGCGCCTGCGTCATGCGCGCGTCCGCCAGGGTCATGTCCTCGCCTCCGATCGAATACGCCAGGCGCGTGACGCGCGCGCGGGTCACCGCGCGCTCGACGAGGAAAGAAACGCCGTTCACCTCGCCGCGCAGCGCGACGCGCGCGGTTTTCGAACCATCAGAAACCACGTCCGTTTTGCCCAGGCTTTTGCTGGCGCCGTCCTCGACGCGCGCGTCGGTGCGGCCCGTCAGCGCCCACATGGGCGCCATCACCAGCGTGGTCTTCCCGGCGCCGTTGCTGTCGCTGCACCGGTCGTCGCCGTTGTCGCCCACCACCGCGCACACGCCTCTGCCGAACAGGGGGTACACCGCGCGCTCGGCGAAGGCGCCGAAGCCCTCCACCTCCACGCTGTGCAGCGAGACGTTCGTGTGCGACGCGCGCGACCCGGAGGCCATCTGCAGCGACGCGACGCTCGTGCCGTCGGCGTCCGCGCGGCGCGCGGCGGCAGCGGCGACGTCCGCGAGAACCTCCCTCCCCAAGTCGGCAACCTCGGCGGGCAGGCCGACGGCGGAGGCGTACGCGTCGTAGAGGCCGGCGGGGCCCATCTCCTCCGCTTGCGGGATGCGGGGGGGAGCGGACACGGCCTCGTAGGTGATCTCCACCTCCACGCCGCGGGCGCGCGCGGACGCGATGGCGCGAGACGCGGCGTCCGCGGCGGACTCGGGCTCGCCCTTTTTCTTCTTCTTCGTCTGCGCGGACACGGACACCTCCGAGGAGAGCGGGAGCGTCCAGCGCACGAGGTCACCCGCGCGCGCCTCCGCCGGGATCGCGCCGTCCTCGCCCCGGATGGAGAAGTGTCTCGGCCCTATGTTGAGCGGGATCAGGGAACGAGCGGGCAGGTCCGTCACCGCGGCGTCGCCGCCGAATTCCGCGCCGACGACGCCGTCGCCGCGCGCCGTTCGCGCCGCGCCGTCGGCGAAATCCTTCGTCGTCGTCTCCTCGAAAAAGCGCTCCTCGCACCCGAGCCATCCTTTCTCGGCGTCCAGCACGACCAGCGCCTTGGTCTGGCCCGCCTCGGCGCGGCTCACCTGGTACGGCGAGCCGACGTAGGTGATGCGCGTCCCGGGGACCGTGTGCGGCTTGTGGTAGTGGCCCGTGTACGTGGGGACGGTTTTCCGTTCCGGCGCGTCGCCGGCGCCGCCGCCTCGGCTTTCGGCGACGCCGAACACGGAGGGGTCGATCCCGTCGCGCGCCTGGAACGACTCGTTCATGGACGCGCCGACCACATCCGCGTGACACATGATCGCGCGAAGCCCTCTCGCGTCGTGTTGAAGCCCTCTAAACTCGCCATCGATGGCGCCATCCGCGCCATCCGCGGAAAACGCCTTCGCGGCGTCGACGGCTTCGCGCAGCGTCTTCGCGTCCCTCCGGTACGGGAGCCAGAGAGCGCCGCGCCAGAGCGTGGGTCGGCTGAGCACGCGCACGTACTCGGGGTTCGCCGCCTGCAGCGGCGTGAGCGCGTGCGTCTCGCCGCCCGCGGTGACCTGGTCGTGGTTCCCGGGGATCATCACCGCCGGGACGCGCCACTTGGCGATCTCGGCGAGCGCATCCACGAGCGGCTCCACCGGGATGGCGCCGCGCGCGTGCCAGAAGTCGCCCAGGAAGACGATCCCCGCGTCGCGCTCGATCGCAGCCTCGTGCACGGCGCGGAGCACCTGCATCGCGACCGGCGCGGTCTTGCGGTTGACGTGCAGGTCGCTGAACACCACCCACCGCGCGCACAGCGCGTGCTTCTCGCCGAGCGCGCCGTCGGCGAGGCGATCGAGAACCGCCTCCGTCTCCGACGCGATCGCCGATCCGCCAGCCTTCGCGCCCGCCTTCGCACCCGCCTTCGCGCCTGCCTTCTCGGCCCCCGAGGAGGAGCGCGAGTCGGTTGCGACCGCGCGGGTCAGCGGCCGGGCGCCTCGCGCCGATCGCGGGGACGGCCGGGCCCTCGACCGGTGGCGCGCGGCGTGATCGGCACCCGAAACACCGCCACCGCGAACGCGCGCGAAGAAGGCGCTCGAAACGGCGTCCGAGCCGGTGGCCGTCCGCGTGGGCCGGGCGAACGGCGCCGCCCCGGTCGCCATCGCCCCCATCGTTCGCACGCTCGTGGCACTCGCTAACCGTCGCAGGCTCAGAAGCATGCGCGGCCGCGGCGCGTCCACGGCCCGCACGTCGCGTGCGCGTCTCGGTGTGTTCACTATGAGGACTTTCGCGCGTTTTCCGAGGGGTGTCGAGAAAACGTGAAACAACGCGCGCCATTTGGCGTTACCGTTTGAACTCGGATTGACGCCCTCGGACGAGACGGTTCCTGCCCCGACGGCCCCGCGGGCTCCACACGTCGACGCGTCCTCCGAGGGAGGACGCGGTCGCGATGGCGGAGGATGTCGTCGACCTGACCGAGGTGGGAGGGTACGCCCAGATCCACGACAGGGAGCGGGCGGCGCTGAGGAGTTCCAGCGCGGGCTTCGTTAAACGGCACGTCCGATGGGACGAGGCTTGGTCCGGCCGAGTGCCTTCTCGCGAGATGTCGCGAGGGGACGCTGCGGAGCGGTCGGACGGTCGGAGGCGCGAGAGGGCGCCTTCCGCACGTCGCGTGCGCGCCTCGTCGCCGGAACGGCTGCAGCGTCCGTGGGTGGGCCCGAGGTCGCGCGTTCCCGGCCCACCTGCCGCGGACGTGCATCGCAGAGCGTCGTCGCAGCCGCGTTCGGGGCGACTCTCCAGGGACGAGGAGCTGTTCCGCCGCGACCGCGGAGCGCCGGGCGCGCGATTGGACGATGACCTGGACGCGCCGCGTCCGCGGTCGCGTCACGACGCCCCCACCGCGCACGCGCGTCCCTCGATGACGCGCGCGCGTCCGGTGGGCGACCGCGTCGACCGCGCGTCCGCTTCGCGTTCGAGCCACCTCGACCAGTCGACGCGCGAGCAGATTCGGGCTCGGCTCGCGCGCCCGGTCACGTTGAGCGCCGTTCTCAAGGCGACGCCCACGGCGCACGACGCGTCCAAGCGGCGCATCAGCGTCGTGGAGACCCGGCTGTCCGTCCTGGACGCCGTGCCGACGAACGTCGCGCACGCCCTCGAGCGTCTCTACGCGTCGCGCAACCGCCTCTCGAGCCTACGCGGGATCGAGCGGTTCCCCAACCTGCGCCTGCTGAGCGCCGGGGACAACCTGTTTCGCGACGTCTCGGACCTGGACGCCCTGAGTCGGTGCCCCAACCTGGAGGTGCTCTCGCTCGAACGCACGCCCGTCTCCAAACTGCCCTTCTACCGCGAGCACGTCATCGCGCGCTGCTCCCACACGCTGCGCTCGCTGGACGGCGAGCCGGTGGACGACGACGCGCGGCGGCGCGCCGCGTCGGCGGTGCGCCGCGACGTGGCGCACCTGGAAAACCTGATGCGCGCGGCGGCCACCGCGGACAAGCTGCGGCGCGCCTACCGACTGAGTCTGGTGCACGAGGAGCTAAGGCAGGTGGTGTTCGCAGCCAGGGGACCCGTGGCGCCCGCGAGCCTGCCCGCGCGCCACGAAACCGCAGGCGGCGTGGACGTGCGCGTGTGGACGCGGCTGTGCGCGCCGGAGCGCGCCATGTCGCGCGCGGAGGTTGCCGAGTGCGCGCGAAGGCTGCGCGCGCTTGTCGCCGCCGAGGCGCCGGAGATCCGGCGCGCGGTGCGCGCGCGCGGCGGCGAGCCCCTCGCGGACGACCAGGTGTGGGAGAGCGCGTACGCGGCGCGCGCGCAGAGGGAGCAGAGCGACGCGGCGGCGCTGGCGGCGTACCTCGAGGACAGGGAAGCCGCCGCGTCCGAGGCTGCGGCGGCGTCGCTGGACCCCTTCGCCGCGGCGCTGCGCTGGGGCTTCGAGGCCGCGGCCGCGCGCGAGGCGGAGATGCGCGCGGACAGGGAGGCGGCGCTCACGGACATGATCGACGCGGAGGTGGCGGCGGCGCACTCCGAGTACGCCGAGCGCCCGGGGCCCGACAGACACGCGGCGCGAGCGTGGGAGTTTGGGGACGGTTTCGCCACCGTCTCGGGACGCGCGGAAGAAACGACTTCGACGCGTGAAGACCGGCGCGAAGACGAGCGGGACGACGACGCGCGGAGCACGGAGGACGACGTACCGGCTATGGACCGGTGGGTCGCATCGGAGCGGGAGCACATCTCTCGTTCCCGCGTTCTTCGGTCCGGGAGGGACCGAACGCGGGAAGAGAAGGAAACCGCCGCGCGCGTCGACGTCGACGTCGACGCGCCGACTGGCAAAAAAAAGGTTCCGTGGGGGCACGGGCCGGGGAGCAAAGCGGAGGAGGCGCGCGCGCGCGAAGCCGCCGAGCGCCGGACGGGTGAGTCCGGCAGAGCCGAGAGACGCTTCGGGAGGGTACTCTCGCGATCGCGCTCGGCGTCTCCCTCGCGCGACCGCGGCGAGACCCGTGCGCCGCGTACGCCCGCGCACTCGCCTCCCGGCTCCCCTCGCGTTGGCGCCTCCGAGCCTCCGAGGCAAAGCTCCTCTCGGCGAAGCTTCTCTCGGCGGAGCTCTGTCTCCGAGGGAGACGCCGCGTTCGGCCCCGTGGACCCCGCGGCTTTCGCGCGCGGCGGCGTGTATGACACGCTGGGCGCGGAGGTGGACGCGCTGCGCGCCGCGCTCGAGTCGCAGACCCGCGGCGAGGCGGAGCTCCTCGCCGCCAACGCGGCGCTGCTGCGGCGCTGCGAAGAGGCGGAGGCGAGCGCGGAGGCGTCGCGGGGCGCGGGCGCGGCGGCGGCGGCGCGGCACGCCGAGGCGCTCCGCGACGCGCGCGCCGACGCGGAGGCTGCCGAGTCGCACGCGCGCGAGCTTGCGGCCGCGCTGGACGAGACCGCGGCGAGCGCGGACGCCGCGGACGCCAGAGACGCGGCGTCCAGGCTCGCCCGGGAGACGGCTGAGCGCGCGTCGGCGGAGGCGCAGGCGCTGGTCCTCGCCGAACGCGCCGAGTGCGCGTCGCTTCGCGAGGCGCTGGCGTCTAAGCTGCGCGACGAGGAGCGCGCCGCCGACGCCGACGCGCTGGCTTCGCGAGGCGCGGGCAGGCGCGCGCTTCGCGTCTGGGCGAGCCGGACGAAGCGGAACAAACGCGCGCGCGTGCTTCGCGCCGTGCACACGCGGCGACGCGTGGATTCGCGATTCAACGCGTGGCGCGCGCGCGCGCGCGCGCAGACGCAGTTGCGGACACTGTACAAACGCCGCGCCGCCGCCGCCGCGGTCGCCGCGCTCCGCGCCTGGCGCCTGGCGCGGCTGGTCTCGGAGGTGGCGGCCTACCTGGCGCGCCGCCGCGCGCTCAGGCGCTGGGCGCGCGAGACGGCGCGGCGCGCGAAGGTGCGCGCGGCGTTCGCCGAGGCGGGCGCCGCCGCCGCCAACGACGCCGCCGAGCCGGGCGAGGCGTTTGAGGCGGCTCCGACGTCGCGCGAGAGCCCGAGAGAGAGCTTCTCACTGAAGGAAAAGGAAAAGGAAAAGGAGACGCGACGCCTGGTCGAGGCTGGCCTGGCGGACTCTGCGCGCGAGGGCGCGGCGGACGTCCTGCTTGCGTGGCGCGAGCGCGCGTCCTCCGCGGCGATGTCCCCGCGAAAACGCAGGGCGGCGCTGGACGAGTACGCAGACGCCGTGCTTTCCGCGGCGCGGCCGGCGGCGGAGCGTGGCGCGCGGCGCGCGCGCGCGGCGGCGGCGCTGTCCGCCTGGCACCTCGCCGTGACCCGCGCGCAGCAGACGCGCCTGGAGACGCTCGTGCAGACGTGCGACGCGCTGGGCGGCGCCGCCGCCGCCGCCGCGGAGGAGGCGCGGGGGGTCGAGGCGGCGAACCAGGAGCTCAGGGGGGCGCTGGAGCGGGCGCGGCTGGCGGCCAACGCCGAGTCCTGGACGCTCGACGGGAAAGAGGATGGGAAAGAAACCGCGGTTAAAGAAACCGCGGTCGATCAGCTGGCGGTCGTGGAGTCCAACGCCTCGAAGGCGCGCGCGGACCTGACCGCGCAGCTCGAGCGCGAGCGCGCGGCGCGGCGCGGCGCGGAGGACGAAGTCAAGCTGCTCCGAGTGCGCGTCGGCGGCGAGAGCGGCGAGACGCGTCGCGCCGAGGCTGTGGCCGCCGCCGCCGCCGGCGAGGCGGCGGCTTGGCGGAGCGCGGCGGTGACCAACGAGGCGGCCGTGCGGCGCGCGCTCGAGTCTTTCCTGCGGTGGGGCGCCGAGATGGAGACCGAGCGCGAGGCGTTCGGGCGCGACGTCGGGCTCAGTACGGGGAAGAAGGCGAGTCTCCCGCGGAGACGCGCTAAACTCTCCGACAGGTTCCGGTCCTTCGCGTTCGACGCCCCGGAGCAACTCGCGGAGACGACGAACGCGGACTCGCCCGCGGACGCTTCGGGTTCGTCCGGAACCCCACACTCGTCGAGCTCCTCCGTGAAAACGCCCGCGAGCGGCGCGTCTTCCTTCGGGTCCCTGGATCGAGCCCTGCGCGTGTTCGGGCTGGCGGGGTCCGGGGCGGGAAGCGAATCGGGCTCCGCCGACCGGAAAAGCTTTTCCGAAAAGCTCGCCGAGGAGAAGCGCCTCGCGCGGCTGCCGAAACCGGCGCGGGCGTCCTTCGCCGTCCTCAAGACGCACGCGCGCCTGGCGGCGGCGCTGCGTCGCTGCGGCGAGGCTGAGACGAGCAGACGCGCCGAGGCGGAGGGCGCGCACGCCGGCGCCGCGCGGGCGGCGGAGGAGGCGCGCGCGCGCGTCGCCGCGGACACGTCGGCGGCGACGGAGGCTGCGGCGTTCGCGGTGGAGGCGGAGGCGGCGGCGACCATCCTGCAGAGTGCCGTGCGGGGCCACCTCGCGCGGAAGAGGGGGAGAAAGTCCTCCGTCCTGAAAATGGCCGAAGCGTTCGAGGCGGCGCGACGGGGGGCGCCGGTTGCGTCGACGCCGCGAACCGACGAAACGCGCGGCGACGACGCGACTCCGGGGAGCGTCGCGTCTTCTTCCGGAACGAGGGACGCGTCGGGAAGAAATCGAGGCAAAAAAGCGGTGCGTCCCGACTCTGACGCGGAAAGTAGGTACGACGAGTCGACGCAGACGCTGCCCGAGGCTGAGCACCGCGCGACGCAGACCCCACCCCGGCGACCGGCGCCGGCGGCGGCGTCCCCGCCGTCGTCGGGATCGCGGACCACCCGCAACCCCTTCTCGAGCGCCAAGCGCGTGTTGCGCGAAGGGCGCGTCGTGGTGACGCCGACGCCGAAGAAAAGCGAGACTAAGTACCCGGTCAAGGCGCCGTGGCGACCCCCCTCGAACAACATCTTCGACTCGCCGTTGTCCCCGCCGCCTTCGCCGAAGCGGCCGTAGGAAAGCTGCCGCGTGCGACGTGGGACGTAGATCGTGGAGTACGCTTTCGTACTATAGGCGTGTGTACTGGGTACGCACCGCGTCGTGAGTATTATTTTATAATACGTCTCTCGGCGACTCGCTCCGGTCCTTCGCTCCCGCTCAAAAAATGTTCATTCCCCGGATGACGGATATCGAATCCGCACGTTCACGACCTCCCTCCGTCGCTTCACGCGCTTTTCAGGCCGCCGCTCTCCTTGATTTTGAGCGCCTGGCGGTCCAACACCGACTCGGTGCCGCACACCTGGCACTTGTACGTGACGGTGGCGGCGGGCTCGGCGCCGCCGAAGAACTGCTTGATCTCGTTCTCGCAGCAGGGGCACTGCCCCTTGAGGATCTCCGCGTTCTGCAGGTTGGTGTAGTCCACGATCTTCGCGGTGATGGCGAGGCCGAAGGTGGCGGCGAACCCGACGCCGAACGCGGGCGGCAGGTCCAGGCCGAAGACCGCGGCGCCCAGGTACGGCACGAGCCCGATGGCGGTGGGCACCGCGGCGAGCGCGGCGTACATCTTAAAAACCGTCCCAGTGTCGTTTTCCAGCGCGTCGGACGTCTTGGAGAGCGTGCACGTCGCCCCGCGCAGCGCGACGTCGATGTCCAGCTTCGCCATCTCGTCCTTCAGGCGCTCGTACTGCTCGGGCTCGAGCATCTGCTGGCCCTTGGTGTACAGCAGCAGCGCGGTCACGTCGTCGCGCTTCCCAGCCGACTTCACCTTGCGCTTCAGGTCCTCGTACTCCGCGTCCGTCACGACGGGCTCGCCGCGCGCGTAGGAGATGGCGGCGGAGACGAAGGACACCTCGTACCGGCGCAGGGTGGGGAACCCCGAACCTTGCCAGTTGAGCTCCTCGCGCAAACGGTCGTAGTCCTCGTCCGAGATGGTGAACGACCCGCCGTTGTAGTAGTTCCACAGCGAGTCGATGTACATCATCTCGAGATCCGCGAGCGAGCACGACGAGGGGTCGTCGATCGAGCACGACGCCGAGATGGAGGCGTTGGGCGCCGCCTCGGGCTCGGCGCGCACGACCAGGGCGGCGCGCTTGGCGGACCGCGCGGCGGCCTTGCCGGGCGTGGCAACCGCGCGGGGCTTCGCGAGCGCGAAGGCCCTGCGTCGAAGGCGCGAAGGGGGGAATCGAAAAAAACGCGGCACTCGACGAAACGGTCAGTCTGGAGGTTCGCGACTCGGGAAAAAACGCCGCGTGGCGCGCGGCGGCGTGTGACCGCCTGGCGAAAAAGGGGCCCCGGTGTGCGCGCGATCGCGCGCGAGGCGGGGGCGGTCGCGCGCCGCGAGAGCGTGGCGAGTCCACTGAAAGCGCACGCCGTGGCTCATGCGCGCGCCTCGCGAGGCTCCGCGCGCGCGCGAACCACCCGGGGCTCGCGACGCGAGCAGCGATCGCGGAGCCGCGCCGCGTCGCTTCGTGGAACCGCAGGCGCTTCGGCCGACAGAAGTCCGACCGAAGTCGTTAGAGCGCGCGGTACACACGGGCGCGACGCTGAGCTGGCCATCGACGCTGAGCACCGGTACCGCCCCCCGCGCGCGTGAGCGACCCATGGACTCCATTGACGCGCTCGCGATCGATCGCGTGGGCGATCGCCGCGCACGCGCGCGCGTTCGTCCCCGCCCCTATCCCGCGTTCGGGCGGGCTCATCCGCGAGGAAGAGGCGCGAAAGCAAAAACCAAAAGGCGTCGCGCGCTTCGATCGCGTCCTTGCGCGTACCTAGAGAGGGTCATGGAGGCGGCCATTGCGAGGGGTGCGTCGATCGTTCGGGTCACGAGAGTACCCGGGGTCGTCACCGCACACGGCGAAGTGACAGCGCGGGGGAGGCTTCGCGCGGCAAGGACCAATTTGCCCGTTCACACGCCTCGCCGGGAGAGCAAATAAGAGGCTCCCAGTGGATAAGTTGCCACCGAAACTCCTGTCACACCAATCACCAATCGAGGGTGGAACGCATAGGACCTAGTTTTCGTTTCGTGAAAACTCAAAAACCAAGGGTCACGACTCCTCGACTCGCCCTTCGCAGTCGGGTCCGAAATCACCCCTCATGGCATTTCGCACCGGAATGTGCCCCGTCGTTGTTCGCGCGTGAAGACTCGTTTCGTCTCGGCGTTTCCGCCCACTTCGCGGGGCGGCGGGGTCACATGGACTTCAACGCGCTGTGGTCGCGCGCGTCCGCGGCGGCCTCGGAGGTTGCCACCGCGGCGCAGGAGCAGGCCTCGCGCGCCGCCGCCGCGGCGCAGGAGCAGGCGGAGCTGTTCCAGGGCTCTGACACGTTCGCCACAGTCGAGAAGGCTCTGGCGGACATCGCCGCGAACACCGTCGCGGTCGCGGAGCAGAGCGAGCGCAACTTCCAGGCGATGCTCGCGGAGGAGGCGGACAAGTCGCGCGCGAGGGCGCTGGCGGAGTCCACGCCGAAGGCGTTCGGGGTGGACGAGGATCTGGAGGCGTTCCTCCAGGGCCTGACCAAGGAGACCTTCGCGGCGTTTCCGTTGGATGAAGAACAGGTTCCGTTCCGGGACGAAGCTTCGTCGTCGCGGCTGGCGGCGTCCGAGGCGTCCGTGGTGCCCGGGACGAACGCACCCGAACCCGAAACACGCACGCGAACGAAGTCGTCTCAGGGCGGGCTCGTGACCCCTTGGCGCGAGACGCACGCGCGCCTGGCGCTCGCGAACGTCCCGCGACTGAGAATTCTGCGCGACGAACTCGTGCCCGACGCGATGGACGACGACGCATTCTGGACCGTGTACTTCGCGGTGTGCGCGCCGCGGCTGGCCAAGGCGGAGGCGCGCGCCGCGGCGGCGGTGGCGCGTTCGAGGGCGCGCAGAGCAGCCGCGAAGGCAAAGAGGTCGGTCGATACGTTTTTGTCGCGCGACGTCGCGGGAGAAGAGACCGCGCGCGACAAAAACAATTCACTAAAAAAAGAAAAAGAGGCGTTTCTCGACGACGACGCCGCTCGCGACGCGGAGACCGACCCGGCGGGCGCCGCGGCGGCGCTCGCCGCGGCGTTCGGAGACGAAGAGGGTGATGCTAGTCCGAGTGATGCTAGTCCGAGCCGCGCGTCCGGGAGCGCGCGTGAAGACGAAGATGAGGAAGATGACGAAGATGCGCCCGCCGCCGGCGACCTGGACGCGTACTTGAACGATTTGCTCGGGGGCTCGAGCGACGAGGACGACGAAGACGCGGAAGACGTGTGATATGTTCATTCTAAACTCTCCGCGATGGTCCCGTTCTCTTCCCGTCACCTCCCCCGCAGCCTCCTCACTGCTGCGGCCCTCTGTACTGCGCGTTGGGGTCCTGCGGCATCTGCTGCGCGGACCACTGCTGGCCCTGCGGCGGCGCCATGAAATACA
>Ga0181559_10003520_pt1 | contig 15375 bp, 9 predicted proteins | sample 011ome_21_FD_133752 | JGI IMG/M metagenome (GOLD analysis project Ga0181559, IMG submission 133752) | Coastal salt marsh microbial communities from the Groves Creek Marsh, Skidaway Island, Georgia - 011508AT metaG (megahit assembly) | ecosystem: Environmental > Aquatic > Marine > Intertidal zone...
ACTTTTACCTCAAGATGTTGTAAGCTCGCCTAAGGATGAGTTCACGCATGCGTGATGAGCAGCACACGCGTCAGTTTTTTGGTTCTCAATGCTTCAAGAGCTGCTCAGCGCGTCCAATTTTGATTATATATATCGTGCGTATGAAAGACTTTTAGTTTTGTGATAAATAAAGTTACAGATCGAACTACAATACACTCATATGACGCAACATGAACAAGAGCTCTAACGTCTCTCACATGTTTCACACCAGCACAGGCAGAAGTTGATGGTGTAATGTCTTGATCTCCTCCCACCTGTCGAGGTAAGTTTGCGTGGATGGTTTGAACATGACCTAGGAAGCCTAGGTAGTAGCGCGCACATCTATGATACTAGTGCAATTTCAAGCGCTCCTGATGCTGCTGCGCACGCCGTGTACAGTGTGGAAGTCAGCTCACTCAAAAGTAGATCATGCAAGCGTGTTGTTTGTTCCACATTCGTTGCTTGAGGTATATCGACGTTTCCTTTCCGCCCCCTGGCGTAAAGCTGCTTGCGTAATATGAAAATCCTTCCTTCAATATCATTTCTGAACAAATCAAGAGTAGACGTAGTAAGGCGTAGCGCAAGGTTGCACGCCAAATTGAACATTCTTTCCCTCGTGACGGCTGCCAAAATATGTGGCATCAAAACGTCGCGACCTCTACGGTGTGTCAATACTAATGACACAACTTGATCACAAATGACCGAATCAATCATCACAATCGAAGCGATTCGATTTCTATATATGGCCAACATAATCATATCCAAATCTAGAATTTCCTTCAGCTCGCAAGCGGCGGTATCAATGCCTTGCGCATCTATTAAAAGCCTCAACTTTGCGACCAAGGCAGTGTCCACTCCCGACGTTTTCTGTGCGGTTTCTAGAATTTGAGCCACATCTGCCGTTGAAAGCAATCCTGGAGATGAGGTGCAGAGAATTTGCTCAGCCAAGAAACTCAAGATGTTCAATGCGTCATTGTTGGTACCGCCCAACAATGCGCGTTCTACGGCGGCCAGCCAGCAGGGTTTTAGCGCAAGCTTTGATTGAGTATAACCAGCCCACATGGTCAACAGCTGAGAAAGCACGTCAAAAGGTATGCAGTCCTGAGCGAGTATAGAATTTCGAAAGAATTCGCACATCGCGGCATCATCACGCACATCCTCCTCACAAGGGATCGGACATCCGACAAACGGAGCCAGCAATGCCGCTGTGCGCATGCTGACGATGTGGACAACGCCGTCACCGTGATTTGATGATGCCCATCCTGGCCAAATCCCATCACCAGACATGATATTTGACATCAATTCAAGAATACTTGCACAATCGTCTGAAATCGAAGAGCCATCGTTCGACGCGACGCGTTCTTTGAGCTTGGCAAATGCGCGCGTGCGTGCCGTAGCAAGAGCGTCAAGATCATTTTCTCCCCAAAGAGTCTTTTCCACTATATCAAAGACTTTACCAAGCTGATTTGATGAGCGCATCAGAGCTTTGTCTAGATTCTGCATGATAACATCGGTAACATCGATATCTACTTTCATGCACTGTAGTTCAGCTTGTCCAGCAATAGATGCGAGAGTTGAAATTTGACTGAATGTCGCGCCTCGACTTATCCATCTCTCAATAATAACTGATAATCTCTGATTCTCCCTAGAATCGCTCGTCAAGATTTGAAGTAAATGAGCGTCGAGCTCTGGCATTTTCATGGCTACAGTGTTGACGAAACTGAGACGGTTGCGCTCATCTAATACATCTGGAATCGCCTTTAACTTCGAGGTATCAAGCTTACCAAGCACATAATCCAGCGCCTTGAGTTGCAACGACGTAGAAATTTCGGATGCAAATTTGTTCAATTCCTTCAAACGTTGATCAGTCAGCGCGCAAGCACTTAGACATTGAGCCATTTCCATCGCATGATCTTCTCCAATTTTATCCAATGCGCCACTATCGACAACTCGTGCCCACCTTTGTGCAGAACTTAAACGACACACTCCAGCCGGCGGCGATAAAATAGAACAAACTGCGGAAAAATGTACGTTTTGTGAGTTCAGTGCTGCATTTGTGTCAGGTAAAGTATCGAGTGCCTTGAGAAGATTTGCCAGCATAAGTTGTGGGTAAGAATTTGTTCGATTACTTTCAGCACACACATCTCGCTTGATAGCATCCAAAACGTCAGTGGTATTTGTCTTTGATGCACGGCCGTGCGCATCAACGAAAAGTTTCAAGTCGATTTCCGGACACGCATCTGCGATCAATTTCATCGCTGCCAATAAATTATTATAATCTTTCATGTTGATACTCTTGCACGCATGCAGCACGTCAAAGTACGCCCGTATCGATTCAAATCCCCGATGTCCGTGACTCGGCAAACTTTTCCACGTTGACGTGTAAACTATATCCAAACTTTTCCCACGAAATGTAGGAAGGACTTCCTTCAAAGTTTCTGCAGCCTGCACTACGTCGTGCTTGTTGTCGGAAGCTAAAACAGCGCTGTATGCCGCGTAGACGTCGTACTCGTCTACTTTATACGCACGCGCAAGTCGAAGAGCATGATTGAGCGATTCACCAACTCTGACCAGACGTGAGCTTCCAGCCGCGAGAGCTAAGATTGCACGTTTGCGATAGTCTGCAGTATTTGACGTGAACGCACCGGCATCAATCTCCGGAATGGCTTTAGCGAGCCACTCAGCGTCAACAACCGAACTGAGACTGGAATTGAATTGCTTTGCAAAGCATACATCAGCGTCTTCGTCGAAATTTTCTCTATTTTCAACTTCCGACACCCGCGCCAGCAAAAGCGAGGTCTGAATCGGGAGCTGTAGGTGCGAATCGACCGATCGAAGTACACGCAACGCGTGCACGCAAGTTCCTAGATTCAAAACTGTTTGTAATACTAGACGCTCCTGAATTCCACTTGATATATTATCAATAACGTCTGAGACAGTGTGCGCATCTCGCATGATGAGCAAGATGGCAATTGACGGCCACAATGATGATGGAGGTGTGTCCACTGCCAGCTCCTCTATCGATAAGGACTTCACAACTTCTAAGATTGTCTGAGTCGCAATTATCGATAAAATTTTATCTGAGGAATGCACGCCATGAATGCCAAGAGCATAAGCCATCGCGCCAGCCACTTCCTTTGCCTTATCATCTTTCGTTTTGAAAATAACATCAAGAGCATTAGCCAGACATGGTTTTTGTGCAAACAAGTTCACAATTGGGCGCATATTTGCCTGCATCGTGGTAATATCTGTTATTTTGGCCAAAATTCCTTCGATATTTGGCTTAAATGATTGCGTGTCAGGGTCCGCGGGGCATTTTTCAAACTTCTTGAACATTTCCCACGCTTGCGTACTTTGCCAATCACTCAGTAGACTAGGAAGAACGTCTTCGTTGGCGTGCGCAACTGCAAACGCTAGCAACGTTCCTTTCTTATTGATAGACTCATCATCTAACGGTAAAGCACGTGCAACTTTAGCACATAACTCCCATGATGGCGCGTAGTTGCGTCTCACCAGTCGAATAGCTGTAGCGACGGATGCTCTCAAATCGCTACGTTCAAAAGCCTTAAGACCAGTCGCGAGCAGGATCGCATGTTGATTACCAGTATCTGTCACACCGAGCCGCAGTGCGATCGACTGTAGTTCGTCGGGTGACCGATATGACTCGGGAAACTGTACCAAGCTTTCAAGTACCATTTGCAGCGCAACTTCGCCACTGACGTCTTTTGGTGGTCGACGGACACCAAACACTGCAAGGGAACGTAAAGCACTAATGAATTCTAGTTTTAATGAGACGGCGCCGTTCAGAGGCATTAGTTTTAGGCACTTTTCCGCATCCAAAGCATATTTATCTTCGATATCACGTGCTTGCTGCATAAATTGAGCACTGACGGCGCAAATGACGTCCTCGGCTGCAGACACGGGAAGAATCGATGAAACTGAGCCACTGAGCTCTTTTAAACCGCCTACGAGAGCACCTACTGTGCCTGCGGTACCGCTTGCTGGAATATGTGCTTTAGCGTGTGCCCAATCTTCATGCTCTAGTTGTGCACGTACTAGTAGGCTGAGAATTCCATCATGTGTGAGACAGCGATGAAACACCCCACTTTGCAACGACAGGAGCTCTTTCCATAGTATTGACCAGTTTGTCGTAGTTTCACCTTCAGAATTCTCAACGAAACTACTGATGAAGTTGCTGATTATATCCAAAGCTTGCGATTCGCTTCTTTCAGCGCTGATAATAGCCTCAAGTGATATATTTAGTCCACGTAGCCGTAACACGTGACACGCACGAAGTCGAAATAGTGCTGTTTTTGCTACCGGAACGCCTGAAACAGACTCTGGCAAATCATTTAGCATATCAAGCAATGCAGTCAAAGAACTGTTGTCGATGTCGCGCTGACAAAGCGAAGCTTCGGCAACGACGGCCGCAAGAGCCTCAGCGCCACCGACAACATCTATGGACTCCTTTGAAGATGAAAACCAACGCACAACGTGTGACATCGAAGAATATTGTGCATTTTCAGAAGCAATCAAAATCCACCTTTGTAATATCTCACATACTCTCTCATCAGAATTGTGACTCGCGTGATCAATAAAATCGCGAACTGCTCCTGACATGATACTCGTCACGTTTTTCTCGCTCAGCAAAGCAAAAAGTACATTCATCCTTTCAAAAGTATCACTTGCCGAGAATTCCTCTAGAGAGCTTTCAACAACCACGCCATCTTCAACAAAAACAGTCATCACAGCAGCTTCCAGAATCGATGCTGCGAAAGCATAGTCTATCAATGTTTGTGACTGTAGCCCTGTTGCCGCTGAGAGTAAAATTTGACGAGCGCTTGTGATTTGACCTAATGCAGTGTCCATCTCACAAGCTCTTCGTATGACCCACGTCTCCATATCTCTGGATGATGGCACTTGTGATCCGTGAGTTCGTTGCCTAATAAGACATAACTCCTCCGTGGCTTCTTGCAGCCAGCGTTGTGAAACGTTCTCTCTTTGCAAAACGTCAGTCACTGCTTGGCACACATCAGCCCTACGATTTAACTCCTCGTCATCGTTAGCTTGCGCTGAATCAATATGCTGCAAGTAGTATTCCGACTCTGCCCAATCGTTTTGTCTGAGTTTTGACGAATGAAAATCTCGATCCGAGACATAATTGTTAGACCAAGGCAAGAGAGTTTCGTAGGACGAAACGGAGCATGTTTCTGGCAGCGCGTCAAGTACATCAAATATTCGCGGCATCAAACAACTCGCATGGCGCTTGAAAATAATCTTCAGCGAAAACAAGTCACTGGAGTATGCTGCGTTCATGGCCGCATCCAAGATTGTCGATTGCCGCAAAGTTTGGTACATATTTGGAGAAAATCCACCACTGCAAATCTCGTGGACCGTATCTGCTCGATCCAATGCACCAAGCAGAGCCAAACGCAACTTCACCCACCAACTCCACTCCGGCTCGTTGCTTATAGAGTTTTGTATTCTTTTCGCTTGCGTGTCGGTTTCTTTCAAACCATAAACCAAAATGTGACGCTGCGTTTCATATGATGTCGCACACGCGATTAGACACTGCACCACTACCCACGGTCTGTCGCTTATGCGCGACAACCAATCAGACATACCTTCGATCGATGCCGGCGAACTAGTCCACCTTGCTTTGTAGATTTGATCCGTGTCTAAACCATGCTGACGTGCTAACATCAAGGCTGAGCCCCACTCTTCGAGATCCATGTGGGCGTGTACTAGTTCAAGTGGAGTGCGCTCGTTGAGTGAAATAAGTCTCCAACCACCTATTTTAGGACGTTCCATCAATAAAATTCTAGCACTCCGAGTGCCGTCGACATTCCGTGGAACGGAAATCATGCCAGCAACCGTCTCAAAGCATTCTGGTGCGTCTCCAAGTATGCGCCGTCCGGTGGATACGTTCTCGACTATCACTTCACCGTTACGTAATGCAATAGCGATAGCTTCGGATGACCACCATGCAGTGGCGCACACGTTGTGATAAAAATTGAGTTTCGTGGCATACTCGCCGTTCTTTGAAATTTGAACTACGCTCAATGCGCCCGTTTCAGATATTATGGCTAAATTCAAACACTCGCCGCCGTCATGAAAAACTGACAGCGACAATAATGCACGCGGAGTTTCAAAGAAACTTCGCCTTGGGGTCAAGTCAATGCCGAAATCTATAGTTTTCAAATGCATCAGCGCGGCATCGCTTTTGTCTGAACCGTCAAAATACTTCCACATCGTCACTACTGTTGACGACAGAGATTTTTTACGACCAATAACGACGAGCGTACGATCTTTTTCCAACCAACTTGCGCAGTCGATCTTTTTCAAACCCTCACCAAACATTCTAGATATAGTTTCACCTACCGCGGCACCATGAACGAGTTCGACGCGTTGAGTAACCAACGCCGGTGTTCCCACAAGGTTGACGCTTATTAAGTCATACGCTTCTTCGTTGAGCAATGCCAGCGCCGCAAAGGCAACTGGTGCAGCTGACACATCGCGCTCGTATACAATTTCTCCTACGCGTGTGGCTACGCTTAACTTTGCCGCTTGAACAATGACGAACGCTAGACCATCGGAAGCCCAAGAAATAGACTGAACTTGCGCTCTGTGAACACCTCCTTTCGGAACGTGCCAGTCATCATCCGCGCGGAAAATTTGAACGCTCCTTCCAGCAACAACGCTTAACATGTCACCATTCGACGTCGATGCGAGAGCTGTAGCTCTCATCATTTCCCGTTCTCCATTATCGATTTCCTTTCGCCGTGTGAAAGTCTGAGCTAGCGTCTGCAAGTTAGACCAACTCCTGGTCGTTGCTGGCGAGGCATCTTTGTCCACTTCGGCGTCGTTATGAGCCTCCGTGACGACACTCTCCGTGTGTACGTAAGCGTCATAAAGACAACGTTCTAGGTCTGGTTCCCGTGCGAGTCCTGACATGTGCACCGGTACCCGCGCGCCGCGAGCGTCAACCTCTGCGGGGCGCGTTTTTGTCCCGTAGTCCAGTGTTGCACAAGCACATCAACTCGAAGCCAGACGTGCATGTAGCGTGACAATCAAAACTTACGCCCGTCGCGTTATGAAAGTGAATGTGCGATTACGAGCGAAGTGCAGAAGTGAGCGCATGGACAACAATCGTTTCTTTTGTCGTTTTCGGATTTGCGAATATGCATGCTACAAGACTAAACAAGGACTAAAGCTAATCCATCATTTCCCAAAGCTCATTCGCTACGTAGAACTCGTTCCCGGGTCTGATTGGCATGTCAATTTTTCGAACATCTCGGCTCGCCTTGGCGTTGACGTGTCCAGAGATACGATCGACGATTTCATAGTGCCAAGCGATATTTGAGATGTGCGCATATAAACTCACTTCTCGTTTCGTCGAAGGAATTTCTTCATTTATGACCGAATCAAGATGCTGTTTCTGAAGTTTTAGCTCTGCCGCTCGCTTCGCTAACTCTTCTTGTTCACGTTCGAGTTGTTGTGCCTCTCGTTCCATCGTCGACAGGTACTCCCCAGCCGCCCGTTTTTCCGCTTCGAGTTTCAACAACCGTTCCCGTTGCGCCATAGCCGCAGGTGGTAAAACCGCTTTACGCTCAGCAATCTGTACTCGTCGGGCCATTTCCTTTATCACTCCCGCCATGTGTTCTTCCCTCGCCTGACACGTTCGTAGTATTTCTTCTCGAGCGCTTTCAATCTGTCTCACTCGCAGCACATCCTCGTCGCTGGCGTAAATTTTTGTCATTTCTTCCACGAGTTCATAGCACTCGCGAAACGCCGCTTCGGTGGCATCGACGCTGTGCTGCTGGGCGTGTCGAGACATGTTTCACCGTGCGTTTCGTTCGTCGACTGTGTCGTATCGTCAACCCACGCTCTCTGCGCGCGTGGTCTCGTCGTCAACTGCAGTGGTGGAGGTGCACAGAGTCGTTTAAAACGGTGCGTGAGAAAGTGAAATCCGTCATTGTGTCTATCCATGTCCCACCAAAACGTCTCAAGGCGTGCCGCCGCCGCCATTGCCATTGCGCGACGACGACACTGTACGACGACACTGTACGACGACGACACTGTACGACGACGACACTGTACGACGACATCGGACGACGACGATAAAGGTTGTGGGTGACACCGAACGAACACGCCAGAGTGCGATATGAGAACCAGACGGCGCGAGGACGAGGACGAGGACGAGGACGAGGACGAGGACCCATCGGTGTCGACGTCGGGGGAGGAAGACGACGGAAGTGACGAGGACGATGGCGCTGACGATGATGGCGAAGATGAGGAGGACGACGAGGAGGAGGAGGATTCCGAAAGTGAAGGGTTTGATGACGACGAGTTTGTCGTGGATGAAGACGACGATGGCGCGGAGGACGCAGACGACGACGCAGACGACGACGACGACGACGACGACGACGACGACGACAGCGTAGACGATGGCGAAGACGACGATGAAGAGAGCGATGAAGAGACATTAGCTCGTCCGGTTTCAAGTCACGTGATGGGAATGTCAAGAGCTTTTCAAACATTAGTTGGTGACAAGGAGTCGAGCGCGGCGGCGGCGGAAATGTTGCCGAAGTCAAAGAAACAGCGACAAGATGAAGCTGAAGCCAAAGCTGAGGAGAAGGAAAGACGTCGGATCAAACGAGCAAAAGTAGAACTCAAATTTCGTGGTCATGTCATACCTCAACCACGTGGACGCGATCTCGAGAGTGACACGCTTGAACGACGTTTGCATCACACCGCGACCAAGGGCGTTGTGCGGTTATTTAACGCCGTTGGGAAGGCACAACGTGATGCAGAAAAGGCTAAAACAATGCGTAGAAAAGATGCACTTATTTCTAAAACAAAGTTTCTCGAAGAACTCCGAGGTGACAAGGCGAAAACTAAAAAAGATGAGAAAACAGAGGCTGACGGAGCGACAAAAGCGAGCTTTTTGCAAGACGACTTCATGCTTGGCCGTGGGAAATTGAAAGACTGGGAAAAGGAAACAATAGCGGCGCCTCAAGAGGTTGAGTATGATGATGATGACGAAGATGTTTTCTAGGACTAGGATCTATGTAGTACTACTTTGCCACCTTGCTAAGAACTTTTTGCGCATAAGAACACGTGGCTTCAACATGAAAGTCACCACTGACGTGGAGTTTGGCGAACGTTTCAACCGCACGCACGACCTCTTCGCCTAACCCCATTCCGCGAAGATTCACAGGAGTCCATGTGTGGTCAATAGAGAGTGCACCACTATTAACACCTGGCTTTCGAAGGTCCCATACGCGCACGTAAGGCGACATGACGCCCTCATCCTCCCCACCCTTCATCAACTCCTCCGCCTTTTCCTGGTCCCATTCGGACGTATATTTGACGATCCACCATAAGTCCGTCTCGCATTCAGGATAATTTGGATGTTTGACACGTTTTTTATGAACGCCGAACTTTTCCGAGAATGCAGCGTCTGTCATGGACCAGTGCCTAGGCTCGCCCGCGAGTCGGTGAGTGTGGTAGCTCAGGCGTGGCGAATTCGTGAAGCACCATATTCGTGAGACTAGTGTGGTATTTATTGCAACTCGTTACCGTACATAAATAAATATATACGAGCTAGGAAAACAAGCGAAAGATGAGCTCATCTACAGTCTTTTCACTGTTGACTGAATGACAACGCCGCCTCGCTCAAAACAAACAACGCAACCACTACGGCTCGTCTACCTCCGCCTCTGGGTTCGCATTCGATGTACCATTCGTATTCCTCTGGTTCACCGATTGTATTTCTTCTTTGCCGTGTGCAAAGTGACAGTTTTCCCCGAAAGAACAGGTTCCTGTGGCTTCCCAACTTGCGCACATTTTCGTCTTGAAAGCCTTTGGCTGCCCACCTTCTTTGCCGTTACGATGATCTCTAGTGTGTCCACCCACCTTGCTTCGCATTGTGATAGAACTTAAACGACTATATATAAGCTGTTGCGCACGCTGGACGTCGAAAGGACTCCCCGCAATTCGCAACAAGCGGTTACCATCGGGATTGATATGCTCGGCGCCCAAAAGTGAAACCTTTGCCCCCGAAAGTGAGCTCACCTTTGCCAAATTTGATCCAGCTTTGCCGACGATGATACCCACGTGCGTGGGATGGACTGGAACCAATATCGAGTGTTCTGTTGAAATAACGCAAAACATGTTAGTGGCGTCGGTGGTCGTTGTCACGTATCAAGGTAAATCAGAAATGTGTGTCTTGTTTTTTTTCGAGGTGGCTCGACGCGCGCGTCCCGACGTACCGTAATGGGGCATCATGAACCCTCCCATGTTACCCATCGCCATCGTGGTTTCTGCTAAAGCTATATTGGTTTCTTCACTCCGTAATTCCTCCTCACCATGCGCAAAAACACACCGATCACCAAACCTACACCCCTCGGGTGAATTGAAATTGCGACACAATCGAGTCTTCATCTTTTCATTCCCCGCGCTCTGGGGTCCACCCATCGCGTACGCGTACGGTAGCGGTGCGGGTGGAGGCGGAAGTAACATACCAGGGTAGTACACGTGTGAGAAGTGACAATCATCCCCGTATGCACACCCATGAATGGAAAAGAATTTCCCACACAACGCCGCTTCATGCATCATTCGAGGCTGCCCATCGTGGTGAATTGCATCGTTCGGCGTTGGCACCACCTGGGCGCCCGCGTCGTCCTCGCGCGCGGCTTCATCGGTGGACATCACTGTGTGCGGTGTGCGCGCGAATGAATATATGTGTCCAGTGACGCGCACGCGCACTGCAATGGATGCGTGTATGCGTGTGCGGTGCCCCTTCACGCGCGCCAACCCACGCGCCCAATTCGCGCACCGAACAAAAGAATTTCCGACGCCCAGTCTGCCAGTCTGGGGCGTGGCCCACCGGCGACTGGCGACCGGCGACCGGCCGACGACGATCGCGCCCATAGTGCGCGTGATTTTCACCCGTATATGTTCTTTCGTAGTAGGAGTGGGTGTCGATCGCTCCTGGTCGTGATTGGTGGGTTTCTCTACCCTAGAAAGGCCTAGACATTCGCGATGGCGCGCCTCCAATCCATCCACGTGCGATCCCCCGTCGTCGTGGTCGTCGTGGTCGTCTCCATCGGGTGGCGCGCGCTGCGGCACTGGGGGACGAAGGCGTGCGATAACGGCGACAACAATCACGCGAGATGACGAAACACACGTATGAGTCACCACCACCATGGGTGTTTACGGGCAAGGCGTTGTATCAGTTGCACTTGATACGCGCGCGCGACGCGCGAGCGCACGTGCCGAAAGATTTGCGTCTGGTTGAAGCGTTCGGGTACACGCTCGGTGGAGTGTACATGGCGCGATACGACTCATCGCCGTGTGGGAAACTAGACGAAGTAGTCATTTTGGGTGGGTTAGTGTGGAATCCCCCGACGTCATGCGCGTGGGCGAGTCGTGTGTACGTCGATAGCAAGGAGGCGCGCGAGCACGGAGTGAAGACGTGTGGATTACCGTCTCGCATTGCCAAGTTTGACGACGCGGTGACGACGCAAGGGAAGACTAGACGAGGCGTGAATTGGTGGAGTGGGAAACCTCGTAAAGAAGCCGATCCTAAGGTGAAAATAATAGAATCAAAGAGAGAGTTGTGCGAGATAATAATGCCAAATGAACCGTCGTTGAAAGGCCCGCGAATTTCAATGTCGCTTCCAAGCTTTAGCGGGCGCACCAAGAAGCTCCCAGACTTATTGAAGTACTCGTTACAGATGCACGCAAACGTGCGATTAAGTTCTCCAATAAAAATTAGCGTAGAACCAAATAGCAGTGAAGAGATTTCGGTTGTGAATATTCTTCAAAGCAAACCGCTGTTATGCATCGCGTTTGACAACATGAGAATGGCGGTGGGCGCTCCGTCAAAGGTAACTAGTAAAACTTTATAGATTGGATTTTAAATTATAACGCAGCTAATATGGTATATACAAGAACACTCTAATCCATGTGTTCGCGCCCAGGGTACTCGTCTTTCACTCGTTGAGCGTCGAGCCGAGCTTGCTCAAGTCGCGCAATCGCCTCAAAGCACGACAGCAAAAAGTACACGACAAGAGATGTGACGAGATATCCCCATACTTTTGATGGTGACATTAGGGAAGTCGCCGCTTGCTTTGTCCTCCTACTAGACATGACTTTTTCTAACATCGAATTAATAGATTCGTTCATCTTCTTGTCAACTTCCCACGAAGTTGGAAGCCATCCACTGAAGAAGGCGATGATTTTCTCCCTGCTGTTCTTGTAAAACAGCGCACTTAAAACCAAACCTTGGGTAGGTGACTTGATGAATCCTTTACCTAACGTCGTGGCCGTGATAAACACCCAAAATGGCATCATAAAACTTCCACAGCACACTCCGCACAAATCAAACGCTGCGTTAGGCCACGACGCCATGGCAAGCAACCCAAAAAATCCATACTTCTTCATAAATTCAATCATCCAAAGTTTGAATTCATGAATTCGTCTCTGTATGCCATCCATATCATTCGCGTCAACATGGGTGATATCGATTAACTCCTTGTTCTCTCTACCAGCCTTAGCGGCGAAAAATGACACCCAGTACGGCGGTATTTCTCCAAATGCTGTTCCCGAGCCCCATATGATGCAAGCGGGTAAAACGTTGAACCAAACGTCGAAGTAACTCGCACTCGCACGTGGTTTCACCGTGCACTCAAACAACTCATCGGCCGCCATCTTAAACCATATGTTTGTTCTGGAATCAAAATCCGCGTGCCCACATCTTTCGGCAGTCTGACACACTTTCAAAATGTGCGGAAACAAGAACAACAAACCAGTATGCATTCCGCTTCCAAAGCCTACAGAGCTCGCAACACCTAGGGCGAGCCACCATAGTCCCCACTCTATCCAAAGCTCGCATTCATCTACGAATGCGGCGTGTGGGCCTCTAGTATCTTTCACCCAGAAACAAAACAATAAGGAAAGTAATAAAGGATACAACACACGCTTGCGACTAGTAATCACGCGTTCACCAAGCTTCTTGGTTTCCCTCCAAAGCACGCGACCAACGAGGTAAGATGTACGTAGCGGCTTGGTAGAAAATTTAATCTTCTGACGTTCGGCTTTGAGTTCTTGGACTAACCGCCCCCGTGCCGCCGTTCGCCTCGTCGGCGTCCCTGGCATGCTGACGCACTCAAAGGCGGACGTCACTAACGTTGAGTTTGGTGACGACCGCGTGGAAACTACGAGCGACTATGAGATTGTTGACGAGTGGCACGTGCACTTTGCGCGCAGTACGTTCCAGAGCCAAATTTCACACTACTATTTACGATGCGACCGATTTCGCAGAGCTTCGATGTGTGGGCTCGTCACGCGTGCCCACAAACGTTTCTTTTGTAGACTCTTCTTTAGAGACGCCCAGGAGCGCGAGAAGAAATTTGTAAAGGGGGTAAGTAAATGACACCGTGCTATTTTCTAAACAGAATAAAGTTAAATCTATCTCTTTCCAGAAGACGCTCCAACTGGCTCGGGGGCGACGGGCGCGGGAGCTTCAGTCGCAGGAGCTGGAGCGCCAATCGCGGATTCGATGACTTCTCGGTATTCAGATTTCATCTTGACCCCACTCAAAACTTTGAGACGCTCTTTCTTGTAGAATATTTGCGTCGTCGGTGTTCCAGCAACGCCAGCAGCCTCGGCAATTTCCGGGTCTGCCACGATGTCAATTTCTACGTAGTGTACCTTGGAATCGTACTCTTGAACAACCTTGTCGAGCATCGGCTTGAGTCTGCGGCAGGGTCCGCACGTGGGCGACGAGTACATCACCATCAACACGCGGTCACTCTCGTGATAAAGTTTACGGAGCGCGAACTGGCCATAATGCTTAGTGGCCTCGATATCGAACGTTTCGGAATCTTCAGCTTCAGGTTCAGCGTCTTCCGCAGTCTTCGACGCGGGCTGCGCCTTTTGCTTGGACTGATGATACTCGATGAGTAAATTATTTTCAGTGAGATAGCGCTCGACGGTGATGGCAGCCATGCATCCTGATCCAGCAGCAGTAATCGCTTGACGGTATTCCTGGTCGTGAAGATCACCCGCAGAAAACACGCCTTCAAGTGAGGTCTTAGAGCCATCTTTCACGACAACATAACCGGCGCTGTCGAGTTCAATTTGGTTGCCATAAATTTTGCTGTTTGGGGTGTGCCCGATGCCATAGAACAATCCCTTGACGTTTAGCCTACGTTCATCCCCGTTAGCAGTGTCGCGCAATTTCAGTGATCCTAACAACCCCTTCGAATTCGGTAAAGCGTCGACGCACTCGGTGTTGTAGTGTACTGTGATACCCTTGTGTTGAATCACGCGGTCTTGCATAGCCTTGGACGCGCGCATAGTCGGACCACGCACAAGCAAGTGCACGTGTTTGCAATACTTGGTCAAGTACACAGCCTCCTCTGTGGCTGTGTCACCCCCACCAACCACTGCCACCTCCTCATCCTTGAAAATCGGACTCGCTCCATCGCAAATAGCACACGCGCTAATGCCCTTACTCCACAACGTCTGCTCGGCTGGAATACCCAATCGTTTCGCCGTCGCCCCTGTGGCGAGAATGACTGAGTTCGCCTTGACTTCACGATCAGACGATCGAATGGTGAAAGGTCTGGTACTGAAATCCACCGTCTCCACGTCCTCGGTGTGCATGATCGCACCCCAACGCTCGGCTTGTTTCCTCATCTTGTCCATCAAGTCTGGACCCGTGATGCCTTCTGGGAATCCTGGAAAGTTTTCCACTTCCGTCGTCGTCATGAGTTGTCCCCCGGGCACACCACCGGCTTGGAATCCTTCAAACACTAATGGTCGTAAGTTTGCCCGTCCGGCGTAGATTGCCGCGGTGTATCCAGCCGGTCCTGAGCCAATGATCACCACATTTTCCACCCCTGCGTCATCTTGTGCTGACGCTGCCGCCCGCGTCGTCGTGCGTTGCGTGTGCGCGCGTGCGTTGTGTCGTCGTCGTCGTCGTCTCACATCCGTCGTTCCACTCAAGGCGTGTACCACCCCCGAGCGCGTCGTCGTCGTCGACATCGCACGTCGTCGGTGCCTCCTGCTGGAGAGTGACGATATCCACACCCGTCACCCGTCTCGTCGGTCTGCGCGTGGACGTCGTCGTCGTGGTCGTCGTGGTGGTGGTCGTGGCGCGTTCGGACCGACGATATGTGGATGGACATATAGTGAGTGTATACAATCCAACATTGAGCTATGTGTGTGTGTGTGTGTGCGAGGACGACGCTGTATGTATGTGCGTGTGTGTGTTATCATATACCAACTATATAGGTACACAACGTACTGCTATACGACACTCTGGGCACATGGGCACACACACAA
>Ga0181559_10003522_pt1 | contig 15374 bp, 7 predicted proteins | sample 011ome_21_FD_133752 | JGI IMG/M metagenome (GOLD analysis project Ga0181559, IMG submission 133752) | Coastal salt marsh microbial communities from the Groves Creek Marsh, Skidaway Island, Georgia - 011508AT metaG (megahit assembly) | ecosystem: Environmental > Aquatic > Marine > Intertidal zone...
GCACACTTGCTTTTCAGCTTGCCATGCGGGCACGGGTTGCAGTCCGCGCAGTGCTTCTTCAGCTTCCCATGCGGGCAGGGGTTGCAGTCCGCGCAGTTGTATTTCAGCTTCCCATGCGGGCAGGGGTTGCAGTCCGCGCAGTTGTGTTTCACCTTGCCATGCGGGCAGGGCTTGCAGTTCACGCAGTGGCCTTTCAGCTTGCCATGCGGGCAGCCGGTGCAGTTCACGCAGTGCTGTTTCAGCTTCCCGTGAGGGCAGCCCTTGCACTCCGCGCAGAAGTACTTCACGCTGCCATGCGGGCAAGGGTTACACACTTTGCAGTGCGTCTTCTGCCTACCATGGCGACACCGCTTGTTCTTGCCCATCGTGCGCTCGCGGCCGCCCCGCGCGCCGCGGTGTGCCCCCGCTTTCGCGCCGCGAAGGTGTCGTAGCTTTTCGTCGTAGCTTTTCGTCGGCTCCGATACTTTTTTTTTGGTCTTACGTGGCCACATACTCCGCCTCGCGGCACTTCCGCGCCTACATGACATGTCGCGCATCGAGACCCCCCCGCCCGCGCCCGAGGACCCCGCCGTGACCCGCGCCATATCGCGCGCGCGCGAGCTCCTGTCGTCGTGGACCGTGGCGCAGTACTTGGAGTGGCGCGCCCGCTCGGCGCACCCTTTCCCCAAAGCGGTGACCGTGGACCCCGGCGAGCCCCTCGGGGACATACTCCGCGTCCTCGCGAAGCACAACATCCTGTCCGCCCCCGTCATCGAGCGCGCCACCGGCAAGTTCAGCGGTTTCGTGGACGTCGGTGAGATCCTCGGGCTGTTCGTGAGCCGCGCGTGCCGGTGGCTCGAGCGCGAGCACGGCACGGGATACGGCCACGAGCGACCGAGCCTCCCCCAGAACCGAGCCAACGAAACCGTGGGTCTTCACCCCGGCGCTCCCCGCGACTCGCTGTACTCGGCGGCGGACGACGCGTCGCTGCTCGAGCAGCTGCAGAGCACGCTGGGCGAGGGCCTGTTCACGCGCACGCTCAGAGCTGCGCGCGGCGATTTCCCGGAAAGCGCGCCACGGGGCGACGGCGAAGGCATCTTCCGGGGCTACGCGCAGGCGTCGCTTCTGGCTGTTGTCTCCGCCGCGTTCATGCATCCGATGGCCGAGCCGCGCTTGCGGCCGAGCGCCGCCGCCGGCGCGCTCGCGTGCAACCACCGCGTCGGCGTGTACGACTGGGACCCGGCGTTCGACGACGGGAGCCGCGTTTCGGACGTCTCCAAGTTCGAGGTCATCTCGCAGAGCGACCTCGTGCGGTTCCTCTGGGACCGCCGCGGCGACGCGAACGCGGCGGCGTTTTTGTCGCTCGCCGTCGCCGACTTCGCGCCGCTCGCGGCGAAACGAAAAAACAAACCCGCGTCCGTCGCGCGCGTCGTCGCCGGCACCAAGGCCATCGACGCGTTCGCGCGCATGCACCGCGAGCGCGTCTCCGCGCTGGGCGTGTGCGACGCGAGCGGCGCGCTGGTCGCGAACGTCTCCGCGAGCGACCTGCGGGGGCTCACCCCCGAGCGGCTCGGCGCGCTGGCGAGCGACGTCGCGGACTTCGTCGCCGGCGACGGAAACGAAGCCGCCGGCTTCGCCGCCGGCGCCGCCGGCGAAAAAAAAAAGCCGGTGACTTGCCTGGCGAGCGAGACGGTGCGCGACGTCGTCGAGCGCATGGTCTCGCGGCGCGTGCACCACGTGTACGTCTGCGACGAGGAACGCAGGCCCGTCGCCATGGTCACGCCCAACGACGTGCTGGGCGCGCTCGCGGATGTCCTGGTCGAGGGGTAGAGCGAGAAAAGGTAGTCTACTGCATAGCGACGAAGTGTAATTCGAAGCCAGTCAAAAAAATAAAAATCTCGCGCGGGATTGGATTTGGCGCCAGTTTCACGCCAGTCACGTCGTCAGTCTTCTCGGACCGAACACCCCGGTCCGCACTGCGAGGATCGCGCGGACGCGGCTCGGTTCGGTTCGCGGGTCGCGGGACGGCGGCGCGTGTCACGCCTTCCGCTCGCGGACGCCGGTGAATGCACAACCGCCAGCGGTCGGGAGGGGGGTCAGGCGCGTCAACACCCCCTCTGGAGGCGGAGGCGTCGGCTTTAAATACTCCCGCGCAACAACAACGCGCGAACGACGCCGATCGCGCGCAAGGCGCGTTCAGCATCTCCGACCGAACGGACCCCGAGATGACCCGCCGGGATGGCGACGAGGGCAAAGGCACGCTGGAGTGGCTCGCCATCCAGTCCGTGTGCACGGTCTCCATCTTCGCCGCGCTGCTCGGGTACGACATCGGGGTCATGGCGGGCGCGCTGCTCCCCATGTCCCGCGATCTGGACTTCACGTCGTCGCAGGAGGAGGTCGCGGTGGGCTGCCTGAACTTCATCAGCGCGGTCGGCGCGATAGGGGGTGGCGTCGTGTACAACAGGCACGGAGCCGTGAAGTGCGTCAAGTTCGCGATGGTGCTGTACGCCATCGGCATGTTCGTCATCGCGCTCTCGGGATCCTTCGCGTCGGTGTTTTTCGGGCGGCTCGTCTGCGGCCTCGGCGTCGGCCTCGGCTTCGCCATCTGCCCGCAGTACATCGCCGAGATCTCCCCCCCGAAGTGGCGCGGCGTCCTGGTCTCCATGTTCGAGATCTCCATTAACATCGGCCTGCTCACCGGGTACATCGCGAACCTCGCCATGGAGCGCGTCGAGGACTCGCCGCGGTGGCGCGGCCTCATGCTCCTTCCCACCGTCCCCACCGTCCTCACGTACGCGTTTTTGGTGCCCAAGCTCCCGGAGAGCCCGCGGTGGCTCTTGAGAGACGGGTCCCCGGGTAAGGAGGCGCTGGCGCGCGAGGTCCTGGTCAAAACCTGCGGCGCGGAGGCTGCCTCGCCCGCGCTCGCGGACATCAAGCAGGTGCTGGCGGCGCAGCAGGAGCAGCACCGCGTGTCCATCTCGGCGGGGGGCGAGGGCGCCGGCGCGTTTGTCGGCAAAAAAAACACGGGGTGGCGCGCTTTGTTCTTCGAGCCGGCGCCGCGGCGCGCGCTGCTCATCGGCGCGGGCACGGCTTTTTTCCAGCAGGCCAACGGCTCGGAGGCTGCGGTGTACTACGTGCCGCAGGTGCTCAGGGCGGCGGGCGTCAAGAGCGAGCACTCGCAGCTGCAGGCGGCGGCGCTGGTGGGCGTGTGCAAGACCATCTGCATCGTCGTCGGGCAATTCTCGGTGGACGTGTACGGGCGCCGCGTGATGCTGCTCAGCTCGGTGGGCGCGGTCACCGGCTCGCTCGCGCTTCTGTCTTGGTGCCTGGGGAACGTGGGGAACGCGGGCGGCGCGACCGCGGGCATCACGCTCGCGGCGCTTTGTTTGTTCATGATGAGCTTCTCGCTGGGGGTGGGGCCGGTGACGTGGGTGGTGACGAGCGAGATCTTCCCCCTGACGGTGCGCTCGAAGGGCACCGCGTTTAGCATGGCGCTGAACCGGCTGACCAGCGGGACGGTGGCGATGACGTTCCTGACGCTCACGGAGTGGCTCACCGTGAGCGGTGCGTTCGCGCTCTTCACGTGCATGAGCGCGACGCAGTTCGTCCTGACGTACCTGTTCCTGCCCGAGACCAAGGGCAAGACGCTGGAGGAGATCGAGGCGAGTCTGGCGGGAAGCGCGGGCGGGCGCGGCGCGTACCAGCGGGTCGAAAACGACAACGAGGCGTGACGCGAGAGCGCTTCTTCCGTTTTCTTTACGAGAGCGTAGCTACTTGACACGGGTGCTGTACCGGTCGCGAAGCGAACGAGCGCTCGGCTACGAACGACACCTCGTAGGGAAACCCCTTGTCGACTTTGTAAAATGGCAGCGACGAGTGTACGAGTATGTACTACTACGAAAAACGAATCATCAAAACGGTAGCTACTTCGGGACGTTTCGCGTTGACGATTTCGCGTTCACGCCGCGCCGTCTTCGTCGCCGGAGGAGACGTACGCGTCCGCGCCCAGGTCGTCGTCTTCGTCCTCCGCCGCGGTCGCGGTCGCGGTTCCGGACGCGGGGTGGGACGTCGCGTCTTCGAGCGTGACTCGTTCGGGCGACGCGTGCGCGCGCACGAGCTCGCGCACTTTCTCGGCGTACCGCGCCGGCTCGGCGCGCATCATGCGCGCGGCGTCGTCGTTGAGCGGGTCCTCCGGGTTGGGGTAGAGCAGGAGCTGCGGCAGGAAGACGTCGAAGACGTTCACGAGGTCGTACATCGCGGACCACGTCTGGTTGAGCACGTCCAGGCACACCGCGCCCCCCAGCGGGCACACGTTCGGGTGGAAGATGTGGTTGGCGAACCCCACGCTCGGGGACTTGTGCGGGTACGAATCCGGGAGCTCCACCCGCACGCGCCACACGCCGCCCTCGTACGGCGAGTCGCGCGGGCCTTTGAAGAGCACGTGCAGAGTGCGCAGCGAGTCGTCCACGAGCGCCAGGTCGTGGTCGGCCATCATGCTGGTTTTCGTTCGAGGTTCGAGGTTCGCGTCGCGTCGAACGCACGTGCGTGTGAGTAAGTACGAAGGTACTCGGTCATCACGGGTCAGTCTACTTGGGTCGCGCGCGCGTCCGCCTCACTAAAAAGAAACGAAAAAAAAAGCGCGACGACCTGGGTGCCCAGTGCTGGGAATATCTCGAGGGAAAGAATCGAGGGGGTCTCGCCACGACGCTTCGTTCACGGCGACGACGAAACGTGCTCGACCGAACGGGAGGCGCGCGTCGGGGGATGCGGACGCGCGCGTCGCCAACGACCTCGGGCGTGCGAACGCACAGCTTCGTGACGTCCATCTCGCGGCGTCTGAACGGCGACCCGGAGGCGGCGGAGTGCGACATGGTCGACGTCTAGGCAGGGCGGAGCGGGTGCCCAGAAAGGTTCCAGAAACTCGACTTGGCGGTGTCGAGGCTACGAGCCAGCGGAGGCTGGTCCTGGACCTTTCCCGCCGCTAAGCAGCGCGAGAGACGACCGTGGTGGTGTTCCCGATGCACGAGATGGAGCGCGCCGCTGTCGATACGACCGGATACGCGGCGATACGACAGCAGCCTGCTCGGTCGTGCGGCGCGTTCTGACTCTGTAAAGCGGCTGCGGCGAGAGCGCTCGCGCGAAAACTTCGGCATCAAGCCTCGGAAATCGGCGGTCTGATCGACCGGTCGTTGCGCTCGACTCACGCCAAATTTGAAATCCCGAGAACAGACTCGCCCGCGCACGAGCGCGGCGGAGACTGAGGGCGGCGGTCACGGCGCGCGGGGACCCTCGAGAGGGACCCTCCGCGTTGCCGATGGCGACTGATACCGACGCGCGGTCGGGGGACGTCCCCTCGACGTCCGCGGCGCGCGCCGAGGCGGACGATGCGCTCGCCGAGTCCAAGAGGATGCACTTCACGTACGCGCGGCACTACGTGCCCCCTTCCTCGCCGACGGAGACCGACCAGCCCCCCTCGCTGGCCTCTCTGGGCCTGACCCCCCTGGTGGACCCCCGCGCGGTGCCCGACGTGCTCCGCGCGGTGCTCCTGGAGGACGGGTGCGTCAAGGTGAACTTCCGGGACAACACCGTGCTCCGGCTGGACGCCACCGGCTCGGCGTTTACGGTCACCACCCCCGAGGGCGAGACCCTGCGGCAGCTCAGCGAGTTCGCGGTGACGCGCTTCGTGCGCAAGCTCCGGTCCGCGCTGGAGTTCCGCAACAAGCACGCGGACGTCCCGTTCCTGCCCCCCGCGATCGCCAGGCTCGGCGGCGGCGGCGACGACGACGCCAAGTTAAAAAAATCGGCCGAGATCGATCCGCGATTCCGCGCGTCGGCGCGCGCGCGGTACGCGTCCTGGAGCCTGGACGCCGAGGACGCGGAGCGCTCCGGGTTCCTGACACGCCTCGAGGGCGGCGGCGCGGCGCTTGAGTCCACAGACGGCATCGCGCGCGTCGTGCTCTCCGCGCACGGCCTCGTCGCGCGCGTCACGTATCCCCTGCTGTTCGCGGTGAAGGACGCGAGCGATCCCGAGTCGGCGCCGAGCGATCCCGAGTCGGCGCCGAGCGATCCCGACGCGGCGGACGCGGCGGACGCGTCACCCCGGCGCGCGCGCCGCCTGGCGCACGACTACGTGTGGCACACGCAGACGTTCTGCGCGGACGCGTGCCCCGCGCGTTGGCAGTTCCCGGTCGCGCTGCTCACGCGCGCCGTGTACGGCGAGGGGGCGAGCGCCGAGAAGGAAAACGCGGAGAAGGAAGACGCGCGAAACGCGGAGACGAGCTCGCGATGTCTCTCGCGCGCCGGGAGCGTCACGACACTTCCCGTCTCGGCGACGGCGCTGCCGCGCGGCGTCGGCCTGTCGCACGGACTGTGGGTGGATGAGGGCGACGAGCACGAGAAGCCCTGGTGGAGCTCGCCCGCGGTGGTGGGGTACCCGGACGCGCGCGGCGGCGGCGGCGCCAAAAACAACGCCAAAAACGGCGCCGAGAGAAGCCGCCGCCGGCCGACGGTGGAGCGCGCGCCCGGCCAGACGAGCTTCGCGGTGCGTTCGCGGGAGGCGCGCTCCGTGACCCCCATAGGCACCGGCGTTTGCCCCACGGGCCCGTGGATAGAGGTGGTCTCCGTGCTGGACGCCGACGGGGACGCGCTGGTCTCCGCGGACGCCGCCAAGTTCGTCGTGCACGTCCCGGACGAGCCCAAAGGCGCGGCGGCGGCGAGGATGTACGCCGTCGACGCCGTGCCCGCGCGCGTCGCGCCGGCGGGGCGCGCGGGCGCCGCGTTCCAGGCGGCGCGCGCGGGCGGCGAGTTCGAGGCCAGTCAGGGCCGGGCGCGGGGCGGGGAAGAAGGCGGGGGTCCCGACGCGGACGACGGCGTCGGGGCGCGCGCGCAGCGCGTGCCCCTCGGGCGCTTCGCGGCTCGCGTCGCCGCGCTCCGCGCCGCCGCCGCCGCGCCTGCGTCGGATCCGGAGCCGCCTGGGTCGCAGATGGACGCGGTCTCCGGCGTCTCCTTCGGGCGCGGCGCGACCACTGACTCGGACGCCGCCGCGTGGGCGGAGGACCCCGACCCGTGGTCCGCGCTCTCCGCGGATATCGTCGAGGAGAGCGCCGGTGATCCGGGCTCGTTCGCGGCGTTCACCGCGTACGCGGACGGGCGCGTGCGCGTGAAGTTCGCGGACCGCACGCTGCTGGAACTGCGCCGCGACCGCCAAGCGGCGCGGCTGCTGCTGCCGGACGGCGAGCGCGTGGAGGTGCGCGCGTCAGCGCCCATGCGCTGGGGCGCGTACGTGACGGCGGCGAGCGAGTTCGGGCGCTGGGCGTTTCTGACTCCCGAGGCGCGCGAGCGCGCCGCCGAGGAGGAGCGGGAGCGGGACGCGCGCGTGCGCGCGGAGCTAGATGGCATCCGGCGGTTCGCGGCGATGGACGCGGGGGTCGTTCCGGAGCCATTGGACGCCGAGCCATTGGCCGGCGCGACGTACGAAGCCGTCGCGCGGGGCGCGTCGGCGTCCACTCCGTCGACGCCGGACCGCGGGCCGCGAGCGCAGCCTTCCGCGCCCACCGCGCCGCGGTCCGAGGCGCGCCTCGTCGTCTCCGCCTCGAGCCGGAGCCCCCTGCGCGAGGCGAGGCGCGTGGGGGGGATCTCGGTGTCCGTCCCGAGCTCGCCCCTGGACGGCGCGCGCATCAGGAGCCGGGAGAGCCTCGAGAAGCTGCGGCGGGACTGGGAGGAGGATGACGAGAAAATAAAGTCTCTCGAAAGTCTCTCGAAAGAACCGCGGTCGCGCGCGTTGTTTGCGGCGGATGTACGTTTCGCCGTCCGCTCCGACGGAGCGGACGGCGAGCGCGGAGACGGAGTCGGAGACGGAGTCGGCGCGGTGGCGGCGGTGGCCGCCGGCGTTTCCGCGGGAACTGAGGAAGCGGCGTCCGTCGCGAACGCGCTGGCGGCGACCTCGCGCTGGCTGGAGGGGGTCAAAGACGAACTCTCGTCGGGCGGCGAGGACGGCGGCGACGGCGACGCGCCCATCGCCCCGGGCGCGGCGGCGCGCATGGACGCCGTCGCCGCCGCGCTGGACTCGAACGAGAAGTGGCTCGCCGGCGAGCTCGAGGCGAAGGCGCGGGACCTCGAGGCGTCTGACTTCGACCGACCCCCGGACTTTTGACGGTATGAGCTATCACATTTTTGTAACTATGAAACCTATTCCGCCGCGCGCGCCGCGTCGACGCTCCGCCTCGAGGCGCGCTTTGGCTTTCTCCGCTTTCGCTCAGCTGAGGAACAAATACAGCGTGTTCCCCAGCTTCGTGGGCGTTCCCGTGGCGAACTGCTTCGTCATCTCCCCCTGCTCGTCGTACAGCCGGTACGACGGCACGCCCTGCACGGACCACTGCTTGACCAACTCCCGGAGCGAGTCGTCCGCGTCGAAGTAAAACCGCGCAAAGGACACGTCGGGGTACTTCTCGGCGTACGCCTGCAGAGTGGGCAGCAGCAGCTTACACGGACCGCACTTGCTGCTGCTCACGTTAAGCACGCACTTGCGCTTCTCCGCCTTGGCGGTCGCGAGTAGGGACTCCAGCTCGTCCGTGGTGCTGAGCATGGTCACGCCCTTGTCGTCCGCCGCGGCGGAGGCGGTGACGCATCGACGCGTCGCCGTGGGTTTTTTCGTTCGGGTCATCGCCGCCCCGTTTCGGTCGGAGGAGTGACGAGGCGAAGGCCCCATCGAGACGCGACGCGCGGTCGTTCGCCGCGGGCGCGCGACCGCCACCGTCGCACGTGCACTTGAGATCATCGTTGTCATCTGAAGGGAATTCTCTCGCGTTCACGATCGCGTACGGAGCGCGCGTCGTTGTGCCGACGTCGGGAGAATCTACCATCATGCTGACTGTGCGCCATTTTCCTCACCACCTCGCTGTTGGTCGGGTCGGCCGACTTTTTTGAAGCGCGCGCATTAGCGGCGCGCCCATTCATTAGGGTTGCGGGTGCCTCACGCCTGGCTCGGCCGAGCGAAGATGGCGGACGCGGACGAAGATGGCATCGCCCTCCCCGGTGCGCGCGTGCGCTTCGGCGCGATCGGCGGTCCCGACCGCGCCGCGCTCGTGGAGGGCATGGCGAAGGGCAACATCCACATCGCGGGAGGCGCGGTGGGCGACCGCTTCGCGCTGAGCGACGGCAGCGAGCAGACCCGCGAGCGACAGGAGGAGCTCATGCGCGAGCTGGAGAGCAGACGCAGGCAGAGGGCCGTCGCGGTGACCACGGACGACGGGGAGGTGCGCGCGCAGCTGCGGCAGCACGCCGAGCCCGTGACACTGTTCGGGGAGGGGCCGGGCGATCGCCGGGACCGCCTGCGGAGGCTCCTCGCCCGACTGGACGCCGCGGACGGGGGCGCGCTCCCCGTGCCCGAGGACGCGGGCGTGGTTCCCGAGTCGCAGGCTGTCGCGCAGAAGGAGGTGTTCTACACGGAGGGCAGCGCCGAGCTCGCCGCCGCGCGCGTGGCCATCGCGGCGTTCTCGATGCCGCGGGCGGAGGCGCGGCTGAAGCGGCTTCGCGCGGCTCGCGACGCCGCGTCCGCCCCGGAGGACCCGGATGGCGCGGCGGCGGCGCTCGCCGCGCTGGACGCGGACGCGCGGCGCGCGGCGTTCCTGGAGACGGACGCGTCCGTGGTCGGGGATGAGCGGCCTTTGTGCGACGTGCGCTTTTCGCGCGCGGACGGAGGCGCGCTGATCCTCTCCGCGTCGTGGACGGGCGCGGTGCGGCTGTGGAGCGCCGAGCGGTGCCAGCGTCTGCTCGCCGTGCGCGCTTCGGAGGAGCGCTTGACCGGCGCGGATCTGCACCCGCGCGCGGGCACGGAGGCGGCGCTGCGCGCTTCGCTCGCGGACGCAGACACTGGTGCTACGACGTCGTTCATGGCGACCGCGTCCGCGGACGGCGTCGCGTGTCTGTGGAGCGCGTCCGGGAAACTGCTGCGCTCGATGCGCGGACACGTCGGACGGTGCGGGCGTGTGTCGTTTTTCCCTTCGGGCGCGCACCTCGCCACCGCCGGCTTCGACAAGACCTGGCGCCTGTGGGACTGCGAGACGGGCGCGGAGCTTTTGTGCCAGGAGGGGCACAGCCGCGCGGTGTACGACGTGCGCTTCCACCCGGACGGCAGCCTGGCGTGCTCGGTGGGCCTCGAGGCGCACGGCCGGGTCTGGGACGCGCGATCGGGCGCCAACGTGTTGAACCTTCGCGGACACGCGAGCGGCGTGTTGTGCGTGGATTTCGCGCCGAACGGCGCGCACGTGGCCACCGGGTCGGAGGACCACACCGTGAAGGTGTGGGACCTGCGTAACGTGAAGGGGTGTCTGTACACCATCCCCGCGCACGCCAAGTCCGTGACCGGCGTTCGCTTCGAGCCGCTCAGCGGGGGGGTTTTACTATCAGCGTCGCACGACGGATCGCTGAAAGCGTGGAGCGGCGCCGACTTTTCGCTGAAACGCCGTCTGCGCGGCCACGCCTCGCGCGTCGCCGCGGCGGACGTCGCGCCGGGGGGGGAGGCGTGCGTCTCCGTGGGGCACGACCGGACGCTGAAGCTGTGGAGGGCGAGCACGCGCGCGACGGAGGGGGCGGAGGGGGCGCCGGAGGCGAGGGAGAAGATGGAAGAGGACTGAGACGATTGTACTACGTACCTGTACGTAGCTACGTAGCTAATGAAAACGGCTCTTCCGCGACGCCTGTTCGACACCCCTACACTACGCGCGCGACGTTTTTCCCGAAACGCGCGTCTTCTTCGTGTCGTCGTGGCGAAAAGGGTGTGGTTCTTCGCGTCACATCGGGACGCGCTCGGGCGCATGGCGGGGAAACGCGGGGGCGCGGGTCGCGCGTCTCCGCGCGCGGCGAAGGCGCGGCGCGCGGATGACCCCGCGGTGGCCGCCGCGCGCCGCGCCGCGCTGGACGGCGAGCTGGACGAGACGACGGCGCTCCGTCTCTTCCTCGCCGGGGGTGACCGCGGGAGATGCGGGCGGACCTGCAAGGGCAACGCGAAGCGCGTCGACTGCGTGTGCGGGTTGGTCCCCCCGGTCGGCGGGTTCAGGCGCACGGGCCTGTGGCGTCGCGACACGGACGCGGCGGTGCGCGAAGCCGTGGGGGTGAACCCCTCGACGCTGGCGAGGGCGTCGCACGCCGTGCCCGTCGGGCTGCGCAATCTCGGAAACACCTGCTACGTCAACGCCGCGATCCAGTGCGTGTTCGCCATCCCGTCCTTCCGCGCGCGCGTCTTGGCGCTGGACCCCGCGGACGACCCGAGCGTCGCGGACGCCGCAGGCGCGCCGCGAGGGGGGGGCGGCGACCACCCCGCGGGCGCGGACGAGCCCGCGCCTGCGGCGTCCCCCGACGTCGCTCGAGCCTCGGCGACGCCGGGCGACGACGAAGATGACGAAACCGACAAAAACGCCACCGCCGCGCTCCGCTCGCTCTTCGCGTCGATGGTCGCCGGCGACCGCGCCGTCGCCGACCCGCGGCGGTTCGCGGACGCGCTGTCGCTGGAAACCGCCGCTCAGCAGGACGGGCAGGAGTTCCTGAAGCTGCTGCTGGCGTACCTAGACGCGGTCGCGGCGCGGAAGGCGGGGACGGCGGAGACGGACGCAAACGACGAGTCCGGGACAAAAAGCGGGAAACTCGCCTCCGTCGCCGAGCCCTTCCGCGGACGGTACGCGTACGTCACGACGTGCGGTCGGTGCGGACGCGCGTCCGAGGCGTCTTCGCGCGAGGTGGACTTCTACGAGCTGGAGCTGAACGTCGTCAGCGCGTGCGCGCAGTCGGTGAACGGAGCCGCGGCGGGACGCGACGCCGAAAGCGACGACCTCAGCGGCGCCGGAAAAAAAAAACCATTCGGTTTGCGCGACGCGCTCGGCGAGTTTCTCGCCGTCGAGCGCCTGGAGGGCGATAACCGGTACGCGTGCGCGCATTGCGGGATTCTGACCGACGCGACGCGCGCGGTGCGTCTGCGCCGTCTCCCTCGGTACCTGGCGTTCCAGCTGAAACGGTTCGTGTTCGACTTCGAGACGTTCGAGCGGCGCAAGTGCGCGGACGCGTTTCAGTTCCCGCACGAAACTCGGCTGGGCCACCTCGAGACCTCGGCTGAGGCTCCGGCGGGCGACGCCGCCGGGACAAAAAGCGGTGGGACAAAAAGCGGTGCGTACGCGTTGCAGTCCATCCTGTTGCACCGCGGGCAGAACGCCACCAGCGGGCACTACGTCGCGCTCGTGCGGGCGGAGGGCGCGCCGTCTAAAACGGACGGAGGCGCGAGCGCGGAGCCTTCGGCTCCGACTCGTGAAAAAACCGAAGAATCCGTGACTGAAAAAACCGAAGCCGCGAGCGACGCGTGGTGGCGCTTCGACGACGAGGAGGTCACCGCGCTGCGCGGCGGCCCGTTCGGCGAGCCGGTCGTGAAGGGAAAGGACGGCTGGACGCTCGGCCCCGGGTCGTACGCCTCCTCGGACGCGTACTTGCTGGTGTACAAACGGGTCGACGACGACGAGGACGCGAGAGCGGAAAATCTCGAACCCGCCGAGAGCGCCGCCGGCCATTCGCCGGCGCTCCCGCCAGACCTCGCCGCGGCGGTGGCGCGCGAGAACGCGGCGTTGGCGGCGATGGTCGCCACGTTCGCGTCGCGCGTCGAAGAGGCGCGCGCGCGTCTCGAGACACGCAAAGCGCACGCCAGGCGAGTCGCGGAGATGGCGAGACTGCCTGGCGTGCGTTTGGGTGACGACGACGAGCCGACGAACGCGGAGCACCCGGCGACGGACCGAAACCGAAACGACGCCGACGAACGTCCTCGCGACGTCCTCGCCAGCGAGTCGCCCGACGCGTACCGGTTCGTGCCGCGCGCGTGGCTCGAGCGGTTCTGCGACGACACGCACGACCCCGGACCGATGGATATGCGCCCTGTCCTCTGCGTGCACGGCGCGGTCGACCCGAACAAAGCGGAAGCCGTCGTGCGCGTCTCGACAAAAGCCTTCGAGTACCTGGTCGAGTGCCTGGCCGAGTGCCTGGCGGAACCTCATAAAAACGCGCCGGCGCCGCGCGTCTGCCGGCGGTGCCTACGCGCGTCCGCGGCGCTGTTCGCCGGCGAGGACGCCGAGGTTACTGCGCGCGCGGAGGCGCGAGCCAGACTGGAGGCCTGGGAGAGACGGGAGAGGGCGTCCGCGAAGCATCAGGCGCATCAGGCGCATCAGGCTTCCGAGCAGGACGGCTCTTCTGTTCCGGGGACCCACTCTCTTCTCGACGTCTCCGCGTCGGCGGATGCGCCGTTTTTGGTTTCCGCGGCGTGGCTAAAAAAGTGGCGCGCGTGGCGGCGGGGACCGCCGCCGCCGGCGTTGACGAAAGAAGGGCCAACCTTCGTCGTCACCTGCGTGCACGGCGCCTTGAAACCCAACGCCAACGTCGCGCGTGTCGATCGCGAAACCTGGTCGTTCCTCGTCCAGAACCCACCCGCCGCACCGCGAGCGAAGGGAAGGAAACCTGATGACGCCGACGCGGTGATCGAGCTCGACGCCGACGGCGAGGCTCGCGTCGGGGCGCGCCCCGGGGACGTTCCCGCCGCGGCGGCGGCGGGCGCCGGGGGCGGGGGCGGGGGCGGGGGCGTCGCCGACCTGCTCGAGCCAGACACAGTCTTCGCGTCGAACGCGGAAACGCCGGCCGTGGATGTCGAGATCACGGGTGACACGGACCGTCGCGCGGCGCGGTTGACCGCGGCGGCGGACCCCGCGGGGGCGGGACCGGACGCCCTCGAGCCCGAATCGTCCCCCGCGCGATGGCCGGTTCACCTCGCCTCCGCGGAGGCGTGCGCGGCGTGCGTGTCTTTTCGAATCGAGGCTGCCGCGGCCAAGAGCTCGACCCGCGAGCTCGCGGAGATCCACCGCGCGGCGTGCGCGGCGCTGCGGGACCCGCTGGACCCCGACGCGACGCGTCTCGGGGGAGGCGCCGAGGACGAAGAAAATGGGAAAAACGAGACTGAAACCTCGGCGCCGTTCCGCGCGCTCCCGCGGCGGTGGCTGGCGCGGTGGCGCGCGTTCGCGTTCGCGAAGGGCGCGGCGCGCGCGCCAGGCGCACCAGGCGGCGCCTCGACGGCGTGGCGCCCCAGCCTCTCGTCGCTCCGCGAGGCGGCGGACGGGCTCTTCTGCCCCCACGGGGGGCTCGCCGCGCCCGGCGACCTGTACCGGCCGCGCGGGAGTGACGAAAACGGCGTCGCGGACGACGACGACGCGGCGGCGCTGGACGCGGAGAAGACGCGCGCGCTGCGCGCCATCTTCGGGGACGGGCCACCAACGGCACACACGGACGCGACACACGAACGAACGAGCACCGGAGACGACGAGACACGTCTCCAGTTGGAACTCGTCCCCGCGGCGGCGGCGGCGGCGCTGGAGGCGACGCTGGGCGGGCGCGTCCGCGCGCCGGGGTGCTTCCAGTCGGGAGGGGCTTGGGCGTTCACGCCGGCGGCGTGCGCGGCGTGCGCGAGCGCCACCGAGGGACGACGAAAAAAAGAAGAAACGCCGAAGGTCTTCCCGTCGGCGGTGGCGCGAATACCCCCCTACGTATCCCAGGCCATCTCCGTGCGGCGCGTCCGGGTTTCCCCGGCGACGTTTGCGCGCGCCGTCGCCGACCGCGCCAAGGCGATTGGCGCTAAACGCGCGCGTCCTCACTCGGAAGAAAATGTCGCCCCCGCGCCGGCGCACGCGGAGCACCTGGCGCTTTCGGACCACGGAAGCGCCCGCGCGCCCCGCGAAAGGGCCACCACACGGCGCGGGCGCGTCGTCGGTCCCGCGAGCGAGGAGAAGCAGCGGGAAGCGGCGCCGCGCGCCGGCGCCGCCGCCCTCCCCCGGCTCGACCCCGTCGGCCGCGCGTGTTCGCTTGTCGTGGACCACGACTACACGGTGTGGCGCGTGAAGCTGCTGCTGCTCGAGAAGCTCGCGATCCACCCGCTGGACATGTCTCTGTTCTACGCGACGTACAGGCACGACGACAAGAGCGCACAAGAGCTCGACGAGCTCGAGGCCTCCGCCGCGCGGGGGGGGCCCGACGCGGCGTTCGAGCTGGAAAACGCGCAGACCCTGCGGGAAGCCGGCGTCCCCGCGGGCGCGCGGCTGGCGCTCTTCGCGACCGCGCGCCGCGACCCCGATGACCTGGCCGGGCTGGAGATGCCGCTCGGTCCCGTGGCGTGGGAGACGGACGGGGGCGGGGGCGAGGCCGGCGTCGGTGCGGTCGGAGGTTCGAGCGCCCGCGAGCGGGGCTTCGCGGGCACCGGCCTCGCGGGCGGGCCTGGGTGAATCGTGAATAGTAGCTAGTCTCGTGAAATTGTGTTTCCTCGTCATCAGAACGACACGTCACCTCCTCTGAAAAGTTCCTTCCGAGCATCCCACTCGTCCGCC
>Ga0181559_10003525_pt1 | contig 15369 bp, 15 predicted proteins | sample 011ome_21_FD_133752 | JGI IMG/M metagenome (GOLD analysis project Ga0181559, IMG submission 133752) | Coastal salt marsh microbial communities from the Groves Creek Marsh, Skidaway Island, Georgia - 011508AT metaG (megahit assembly) | ecosystem: Environmental > Aquatic > Marine > Intertidal...
AATCATCTTCCGGAAAGGCTTGGGAAAAAGAGATTCCTTGGGATGAGCCCCATCCCCAAAGAAGGGTGTGATGAAGCGGCCATTGTTGAGGTGAACGATTCCCGTCTGCGTAACCGATCTCAAAAGAAGTGTCCAACGGCTAATTTCCGATCGCCAAAGCGATTGGCTGCGAAAGTAGGATACGGATCCGGTAACGCTAGCATAGGGATTTTCGGCCTCGCAAAAGCAGAAACTTTTCAGGCCCAGTTCCCTCTCATACTTCGCCAAGGTCGTAGGATTACCACCCACTTGTTCAGGGCAATGAAGAACGGATATCACAGGTAGCAATAATTGATCATCCAGCTAAGAAAATTCAGCATAAGTTCATTTCCTCAACGAGGCACTCGACCACTTTGGGAGGGCAGTGCCATTTTTCGACATATTGCCTGCTTTTCATTCCTAATTCTACCAACTCGTCGTAGGGCATTTCGATCAAAGAAATCAAATTCCTCTTAAGAGTTTCAGGGCAAGTTTTTACAATAGGTAAATTCTCCGCCATTTCGGGTGGTATGAATTTGAGATCATCTTCCCGAATGTAACTCAAGACCGGTTTGGCTAATGCCATAAGCTCAACCGCCAACCCCCCATACCAACCTGCATGAATCTGGTCGATCAGGACATCGATGGATTGGTAAGAATGCATCACTTCATCGTAAGGAACATTCTCCATCAACTGAAAGTCGAACCTATTGCCGTATGCAGGCTGAAGTTCTTCAATCACTTTTAGGATTTGATCCGTTCCCTTGACATCACGGTTTGAAGGAGCATGCCCGATCCTTAGTGGTCCTTTAAAATGGGAGGCTTTGCGTGGGAGCGGTTTCCATACCGTAAGATCTACATGACAATAAGGAAGAAACTTGGTACGGAGAGGCAACACATGCATCAAGTCTGGATTCAGTGAATAAATGCCTTGGGCAACTTGCTCAAGTCGCTTGATTTGCTCACGCTTGGTTTCATCCCTCAAGCGATCCTCCCAGGTGTAGGACCTAGCGTGTGCTGGAAGCATCACTTGAAAGTGGCTGCGGCAATAATCCTTTTGCCTGGCATCCGAGCCTTGGTACTGTACGAAAACTTTGATCTTGAGAATTTTCAGAAGCTGGAGCTCGACCGACTGCATCATTTTCCTGTATTTCGAATAGAGGAGCAAACGCAAGTAAGCCATTCCTCGCTCTTTCTCATACCTGTAGGAGGGAAATGGCGTGTAGAGCAAGGAACCGAAATTAAAGAAAACGACCTGAAACAAAAAGACATACCTCAAGGAAATAAATCTCTTAAGTTCCTTAAGAAAAAAACTTTCTTCTTCTCGATAGATGAAATGATCAGTCTCCATACCCAAGCCCAATGGGTGCTTACTCAGCGCCCAAGACCTTGCATGCAACCCCATGGCTTTCATCTGCTTTGATATCGCCTGCGGATTGCCTCCAACGGTGGCGGGCAAATGGAGGATCCTTAGCTTTTTGTTACTACCAAGCAAGGTTTGCCAAGGCGTCCCTCAAACGCACATCAGGTTCATGCAGGAGTGTTTTCATCAGGGAAATATCTCCGATGAGGTCGCTTGGAGATTCTTCTATTGCTTCATAAACGGGTGTTTTGCCCAGAAAGGTCCCGAAGGCTTCGCAAATCTCACGAATGGAAAGCACTTCAGGACCAGCAAGGTTTATGATGGCACTTTCATTCAAATGAGAGGAGCGTAAAATTGCTTCGCTGGCATCCTCAACATGGAGAGGGTTGATCCGGATGCCATGACTGCCTTGCAGTTGGATTGGCTTGTAAGCCGCTACGCGATCGAAGAGCCTGGGCAGCAGCATGGTCTTGTTTTGGCCGGGGCCGTAAATAAAAAATGGGCGCAGGATGATGACCTTGAAAAAGCTAGCGTAGTTATGAATCATCATTTCACTACAGGCTTTGCTGCCCAAATAGTGCCCCAAGTGCCCGGAAGGAACAACTGGAGCGTTCTCCTTAAATGCCTGTGCTCCATTGCCATAAACGCCCCCGGATGAAGCATAAACGAACCTCTCGATTCCTACTCTCATTCCATAATCCAAAAGCCGGGCGGTTGACTCGATGTTGACCTTGAAAAGATCAAGGGCATTTTTGGGAAACTCTCGAAAATAGGGGGATTGGGCCAAATGGACGATCTGATTCAAACCATCGGGAAAGACAATATCCTCCCAATCTCTGGAGAGATCCAAAACCAAGGGGTGAACCCCTTTAGGCAAGATTGAGGAGGCATCCTTCACCACCGCAAAGACTTCGAGCCCTTCGTCGAGGAACTTACGACAGCAAATTTGCCCACAAAGGCCCGTTGCCCCCGTTATCAAAACCCTACCCATTTCTTGACCTGCCTTGATGGTAAAACCTCTCGCAAAAAGCATCAGGGGTTAAAATGATCCATCTTGAATTTATCCCGGAGACCACGCTATTCAGCTCATCGCTCCAAGAGCAGACATAAGTAAACCCACCCTCAGACATAACCGGCACCTGACAGGTTCTTTTCACTCCCTGTAACATTCCTTGGATAGAAGCATACTGCGAGCATTCAAAAAAGGAGTAATCAAATCCTGTTTTCAAGTCTGAAAAGCGAGCGTCGAACATCGAAAATTTGGCGTAACTCACAAACTCGAACTCTTGCCCTAGATAAACGACCCGGCAAAGCTCAAAAATATTCAAGGCTGTTGATCCTTGCCGGAAGAAACCCTTCTTATCGATGTCGATAACGACGAATTTCTCCAAAGAATCGGCGTAAAGCTCAAGAAGGCTGTGTCCGTTGTTGTAAGAATTAAGAGATTCAAGCGTATGTCCTTGAACCATTCGGGTCGAAAAACCCTTTTGTGAAAGCAATCTGAACACAAAGAGGGCATTATAGGTACAGGTCATTCGAAGAAATCTTTTGGATGCCTCCGACACCTTTTGTGAAAATTCAAGTTTATTGTCACAATTCCCTCTTATGCTGACCAAGGAAAGAAACTTAGCGTTGGCAAATACATTGCATCGATCCAGAACCACCCTTTGATGGTTCGCTTTTTGAGGAATAGCAAAACGATAAACCCCCGGTCGCGTGCAGTCATATTGACTTCCTTCCAACTCATAGAAACCAGGAGATAGGATCAGGGACTCATCCCGCAAATCCAAAGTTTGCCGGGAAACTGCTTCCCGGGCTTCCACGAGTTGAACGATTTCCGTTTCGGTTTCAAGGAAGGCAATCACTTCTTCCACGGGACCTTTGGAGCCGATGAGCCTACGAAGAAGCAAGGCAATTTCCTTAATCATACCCAGCCTTTTGAATAAAGGAAATTCTTCATAAGTTTCAGGGTCCCTCGGGGTGCCAAGAGAAGATAAGACAAGAAGGAAAGAAGCAAAAAGAGCAGTAAGGAATGAAGAAAAGCAGGCCAAGGCTGACCGCCCGAATTAAGCGAACCAAAGGCAAAAGAAAAGAAAACCGCCGAACCTACAAAGAACAAGGAGCGAAAATACCTGTACTCTACCTTGTATAGCTTTCCACTTACCACGAACAAGGCCATGGAATGCAAAACCGATCCCCCGAAAAGAGCAATCGCAGCGCCCAGACCCTTTAGAACAGGTATTAAGAGAATGCTACACCCGATGACAGTGATAAAGTTGAACACTTGGCAGTAGCTGGAATAAATCGTTTTGCCGGAAACCCAAATCCCCGTACCCAGTATGTTGTTGCAACCCGTCATAAAAAAACAGCCGGCAAGAAAGTAGCTGATGAGGTGGGCATCATGGTATTCACGGGGTGTGAGGAAGTTAATGGCACATTGGGCAAAGCAAGTAAAACAGAGAAGCAAAATTCCAAATAACAAGACATAGGCCGAATAAACCTCGGCATAAGTCTTCTTAGCGTTCGGAGTTTTCATGATGGAGAGAGCAAAAGGATCGTACGCTAACCGAAAGGCCGCATTTCCCAAGCTTAAGACGGAAGCAAAGGCAAAAGCTACTGCAAAAACTCCTTGTTGATGAAGGTCGGTGAAGTAATTGATGAAGAGCCTGCTGGATTGAGTTTGAGCCCATCCCATGAGCGCAGCCGGAAACTGAGGCAAAGAATAAGCCAAGATGGGAATTAATAATCCGGATGACAGGCTTAGCTCAAACCTTTCTCTGACATAGAAAAAACCAACGAGAAAACCTACCAAAACTCCAGCCGCTCGAGCCCAAAAAACACCTTCTATGCCCACCTCCCAAAAGCAAATCAACAAGAGCAGAAAGATCATGTTTACCGAGAAACTCGCCAACTCGCAAACCAAGTATTTGTAGGGTTCCTTGTGCAACCTGAGAATGCTTTGAACCGCCGTCATAAGAATTCCGAAGAATAAATAGAACGAACCAATCCTGAGGTAGGGAACAAAGGAGTGGAAACCACCCTGGCTTATCCTCAAGTTGAGCAATTCGCTCAAAAAAGGAGAGATAAAAAACAGACACGCCGCAATGGCACCGCCTGCCAAGAAGACATAAAGAAGTCCGGATCCAAGAACCATTTTTTTGGTATCCTTTGAATCATGATGGAAAAAATAAAAGGACACCCCGGATCCTATGTTCATTCCGGCAACGATCACCGCCAGACTAAGGGCAACTTGAACCATGGAAATCACCCCATATTCCTCGGGCCTGAAGTAATAAGAAAGTATGGGAACGGAAAGAAACCCGACCAACCTGCTCAGTATGGTACTTAGGCCATATCCGAATGAATGAGAGGAAAGTTCTCTAAGAGCCCTGAAAGAACCTGTCAAATTTGCACGGAAGAAATTACGGGATACCTGTAAGCGAGGTAATGCTCATCCTCAAGAGCCACGGCCAAGGACTTGAAATCATAAACATCCGAAAATTTGGCCAGAGCGGCTTTGTCAACGATCACGTAATTGGCTTGATGCCGATCGCACAATTTTTCCCAATCCAAACTTAAATAAGGATATTCGTGAAGGTAATCGTCATACATGGAAAGTTCGGTGATTCCCCCTGGTTGCCACCAAAAGGAACGGCATCCAACCCTGGCCACGATATCAGCCCCCAGTCTCATGCTGACAGGAAAAACCACGTCGGAAGGAGTAATTTTCAACTGGGACAGGAAGTCGGACAGGTTATCTCTCCCCGAAACATGGGAATGGCCGCAGAGACGATTGATCAAAAGAGAAGAGCAAATCCCGTAAGCGGCGAAACTGGCGATTAAAAAAAGCCCTGTTTTCGTTCCGTAATGGGAGCCGATCAAAAAAGCCAGGGCCAATGGATTGAGGAAAAAGAGGCCATACTCCAAATACCGATAAGATTCCCCCAGGAAGTTGAAACCCTTGGTGGAAGTAAGAAGGTAAGCAAGCAAAACAGCTAGGTAAACCTTGCCGAGAAAAACGAATCCATGATCCGTAAAAAACAAAAGGTACAGGGCCAAAAGAATTTCCGGATAGTGCAAGATGGCTCTAGAGGGTTCTCGTTTGTACAGTTTCTTGGCGAAAACGGCAAACCTGCCGCTAAGAAGGGTTGCAAACAGATCGGGTAAAGAAACCAATGAACTTAACACCGGAGCCGTGTACCTTGACTTCCTCACTCTCCGAAAATAGATCCCCCAATACCTTGCCATTCCCAACAAACTGCGAAGGGAGTACCCTTTGCTCATTACCACCGAAAGCAGGACCCCCAAGGCAAGGGCGCCGATGACTTCGACACAACCGGTGATAAGGAAAAAAAACAAAGCGAAAAAGAACAAGGCCTGGGCCGCAAAAGTTCCGCTTAGAATCCCGATTGCAGCAAAAAAGGAAGCCAGGTACAGGCCCGATTCAAGCTGAAATTCCAAATGAATGAAAAGAAAGAATACGAAAAACGAACAAGCTATTTTGGCGAGCAACCTCGAAGACAACTTGAGGTAAGCGATCGCGGGACCTGCGGTCACCAAGTTTTGAACGCAAAACAAGTGGGCCAACAGGCATGCACTCAAAAGTACGGAATCGGCGGAGGGGAAAAATTGCTCCAAGTAATAAAAGGAGAAAAAGACGGAGGTCGCAAAGGAAAGAACGTAAACCAATAAGTTTGGCAGGTAGCTGTACCTTTCCAGAAATTGAATAGGAAAGAGAGTGCAAAATCGGTGGAACAAGATTGGGTAAGTCATCTTGTTAGGGATGACGTAATTTTCCACAGTCCTCCCTTCCCACCCTTTTTTCAACTGTTTGACGATTTGCAAGTGCACCGAAGAATCTCCCGCAAAACCCCTGGAAAACCAACCGAATGACAAAGAACAGCTGACAAACCTAACAAGCAGGGAAACCGCCAAGGAGAATGCGACTACCAAAAAAATCGACCCCGTCATGCTCTCCACAAGGTTCATGGGTTAAGAACCCCCTTAATGATTTGCTCGGTTTTCCTAAATCCAACGCAAAACAAGACGTCCAAGATGGACATGGACGGATGAAAGGTACTGCAGCCTGGCTGCGGATATTCATCCTGAACGAACTCCTGAAACTCAAACGATACCTTGTTCAGCAAAAATTCTTCCGGTTTGATGAAGTCCAAGCACCCGGTTCCCGACAAGTAAGAGGTAGCTTTGGCTGCCAGACAAATCTCCAACACCAAGTCGTTTCCTTTCAATTCCGAGATTCTTGAGGGAGAGATCAAGTCACGAACCTCGACAAATTCGGTTGCAATGTTCAACCGCCGGCAAACTGCAGAGATGATGGAAAGGGAAAAATCGCGGGCGAATTGATGTTCCGCGGCATACAGGCCTTCGACGAAATCAAAGACTTCCTGAAAATAGGGAGTCTTCGCATATGCCTGCCTAATGGTGCCTAGGTGCTTGGCTCGATAGTTAACCTCATCGTTGATTCTTACTTCGAATATCTTTTGGTTGGAGGAGCGATAAATCGGGAGTGTGATCCAGGCAGGCCCTCCTTGAAGCAGGATTCGGTTGCGAGAAAACCAGCTCTTCCCCCGCGGAGCTTGGACACAATCGAAAACTACGAATTTATCCGAAGTGGCAATTTTATTAAAGAGCCCGGCCCAGGGCCAAAAGTCAGGCTGATGAATCGACAATTTCAAGGTTTGCGGATTATGCCATACTTTCTGGTGGGTATGCTCGGCTTGCTTCCTTTAACGCCTGTTTCATTTGAAGGACTTCTTCCGAGTTGCCTAAAAAGCCAGACTTTGCCATTGGTTCAGGCAAGGGCTCGAAAGTTAGTTCGCCGCCGTTTTTCCGTACCGCATCCTTTATTTTTCCAAGCACTTCGTTCGGACTGTCGCATAATTCGCGATAATGCAGGCGGAGCAATTGTGAGTGCCCGGAACTTTCGGAGAATTTCCCTTCGTACATAGCTTTAAAGTAGCAAACTTGATGTGCCACCTGATCCAAAAGGTTTTCTCCCCTCAAGGATTCGTAGATTTGAGACGGAGGATAGGAGCCCCACCATTGTTCTTCTCCCGCTTCTTTTCTTGCTCGTAGAATCGAGGAAGTGACTTCCAATGCATCTCTTTCCAAGTAAACAAACACAGCTCGATTGAAAGTTTGGAGCAGCGAATTGAGATGAAATCCAGCAAACTCCATCGGCTTGAAAACAAGGCCGCCATTCAAAATTGCATTAATTCCGAGAATTTTCGACTGCAGCATTCGCCAATCGATTCTCGAGGAAACTTTCTCGGGCTCGTAGCCACGGAAATCTTCAACTTTCAGGCACTTGTGCCAAAACTTGCTAAACTCATGCGGTTGATCGATATCAGCGGTTCTTCCATAAAAGGAATCAAAGCTCCGTAGTCTTTTCTTGGTTATGGAAAGACTGGACAACTTGGCTCCAACCAATGGTGTCTCCCAAAAACGAGCCATAAAGTTGTTGGTGCAAAAAAGGTCTGTGTTGTTGTAGAGAATTTGAGAAAGCAAAGTCGTCCCGGATCTGGGCAAACCCATTACAAAGACATTGGAATACTTCTCTTCCACCTCTTGTTGCAACTCTTGCTCCAAGTTACCGAGGCTTTTGAAAAATTTTGAGAAAAATTGGAGGTGTTCCAAACTGCTCAAGCCCTACTCGTAAAAGTGGTGATCAAAAAAAGTATCTGGATGAACCAGCAGGTAAACCAAATCGGGTCTATCGACAAGATGCTCTGACAAAGATCGGTTGTCGCCATCGAGCAACTGCCCTTTTTGGTAGCATTTCCAGCGCGTCCACTCCGAATCGCTGACATACAACGAATCCTTGAACAAAGAATCAGTGTCGGAGCCTTTGTAGGCCTCATAAGTCAGACCGAAGTCAGAAGGGTTTTTCTCTTCCCAAAAATCGAGGTTATTCAAACCTGTCATTCCCCCATGACTGGCAACCCCTTTAACTTGAACACCAAAAACCGTGGAGAAAAAGGCCAAGTCTCTCCTGAGGCATTCAGCGGAATCTTCATTCCAAATCTTGCTTTGGTCCACCACCTCGCTGTGGTATCCGATTTCGTGTCCTGAATTTTGAATTTCTTTGATGATTTTGTAATTCTCGAAAGAAAAAGGGTTGTACTCAGGAGCATGCAAGCGAATGAAAAAAGTTCCCTTGATGCCAAGTTTTTCAAAAATCTCCCAAATTCTCTTGGCTTTCTTCACGGAAAAATCCACGTCAACTCGATTTACGATCAAGGGTATGTCCGGCTGAAAGGATTTGTTGAAGAAATCAACGCAGCGAATGATCTGGTATTTTTTATCCAAAGCCGAAAGATACTGGGACTCAAGGTTTTGGAAGGTGAAGTCGAATGGTTTCATGGCTTACACAACTTGCTCCAGCAGCTTTTTATCCGGGAAGTTAACCAAGACGCCCATGTCCTTTTTTTGATAAACCACCATGCTTCCCAGAGCAACTGCAGAGGCACCGGACTGCCCGAGAACCTGTTCTATATGTTCCAATTTACCAGCGCCTCCATGAGCAATCACTGGAAGATCAACCGCACCTGCTACTCGGCGCACCAAATCAAGGTCAAAACCTAACCAAGTTCCTTCTCGCTCGATGGATGTAAGCAGAATTTCACCACAACCCAGTTCCTGGCCTCTTTTAGCCCAACTTTCTGGAGAGATCGCCCACTTTTTTTTCCCAGAGTAAGAAAAAACCTTGGATTTGCCCAGCAGACTCTTCTTTGCATCAATGGATAAAATTACCGACTGACTTCCAAAATGATTGGCCACTTCGGTTATCAAACTTGGGTTTTCCAAGGCGGCGCTGTTTAAAGAAACCTTCTCAAATCCAGAGTCAAAAACCCGCTTGGCGAGATCCAGTGAGCGGATGCCACCACCATAGCCCAATGGCATAAAACACTCATCGGAAATATCCGCTAACAAATTAAAGTTCGGCCTCTTCCCAACCCTCGTAGCGTCAATGTCCAAAAGGAAAAGCTCGTCCACCTCCAATTCGTTGAAAATCCTCAGGGTATTGCAGGGGTCACCTATGTAGTCAAACTTTCCAAACCTTCTCGTCTTGACAAGCGCCCCGTCTTTGAGAAGCAAGATAGGAATAATTCTTTTAGTCAGCAAAGGGGAAAAAGATTAAAACTTCAGAATGGCTACGGCTTGACCGGTGGGATGGCGCTCCAATCCTGCGGGAAACTTCCGATATTCCACCTGATGCTTCTTTTCCAAAGCTTGGAAAAAGGCGTTGTCCAAGTTGCAAGGAGTAATCATCGGTTCCTCCATCTCGTAATAAACCGAGTAAGGGAACCGGTTGTTGATAAAGGTAAAAAGAAAGATTCCATCGGGCTTCATCACCTTTTTCAGAGTTTGTAAAAGCTGATCAATTTGCCGAACGGACATGTGAGTGACAACGGATTGAGCGATGGCGAAATCAAACTTCTCTCCAAAGCATTCATAATCGAAATCTCTATCGATCTTCATCGTGTAATCCTTGGTAATTTGAAATTCCTCAAGAATTCTCCGACCCAATTTCACATAGGGCTCCCATACTTCTACCCCGAAATAATTACCTCCTTCCAAATAGGAAATCGCATAGGTGCCGAACCGCAAAGGCCCGCACCCAATGTCTAGCAGCTTGTGTTTCGGTTCCAGTCCTAATTTTTTCAGGGAATCCATCTGCCACTCACCCAAGTCCTCCCACATCAACTCGCGATTGCTGGGAACGCCTGCCTCTTCCTCTAGATGAAGGTCAATGATCTTAAACATTTTCTCTCTGTCCATGGTCAAAAGAACTTTTTTTTGATCGAGCGAAGAAAATATTTGGCCTTCTCCAGTAGAGGAATTGACCTGTCCTTGGATATAATTTCTTCAGGCGGAAAAAGCATGCGAACGAAACCGACTTGTTCTTCTTCACTACAAATATCCGAAATCTCATGAACATTGTTGTACCTCCAAATCAGAAGATCCCCTGGCTCAATACCCAGCTCCCTCTCGCAATGAATCTTATCTCCATTGTTTTTGGTAAAGACAAAACCGGACCCCGAATAATCCTTGTCGATCCGGGACAGAAACAAAGTCGCCTGCACGCGGGCCAAGTCAATGTTCCTTGGGTTTGGCTCATCCAAGCCGTAATCAGAGTGCGGAGCCAATATGTTTTCTCCGTTTCGAGTTATAATTAGCCGGGGAACGACACAACGTTGTCCAGGGCGAGGGGAAATTTCTCTGGTAAATGCCTTGCCTTCGATTTGAGACCTCAAGTGAATGATGGAAACTGCAATCTCGTTGGAAACCACTTCGTGCTGGTTGCTCCACAACGGGTTGTAAAAAACCTTTAATCCAGTGGACCTTGCCTGTTTGTAATAGCAAGGACATCCAGCGTAAAACGCATGTTCCTTGCCGGGGAAAAGAACATGGGTTTGGGGCGGGTCGAGCAAACGACACCAATAGTTTACTAAGTGGTCGGAAAACTTCTTCTCAAGAAATCCCTTTAACAAAAGAAATCCATCTCCTTGGGAATGGTAAATTTTTCTACGGGCGTCCCAAACTTCTTTTTTGGTAAGACAGAAATTCCTATGAGTAATCGAGTTCATCAGACAATTGAAGAAAGTATCAAAGATCTACGAATTTTTTCAACAACTCTATTCCGAATCGGTGACTTTTTTCAGGATGAAATTGAACCCCAAAAATATTTCCACGCATGACCGCTGAATCAAATTCCACCGAATGAGTTGTTTTCATCAGGGAATCTTCAGGGTTAGCTACTTTGGCATAGTAAGAATGCGCGAAATAATACCTGGCATCGGAACAAAGGCTTTGTTGGAATTGATTGTTTCCTTTGGTAGGACGAGCGAAGTTCCATCCCATGTGTGGGACCTTCAATGATTCGTGATGAGGAAAGCGAAGAACTTTTCCTGAAACAAGCCCAAGTCCAGGTAATGTACCCTCCTCGCTTGAGTTAAAAAGAAGTTGCATACCAAGGCAAATTCCCAGCAGCGGGACCTTTTCCTCCAGAGACTTTCGCTTGATGATGTCGCTCAAACCATAAACTTTATTGATCGCCTTGATCGCCGCATCAAAGTTGCCTACTCCGGGCAAGATGAGTTTGCTGGCTTGTGCGATGCGATCGGGAGATGACTCGACTTCGGCTTCCAATCCAATGAACCGAAACATGTTACGCAAGGAACCTAAGTTTCCCATGCCGTAATTCACAATGACCAACATCCCGGATCAGGCTTCGCTTCGCTTCACCGGGAAGCAGTACTTGAGGTAAAAACTCATCGGCACAAGGTTGGCCTTGGCCAAGACTTCAAAAAGAGGACGCAATAACTCGAACCTTTTTTTGTAAGTGGGAAAGTCCATCCAGGACTTCGGAGGGGTATGCATGACTTCATCGTATTTCTGACGGGTAATCCTTAACCTCTTTAAAAAATATTCCAAAAGCGAACGCTCGACGATCGGAGACTCGTTATAAGCTTCCCACGCCTTTGCTCGCGTCATCCTACCCAGACGGGCTTGAGCGGCCAAGGTGTTGTTCCTGAAATCCATCCCAAACTTTTTTGGAGCATAGATTCCATGAAAGAACGCAGTCATTCTGTTTTCCAAATGATGACCACCGTAGTATTGCCAGCCAAACTTCTTTTCCAAGAAGGAACGAGCCTCTTCCTTATCGTAGTTGAGGTACCAAAACGGGCGAATTTTCTTAATTCGAGCGAAACAAGACCACCAAATGAACCTAAGAAAAGTCATCAATGGATAAGTGCGCATGGGAAGGGTCCCAAATTTCTTGTGGATAGATTTAATGTATTTCCCATCGAAGTAGTTTCTCCCGACAGGAGTAATTCCCTCGGTAAGAAAGGAGTGGCCCTCAAGCACATAACGGATGCCATGCTTCCATGCTGCCCGGTAAATGGTTTCGGCAAGGGCCAGGTCAGTGGGAGCTTCTATTTCAGCAACCCCGGCAAAAAAGAAAGCCCGAAGCAAATCATCGGCTTCCTTGTTGTTAATGACGTGGGTGTGCAAGTCTACCCCGAGCCCATCCAACACCTTGCGAATGTTCTGCGTGGCCGTGGCGGTATTCCAAGTGTTATCATAATGTACGGCTAACGGACGCAAGCCGTGTTTCTTTGCCAAATAAAGCATGTAGGAAGAATCCGTTCCCCCGCTTACTCCGACCACGCAATCGTATTTCTTGCCTTTTCCAGAACTCCTTATCTCCTCAAAGATGGCGTTTAATTTCTGCTCACCAAGGGCTGATCCGGTACCGTACAACTTGGAAAGCTCTTCTATTTGGTGGCAATAATTACAAACCCCGCTTGGATCAAATTCGATGGAGGAAACCCGCTCGTCGTAAATACACCGAGAACAGATCCGTAGATCGGAGTGATCAATCGACGAATTCAAGGGTTCTGATTTTGTAGTCAAACTGAGGTTCAAACGGGGCGGCAAGGATTGCCGAAAGCTTTAGAATTTTCGGGTAGATCAGACAACACAACGCTGTTTGCTCCGATGATGCAGCCATCTCCGATTTTCACTCCCTTAGCCACAACGACATTTGGCCCCAAGTAGCAACGGGATCCAATTTCAGTAGGGCATCTTTCAACCTCTGACTGCCCGCCGCTAACCGCCCATTGGACAGAATCGTGCGAGTAGACCTGAACGCCTGCTGCAAGAGAACACCAACTACCTATGACCAACCCACCCGATCCGTCGAGAATGACATTAGGCCCGACCCAAGTATTTTCTCCCACTTTTACTTCGCCAAGTACAACCGCGGAATCATAAATACTGGCCCCCTTGCCAAAGCCCAGCTCACTTGCCTTTTCCCAACGATCCACGAAATATTCACCAAAGGGTAGAGTTCTGTTCCAATCTCGCTGCTTAGACTTTCTCAAAATTTTCCAGACCTCCCTGATGTTCTCGAAAAGCTGGCCCAAGCTGCCCAACTCCATGTGATCTTTTTTCTTCATCTTGAAGGAAGCTTTGCAAACCTTCCACTGTAGCAGGCCTCTTCTAAGTGAAAGGATTTCGTTTCAAGGAAGTGTTCATCAACCAAATTTCTCACCTCTTCTTCACTGTACCTCCTTGCATTGCTCGGACTGTACCAGTCAAAATTAGTTGCAACCGAAGTTTCTTCTCCCAATTCTCCGTTCCAAAAGCACTTCAGTAGGTTCCAGTAAACAAACCTCTGCAGATCGTAACTACCGCCTTTTATTCCAAGAGCAGGAATATCAGGTACTTCAAGAGATTGTTTCAATTCACTTAAGTTTTTTCCCAGAATCGTAAGTTGCTTGGCCATTTCCCAAAGCTCCTCCCTAGACATATTCTTGCAAGCGGATCGGAAGTGATCGTCAAGCAACTCCCTCGGCAGTGCTTTCTTTGCGTAAAAGTAGCAGGCAAACTCCCCTCCCCCAGATCGAGTTACACGAACCAGTTCGCCAAAGGTTTTGTCCGGGTCTTGGGTATGCATGATCACTTGGTCGCAGCTCACATAATCAATGCTGTCGTTGAAAAAAGGCGTGTTGGCAATGTCTCCCTGAGCAAACAAAAGGTTAGGAATGTTCAGATAGTTTTGGGCCGCGATTCGGACTGCATCCGAATAATCAATTCCGACAACCAGAGATTCCGGAGCAAGCGAGGCAAACCAAGCTGTCTTGTAGCCTAGACCGCAACCGGCATCAAAAATTATTTTTTTGGATCGTAGAAAAGCTTGTAGATCTTCGATGTCGGAAAAGCCATAAAGCGATAGGTACCAATCTCTTTGCATTTGATACCAGACATCCTTGCTCTCGGTCTGCTCGTATTCGCTCCACTTGTCGCTGAATACCTCATTTGTTTGTTTTTCCGAATCCTCGACGGATTCAGGGATCAATAACGAAAGGTTTTCCAACGAATTTGGATTAAACTCCTCACCGGTAATTTCGCCCCAAAGCGAATAACATTTTTGTCGGTCCATCATAGGCTAAGCATTTCAGATTCTAAGATAACTTCCAAATTTAACAAGGACCAGATCAAGAGTCTTCGATTCACTTTTCCTTGGAGATGCTCCTCAACCAACTCTTGAACTGCCGTGCGATCAAATAGAGAATAAATCGAAGCATTTTTGGCAAAAAGCTTTCTTCTGACAAAATCGATGCTGTCTCCCTTAAACCAACTGGCGTCAGGGCCGGAGAAACCTTGTTTCCTTGCATCGGTTACTTGCGGAGGAATGATATTGCTCATAACCTCGCGTAAGATCTGCTTTCCGTCTTGGGTTTGCTGAAAGTACTGGGTTTGCTTGTCGCCAACTAGGTTTTCGTTGATTCGCACCACCTCTTTGAAATTCTTTAGTTTCAGGGAGACGGGACATCTCATAGCAAAGTCCACGAGATCGTTATCAAGGAAAGGAACGCGGTTTTCCAATCCATGAGCCATGCTAAGTTTGTCCTCAACGGTAAGTAATCCGTGAAGGAAGGTTTTTGCTTCAAAATAAAGCGAGTGGTTTATGTAATCCTCGGGTCTTTCCAAAGACTGATCATGAGTGAGGAAGACATCCCTAAAAATATCCCTTGTCCAAACACCATCCACTTCTTTGGCGATCGGCGAAAAAATTCGCTTAAGGTCCGAATTGCTGGCTAGTCGCTGCCAGTAAAGATAATACTGATCAATGTAAGATTCGAAACATTCGCTTTGGGATATCCTGAAGTACCTCCAGGGATAACCGGCAAATAATTCGTCTCCCCCAGCGCCGGACAGTACGACTTTCACAAAACTGCTGGCAAGTTTTGAGGCATAGAAGTTGGGGTAACTTTGCCCAACCCTTGGCTCCTCGAGGTGCCAGACCAAGGAAGGAAGACAGCGCTCCATGTCGCCTGACTTCAAGACTACCTCATAATGCTCGGTCTTGAATGCGTACGACATGGATTCGGCAGTTTTTCTTTCATCAAAACAAGCCTCCAGTCCCGAAGCAGAACTCAGATCGAACCCACAAG
>Ga0181559_10003529_pt1 | contig 15352 bp, 9 predicted proteins | sample 011ome_21_FD_133752 | JGI IMG/M metagenome (GOLD analysis project Ga0181559, IMG submission 133752) | Coastal salt marsh microbial communities from the Groves Creek Marsh, Skidaway Island, Georgia - 011508AT metaG (megahit assembly) | ecosystem: Environmental > Aquatic > Marine > Intertidal zone...
ACCTCTTCGATTCGGTATGCCTCGAGCATGTCGTCCTGTTTGACGTCATTGAAGCCTTGCAGACGAATACCACATTCCATTCCACGCGGAACTTCTTTCACGTCCTCTTTGATACGCTTAAGCGAGTCGAGCCCATAATCGCCGATCGTTCGCCCGTCGCGATTCACTCGAATCCGACAGCCACGCTGAATCGATCCTTGAGCCACGTAACAACCGGCGATGGTTCCAACTCGACTAATACTAAATACTTGTTTGACCACGGCTCGGCCCAGCTCGACGACCCTCTCTTCGGGCTTGAGTCGGCCCTCAATCATCGCCTTGATGTCATCGGTCAACTTGTAGATCACATCGTAGCGTCTAACCTCAACGTTTCTCTCGTCAGCTAGCGATCGAGCCTGCTCATCAGGAATGACGTTAAAGGCAGCAATCACCGCATTGGATGCGGAAGCCAAAGTGACGTCAGCAAGCGTCACGCCTCCGACGCTGCGCTGCAGCACGCGCACCTCCACTTCGGGATTATCCAGCTTGCTAAGCTCTTTATCGATTGCCTCAAGTGACCCCTTCACGTCCGCTCGAACAATCAAGTTAAGCTTGACCTTTTCTTCCTGCTTACCAAGACGCCCTTCCTGCAACATTGCTTGGAAGTTCTCGAATGAAACCTTCGTCGAAATTCCGCTCAGACTTTCCTGACTCGTTGCCCTCGCACGATCACCTGCAATTTCTCGAGCTTTGCTAATGTCATCGAGAACATGGAACCTCTCACCCGCACCCGGCGGCTGATCAAAACCCATCACGCTCACGGGGGTGCTCGGACCGGCTTGTGTGACAGGACGTCCAGTAAGCGTATTGGACATTGCACGGACGCGTCCGTGAGCCGAACCGCAGACCACAATGTCGCCGACCGAAAGCGTACCAGCCTGAACAATCAACTTCGCAACCACACCACGATCCCCTTGCTGCTCTGATTCCAAGCAGACACCAAGAGCGGATCGATCGGGATTTGCAGTGTACTCATTTAATTCTGCAATGGTCAGCAATGTTTCCATCAGCTCGTCCATACCTGTACCTTTGATCGCACTGGTATGAACCACCTCCACATCACCACCCCATTCACTTGGAGTTAGCTGATGCTCGGTGAGCTGCGTCATCACGCGATTTGGATCAACACCTTCAAGGTCGATTTTATTGAGGGCAACCACAATCGGCACTTCCGCCGCTTTGGCGTGACTAATGGCTTCTTCTGTTTGAGGCATAATGCCGTCATCGGCCGCGACAACCAAAACGGCAATATCGGTTACGTTAGCACCTCGAGCACGCATTTCAGTGAATGCCTCGTGCCCCGGAGTATCAACAAAGGTGACGCTGCGACCGTCCTCTCTCTGAACCTCATAGGCCCGAATGTGCTGCGTGATCCCGCCGGCCTCGCCACTGACCACATCGATACCGATTAAGTAATCGAGCAAACTGGTTTTGCCGTGGTCGACGTGACCTAAGAAAGTGACAATTGGAGGACGAGCAACAAGGGAATCGGGATCGTCTTCGAAATCTTCCAAACCCGAAATCACTGAATCCTCGAGCGATTCCGCTGCTCGCAAATGAATGCTCAAATTCAGCTCGGCAGCAATCAGCTCCGCCGATTCTAAATCGAGCAACGAGTTGATATTAAATCCACCTGGAAGCCCCATCGACATTAAGGTTCCAAGAACCTTGCCAACAGAAACTCCGGCCGCCTCAGAGAAAGCACGAATCGAACATGGCAACTCAACAGCAACCGCCTCTTTACGCGGCGCGGCGGTATTGACGCCTTTCCGCTTGCGGGAGTAGTTGCGTTGTGAATACGAAACTGGCTGACCAGAACTATCAAGGGTGATTCGCCCCCGAGTCTTCCCGCGTACGCGTTCCGCTCTTGGGCTAGCCATGCCAGCAAGTTTCTTGCGTGGTTTATCGTCATCAAAATCACGATCGCCAGCTTTACGTGTCTTTTCGCCCGTGAAACCACTCAAGCCAGCTGCTGACTTTTTGGCGGCACCACGTTTTTTATCAGAGTCCTCCTGAGCCAACTGCTCAAGCGGTGCACGCATGCCCTGACGATGCCCCGCAATTAGATCTGGACTCAACTTAACATCTGGCTTTTGAGCCTTTGGCTCATTCGCTGCGGGCCTGATTTGTTTGGGAGCAGCGACGTCTGGCAAGGAAGCCATCTTCACCGAAACACGAGGCTCTCTTTTCTTGGCTTTCGACGCATCCAACGGACGCTTTTCTGGGTTGCTGGAACGCCCTAGCGATCGCATTTTACCGCCCCCGATGGCCGACTGGTCTGGCCGAACGGGAACCACAGCGTCAGGCGAAGTGGGCGGCCCCGGCTGCCTAACTGCCATTCGACTCTTAATTCGACTGGCCAAGACTCCAGGCATGCCCTTTTCAGGAGCAGATGGCTGGGTTGGCGCAGATCCCCGGACCGGTGTAGCCAAGCTGCTTGCAGTTGAGCTTGCGGAATCGGACTCGGCTGAAGCATCGTCGTCAGTGACGATTGGCTCAGTCTCTTCCTCTGGAGTAATTTCTGGTTCGGCCTCAACCAATTCAGCTCTGAGATTGGACTTACGACCGCGAATGGCAATCGGTTTGCGTCCTGACGGCAACACGTCTCTGACGGCACCGGGCGCGGTGTCCTGCACAGGCTCCGGCGCAGGTTGGTTAGAAGAAGCTAGGTGATCACGAACCTTTTGAGCTTCATCATCTGTAAGACTAGCGAGAGCGGATCCCTTACCGGTAATCCCTACCTTTTTGACTAGGTCAACTAGATCTTTGCTATCGACATTGAGTTCTTTTGCGAGCGCGTAAATGCGTGCGGGCACGGGCGAAAATCCTGTCAGTTCAATTTTGGAACCCGCCGAGCGAAATCGTTTCGTTTGAGCGTCGTACGGGAAGATGCCCAAAAGTCGGGCGGGTTCATCTCTTCAATTATCTCGATCACATAAAGTCATTCCTCCATCGCCGCAGTCAACACAATCTGGTTGATGCGTCGGGGACAAATCAACGGTCGCCAGAGCCAACCCTGGCCTGAGTTCCCGCTAACATAGCGAAAAAACATGCAACCGATGAGGTCGTTTAAAGGCAAATCCAGATGAAACTTTCGACCTAATCAACCGAAAGCACTCGTAGATTTCGCCCTATAAGAAGCCAGACGCTCCGCTTTAGGCAAGGGGTAAGGCGCCAACTTCTCGTGAAAACCGCTAAAAGTTACCTATTTAAGAATAAATTGCCAGCTCGACACAGCTTTTTCACCGAGTGCGGAGCCCACTTCGCTATTCCTCCTTGGCAGGCTCTTCGCCCTCTCCACTATCCGCGGTGACATCAGGCTCCTCGCCAGCCTCAGACGCTGCAGATTGCTCGTCTGCAACGTCGTCTCCTTGAGATTCATCACCAGCTCCATCAACCGGGTCACTTGAATCATTCGCTTCCGATGATCCGGAATCAACTGATTCAGCGATTCCAGCCTCTTCTGCTTCCCGCTGTATCTGCTCTCTCTCCTTGCGGGCACGCCTCTCCTCTGCCGCAGCTTCTTCAGCCTCCTCGGCCATCTGCTCAGCCGCTTCGACGATTTGATCCACCTGCTCCTCACTCAAGCCGCTCATTTCCATGAACAAGTCTGGCTCGATGACCGAGAGATCGTCATAAGACAAATATCCTTGCTCAACCAGGGATTGAGCGATCTCGTCAGTCATTCCATCGATTTGACTGAAAGCAGCAACTGCTCTTTCGATTTGCTCCTCTAGCTCGCGTCCAGTCATGATCTCGATGTCCCAACCGCAAAGCTTGCTGGCGAGGCGAACATTTTGCCCTCTACGGCCAATTGCAAGTGAGAGCTGATCTTCCTGTACCAGCACAATCGCTCGACCGATCATGTCGCACAAAAGTACTTGCTCCACCGATGCAGGCTGTAGAGCGTTCGGAATTAACACCTCTGGATCCTCATCGTAGCGAACCACATCGATATGTTCGCCAGCCAATTCTTCACGGACTGCCTTAATGCGACTGCCACGATACCCGACGCAGACAGCGATTGGGTCAACCTGCGAGTCCACGCTGCTGACAGCGACCTTGCTGCGATAACCGGGTTCGCGACTGATTGACTGAATGGAGATAATTTCCTCACCTAACTCAGGAATTTCCTGCTCAAACAACCGCTGCACCAACTGAGGCCGAGTTCGACTAAGAACGACGCGAACTCGGTTTCCTGTTGCTCGCACCTCAAAAACAACCGCCCGCACTCGCTCACTCGCATGCAAGGTCTCTCCGGGGATCTGCTCGCTGCGAGGCAAAATGGCTTCGACGTTCCCAAGATTGACAGTCGCAACGCCACCGTCAGCCCGACCAATGATACCACTGACGATTTCCCCAATCTGATCGCGATATTCTCCCATCAGCGAGTCGCGCTCGGCTTCTTTTACCTTCTGAATAATGACCTGCTTTGCGGTCTGAGCACCAATTCGACCAATGAGGTCAGATAGTGGCTCACCGTCCAACTCTGCATCGATCCGACCAGAATCTCGATCGAGCGTCACTTTGATCGTGGAATCTTCGCCAAACTGACGCTTGGCAGCCGTCTGAAAAGCAGACTCAATCGCGATAAAAACCAGCTCCTTATCAATATTCTTCTCGCGATGAAGAGAATCAACGTAACTGAGAATGTCTTTAGGATTCATGATGGATCGCTCGGCGGGGCCGAGCGCCTTGATAAGTGCAAAAAAACTGCCCGAACCTTGTGGGCCCGGGCATTCGTCGGAGCATTTCCGTTAACGATATCGAGCGAAAGTTCCAATGTCAACCAATAGTCTCAGATCACTTACCCGAGAAAGCGAACTCACTTGTCGTGACAAAATCACCAAAGTCCCTTTGCAACTCATGTGGATAAAAAAGAAAGAAGAGATAGGGCAGATCGCCTCGATACCGTTGTCATCCCGCTTTAAGGAGCCAATCTCAACAAAACGCCGCAGCATCCGATAACATAGAAAGTCGCAACGGAGACTTGATGCCCACCCAGGGAGACAAGCCTCAGAAGCCCATCCCGCTCGGATCACAATGCGAAGCGAAAATCGCCAAGCTCGATTTGCCGTTTCAGATTCGGTCGACGCCCAGCGGGGTTCGCAAAGATGCATTTGAGATAAATATCGCGACATCCTCACACTACCGCAATCGCCACGATGCTTTGGAGAGGCGGAACTCCCTAAAGCCTCAGGCTCCTAAAGCATTGAAGAGGACGATGTGGCGCAGGACAGACAGGAATAGGTACACCATGCGACGTTTCGTGGAACTGCAACTCGTCACAAAGCGAATTCAAACCAAGTCACCTGCTGCCTTTCTACGTAAGTGGCTTAACCTCACATCGACCCTGGCTTTATCAACAATTCTTCTTGCGAGCATGACCTCTATGGGTTGGACGCAAGGGCAACCCGACATATCCAAGGCGGGCAACAAAAAAGTAGCCGAGATCATGCGTACCTTTGGTGGTCGAGGCGTCATGGCCGATGGCTCTGCGCCAACCACCGCTCAAGAGGCGATACGAGAATTCCAGGTGGGCGAGGGACTAGAAATCCACCTGATGGCATCCGAACCGACTGTCGAACAACCGCTGTTTATCAGCTGGGACTCTCGTGGCCGAATGTGGGTGGTGCAGTACCGACAGTATCAATTCCCCGCCGGTCTCAAAGTTGTCCGATACGATCAACACCTTCGCGCTGTGTTTGACAAAGTCCCAGATCCGCCGCCCCATGGCACCCCGGGCGTTGACAAAATCACCGTTCACGAGGACACCGATGGTGATGGCTACTTTGATCAAAGCAAGGACGTGATCACCAACTTGAATATCGCGACCTCCGTCCAAGTTGGAAACGGGTCCATTTGGGTTCTCAATCCACCCTACCTGCTGCGATATCCAGATGAGGATCGAGACGATATTCCCGATGGAGATCCGGAAGTTCACCTATCAGGCTTTGGACTCCAAGACACGCACTCCGTAGCAAACAGTCTGCTATGGGGACCAGATGGATGGCTCTACGGTGCCAACGGAAGCACCACCGTGGGAGACGTGAGTTCATCCGTCACAAAGGGCGTTCGATTTCAGGGTCAATGCATCTGGCGTTACCATCCCGATAGTCACGAGTTCGAAATCTTCGCCGAGGGAGGCGGGAACACATTCAGCCTTGATATTGATTCCAAGGGGCGGGTGTTTAGTGGAACCAACGGAGGCAACACGCGTGGCTGGTATTACCCCCAAGGCAGTTACTCGGCTAAAAACTGGGGAAAGCACGGCCCTCTTACCAACCCTTACGCGTTTGGTTTTTTCAATCCAATGGACTTTGAAGGCGATGGACGCCGGTTCGCGCAAGCTTTTTGCATCTACGAGGGCGGCCTGCTACCGGATCTTTATCGCGAATCAATCGTCGCCCCAAATTCGCTCCACAATCTTGTTTGGAACAGCAAACGAATCCCCAATGGATCAACCTACCGAACGGTGGACCAAGCGAATCTTGTCACTTCAAAAGACCGGTGGTTTCGACCCGTCTATGGTGGTGTCGGGCCAGACGGAGCGATTTATATCGCCGACTGGTATGACAGCCGACTTAGCCACGTCAGCCCAACGGATGATTGGCACAAAGAGAGTGGTCGGATCTATCGAATTGCGCCTCAAGGCAGCACACCGAACTACACCGAAGGTGATCTCGAAACGAAGTCAAACAAAGAACTCTTATCCCTGTTTGACCATCCAAACAAATGGATTCGACAACGATCCATGATGACGCTCGGATGGCGAAAGGATAAAAACGCGATCCCTCAACTCAAACAGCTAGTCAAGCAAGGTTCACTTGAATCGCTATGGGCTCTGAATTTAATGGGGGAGTTCTCATCTTCGGACGCAGCGATTTGGCTAGAACATCGAGACCCGCATATTCGGCGATGGGTCGTGCGACTAGCGGGTGATCATCGCGAGCCGATAAGCGGCTTGGCACGATTAGCAACTGTCGAGCAGGACATTCAGGTCCGAAGTCAACTTGCATCCACTGCCAAACGATTGGAAGCGGGTGTCGGGCTATCGATCATCGAAGGACTGATTCAAAACGACCAGGATGCGCAGGACCCTCATCTACCGATGCTAATTTGGTGGGCGATTGAATCTCACTGCGACCACTGGGAATCCGTGCAGGCCTTTTTGAGCCAACACAAGGTTTGGGAGTCGAGAATTTTCACCAACACGGTCGCCAGCCGCTTGATGCAACGATACGCAGCCTCCGCCAAGCCAGATGATCTCCAGCATTGTGCGTGGATCCTCGAACAAGCATTCACTCCCGAGCACCGAAAGCAACTGACACTGGGAATGAGCCGCGCCTTCGAAGGCAGAACGATGCCCGAGTTACCAGCAAGCTTGACGCGATCGATTCGTGACCATGCAGATCAATTAGGCAACTCTGCAACCATCCTCGGCATTCGCCAACGCGACGAGGAAACCACCTCGAAGGCGATTAAAACCCTTGTCGACCCAGGTGCTGACCTAGGGCTGAAGATTGAAATTGCGAAAACCTTTGGTGAAATCCGAACTCCTCAAGCGGTACCCACGCTCCTATCACTCGGCACAGGACGCGGAACATCCGAACCCGCCTTGCAAAGGGTCGCCCTGCAATCGCTTGCCAGCTACGATAATGACTCAATCCCAACCACACTACTACCAACATTTGGAAGCAGCATTTCCGCTGAACACGGCCTGCGATCCACTGCTTGTCGCACCTTGGCGAGCCGTCCTCAATGGGCAAAGAAACTCATTGAGGAAGTCAATGCCTGGCGTCTTTTACCATCGCAAATACCGGCTGATGTACAACAGCAACTTCGCAGCTACCCTGACGAAGCGATGCAAAACCAGTTGGATGATTTGTTCGGCAAGACCATTCACGCAGATTCTGATCAACGCCAAGAATACACAAGGATCACAAACATCCTTGCAACCGGTACCGGAACAGCTGAAAAGGGACGACAACTGTTCGCTAAACACTGCGGCAATTGCCACCAACTATTCGGAGAAGGCAATAAGATTGGCCCTCCACTTGATGGCTACGAGCGAGGCAATCTTGATTTTTGGCTGAACGCAATCATCGCGCCCAGCATGGAGATTCGAGAAGGTTTTCTATCCTATCTTTTATTGACCGACGATGGACGGTCCGTCACAGGAATGATTGCGGATCAAGACTCAAAGACGGTCACTCTCCGCAATGCAGAAAATCAAATTACCGTGCTAAGTCGAGATCAGATTGAGTCGCTCCAAGCATTACCAACGTCGCTAATGCCAAACAATCTTCTTGGTGAAATATCGGACCAAGACATCCGCGACTTGTTTACCTACCTCTCCCTAGGAACCCAACGTTGACTAAAAAACATCTAGCAGCATTGAACCGAAGAGCATTCTTAGCAAACGGCGCTGCCGCATCCACTTGCCTTTTCATGAACAAGGTGATTGGACAAGAGAGAACGAATTCATATCCCTTTTGCGTGTTCACTAAACCGTTTAACTCCCTGTCGTTTGATGAACTTGCGGAAAAAATATCGCAGCTCGGGTTCGACGGAATTGAGGCACCAATCCGCAGTGGAGGACATGTCGAACCGGAAACGGTTCATGAAAAACTACCTGAGCTACATGAAGCATTATCGAAAAAGGGACTAGAAATCACCGTAATGACTTCGGACATCAACGATGCCGATGACCCACTTACTGAAAAAGTATTACGTACCGCGTCTGCACTAGGCATCAAACGGTATCGAATGAAATACTTCCATTATGACACTGCCAAAAGTATCCAGATGCAACTTGCAGACTTTCATCGCCAGGCGGTTGCTCTGGCTGAAATGAACCATGAATTTGGCATCCAAGGCCTCTACCAAAACCATGCGGGTAAAAACTATTGCGGCGCAGCGATCTGGGACTTAGACACTCTACTTGATGGAATTTCGCCGATTGATATTGGTGTGGCGTATGACATCCGTCACGCGACGGTAGAAGGCGGAACCAGCTGGCCGACCACATGGAAGATGATTCAACCAAGAGTCCAAACCGTCTACGTGAAAGACTTTCAGTGGGAAGGATCAGAAAGACCTAGCAACGTTCCACTCGGTGAAGGCCGAGTGTCCAAAAGTTTCTTTGATTTACTGCGAGCGTCTGATTACCAAGGCCCCATCTCTTTGCATGAGGAATACCTTGATCACCGAGATCCAAATCTGGTAAGGGACCACTTAAAGGCGATTGAGCATGATTTTGCAAAATTGCGATCATGGATGAACTAGGCAAAGTCAAAACTTGACTAGCCGGAAATCAGCTCGGGCTTACCAGACTGAATCGAAGCCTCAGCAGCAAGACACATTGCCACCGACCACCTGCCGTCTTTTCCAGTGCAGTGCAAGGGTGTACCGTGACGAAAAGCATCAACCATTCTGGCGATTTGATCTTCCAATTCAAATAACTCGCCTGTCGGCTTTTCAATAGGAACGGTTTCTACGTTCTCGCCATCGAACGATCGAAGAGAAAAGGTGGGGTGGCGAGTTCGATCCATCGCACCACTCCATGATGCCCACAATGCGCCTTTCGTGCCCGTCACTTTAACCGTTTGATGGTGCTCAAAAGCTGCAAGGGTTTGAGAGACTACGGCGTACGCACCACCGTCAAAATGCATGATCGCACTAAAGTTGTCTTGCAACTCAGGGTGATCAGGCTGACGTGAATTCGCCGACGCATAAACACTGGATGGATTTCCATTAGCCTGCAGGTACCAGCGAGCGAGATCAAAAAAGTGTATCGGCTCTTCGAGCACCCAACTCCCCACTCGCTCGATGTCATATCGCCAACCATTTGCTCCCTGACGATAAGGGTTCCGTGAAAGTTCAACTAAAGCATAAAGAGGATCTCCGATAAACCCATCCTCAATCATCTCTTTGGCTTTACCCCACATCGAAGAAAGCCTCAACTCATGACCAACCGCAAAAATCAGCTCTCTCTCGTCGGCAAGCTGAATCATGTCATCGCATTCTTGCAACGAAATCCCCATCGGCTTTTCGAGCAGTAAATGTTTATCAGACCGCAGCACCGCCGTTGCTACCTCATGATGCAGGTAACTGGGGACGACCACATCGACGACATCAAGATCGGCCCGCTCAACCAACTCACGATAGTCGGTATAAACCTCGGCGTTGGGGTAGGTTTGTTTCGCCAAATCAGCCGAAGCCTGGCTGCTAGCAGCAACCGCCAACAATGCTGCACCTTCGGTAACCTTGATCGCATTGGCATGATGCTGACCCCATGCCCCGAAACCTATGAGTCCAAAACGAACGGGCTGTTGATTCATTCTTCCGGTAGCCTCTCACAAACTTGATCAAAACCAATCCGTTTTGACGGACTTCCAAACACTCTCGCGACACCCTTGTAACAAATCCAACGAAAAAAATCTCGTGTCGATATGGATTAACTCCTAAAAACTTGAGCCGGACCAAACGCTTCTCAAGTTGAACAACTGGAAACATCGACAACTGACGTAGAAAATCCCGTCTCCGATAGACAGCCGATGATTTCGTCACACATCACCATCTTCAAACGGAGACACGTAAACAACAAGCAAAAAATCGGCTACATTAACCGCGCTCAATCAGTGTCACCAAGAACGTGTAACTAAAGAACACACCATGGAAAAAATCCAACTCAAAAGCGGACGTGTACTGGACTCCATTGGTCTTGGACTATGGAAAATTGAAAATCAAAAAACAGCCTCCGTTGTGGAAACAGCGATCCAACTAGGATACCGACACTTCGACAGCGCATGTGATTACGGGAATGAGATCGAAACAGGACAAGGGATAGCTGCGTCGATTGCATCAGGTCTTGTTAAACGAGAGGATCTTTGGATCACATCAAAATTATGGAACAGCTACCACCGCCCAGAGCATGTCAAACCCGCATTATTAAAATCACTGAAAGATCTCGGAGTTGATTACCTAGACCTCTATCTCATTCACTTTCCCATTTCGTCCAAGTTTGTCCCGTTTGACGAGCGATATCCGCCAGGTTGGTTCAGCAATCCCGAAGATTCGCATCCGATTGTCGAAGAAGATCCAGTGCCGATCATTGAAACATGGCGTGCAATGGAACAACTGGTAGAAGATGGGCTCGTCAAAGAAATTGGAGTATGCAATTTCGGCACATCACTCATTCGCGATCTAATGAGCCAAGCCAAAATCCCTCCAGCGATGCTTCAAGTCGAAATGCATCCATACCTTACTCAAGAAAAACTAACGCGTTTTTGTAAGGAGAGTGGAATCGCCGTGACTGCATTCTCGCCTTTGGGAGCTCAATCATATTTCCAGTTGAACATGGCGGAGCAGTCTGAATCTTTAATTGAACACGCCACCGTTCAGTCGATTGCACAATCACACGATAAAAGCGCTGCTCAAGTTTTATTGCGGTGGGGGATTCAACGTGGCACTTCGGTTGTTCCGAAGTCTTCAAATACTGACCGCTTAAGAGAAAACCTCGAAATCTTTGACTTTGAGCTGTCTTCCGCAGAAATGGCTTCGATCTCCGAACTCAATCGAAACCGACGCTTTAATGATCCTGGCGATTTCTGCGAATCAGCCTTCAATACATTCTTTCCCATCTACGAATAATCCGTGCATTGGTCTTAACGCATCTCCATCCATCGATGCGATTCAATATCAGACGTTGGCGATTATTTATTGACCATGAATGCAGGTGAATCGAATGAATACATTTTCTATACAGCCGATCAACATCCCTGGGCAGCAGCACTACGCCCAATCGATCTTTCCACAGGTGATTCAGTGTTCCGATGCCGATGCTAGTTTGCCAGACGCGGCTCAATGGGTGAGAAAGAATGCCCCTCGACTACTAACCGAAGTCACTCGGGACGGCGCGATGCTTCTCCGAGGCTTCCCTGTGTCCACTGCTGAAGATTTTGACACGATCGTGGCAGCTTTAGAACTTCCCAATTTCCCCTACCATAAATCCCTCTCCAATGCGGTTCGGATTAATCGGACCGAGCGAGTCTTTTCGGCGAACGAAGCGCCTCCCGAAGTGCAAATTTTCTTTCACCATGAAATGGCTCAAACACCGCTGTTTCCTCGCTGGATTTTTTTCAGCTGTGAAATCGCAGCAGAGCAGGGTGGTGCAACTCCCCTTTGCCGGTCAGACGTTCTTCTCGAAAAACTGGAGATGCAGTGCCCAGCATTCGTGAAAACTTGTGAACAAAAAGGCCTTCGTTACACCAACGTGATGCCCGGCGATAACGATGCAAAATCAGGCATGGGGCGTTCGTGGAAAAGCACCCTCGGTGTGGAACATCAAGCGGATGCTGAAAATCGCCTCAGAGAACTCAATTACAAGTGGGAATGGCTGGCGAATAATTGCCTCAAGGCGACAACCCCTGCGCTTCCAGCAGTTATCAAACTCAATGATGGGCGACGAGTTTTCTTTAACCAACTCATTGCTGCGTTCTGCGGCTGGAAAGACTCGCGAAACGACCCCTCGAAGGCTATCTGCCACGGTGACGGAACGCCGCTCGACACTGATGCGGTAAAAGTAGCCATAAAACTTTCTGAAGAATTAGCGTTTGACTTGAACTGGCAAGCTGGCGACGTTGTGATCGTTGACAACATGGTGACGATGCATGCCCGACGCACCTTCTCAGGAACGAGAAAAGTTTTAGCCTCCCTCGCGTCCATGGAATCCAATGACTTCAAACTTCATGACCAAGCATGAGTAGCATCAGCGGATCCTGTAAACTATCGATCCAATCCAACGTCCAGCATCAGCTCCGACAACTATCAAGGCGATTCAATGAGTGACGTCAGCAACAAAACAGAACTCAAGTGGTATGAAGGAATCAGTTCCTACCAATGGATGGTCTTGCTTATCGCGTCTCTTGGCTGGGTATTCGACGTTTTTGAAGGACAAATTTTTGTCGCGTCCATGCGAGATGCGATGCCCGCTTTATTGAATGTTGCACCCGAAGATGCTTCGGTCTCATCATGGAATAACATTGCCTTTGGCTTCTTTTTGTTCGGTGGGGCAGTGGGGGGAGTTCTGTTCGGAATCCTCAGTGATCGCATCGGACGCTCCAAGACCATGATCATCACGATCCTCTTCTACTCGCTCTTCACCTGCGCCAGTTCCTTCTCACAAGCGCCGTGGCAAATGGTTGCACTGCGTTTCCTTGTTGCAATGGGGGTTGGCGGAGAATGGGCCGTCGCAGCAGCAATGGTTGCCGAAGTCATGCCAACACGTTCTCGATCAGTCATGGGTTCGATCTTTCACGCATCAAGTGTCTTTGGAACCCTCTTGGCTGCCGCAACGGTTGCCACGCTGATCGGAAACGAATCCATCAATGCTTGGTTCTTGGACCGAGGCTGGGAGGCATGGCGAGTCGGATTCGCAATCGGAGTTCTGCCCGCGTTGCTCACCCTACTGATTCGATGGAAACTTCGCGAACCCGATTCTTGGAAAGCAGCGAAGGAGCAATCTGCCCAGGATCCAAACCAAAAGATGGGTCAACTTTCGGAGCTGTTTCGCTCCGAAAACCTCAGAGCCACCATCGTTGGCGTCTCCCTGTCCACAGTTGGTTTGGTGACATTTTGGGGAATCCACATCTACGGCAAAAATGCGTTACTCCGTCGAGCCCAAGCCGACGCACTGGTCGCAGCCGAACTAATCCCCCCAGGCGAACAGGCAACCGCCGAAGAAAAAACGACCTATGACGTCCAGAAGAAAGCAGTTCTCAACGGACCAGCTGCTGCTACGATCAAACGTGCAGAAATGATGAGCATGGTGCTCAACACCATCGGCGGAGGACTCGGCCTTGTTCTTTTCGGATGGATCAGCGACCGAATCGGTCGGAAAGGCGCCTTCGTGCTCTACCACGTTGCGGCGTTTGCTGTCGTCATCCTACTGTTTCAGATCCTGCTACCAAGCAACGCATCAGCAACCGCACTTGCGGTTTGCTTGCCTGTATTTGGATTCTTTACGCTCGGCATGCACGCTGGCTACGCGGTTTATTTCCCTGAACTCTATCCAACAAGAGTACGAGGAACGGGCACAGGCTTTTGCTTCAATTTTGGAAGATTGGGAACCGGGATTGCTTTTGTTAGCTTCGGCATCCTTTATAAGATGACGCCTGAATCACAAGCACTTCTCCTCGCGCCGCTGTACCTACTCGGTGCAGTCATTGTGCTGTTCGGAAGAGAGACTCGCGGCGTCGAACTCCAACAATAACCACGTACGAATAGGCAGAGAAGCTTTTGGAATCACTGCTGGGAGAAGCGACAACTCTTTTGATTGCCATTTCGTGCATCTCCTTGATTGCAGGTGTGGTTCATAGTGGAATCGGTTTTGGATTTGGGATCGTAGCGGTTACCTTTTTGCCAATGGTGATCGAGCCCAAACTGTCACACATCATTGTTTCGGTGTGCAGTGTCCCGATGCTGATCATGGCTGGCTGGACTTTTCGGGATGGATTCCAGAAAACGCCGCTCCTGATATCACTCATCGGTGGCTGCGCTGCAATGCCGTTCGGACTCTACCTTTTTGAATCTATTTCACACGATTTCCTGATTCGACTAACGGGCCTGGGAGTGCTTTTCATGGTGCTATCTTCCGGCAGAAACGAAAACCTAAAGCCCAAACAGAAACGTGCTCCCGGCCAACACTTAAAATGCCTCGCCGCCGGCGCGATCTCTGGATTCCTAGCCGGAGCCGTAAGCATTGCGGGGCCGCCGATTGCAGCGTTTGCAATTCAGCAAAACTGGAAAAACCAGCAATACAAAGCGTTTGTCACCCAATTCCTTTTAGTGATTGCGATCAGCAAAGCTGGCTTGCTGGGATTGCGAGACCACATTGACACAGAAATTGCAATGGAGATTAGCGTTGCTTCGCTTTGCGCGATGATCGGCGTACGCATCGGGGAAAAACTGAGTCGAAACCTGCAGGCAAAAAAGCTAAAGCATTTAGTAGCTGCCATGCTGGTCGTGGTAGCCATCACGATGCTGCTGAACGGAAGCCCATAAAAAGACTTTGAATTTAGCGATCAGAATTCAGAGTTGACAGAACTTTCAACAAACGCAAGTCAAGCTCTGCTTACGTGGCATCACGCGAGTTTACTGAGCGAAGGTGCTCTGTATTAACACATATATTTTTCCCTCATTGTCCGTGGGATCAATGTCAAACATCCGCAGATAAAGTCTGCCTGTTTTTTTTGCATTGAAGGACATACCACTTGTTACGACAAAGGGCTGTCCTTCATTCAGCTCAACC
>Ga0181559_10003532_pt1 | contig 15343 bp, 9 predicted proteins | sample 011ome_21_FD_133752 | JGI IMG/M metagenome (GOLD analysis project Ga0181559, IMG submission 133752) | Coastal salt marsh microbial communities from the Groves Creek Marsh, Skidaway Island, Georgia - 011508AT metaG (megahit assembly) | ecosystem: Environmental > Aquatic > Marine > Intertidal zone...
CCCATACGACCCCGTTCGCGTGGTGCACGCCGTTCCTTAAGGACTTTTCCCGTCGTCACTCTTCACCCGCGCTTCCCTTTCAACGTTTGACCGGTAAGACGTTCGACTTACCGATCGCTTCACCCACGCAGGTGCAAGCCGAAAACCGTCGTGGCGACCGGGGACGTGATCTCGCTGCGGGGGAAAGGACGGGTCGAGGTGGGCGAGGTGGAGACGACGAAGAAGGGGAAATTTTCGGTGCAGTTGACGCGGTATTTATGACGCGATCCGCGACGACGTGCGCCGCGTGGTGTCGTAGCGACGATAGGTGGGGTATGTAGTATCCGTAGCCGCGGCGGCGAAAATATGACATCGTCAGCGTCAGCGCGCGAGACCAAATGAGGTCTCAACTCGACAACCCTGAAATTCGCTCGCGTCACACGCGCCCGCGCGGCCTCCGCGCGAGGTCGATTCACGCCTCGCGCCGCGCTCGAGGACGCGCGACGCCGCCGCGCGCGTCGGACTCGGCGCGGGAGTCGCGGTCGCGACCGAAGCCCGCTCGCGGCGGACGAGGAAACGCGGAACGGACTGTGTGATCGATCGCGCGCGTCCGTCGCGTTTCGACGACGGCGGCATGCCGAACCCCTCCGTCGTCCTCGCGACCGCGGGATACGACCACACCGTCCGCTTCTGGGAGGCGACGCGCGGGATCTGCTATCGCACGCTGCAGTACGCGGACTCGCAGGTGAACAAGCTCGAGATCACGCCGGACAAGCAGTACCTCGCGGCCGCGGGGAATCCGCACGTCAGGCTCTACGAAGGTGCGCGCGTCCACCGCGCGCGTCTCGCGCGACAGACACTCGTTCACCGCGCGCCCGCCGTCGTCGCTCTTCGCCCCCCCCGGTGGGCGACTCCGTCACGACGCCGACCTTTCCGTTCCCGTTTCCGTCACTTCACCCGTGAGACGCCCTCGTCTGACCGACGCGACGCGTCCTCTCGACGCTCTTCGATCCTCCCTCTCGACGCGTAGTCCACACGAGCAACCCGCAGCCGGTGACGTCGTACGACGGGCACTCCGGAAACGTCAACGCGGTCGGGTTCGAACGCGAGGGGCGGTGGATGTACAGCGGCAGCGACGACGGGACGGTGAAGATCTGGGACCTGCGCGCGGGGGGGTACCAGCGAGAGTACGAGAGCAGAGGCGCGGTGACGTGCGCGGCGTTGCACCCGAATCAGGCGCGTCCCGTTATCGCACTGGTCCCCATACGACCGAGTTGGCGTGGTGAACGCCGATCCTTAAGGACTTCGCCCGGCGACTCTCTCCGCCCAGGGTCCCTCGGTTTCGATCCCGACGCGCGCGCCGCGACGCCTTTCGACTCAGCCTGACGCCTTTGAACTTCACCCCGACGTCGCGTCGCGTGACCCTCGACCCTTCACCCTCGACCCTTCACCCTCGACCCTCGTCCTCAGACGGAACTCATCAGCGGCGACCAGCACGGCAACGTCCGCGTCTGGGACCTCACCGCGAACGCGTGCAGCTGCGAGCTCGTCCCGGAGGTTGGCAGCGCGATACGAAGCGTCTCCATCGCGAGCGACGGGTCGTTGGTCGTCGCCGCGAACAGCACGGGGACGTGCTACGTGTGGAAGCTCCGCAGAGGCGCGAAGACGACGGCGCACTTCGAGCCGTTACACAAGGTGTGTTCATATTTGCACTGGTCCCCATACGACCGCGATGGCGTGGTGAACGCCGTTCCTAAAGGACTTTTGCCATCGCATCTCTCCGCCCACCCCTCGCTTTCAATCCCGACACACCTCGACGCCTTTCAACTCCGCTTCTGACGCCTTTCAACTCCACCCCGACGTCGCTTTGTATGGAACGGCCCTAAGCTCAACGCGCATCCCAACGCGTACGTGCTCAAGTGCTTGCTCTCGCCGGACTGCCGGCTGCTCGCGACGACGAGCAGCGACAAGACGGTCAAGCTGTGGAACCTGGACGGGTTCAAGCTCGAGCGCGTGCTGGAGGGGCATCAGAGGTGGGTGTGGGACTGCGTGTTTAGGTGCGTTCTATACACTGGTCCCCATACGACCGCGTTCGCGTGGTGAACGCCGTTTCTTAAGGACTTTGCCCGGCGCTTCTCTCCGCCCACCCCTCGCTTTCAATCCCCGCCCTCGGCGCCTTTCAACGCCAACTGACGCCTTTCAACTTCACCCCGACGTTCGCTCGTATGGAACGACCCTCAGCGTCGACGCGGCGTATTTAGTCACGGCGTCGAGCGACACGACGGCGCGGCTGTGGGACTGCGCGAGCGGGGAGGCGATACGCGTGTACAGCGGGCATCACAAGGCTGCGGTGTGCTGCGCGCTGAACGACAGCGCGGTGGACGCGTGAGGGGGGATGTGGGGGGGGGGAGGATGTAGCCGAACGTATATATACTAGTTGTTGTACCACGAGCTCTCAGAGATTTTTTCTTCAAGTCGCCGACCAGACGGCCCTCTCAGCTCGCCGGCGCGTCCTTCTCGAGGCGGGTTCGGGTTCGTGCGATCGACGTTTCTTCGGTCGACCGATCGAGGCGCTCGCGTTCGCGCGACCACGGCCTCTCCCTTCGGCCCGCCGTCGCCGGCTCGAGTCGTCGAGATAACGCGCGCGCGCGCACGGGGTGCGGCGGCGCGGCGGGCGCGACGTCGACAGGAAGGATGGGAAGGGTCGCGCGCCGCACGTCCGCGCTGTGCCTCTTCCCCTTCCGCGCCGCCGCGACGGACTCGCGGTCGCCGTCGCCGCCGCGGTCGACGTCTTCGCCGCCGCGCGCGGAGGACGCGTCGCGCGACGAGAACGCGGGGCGCGGGCTCGGGGAGGGGAGAGGGGGCGCGGCGTCGCCCTCGGACGCGGCGCGCGACGACGACGACGGCGACGGCGACGGCGACGGCGACGGCGACGACTGCTGGTGGGCGCGCGACGTCTCGCGGCGCGGCGGCGCGGGCGTCGCGTCCGCGGCCGCGGCGCTGCGCGCGCGGCTCGAGCGCGACGACGCGGAGGACGACGACGGCGCGAGGGACGCGGACGAAGGCGAGCGGGCGCGCGCGCGGCGCGCCGGTCGGTCCGGAATAAAAAATGCAAACGCGCGCGCGGTCGCGGGAGCCGGAGACGACGACGGCGGAGGCGGCGTCGAGCGCGTCCACGCCGCGCTCGCGGACGTCGTCCGCGCCGCGGCGACGGAGCGCGACGCGGTGACGCGCATGGAGATCGTGTGCGGCGGCGTGCTCTCGCTGTGCGACGCGCTGGTGTCCGCGGAAGACGCCGCCGCCGCCGACGCCGGCGGCGGCGGCGGCGATCCTCCGCTCGGATCCCACCTCGTTCGCCGACTCGCGCGCGCCGACGGCCTCGACGCGCACGTCCAAGACCAGTGCTCGTACGCGTACGACGACGCGGTGCGGACGGTGGATCACTTCGTGGACGGACGACGACAGCGCGTGTGGGGCAGCGCGAAGGTCGCCGCGGGTGCGCCGCCCGCCCCATTTTTTTGTTTGTTTTCTTTTGGTTTTTTTTTGGCGTTCCGCGCCCCGACCCTCCCCCCTCCTCATCCTCTTCCTCTTCTGCCGCGCCCACCTCCGCGCTCGTCGGGTCCACGCTGGTGATCGACCTGCCACCGCCGCCGCCGCCGCCGCCGGACGACCCGCCGAGGGCGGACGGCGACGCCGTTCGCGAGGGGTGTTACATCGAACTCGGCGGCGCCGGCGGGCACCCTGATTTTCTCCGACGCGTCCGCGGCGTCGACGTCGACGCCGACGCCGACGCCGACGCCGACGCCGGCGGCGGGCCGGTCGCGACCGATGAAGTGTACGCGTTCAACCTCCCGAGCGTCCGCGTCGGCGGGTTCTTGAAAGGGAAATTCCCGCGCGCGTCGCTGCGCGGACGGGTCACGGTGACGTGCGAGAAGACCGCGACGGAGGCGACGATCGATTTCCGTCGGCGGCGCGTCGGCGGATGCGTTCGACGCGGCGGCGAGGCGCGCAGCCTGCTCCTCGGCGCGAGCGGCGGAAACGCATACGCGTCGACCGTTTCATCATCGAACACCACCGCGGACGACGACGCGGACGGCGGCGGGTGCCGGGAGGAGGTGAAGGTTCGAGCGATTAAGACGGCGTCGACGGCGCGACGCGGCGGCGGCGGCGGCGGCGGCGTCTCGATCGCTCGCGGGTTGCGAAACCCGCGCGCCATGACGTGCGCTCGGCTGTGGCACGCGATCGCGGACGCGACGCACGGCGCTCGCCTCGGCGCGATCGGCGACTCCGCGCGCGCGCGCGTCGTGCGACCGCTCGCGCCTCCCGCGGCGGTCGTGCAGAGAGGCGAGGGGTGCGGGCTGCTCGGTCAGCTCTCGGGTGCATTCTATACACTGGTCCCCATACGACCGCGTTCGCGTGGTGAACGCCGTTTCTTAAGGACTTTTGCCGTCGTTTCTCTCCGCCCACCCCTCGGTCTCAATCCCCGCCCTCGGCGCCTTTCAACTCCAACTGACGCCTTTCAACTCCACCCCGACGTTCGCTCGTATAGAACGACCCTCAGACGGCGGCGAAGAAAACGGCGGCGGCGACGAAAACGGCGGTGGCGGGCGGCGGCGGCGGATGATGCGCTACGAGACCGCGCTCTTGCTGACGACCGCGGCGCCGGCGGACGCGGCGCCGCCGCTGCCGAGGCACTGGTCGCCGATGAAAGCCCCGGCGAGGCGGCCGCGGTAGTCGTCTCGGCCGTCGGTAGGGTGGTTCGCGAAGAAATGCGCGCGCGCCCGTCTGATCCGGGATGCGAATCGTCGCGGAAAGTGTCTTGTCAATAATAAGTTTCCAGAGCCTTCGAAGAACGCCGCGATCGCACTCGTCCCCGCGCGCGCCCTCCCCCGCGACGCCCCCCCGCCCCCCCCCCGCGCGATATCGACGCGATACGGCACGGATGGAGTACCACGAGTGGAACCAAGACACGAACGGCGAAGTCCACGTCGAAATCCCGGTCGACTCCAACGTCAAGGGCAAAGACGTCGACTACGTCATGAACGGCAAAGAGCTATCGATCGGCGTGCGCGGGCACCCCAAGTACTTCGACAAGGAGGCGCTGACAAACACGTGCTTCGTGGACGACTCGTACTGGGAGATCGACACTAACGAGAAAGGGCTGAGGGTCGTGCGCGTGGTGCTGAAGAAGTGTTCGCCCGTCCCGTGGGAGTTTCTCCTCAAGCGCGACGACGTGCCTCCGGACGTGACCTTCACGGACAGATGCTTCTTCGACGTCACCGCGGACGGCGAGCCGCTCGGGCGCGTGACGTTCGGTCTCTACGGGAACACGACGCCGAAGACGTGCGATAACTTTAAGCACCTGTGCCTCGGCGATAAGGGCGCGACGGCGGACGGGAAGACGCCGCTGGCGTACAAGGGGTCGGGCTTCCACCGCGTCATTCCGCATTTCATGTGCCAGGGCGGCGACTTCACCAACGGCGACGGCACCGGCGGCGAGTCCATCTACGGCGAGAAGTTCGACGACGAAAACTTCAAGGTGAAACACACCAAGCCGGGTCTGTTGTCCATGGCGAACGCGGGCCCTGGGACGAACGGCTCGCAGTTTTTCATAACCACCTCGGAGACGCCGCATCTCGACGGGAAACACGTCGTCTTCGGCGAGGTGATCGAAGGGTACGAAGACGTCGTGAAGGCGATGGAAAAGTTCGGCAGCGGGGGGGGGAAGACGAGCAAAACGCTCGTGATCGCGGACTGCGGCGTGCTGTGATCGGTCAGCGAGGGAGAAGGATAGGAGAGAGACCCGACCGCTTTGAGCGGGCGCGGGCGCGGGCGCGATTGAAAGAAAACAAACGTAATAATTCATTCGTCGACGTCGTCGGCGAACTAAACGCGCTCCTCCGAAATCACAAAACGTCATCACGCGCCCGCCTTCGCCGCCTTGAAATCTTCGCGGAGGGATTTGTACCGCTCGAAACACTGCTTCGCGTCCTTCCCCGGGACGCACGCCGCGATCTGCTTCCATCGCTCCGAGTCCTTCATCGCGTCACTCTTCGGCACCGCCTCGATGGCGCGCGCGAGGAACCCGCGCTGCTCTTCGCTCCACCCGTGTTGATCCTGAGGGGAGGGGGGTTAGGGTTTGGGGTTTGGGGTTTGTGGTTTAGGATTTCGCGTGCGCGTCGGTCGGCGCGGAGTTTGGGCGCGAGAGAGCACAGTGCGGCACAGGGCGTCCGCGCACCAGGTTCTTGACGGCGACGTCCGTGAACGCGTGCTCGCGCGTCGTCGCCGCGTCCGTCACCTCGGCGCTGCCCTTCTTATCCCTCGCGCTCTTGAAGTTGTCGTAATCCGCGCCGGAAGGTTTCACGCCCAGCTACGCGTAGGGTCACGCGAACGATGCAACGCGTTGGAATGAATACGATGTCATCTCGGTTATTAATAAGTTATGATTAAAAGAGCGGCGCCGCGCGCGCATTTGCGACTCGTCGGAGACGATGAAAAATAATACGTTCGGCGATCGGACGACGCGACGCGGACGGCGATGGGAAGTTAAAGCCCTGCCTTGTATCGAACCATCACCTCCTTCGCGGTCCGCGCGCGCGGCCCGTGCTCGGTCAGATATTCCCCCACGCGCTCCCAGCGTTCCTTCGTCCCCATCGGAAACTTCTGGTTGCACGCCTTGTCCAGAAGCTTGAGCTCGTCCTCGTCATCCCACGGCTCCGACTTCGCCGCCCCGCCCCCGTCCGAGGACGCCTTCTCTGCGGCGACGCGTTTCGCAGCCTCCTCCGCAGCCTGCTTCCTCGCGTCGCTCTTCGCGCTCTCGATCCCCGCGAGGGCTTTGCACAGCCCCTCGACGACGACGCCGGCGTCGGCGCCCTCCGCGGCGTCGCACAGCGTCTTGATCGCGTCGAAGCTCAGCGCGCCGCAAAGCTCCTCGACGTCCTCCTCCCCAGGGTGCCCGACCCACCCTTCCGCGGTCGATGCGATCTCGCGCAGGCGCGCCTTCTCCTTGCGCAGCGCCTTCTTCTGCTTCTCGAGCTCCTTCTTCGCGTTCGCCTTGGCGAGCTTGTCGTCCTCCGCGGCTTTGGGTGGAGTTGAAAGGCGTCAGATGGAGTTGAAAGGCGTCGAGGGCGGGGATTGAAAGCGGGGGGTGGGCGGAGAGACACGCCGGGAAAAGTCCTTAAGGATCAGCGTTCACCACGCCGACGGGGTTGTATGGGGACCAGTGTGTGGAACGCACCTTTGGCGGCGGCGGCGGCGGCGGCCTCCGCCTCCTTCTTCGCCGCCTCCTCCGCCTCTCGCCTCCCCGCGCCCTTCGCGTGCTTCTTCGCCTCGCGCGCCTCCTTCTCCTCGAGCTTCTTCTTGATCACGCGCGGGTCCGCAGCCTCCGCGCGCTCCACGAACGTCTTGATCTTCTTCGTGTCCAGCTTCTTCTCCTTTTCGCGTTTCGCCTTGTTTTCGCGTTCCATCTCTCGACGCGCGTAGCGGTCCTCCGCCTGCTCGAGATCCTCCTCGTCGTTCGCGGGGAACTCTCTCCAGGACTTGAACTTGGCCCAGAACTCGTACATCTTTCGCACCCTCTCGAACGGCGCGTCCGGGTCCGCCTCGATGAACTTGTTCGCGTCTTGCTTCCCGTCGAAAAACATGGCGAGCGATTTAAACGCGGGAACGGCGACGTCGAAAAACGTCTCCGGGCTCAGATCGCTCGGCAGCTTCGTCGGCGGCGCGTCCACGGAGTCGTACTCGCGACGGCGCTTCGTGTCCGTCAGCGTCTCGAGCGCGAGCTGCAGGTTCTTGAACCGCGCCTCGATCTTCTCCTTGTCCTCCTCGCTCGCGTTGGCGACGCCGCACTTGTCCGGATGCAGCCACAGCGATCGCCGCTTGTACTCGTCGCGGATCTGCTTCTCGGTCGCCAGGTAGCGCTCGCGGCCGAGGCCGATGACGTCGTACAGGTCCGGCCACTCCCTGTTCCCGACGCGGATGAGCTCCTTCGGACCTTTGTACGACGCGTCGTTCTCCTGCGACTCCGGGTCGTCGTTCTCGATCGCTCCGAACGACGCGACGGAGCCGCGGTTGCTCAGCGGCGTGGACGGCGTCCGCTCTGCTCGGAGCTTCGCGGCCGCCTTGGCTTCCGCCTTGGCCGCGGCCGCGGCGATGTCGTCCGCGGAGAGGAGCCCCGCGGCGCGCATCGCCTTCTCGTGGAACTTTCTCCCCGCGGGCTCCGCGGTCATTCGCCCCTCGCCGGAGACGGGCGAGACGCACGCGGACACGACCTCCGCGCCGCCGGGCGGGACGAGCGCGGGGTCGTACGCGATGCGGAGCGTCGTCAGCGACGCGGTGAGCTCCGCGAGCGTCGCCATCGCTTTCGTCGGGTCGGGTCGAGTGCGGTGCGGTGCGATGCGAGACGCGCTGCCTGCGGCGGGCGACGACGCGGGGACGCGGCGGCGCGGGCGGGCGGGAATGGCGCGAAGGCGTTTCGAAGCGGCGGCGCAGATCGATCTCGGCGCGGGAACGTCGGGCGGAGAATCGCCCGCGCGCGGGGTCGATTTGATCGGTGGTTTCTCTTTGAAATCGACGGACGCGGCGATCGCGGCGTTCAAACGCCAGATTTTGCCTTTCAACCATCGATCAACAAACTCGAGCATCTTCCGGGTCGAACTCTCGAACGCGCGTCGAGATAGACTATCATCGAGCGCGGCGCGTCGACGCGATCATGGACTATTTTGCATCGTTTCGCATTTCGAAAGTAGTACTGTACGCATCGAATCTCACGTCGCGTCGCCGTCCGCGACGACCGCGCGGCCGACGACGACGTCGCCGTCGCCGCACCGCGTGCTTATGAACATGTCGAACGCCTCGCCGCCGCCTTCGCCTTCGCCTTGGCCGCGCGCGTTCTCGCGCTCGAAGTGGAGGACGTGCGTCGCGCCCGCGAACGTCGCGACGAGAGCGTTCGCGTCCGGCGGCGTCGCGACGTTCGATGCGCTCCCCGAAACGCTCGATACCGAAGCGTTTCCGGCGGCGGGGACGAGCGTCCACGTCCCTCGCCCCCACGGCGTGCTCAACCTCCCATCCGTCTCGAACGCGAACGGCGTGATGCCCGCCCAGGACCAGTTCGAATGTTTCGCGATGAAAACGCCCATAGCACTGGCGTTTATTTCAGCCGCGGTGAACGTCGACGCGGCGGCGGCGTTCGCGCCGGCGGCGCACAGCCGCGCGTCCCGCGCCGCTTTTTCCGCCTCCTCCGCGGCTTCTCCCTTCGATCTCACCCCGACGCCGTCGCTCCACGCGTTCATCCCGGCGACGTCGCCGTCCAGGTAGTAGTCGTACACGGCTTCCAGACGTTTCACTTCGCGCGCGTGGTACGACAGCCGCACCGCGACCGGCGCGTGCTTCGCGCGGTCCTTGAAATGCGCGTCTTTGCGTAAAAATCGAAACGCGAGTTTGCTGTTCGCGAAGCACAAGTAATTGAGCGTGCGCTTCATCGCCCCGGGGGAGGTGTACGCCCCGTGCGAAGGCAGGTACATCGCCTCGTTGAACGCGAGATGCTCAGCGTCCGCGTCGGCATCGTGTCGTTTCGAATTCCCACCGCGTCGTTTCGAATTCCCGAGGATCCGCGACGCCACCAACTCGGCCAACGCGACGGATTCCATCGTCGGTCGCGCGAACGCGAACCCCGGATCTACGCTCAACACCCTCCCGCCGTGGACGTACCGCGACCAGTCCATGTCCGGGTCGTCCGCGACGTGATCGTACCCGTACGCGGTCGTGTCGTCCCACCCGTCCGAGAGCGCCTCGATATCCGCGTCGCGGTAGAAGTAAGACGACGGGTCGCGAAGCAGCGCGGTGGCCGGATCGATCAGAAGCGCCGAGCGCCCCGTCGACAGCGCGATCGCGGCGACCCGCCACTTCATCGCGAGCTTTAGCTTTAGCTTTAGCTCACCCCCGCCGTTCTCGGTATCGGTCTCGGTCTCGGCGACGCGCACGACGGTCGACCCGAGCCCGAGCTCGGTCGCGAGCGTCGCCGCGGCGGCGGCGGCGGCGACGACGACGACGCGATCGGCGAGGCGCAACCGCGCGAACCCGCGCGTCGCGAGCGTTCGAAGCGCTTCGAGATCTCTTCCGTCCGCGGCGACGATGAAGATGGGCGACTCGGCGTCGCCGACGACGCGCGAGAGCGCGTCGCACGTCGCCTTCGTCAACGCGTCGCCGCCGCCGCCGCAGACGCGAGCCGCGTTCGACGACGGAACGACGTGTAACGCTCGCGGCGTCAACTTAGGTGCGTTCCATACGAGCGAACGTCGGGGTGGAGTTGAAAGGCGTCAGTTGGAGTTGAAAGGCGTCGCGGGCGGGGATTGAAAGCGAGGGACCCTGGGCGGAGAGATGTGCCGGGCAAAGTCCTTAAGGAATGGCGTTCACCACGCGAACGCGGTCGTATGGGAACCAGTGTATAGAACGCGCCTCTTTCCCGACGGCCCCGCCCCACGGCTTCGCGGGCGCGCAGTGCGCGACGTCGTCGCTTCCTCGCGCCGCGAGCCGCTCGAACGACAGCGAGACTCTCGCGCGGGTCCCCCCCGTTTGGTCGCCCTCCGTGACGTGCTCGCCCCACGCGCCCGCGGCGCCCGCGGTCCACTTCTTCGAGCTCGCGACGCCGTCGTTCACCGCGTGTCTGTGCTTCCGCTCGAGCTCCGCCACGGTCTTCGGGTCCTTCCCGCACCCGACGAGGCACGGCTCGAACGCGCGGAGCGTGCCCCCGGGGGCGTAGTACGCCGCCGCGTTCTTCATCTTGTTCGCCTTGTCCGTGTGATAGTTCGCGTGCATGGCAACGGGAACGTGCTTCTCTTTGCGCAGCGCCGGCGAGTGGCGAATCACTCGCGTCATCACCTTGGAGTTCACGAAACAGAGCGGGTCCATGACACGGATCGACGCCCCGGACGTGAGGTGCGCGTCCCTGGACGGGAACCACAGCTCGAGGTTGTACCCGGCCTGGTCCCAGAGGTTCGGTTCCGTGTTCATGCGGTGCTCCATGATCGTCATCAGACGAAACGAGTTATGGGTCGCGGAGACGTACCTGAGGGGCGGAGTCGAAAGGCGTCAGAAGCGGAGTTGAAAGGCGTCGAGGCGTGTCGGGATTGAAAGCGTGGGACCCTGGGCGGAGATAAATGACGGGAAGTAAAGTCCTCGAGGAACTGCGTGCACCACGCCAACGCGGTCGTATGATATGGGGACCATTGTGAGGAGAACAGAACACACGACACGCACCACATGCCGCTGTTCAACGCGGCGACGCGAAACGCCTTGGCGCGTCTCCGCCCGCCCGCGCCCATCGCCGGGTCGTCCACCTGATCCATCCACCCGTGCGCCGTTTCGCCGTCCCAACCGTCGCTCATGCTCTCCACGTCGTGGTCTCGGTACAGAAACGGGAACGGGTTCTGCACGTACATCACGTCCGTGTCCGTGAGAAGCACGGAGCACCCGACGCCGACGAACTCTTTGATGATCGTAAACTTCAACGCGCTCACCTTGTGGCTCCCGGTCGCGCCCTTCTCGTTCTTCACCCTGTACCGCGGCACCTTCATCGCGGCGAGCTGGTCGTGAAGGACGTCGTCCAGGGTCACGACGAGGAAGTTCGGCACCGGCAGCTTCTTGATCGCGTCGACGAACGCGTACACGCCGGGCGCGCGCGAGTCCGCGACGGCGACCAGAACCTCTTTTTGTATCGCCGTCTTCCTCAGGAGCTCGCACAGGACCTCGTGCCCGTCGCAGTTCACGGGCCACGCGACGGTTGACGTTCCATCTTCCTCTTCGTCTTCTCCTCCTCCTCCTCCCCCGATGCGATCGAGCGCGCGCGGCGCCGCGATCCCCGGCATCGGCCGCCGCGGCTCGCAGCCGAGATGCGGCGGCGCGAACGGATCCGGGTAGACGAGGTCCAGGGGGTCGACGACGACCGCGCCGCCGGCCGGGGCTGGGTCGGTCCGCGGGAGCGCGGACGACGACGACGACGACGACGACGACGACGACGACGCGTTCGAGGACGACGATGCGTTCGAGGACGACGTGGGGAGGGATGCGACCGACGACGCCGCCGACGACGCCGACGCCGACGCCGACGCTGACGCCGCGTCCCCGACGACCGCGGCGGAGCGACCGCTTCGACGACGGTCGAATCGGAAACGATCACCTCCTCGGTGGCGATCTCGCCAGAAGCGACCGTGGAAGACGTCGCCGCTGACGTACGTCCCCTTGTGGTTGCTCTCCGCGTGCCTGTGGTCGAGGTAGTTCCGAATCGACGCGATGATCACGCCGAGGAGGAGCCCCGCGACGATCGGCCGCCGCACGCCGCGTCCCGAGACCGCCCGCATCCTCGCGCGTCCGCGCGGGCTCAGCCTTCCTCCTCCCTCTTCCGCTCGCTGCGCTATCGCTATCGTATGCCTCCTCGCTATCCGCCGCTCGAGACGCCGCGGCTTCACTTGAGCGAGTTCTTGAACCCGTGCCACAGCGAGTCGACCTGGCCGACGATGGAGTCCGAGCACCCGACCCAGAGCATGAACGCGCGCCGTCCGGTCTCGTGACTGATGGACCTGGGATGCACGCTTATCACGCCGCTTCGCTTCGCGACGCCGAGGAGCAGGCCGGTGATGACGAGCTGCTGCGCGACAGCCTTGATGAATCCCATGAGGATGACAGGCGGAAGACGGCGTGTGCGCGTGTGCGGGGAAGGTTGCGCGCGCGTCAGATCTGTTGAACGGGCCGTTGAGTTCTCTTCAAAAACAAAGTCTCGGCTGTCGTCGTGAACATCTTCTCTCTCCTGTACACGTACAAAGCGTCGTCCTACGCTACGTCTATGCTCCGTCGTCGTCGCTCGCTCGCTTTCATCACACGTCCACGCGTCGTTTTTCCATCCACAGATCCAGTATCTCGAACCACCCGTCCACCAATCGCAAGGCGCCACGTCAGACGGAACCAAATCCTCCGTCGCTCACGCCGCCCACGTCCCCGCTCTCTTTTCCACGTCGTTTTTCCGACACGTCGAGCACGTCGGCGGCTTGCCTCCGATCACCGGCCTGAAGGGCACCTCGCACCTGCGCCCGCAGTTATCGCACGCGCCCTCGTGCACGGGCTGCCCTTTCTTCGAGTACGTGTTCTGGTGCCGCCCCGTGAACGCCCATCCCTCGAGCGTTTCTTTGGGTTCTTTGCGGCCGCGACGCGCGAGCGCGTCTTCGTCCTCCGCGTCGGCGTCGGCGTCGGCGCGCGCGTCGTCGTCGCTTCCTCGATTCCCCACGCCGAAGACGCGGTCGAAATCTCCCGAAGAGAGGCACCCGGTCGCGGCGGTCGACGATTCCGTGGCGTACGCGCCGAACCCGGGGCGCGAGGCGTCGTACCCGCCTTTGACGGACCCGCGCGACTGCTCTCTCCCGCCGCCGAGCTCCCATCGTTGACGTCGAAACGCGACGCTCTCGTCGTCGTAAAAGCCTGAGGGTATGTAATTTTACCCGTAGGGGTGGATTTAAGGGGCGCGTCGTCAGACGGAGTCGCGCGAGTCATCGAGGAGTGCGCGGAGAGAGACGCAGACGCGCGCGGGAAGTGACGTCCTCGAGGAACGGCGCGCGGAAACGCGGTCGACGCGGCGTCGCGGACGCCGGCGCGGTCGCGGAACTAAACGCTCATAGGAACGCGCCTTCGTACTTGACGACGTTCCCGGCGAGAAGCTCGTCGCGCGTGTCCAGGTCGTGCCACGCGTCGATCTCTATCACGGCGTAGTACTTCGGCGTGGCGTCCGCGGCGTTCGAGTGACCACCCGCTTGCTGCACGATGTGCTGGTGCTTCCAGTTCCGTCGGACGGTGACTGCGAGCGTCGCCGCGTTTGGTTTTTGGTTTTGGTTTTTGGTTTTTGGTTTTCATTCGGGGGCGCGTCATTTGGAGGGAGTTGAAACGCATCGACGTCGAGCGTTTAAACCGAGGGCTGGGCGGAGAGAAACGCACGCCGGGAGATAAAGTCCATCCTCAAGGATCGGCGTGCGCCGCGCGAACGCGGTCACATGGGGACCAGTGTAAGGAATACGCGCCTTTGCCGACGCGGCCGACGCCGACGTCGGCGACGAGTTCGCCGAGTTTCTTCGCGGCGGCGACGCGACGCGTGACGACGCCGTCGCCCTCGCGCGCCTCCTCCGTCGCGTCCAGGTCGACGTCCCGCGGGAGGTACTTCGCGACGAACGCGGAGGGGACGTTCGGGATGTTGATGTCGCACCGGATCTCTTCCTCCGCGTCGCCGAAAGTTTCCTCCTCCGCGACGCCGAAAGTTTCCTTCTCCTCCACCTCCACCTTTTGGTTTTCTTCGTCGTTCTCGGTTCGTTCGAACGCCGCGCCGTCGTCGTCCGCGCGCGCGTCGTCCGTCCCGCGCCGCGCGACGGACGCCCACGACGTCTTTTTCGGCGCCGCGATCGTCGCGGCGGCGGCGGCGGCGGCGGCGGCGGCGATCGCGTCCTCGATCCGCGGCGTCGTCGTCGTCGTCGAGTCGCCCTCGGACGCGACGCCGCGCGGCGGCGGGTCCGGAGGCGGCGGGACCGCGACGTCGTCGTCGCTCGCCGCGTCCGCCCACTCGAACCGGCTGCGGCGCGCGGGCTCCTCCGCGAGGAGCGCGACGGATCGCGGCGCGCGCGGTGACCGCGGCGGCGCGCGCGGCGGCGCCGCCGCCGCCGGCGGCGCCGCCGCCCGCGGCGGCTCGCGCGCGCGCGACAGCGCCTCGACGCTCATGCGCAGCGTCCGAACCTCCTCCTCGCGCCCGCCCGCGGCGCGCCGCGACTCCGCGAGGTCGCGCTCGAGGTCGCTCACGCGGTCGGCGTACCGCCCGAGCTCGTGGATCTGAGGGTCGTTCCATACGAGCGAACGTCGGGGTGGAGTTCAAAGGCGTCAGTTGGCGTTGAAAGGCGTCGAGGGCGGGGATTGAAAGCGAGGGACCCTGGGCGGAGAGACACGCCGGCAAAAGTCCTTAAGAAACGGCGTTCACCACGCGAACGCGGTCGTATGGGGACCAGTGTATAGAACGCACCGCGCGCTGGTTCGCGCGATGGAGCGCGCGCTCGAGCACGCCCACGCGCGATCGCGCCTCCTCGAGCTCGTCGCACAGCGCGGCGACGAGCGAGTGGCACTCGCCCGCGACGAGCTTCGCGGCGGCCGCGACGGTGCTCGTGGTGGTGTCGTGTGTCGTCCCCGGCGGCGGCGCGGACGTCGCGTGGTCGTAACCCGTCGTGGTGACGTGCGCGAGCGGCCACGCGTATTGCTGCGGCGTCGCGCGCGTCTCCTCGTACTCCGCGGGGAGGACGCTGTAGTACGTCATGGCGGGCGGGCGGGCGGGCGGCGGCGCCGACGG
>Ga0181559_10003537_pt1 | contig 15323 bp, 8 predicted proteins | sample 011ome_21_FD_133752 | JGI IMG/M metagenome (GOLD analysis project Ga0181559, IMG submission 133752) | Coastal salt marsh microbial communities from the Groves Creek Marsh, Skidaway Island, Georgia - 011508AT metaG (megahit assembly) | ecosystem: Environmental > Aquatic > Marine > Intertidal zone...
ATGACATTGCGGAAAGTTGTGGTATCGAACCCTAATTTGCATTCGGGCGATTTGAACAATCGTTCTTGGGTTGGCGGCGTCCGCCGACGCCCGAAACAGAGTGCCACGTTTGAAGTCAGTCGCGCAGGCAGGACAGAAACTGTCAGTGTTTTTTTCTTGGTGCGGCGCGTCTCCGTCGCGGACCAGTCGAGGTCGCGGATGGCGGCGACTCGACCGTCACGCCTCGACCTTACGATCAGGTGAAACGCACGGCATGACGCTCGGCGTTTCGCCCGCGGCTGCCGCGCGGGCGGCCGATGGCTCGGAGGAGGCGAAACAGCATGTCCGGGCGCCGACTGTCCGACCGATGGGCGGGCGCAGATCTCAGCACAAGATCCTCCCGCCCTCGACCGCGGCCAGCCTGGCGAGCTTCGACGGGCGGGACGGCCCGTCCACCCCCGACGGCGTCGAGGTCGCAGCGCAAACGACGCGCGGGTCCTGGGGCGCGCGCGGCGCCGACGCGCGCGGCGACGACCTTCGCGCTGCCGCGTCCGCGCACGAGCAGTCTTCGGTCGCGCGCCGCCTGGATGCGAGCGCGTCGCCGGCCGCCTCGCCGGCCGCGCCGCGCGGGACCCCCCCGCTCGGCGCCGCGGACGCGGGCAGGCGCGCGGAGGAGACGCTGGCGGACGACGGCACGCCCGTCGGCCTCCGGTTCGTCATCACCGCGAGCTGCGACGCGCAGGAGAACCTCTCCGCGGTGGAGACGCCTCCGCAGCCGCGGAGCCTCCGCGGCTCGCGCGCCGAGCCCGCGGGACCCGCGTTACGGCCCGAGTTTCCCACGTTCGAGACCCTGGAGGCTGCCGCGGCGTCCTGGAGGACGCACGCCTCGTTCGGGGACCCGATCCCATCCTCGTCGCCGCATCACGAGAGCCCGATCCCGGGCGGAGCGGCGCGCGCGCGGAGCGCGCGCGAAGAATCCGCATCCGGCGCGACGCCTCCCGGCGCCGCGGCGCGACGCGGATTCTTCGCGACTCCATTTCAGACTGGGCGCCACACGCCTCAGGAGGTGGCGCGCGAAGTGGCGCGCCTGCTCAAGGCGGCCACCGCGCTGCTCCGCGGCGGCGCGGGCGGGCGGTTCGCGGATGGGCAGGCCCTGGTGGACCAGGCGCTCCGCCTGGCGCCCGAAAACGTGGAGGCGGTGTGCGCCTCGGGGGCGTGCCTCTTCTCCGCCGGGAAACTGGACGAGGCGTACGCGCGCTTCGCGCGCGCGCTGGAGCTGGACCCCGACCACGTCCCCGCGCTCCAGGCGCTCGGGCTCCTGTATCAGACCCGAGGCGCGCTTCCCGAGGCGGCGCGCGCGTACGCGCTGGCCCTCTCCTCGCGCGAGGCGCGGGCGGGCGCGCCGGGCGCGGACGAAGCCGCCGCCGCGGCGACGCGCGCGCGCCTGGCGGCGACGCTGAGCGACATCGGCACGCAGGTGAAGCTCGAGGGCGACGTCGCGAAAGCCATGACGCGTTACCGCGAGGCTATCGCGACGGACCCCTCGTACGCGCCCGCGCGCTATAACCTGGGCGTGGCGCTGCACGAGCTCGGGCAGAGCGCCGACGCCGAGGCGCGGTACGCGGAGGCGGCGGCGCTGGACCCTTCGCACGCCGACGCGCTGTGCAACCTGGGCGTGATGCGCAAGCTCCGCGGCGACGTCGCCGGCGCCGTCGCGGCGTACGAGGCGTGCCTTTCCGTGAACCCCAACCACGCGCACGGCACGAGCAACATGGCCATCGCGCTGAACGACCTGGCGAACGCCGCGAAGCTGGCCGGGGACGTCCCGGCGGCGATCCGCGTCTACGAGCGCGCGCTGACGTTCGACTCGGGCTCGGCGGAGTCCATGTACAACCTGGGGGTGGCGCAGGCGGAGGTCGGGGAGCTCGACCGCGCGGTGATCGCGTACGAGACCACGCTGAAGCTCAGGCCGGGATGCGCGGAGGCGTGGAACAACCTGGGCGTGCTTCTGCGCGAACGCGGAAACACGCCGCGCGCCGCGGAGTGCTACGCGAACGCCGTCGCGCTCAAGCCGGGATTCGCGCAGGCGTGCAACAACCTCGGCGTGCTGCGCACGACGCAGGGGGAGGCGCAGGAGGCGCTCACGGCGTTGCAGAGCGCGGTGGCGGCGGACCCCGAGTATGCGGTGGCGCACAACAACCTAGGCGTGCTCCTGCGCGACACCGGGGACGTGCACGAGGCGCTGCGCTCGTACGAAGAGTGCGTGCGCCTCTCCCCGGACGACCGCGTCGCGTCGCAGAACTACTTGCTCGCGCTCAACTACGTGTTCCCGGGGGAGGACCCGCGCGTGTGCGACGCGCACGTCGCGTGGGGGCGGCGCATGGCGGAGCTGGTGGGCGAGCCCCTGCCTCCGCGCGCCTTCGACGAGGCACGCGACGCGGGCGCGGGGGAGCTCGCGGGCGCGGGGGAGCCGGCGCGCGAGTTGGCGAGCGTCTCCGGCTTCGCGAGCCTCAGCGCGTCTCCGACGTCGTCGCGCGAAAACCTTCTGACGCTCACGCAGAGCTCGAGTGGCGTCACGCGACGATCGCGCCGCCTGGTGGTGGGGTACGTCTCGCCGGACATGTACACGCACAGCGTGTCGTACTTCGCCGCCGCGCCGCTGCGGCACCACGACGCGGCGCGCGTGCGCCTCATCGTGTACTCGGCGACGCCCGTGGAGGACGCGCGGACGCACGCTTTGCGCGCGTCCGTCGCGCAAAACGGCGGGGAGTGGCGCGACGTCGCGCGTCTGTCCGAGCGCGCGCTCGCCGAGCTGATCCGCCGTGACGGCGTGGACGTGCTCGTCGAGCTCACCGGGCACACCGCGAACAACCGGCTGGCGACGCTGGCGCTTCGGCCGGCGCCCGTGCAGGTCACGTGGATGGGCTACCCGAACTCCACCGGCATGGCCGGCGCCGTGGCGTACCGCGTGACGGACGAACGCTGCGACCCGACGGACACGAAGCAGACGTTCGCGGAGCGAAGCGTGCGTCTGCCGGGGTGCTTCCTGTGTTACACGCCGCACCCGGAGGCGCCGCCGGTGGCGCGCGCGCCGTGCCTCGCGGCGGGGTACGTCACCTTTGGCTGCTTCAACGCGCTGGCGAAGGTGACCCCGGCGGTGCGTGCGCTGTGGGGCCGCCTGCTGCGCGCGGTGCCCCACTCGCGGCTGGTGGTCAAGGCGAAGCCGTTCGCCTGCGCGAGCGTCCAGCGGCGGTTCCTGAGCGCCATGGCCGAGGAGGGCGTGGCGTCCTGGCGCGTGGACGTGCGCGCGCTGGCGGAGCGCACCGCCGACCACCTCGGCGCGTACGGCGCCGTCGACGTCGCGCTGGACACGTTCCCGTACGCGGGCACCACCACCACGTGCGAGGCGCTGTGGCAGGGCGTCCCGGTGGTCACCATGCGCGGGGGCGCGCACGCGCACAACGTGGGCGTCTCGCTGCTCGCAGCCGTCGGCCTCGAGCGCGAGTGCGTCGCTGAAACCCCCGACGCGTACGTCGCCAAGTGCGCCGCGCTCGCCGCCGACCGCGCCGCGCTCGCCGCGGCGCGCGAGGGGATGCGCGCCAAGATGCGCGCGCCCGGGGGTCTGTGCGACGGCGAGGCGCACACGCGGAAGCTGGAGGAGGCGTACGTCGCGATGTGGAGGCGGCACTGCGAGGAGAGCGCGCGCTCGGTGAAAGGAGGGAGCGGGTGACCCGGCCCTCACCGGGAAGCCGCCCGAAAAATGGCGCGAACGAAATCGGTTCAAAGACGCCGGCGGCGGCATATGTCGACAAAAATTGCGACATCTCACATAGGCGCGCGTGTACCTTTTCGGTAAAAGTAGTCTATAGTAGTTAGGCATCCTTTGCGCTGACGCTCCGTCGGTGGCGCGGTCTCACGCCGTCTCGGCGTCCCCGGCGGCCGGGGTGGACGCGGAAAGGACGGGCTCCGCGTCTGTTTCGTTCGGCGGCGCTTCTTTCGGCGCCGGCGCGTCCGGAACCTTCTCCGCCTTCTCCGCGGCGCTCTCCGCCCCGTTCGCCTCCGCCGGCCGGCCCGTGACCTGCTCCGGCGCGTTCACCTTCGCGGGCGGGTTGAGCTTGGCGTGCACCCAGCCGAAGCCCTCGGCGAACTTCTGGTTCACCGCGGCGGCGGCGGCGGCGGTGGCGTCCGTCACCTTCTGCACCGTCTCGTTCTGCTGCACCTTCTCCAGCACGGGCGCGGTCTGCTCGTTGACCTTGGCGGAGATGGTCGTCGCGGTCGCGGTAACGGTCTTCGTCAGCCCGATCTTCTCGTCCATCTCTAGCAGCTTCGCGCCCGTGCGCCGCGCCACGCGCATCGCCGCATCCGTGAGCTGCTCCCGGTCCACGCCGTGCGCGAAATCCTCCATGACCGGGAACAGCGTGCTCGTGCAGTGGTCCCCCACGATGCCCTCCACCGCGGCCGCGATCTCCTCCAGCGTCGCGCCCTGCCACAGACTGAAGATGCGCTGGCCCGCGGGCGCGACCGTCTCCGTGCAGGGCATCACCTGAATCACCGCGACGCCGTCGGGCAGGTGGCCGGCTCGGATGGCGTTGGTGAGCAACATGACGGGAAGAGGCACCGTGCTCGTCACGTTGTCCACGACGGACATCACCTGCACTAACATCGTGTCGTTCTCGAACGAGGGGTACGGCGACGGCGCGCGGTGACTCGGGCTGGAGCGGCTGAACGCGCTTCCCATCCGACAGCGCGCACGGGCTTGTGATGAGCAGTCGAGCGCGCTTAGCCGCGAGCCGTTGTATTTTCGCAGTTGGCCAGCTGGCGCATTCGATGAAAATCGTTGTTTCATCATATGGGCAATTACCCTGAAGCCTGAACGTGGTGCGTTTTTGGTTTTGTGTTCTTCTGAAAAGAAACTCCCGCGGACCCGCGGTCCGACGGACGCGAGAAAATTTCTCGTCGATCGACCACTTTGGTTTCGCGGATGCACAAAACGCCGGCGTGCTCCGGCACTTCGCCCTCTCAAGCAGCGCAAGAACGCGTCTAGGTTGCTAGTTCACCGACGCTCACACCCAAAATGGCTCCCAAGACCGCCAAGAAGTCCACCTTCGTCGTCGACTGCACCAAGCCCGGTACGTACCGCGCCATCTCCGGTGCACCGCGTTTCGCGTGTGTTTAGGGTTTCAAGAACGCATCGAGACCCGACGGACCCGGAAACGCGCCCGGAGGCGCGCCCGCGAGCCTCAAGCGCGAGTGTTTCGGTCCACACGGCATCCGTAAACACGTCGATATCGTGCTTGCCCTCCTCGCGGTCTCGAACGAGCCGGCGGGCGCGTCCCGGCCGCCGCTTCCGCGTCGGGGATCGAGTCGTCAGATTCTCGCAGCAGCCGTCGCGAGGTTTCCTCCACCTCCTCTCAGTGGACTGACGTTTCGCCTCCCCTCCCTTTCCTCAACAGTCGATGACAAGATCATGGAGATCGCGTCTTTCCAGACCTTCCTCGCCGAGCGCATCAAGGTCGCGGGCAAGGCCGGCGCCCTCGGCGACGTCGTGTCCGTGTCCAACGACAAGACCAAGGTCACCGTGACCTCGGACGCGCCCATGTCCAAGCGCTACCTCAAGTACCTCACCAAGAAGTACCTGAAGAAGCACAACGTGCGCGACTGGCTCCGCGTCATTGCGTCCAACAAGGACCGCAACGTCTACGAGCTCCGCTACTTCAACATCGCCGAGCAGGAGGATGACGAATGAGCGGCGTGGTGGTTATAAAAGACGACGCGGGCGGGTTTTCGGGACGTTCGCGACGGAGAAAGCCTCTCTCTCCGGCGTCCCGACGACTCCGTTCTCGCCGTTCGGGAACCGAACTGGGAACCGAACCGGTCTCGCATTCACGTAGCGTTTTTCTTAGCGGTAGGCGGCAAGACGAGACAAGGTTCACGAAAACGTCGTAAAATACGCGGGACGACGCGCGTCTCGTTCGCTCTCGTCGTTCGCGAAGAACGTCGCGACGCGACGTCGCGCTTCTTTTCAACCCGCGCCTCCCGCTCGCGCGAACACTCTCCGAACGCGCATCTTCTCGCTCTAGAACGCCTTCGCGATCGCCTGTCCCTTTTCCTGGAACCACGTCTGGATCTTCTTGTTCTTCATGAAGCCCTCGTGCGTGACCACCGCGGCGGCGAGCACGACGCCGAGGTACACCGGGAAGAACTCGGGGTACTTGGTGAACACGGTTCCGTTGAAGAGCTTGGCGGCGACGGCGCGCTTGTAGAAGATCTGGCCGATGGGCCCGTGCAGGATGTAGATGGGGAACGAGATCGCGCCCAGGTACGTCAGGGGCTTCGCACCGAGCGCCTTGCTGAACGAGTTGTAGTTTTCGTCGCCGCGTGCCGCCGCCGGGACGTCCGCGTACGCCGTCTGCGCGTGCACGCGCATGACGAACGCGGTGAAGAGCGGCACGAAGAGCGCGCATCGCGTCAGCGCGTCGTTCAGAGGCAGCCATCCGAACGCGCGCGCCGCGATGACGAGGAGCATGCCCGCGAGCGGAATCGCGGGCGACGCGGCCACGGTGCCGGGCTCGCCCCCGAGCAGAACGCCCGGCCCCCGCGTCCGTTCCGACTCCCACTCGGGATCCTCCGCCGGGTCGCACTCGCGCACGGTGACCATGCGACACGCCACGCACCCGATGAGCACGTCCACGAGCGCGGCGAACGGCGAGAAGCGCGTCTGGTTCCAGAACATCCAGTTCGGGTGTGTCTTCGCCGCCATGATGCCCTCCATGAAGAACCACGCGCCGCAGTCGTACGAGTACGCCAGCTTCATCACGAGCGAGGTCGCGGTCAAGACGCCCATCGCGACCCGCAGCCCGCGCGCGCGCCACCGCGCGACGCTCGGGAGCGCAAAGGGAAGCGCCACCGTCGCGAACGTGAGCGCCGAGAGGAACCACGTGGGCGCGTTCCAGAGCTCGGCGTGTGCCGGGAACCACGCCTGCGTCAGCGTGCAGGTGATGAGCGCGTGCCACGCCGTGGCGAGCGGCCCGTTGTACAGGTTGTCCGCGTACATGAACACCCACGCGAACGCCGCCTGCGCGGCGATGTACAGGGGGTAGTAGCCCATCACGCGGCTGGCGACGAACGCCGGCGCCGGCGACACGCGCGGGCTCGCCTCGTACTTGCCCAGCTCCGTGCACGTGTACGCGACGACGTACCCGGACAGCACGAAGAACGCTCCGACCACCACGTTCACCTGCGACAGCAGCCTGAGCGTGAACGCGTCCTTCGTGCAGCACGCGATGAAGTGGCCCACGGCGATGTACGAGATGAGGAAGAAGCGCGTCGAATCCAGCGCGGGGATGAACGGGCGTTTCTTCTTCTCGCCCGGGGACGGGGGGGCGGGCGCGGGGGACGAGGGCGTGGGTCCCTCGGAGCCGCCGGACGCGCCGCTCGCCGCGGCGGCGGAAGCCACCGCGCGCGGCCGCCAGCGCGCCGGGCGCGCGGCGTCGCGCACGCGCAGACACTTCACGCCAACGCCTCGGGAGCCGGAGAGTCCGATTGGGATCGGAACATCGGACGCGGCGAGGCGAGCCGCCGCGCGCGGCGAGGAGACGCGCGCGCGAGGCGTCGGCGACACGCGCGCGCCGATCGCGATGCCACCGGCGAGGCCGATGACGTGAGACATCGGGATCTCTCGAGCGTGCGGCGCCGCGGCGAGTGGTGTGCAGGGCGAAGGATGCCGGTTGGAGAAGGTAGTTGTGACAGGAAAGTTGACAGTGGGCAGATCTGGCGGAACTGGCGTTCACCTCGCTCGCCGACTCGGCGGGGCGAAAACCGAGACTCCTTCATTCACCCTCCGACGAAGCACAACCACGCGCGCGTTCCCCAGCGCCGGGCGTCAGGACGAGAGCTCGTCTTCGGATCGACGCGTGGAAGGTCCCCAGTGACGTGGTTCGTGGGTCGAAGGGGCCTCTGCCCGGTGATAGGGCGGAAGGGTGCTCGGTCGTGAGATTAGATTGCGGAAACGTGGCGGATTCAGGGCGGGATCGCAACCGCGTCGGGCTCGGCGTTTCCCGAGGGTCCGAAGGGTCCGAAGGGCCCCAGCCCCCGCCCCCTTGAACGCGTCGCCGATTAAGCGCACGCCGCGCCTCCCCTAGTGTCGAGCCACGATGATCTTCAACCTCGAGGGCCTCACCGTGTACTTCCCGTACGAGTACGTCTACCCCGAGCAGTACAAGTACATGCTCGAGCTGAAGCACGGCCTCGACGCTAAGGGTCACGGATGCCTGGAGATGCCCACCGGCACGGGCAAGACCATCACGTGTTTGGCGCTGATCACGTCGTACCAGCTCGCGCACCCGGAGTGCGGCAAGCTCATCTACTGCACGCGCACGGTCCCCGAGATGGAGAAGGTGCTGGCGGAGCTGCGTGTGCTGCAGGCGTACCGCGAGAAGCACGTCGGCAAGGCTTCGGAAATCATGGCGCTCGGCCTGAGCAGCCGCAAGAACATGTGCATCCACCCCAAGGTCGCGGACGAGGGCTCGAGAGAGAGCGTGGACGCGCGGTGCCGCCGGTTAACGGCCAGCTGGGTACGCGAGAAGCACATCGACGCGGCTTCGCGCGAGGAGGAGACGAGCACGGAGCTGTGTCAGTTTTTCGAGGATTACGAGAAGGAGGGGCCGGACGCCGTGCTGCCGCCCGGGGTGTACACCCTGGCGGACCTGCGCGAGTTCGGGCGGAAAAAGGGGTGGTGTCCGTACTTCCTGGCGCGGCACATGATCGGCGTCGCGAACGTGGTGGTGTACAACTACCAGTACCTGCTGGACCCGAAGGTGTCGTCGCTGGTGTCGCGCGAGCTGGAGAAGGAGTGCGTGGTGGTCTTCGACGAGGCGCACAACATCGACAACGTGTGCATCGAGGCGCTCTCCGTGAACCTCAGGCAGCAGACGCTGGACGCCGCGGGGCGGAACATCACCAGCCTCAGCGGGAAGATCGAGCGCGCGAAGCAGACGGACGCGCGGAAGCTCCGCGAAGAGTACGCGCGCCTGGTGGACGGACTCGCGCAGCAGGGCGTGTTGCGCCGCGGCGGCGGCGAGGACGCGCTTCAGAACCCGGTGATCCCCGACGACATATTGCGCGAGGCGGTGCCCGGGAACATACGCCGCGCGGAGCACTTCGTGGCGTTCCTGCGACGCTTCGTGGAGTACCTCAAGACGCGCATGCGCGCGACGCAGGTGGAGCAGGAGACCCCCACAGCGTTCCTCGCGCACTTACAGCGGAGCGCGGCGATTGACGGGAAGACGCTCAAGTTTTGCTACGACCGGCTCACCAGCCTGTTGAAGACGCTGGAGATCGTGGACACGGAGGAATACAACGCCGTCTCGCTCGTCGCGGATTTCGGTACCCTCGTCGGGACGTACCAGGCCGGCTTCTCGCTGATCCTCGAGCCGTACGACGAGCGGTACCCGAACATACCCGACCCGGTGTTCCAGCTGTGCTGCTTGGACGCGTCGCTGGCGGTGCGCCCGGTGTTCGAGAAGTTCCAGAGCGTCTTCATCACCAGCGGCACGCTGTCGCCGATCGAGCTGTACCCGCGGCTGCTGAGCTTCAACCCCGTGTGCATCGCCAGCCTGCCCATGACGCTCACGCGCGACTGCCTGCGCCCGATGGTGATCACGCGCGGCGCGGACCAGCAGGCGGTGAGCACCAAGTTTGACATGCGCGACGATCCGGGCGTGATTCAGAACTACGGGCGGATCCTCATCGACCTCTCCGCCGCCGTGCCGGACGGCCTGGTGGCGTTCTTCGTGTCCTACTCGTACATGGAGCAGATCGTCAGCAAGTGGCACGAGACGGGCGTGCTGCAGCAGGTGATGCAGCACAAGCTGGTGTTCATCGAGACGCAGGACGTCGTCGAGACCAGCCTGGCGCTGGACAACTACCGCCGCGCCTGCAACTGCGGCCGAGGCGCGGTGTTCCTCTCCGTGGCGCGCGGGAAGGTTGCCGAGGGCATCGACTTCGACAGGCACTACGGCCGCGCGGTGATCATGTACGGCGTGCCGTACCAGTACACGCTGTCCCGCGTGCTCCGCGCGCGCCTGGAGTACCTGCGCGAGACGTTCCAAATCAAAGAGGCTGATTTCCTGGCGTTCGACGCCGTGCGGCAAGCCGCGCAGTGCGTCGGGCGCGTTATCCGCAGCAAAGCCGATTACGGGCTGATGGTTTTCGCGGACAAGCGGTACAACTCGCACGACAAGCGCGGCAAGCTTCCAGGCTGGATCACCACGCACCTGCAGGAGCAGCAGCTCAACCTGAGCACGGACATGGCGGTGCAGATCGCGCGCGCGTTCATGCGCGAGATGGCGCAGCCGTACGACCGCGGCGTCGCCGGGAAGCAGCTCCTGGACCAAGCCGCGTGTGACGCGCTCGCCAAACAGGCGGGCTTCGGCGCGCCGAGCGCGACGCTGCCGAGCGGGCGGTCGTGACCCGCGACGACGATCGGTCGAAACCACGGAGTAGTATACCATAGGCTATGCAACCGACACGTAGAAGTAGTAGACTGCCAGCACGTCGTCGTGCACGACAGAGTATCACGTATTACGTCGTTACGTGTAGCGTCTTTACAACGCCGCTTTCCGCCGCTTCGCGACCGCCTAGAGCCCACGCGCGCGGCGCTTCGCTGTTTCTCGACGTCTCTCGTCGGATCGGCGTCGGCGGCGCCGGCGCCGCGTTTCCGTCCCGCCCAGGCGTTTCCTTCTCGCGCCGCATCGACGTCTCCGCTCGCCTCACTGCGGGGGCTTGGACGGTCCCTGCGGGTTGTTCTTCAGCAGATACGCCGCGAGGAACTCCACCGGATTGTTCGGCCGCTCCTTCACCAGGGCCTGCATGCCCTGCAGCAAGATGGGCACCACCGCGGTCTCCAGGTACTGGCGGATGGGGAGCGCGGTGACGTCGAGCTTGTTCTGGGTCTCCAGCGCGGCTTTCTCCGCAATCGCCGCGGCGACGGGATCGTCGTACCCCGCGCCGGCGCTTGCGGGCTCGGGGGCGGGCTCGGGGACGGGGGCCTCCTCCTCCATGGGCGCTGCGCGGGATCAAACGTTTCGGTCAGCGTCGGGATCCGTTTAAAGCGAATGTCGAGGACGACGGGAACACGGGGGTCGGGGATCGCGAGCGCGGGGGCGTTTGCGTCGCGCGTGAGGGTCTAGGCGGCGGGCGTGAGAGGCCTTACCGTCAGCGGCGGCTTCTTCGGCCATCTTGTCTGGTCGAAGTGGCCGTCGGGGTGGGGGACTTTCAAAGTTGGCTCCGCAGCGGACGACGACTTGTATTTTTGGCGCGAGCGAGACGAGAGTCACGACTGGCCGCGGCTTCCGACCGAAAGCTACTGTTCCGACGGTGGGTGGCCTCGACTTCACTGCGAGACGCGCCTCAGTCGCGTGCGGCGCGCAGCATGCGTCGAGGGGATGAATCAGGTGGGGCCAGCACCTCGGCATCGGGAGACGATGGCCACCTGCTTCGACTCCTTCGCTCGTCCGAGGACGATCCCGACGGCGTGCTCCGGTGGCTGATTGAAATCTGCCGCGCGGTCTCCGAGTCGACGGAGGGCGGGCCCGACGCCGGTCCCGCCGACGGCAACGACGCGGACGTCGACGCCGCCGAGGAGCGCCGCGCGAGGCTCGAGGCCCTCGGCGTTCGCGCGAGGGCGCTGTTCGAGACGTGGCAGCGCGCGCGGGCGTCCGGGACTCCGGGCGGGGACGGCACCCGACCCACCGAACATCCGAACTGCCTGACGTCGGCGGATGCCGCGTCGAGCCTGGTGCGTTTCCGCGAGCGGTGCGTCGAGGACGAGTGGTCTTCCGCGGCCGCCGCGCGCCTGCAGGCGCTCGCGCCTCCTGCGGCGGTCGTCGAGGCGCTGGGCGGCGCGTGGAAGATCGCGGCGGGCAAGGCGGGCCGCGTCGCGGCGGACGGCGTCGCCGCCAGCCTCACCGCCGGCGCTCGCGTTTTGGAAACCTCCGTCGTCGGCGTGGCGTCCGGCGTCGCCGCCGGCGTCGCGGGCTTGCGCTCGGGCGTGTTCGTGGTGACCGACGCGGTGACCGACGCGGTGACCGACGGCGTGGGCGTCGGCGTGCAGGCCGCGAGCGCCGGCATCCGGGACGTCGGGCGGCTCACCAAGAGCACCGTCGGCGGGCTCGGCGGGCTCGCGAGCGGCGCCGCCCTTTTCGGCGCGCGGCGCGACGACGACGCCGACGATTTTCTCGACGACATGCGCGCGGTGTTGACGGAACGGGAGGCGGTGGAGACGAAGAGTGAATAGAACGTCCGAACGATTAACGGAGAACGATTAATCGTGACACGTGACACGTGTGACACCACACCTTCGATCTGTCGACGTCACGTGTGCGTCTCACGCGGAGGTCTCGCGCGGAGCGACGGGGCCCCGGCGTCGCTCGCGACTCGAAAACGCCGACTCGCCTTCACTCGTCTTCACTCGTCTTCGTCCCGCGCGGCGGGGGCTGTTTCCGTTTCCCGCTCCGCGGCGCGCCTCTGCTTCTCCTCGCCCTTCTCGAGGCGCTCCATCTCGCGCGCGAACTCGTACATCCCTCGGAACACCGTCGCCATCGCGCCGAAGAACGAGGGCGGCGACGCGGGGTGCTGCGCGTCGCCGCGCCGCCGGGCCTCCGCGCCGCCGCCGCCGTCGAGCCACCCGCCGAAGGGAAAGCCCGCCAGAAAGCCGGATGAACCGAACGGGAAAGACACCGCCTCCGGGAAGATATCCGGCGACGAAACCCCCGAGCCTCCGTACGTTCTCGTCGCGTAGGATGACGATGACGACTCGAACACGGAGGAAGATCCGCCGCCGCCCGTGACTTCGTCGTCCGTCTCCTCGCGCTCGGCTTCGAGCTCCTCGGGCTCCCTGCGTTTGATTTTTTCGCGGCGACAGTCGTGTGTCGTGTGTCGAGAATTCCTGCTGTCAGCTTCGGCGCGGCGGACGGGCGAAACCAAACGAAGAACGTGGAAATATACATGTACATGGAGATGCGGTGGGCGAACCTTCCGGGACATGTGCGGAACTTGCGCGTGATGCGTTCGCACTTGCGACGCATCACGCCGTTTTCGTCGGGCGCGGTCTTGCACGAGTGCTGCGGGGAGGAGACCAGAGGACAGGGTCAGGGTGAGTCGGGACGGACGAAGGCGAGATTCGGGACGACGCGTTCGGGACGAACGAAACTGATGTGTGTCTTGCGGTTCGCGCGGACGTACCGTGACGGAGGTGGAGATCGAGCACCCGTCGTCGCCGCCGTCGGCAGGCTGCGTGCTCGGGCGCTCCCACCACGGGGTGGTGTCGCTCATCGCTCCAAGTCCAAGCGCGTTTTCGAGTGCCCTGCGTTGTGAATCCGGGGCTGCGCGCGTCGATGTCTTTCGTTCGTTTTCACGAAAATCGTTCGCGAAACCACACCGAAACCAGCAGACAACGACGACACTCTCACATGAGCGCCGCGGCGGTCGGTGCGGCGGCAGGCGCGGCGCCAGCGCCCGGCGTCGCGCGCGTTTCCGGAATGCGCAAGTGCGCGTGGATGGCATCTCGGTTCCCGGCGGCGGTGTGTCCGCTCCGAGCGGCGCCATCCACGGGTGCGTGGGCTCCGTCGCCGGCGCACCGCCGACACGCGGACGATGCGGCGCGCCGCTCATCCGTCAGAGCGGCGAGCTCGAAAGCGTCCAAGGTGGGGCGGTTCCCGCCCACCCCCGCGACGGACGCGCACCCCCTGGTCGAGCACGGCGTCGACCTCGGCGAGCTCTGCGCGCGGTGGCGCGCGGAAGCGGGCAAGCCCGGCGCGACCGTTCTGCGCGAGGTCCAGACCATGCTTCGCGGCGGGGACGCGCGAAGGCGTCTCACGAGGGATTGCCTCGCCGGTTCCCTCGGCGACGTCGGGGACGGCGACGCGAGCGACGGACGCGGTTGGCGTCTGTTACTCTCGCACAAAAACGAGAACCTGTACAACGCCTTCGCGCTCGAAGTAGCGGCACTCGCGCCCGGATCGACCGGCTTGACCACGGGTTTGTTCGCGCTGCCCGCGCCTCTGCCCGAGCCCACGCTGGCGCGCATGGCGTCCGTGCGCGCCACCGTCGACCCGCTGGCGGTTTCGAAAACCGCCGACGCGCTCGCGGATGCGGTTCGCGCGTTGCGCGTCGGCGACTCGCTGGGTGCCACGCCCGTCGCGCTCTACCACGACTGCGTCGCGAGGCACCCGGCGCGCGTCCCCTCGCCTGAGCTGTACGACGCCGTGAGTGACGCGATGGCGTCGTGGGGAGGGGGGTTCAAGCACGGCGTGTACGCGCGGTTCAAGAACCCCAACGACCCTGAGTCGATGCGCGGCGCGCGCGAGACGCTCCGGTTCTGCGTCGCGGAGACCTCCGCGGGGTACGTCTTCGGGCTGTGCACGTACGCGCCGCCGCGCTTCCACGCCAAAACGGACTGGTCGCGCAAGCCCAACAACTACAGCGCGGGGACGCAGCCGTCCATCGCCGCCGTCGCCGTGAACGCCGTGTTCGCGCCCGGCGTGTTCGGCGGCGCGATGATCGACGGCGAACGGAAAGGCGACGGCGAACCCTGGGCGCGCGCGCGCGCGCGCGGCGCGGTTCTCGACCCGTGCTGCGGCGGCGGGACCATCCTGCACGCGGCGTGGTCGCGCGGGTACCGAGCGTTGGGCGGGGACATAAACGCGCAGAACGCGCGGAACGCCAACGGGAACCTGGCGTCCTTCCGCCGGGCCATGCCTGCGCAGCACGCGTCGCTCGCCGAGTGCGACGAGGGGACGCCGTACGAGCTGGGGGCGTTTTGCGCTGAAATCGAAAACGCCGAAAACGACGACGCGCGCGAATGGAGTCCCGGGAGTTCAGAAACGTTTTTGCAGGATGGAGGATCATCCTCCATCCCGCGTCGTCCTTCGCGGATGCTGGCGCCCACGCCGACGGTGACCGTCGCGGACGCCACCGCGCGGAGCCCGGCGGAGTGGCACGCCGCCGCCGCGGAGCGCTTCGGCGACCCGGAGGCGCGCGTCGCCGCCGTGGTCAGCAACCTGCCCTTCGGGCGGCAGGTGAACGTCGGGGGCAAGGTGGGCGGCGGGCGCCACGGCGAGGCCACCATGGAAGAGCTCGAGCCTCTGCTCCTGGCGCTCAGGGACGTCGCGCCGAGGCACGCGTTCGTGACGGGCGCGCCGGTGGCGCCGACGATGCGCGCGCTGGGGTACGCGAACGTCGCCGACGTGTCGCTGTGCAGACACGGGCGCATGTACCTGACGGTGGCCTACGGCGAGAGCGGCGCGTTTGGCGAAGCGACGCTTCGCGAGCTGGACCGTCTCGAC
>Ga0181559_10003540_pt1 | contig 15313 bp, 15 predicted proteins | sample 011ome_21_FD_133752 | JGI IMG/M metagenome (GOLD analysis project Ga0181559, IMG submission 133752) | Coastal salt marsh microbial communities from the Groves Creek Marsh, Skidaway Island, Georgia - 011508AT metaG (megahit assembly) | ecosystem: Environmental > Aquatic > Marine > Intertidal...
TACACTCCGGGCACCAACTTTTAGTGGGTGATTAAGATGAGGGCAGACTCAATATTTTTGCGGCATTAACGGATGAAGTGTCCTAAGTGCTCCGGCGCGCTAACTCCGGTGACCTATGGTCGAAAGACCATTCTGCATCGATGTGAAGACTGTGCCGGAATATTCTGTAAGCCCGACGCGCTGTCTGGCGTGACACGCGATTGGATGCTGGACGTTGTGGATGCTGGACCCCACAAGCTCGCGCAAAAACACAACGTCATCGAGGATATTGACTGTCCGGATTGCGGTGTACCGATGGATAAAACGTATGATGCTGAGCAGCCTCATATTTGGTTTGAACAGTGCGCGCAGTGCGAAGGCTTGTATTTTGATGCAGGAGAATTTTCTGACACACAGCGCAAGACGTTTCTAGATCGTTTGCGCGACTGGTGGGTCAGTCAGCGCCCTCAAGCCAAGCCTACGAATTTGCGAGACTAACGAAGCCTGCCAGCTGTCGTTGATCCAACTGTACTGTCACCAGTCTGTAAATCAGGCCAGCTTCCGGCAGGCCACATGTCCACTGCCTCAGCCGTTGGGCTGAGTTATTCGAACTCTGGCTCACTGCGGGCAAAGATCAAATAAAAGACCAGGCCAAAAATATTGATTGCAGCGGCGACCTGAAACACAAGCACCCAGGACCCGGTCCACTCTAAAATTAAGCCGCTCACAAACACGCCAATCACTCCAGGAAGAGTGCCCGCGGTGTTGGTTAAGCCCATCAGCGTGCCGGCGTGTTTAGGAGCGATATCCATATGGTTACTCCCCCAGCCGCCCATAGCGAAGGCGCCAATCATGTTACCCAAACTCATCAAGATGATGGCCAACACGACGGATTCTATGTAGCCGACAAAAGCTAGCACCAAAGCACTTCCGCCAAAGCCGATAGTCTGCATCAACTTGCGTATGGTGATTAAGCGCAGGCGCTTGGCGGCGATCATTTTATCGGTAATCCAACCTGCCACATTGAGAAAAATAAAGGCTGCAATCGACGGGGTCATAGTAGCCAGTCCAACGGCGGCGAAATCTACGCCAAGACTTTCAGTGAAGTAGGTGGGCAGCCAGGACAGGAGCACATACCCCCCCCAGTTTGAACAAAAGTGGCTGACGATGATTGCCCATACTGCAGTAGAGCCCAGCATGGCGCGAATTTTGGGTGGCTGTGTATCGGCGCTGGCGCTGGAGGTGGTAACGCCTGATGGATAAATGTGAGCCAGTTCCTCAGCCGTGATCTGAGGGTGATCTTCGGGCTTTGTGGTGACTAACCGTTGCCAAAAGAAGTACCAAATAATGCCCACCGCGCCAAACAGGTAGAACACCCATTCCCAGCCCAGTGAAAGGACAATGACGGGCGTGAGTAACAACGCAAATACCGTGCCTAGGGGGATGGCACTGGCGTTAAGGCCTATGGCGCGAGTGCGCTCAGCGACCGGCATCCAGCGCCCGAACAGGCTATAAATCGATGGGAATGTGACGGCCTCACCGAGCCCCATACCCACACGAGAAAGTAACAGCAGCGTTAACCCGGCAAATGCAGCAGCAGGGGTGATCAGGGTGAAGGCGGACCAGAACACGACGCCAAAGCCCAGTACAGCTTTGCCCCCGAATCGATCAGAGAGCCAGCCACCGGCGATTTGTGTTAACAGGTAGCCCACAAAAAACGAGGACAGAATTAATCCGCGCGTACTTTGATCCCAACCAAATTCCTCTGCCATGGGAATGATCGCAACGGATATATTGACTCGGTCGATATAGCAGATGAATGTGGCCAGAGCGCACATCGCCACCAGTGTATATCGCCTTTGCCACTGCATAGAGTCAACCTAATCGAAGAGTGTTTCGAATTCACGGCTCGCGTTACTGGTGCGCGCCTCGCGAATACAACGAGCCAAGACGGGAATGCCTGCTTGAATTTGCTCGGGCGTCAGGTGGCCGAAAGCCAGCCGTAAAAAGGGCTTATTTCGGTTCGCGTAATGGAAAGCCACACCGGGCAAGTAGGCCACGCCGTTTTCCTGTGCCAGTGAGAATAATTTGGGCCGATCAACGTCGTCAGGCAGGCGCAACCAAACAAACAAGCCACCTTGTGGATTGGACCACACACAAAGGTCATCGAGTTCTGCGGCCAACCCTGCTGTGGTTAAGTCACGCTTAGCTTTGAGTACTGGGTTGGTGACCGCCGCGTGCGCGGCAATGCCGTTTTTATAGAATTCTGCAGCGATGGCTGAAGCGAGGAAATTGCTGCCCGCATCGTTGCGACGGGCCAGTATGCGATCCAGCATGGGTGGGCGCGCATAAAGGTATCCGAGGCGGAAGCCAGGGGCCAGAATCTTAGACAGGGATCCGAGATAAATGTGATTTGGATTATCGTCTAGGGCAAACAAGGCGGGCTCTATTGGGCCTTCGTAGTGCACATCGGCGTAACAGTTGTCCTCGACGATCGGTACTTCATACTTTGCGGCTAAGGCAATCATCTGCTCCCGACGTGCTCTGGGCATGATGAAGCCGGTAGGGTTTTGATAGGTGCTGATCGCATAGATGAACTTGGGTCGGCGGCCCTCGCTTTCGAGGCGAGCCAGCTCCTGCTCCATATGCTCAATGCGCATACCCCCTTCGTCCAACGAAATACCGACCATCTCCAGTCCCAGGCTTCGATAGGCGCTGAGTGTTCCTGGATAGCTGTACTCTTCCAGCAGCACCACATCACCTTTCTGCTCCATAAGCACCTCAGCGGAGAGGGTCACGGCCTGCATAGATCCGTTGGTAATGACCAGATGGTCAGGATTAATGGCCACACCCTCGCGATCGCTTTCGCGTGCGGCCATCAACTTGCGCAGTCCGGCGTGGCCTAAGCCGCCGGGATACCGGGTCATTTCTTCAGCTTGCTCGGCGATGACTTTGGTCGCTGCCGCTTGTAAAGCCTGTGTAGGAAATGTGCTGGGATCTGATCGACCCGTGCCGAAATCATAGAGGATGTCAGACATGACCTTGCGCCAGTTGGTTAGAAGTGAGGTAGGTGTAGCTATCGGCCACGGCGTCCATCATATCGGTGTCGCAGCTGTCTAGTTCGACAATGGCCCATTCCAAGACGTCAGGATCTGCGGCTGCGAATAAACCTTTGATATTCATTTTGCCCTGTCCGGCGGCAACATGTGCCGCGCCTTCAACCAGCGGGCCATCCTTGATGTGCAAATAGGGTGTTCGAGACTTGACGCGCGCAAGCTCCGCGATGGGGTCATTGTGGCCAAAATTTGCCGCCCAATATGTATCGATTTCGAACTCCACCTCAGGAATCGCATCCTGCAGGTAGTGATAAGCCGGGCGCCCGTCGAGGTTGGCAAATTCCCAGTAGTGATTGTGCAAAAATAAAGTCAGACCCTGCTGGCCGAGTGCGTGAACGTAACCGGCGGTTTGCTCGATGGTGCGTTGCAGCGCATCCATGTCCTTGAAATCTTCCGGACCGTAGCCACCCGCGGCGCGGGTAAGCCCGAGGGCTTGCACGGTATCAACCACCTCGTTAATGCTGGCGCTGCGGTTGACCCATGGGGTATGGGTTGAACTGACTTGCATCCCCAATCCAGTGACTTGCTCATGGAATGCTTGCGGTGTTTTGTCGAACAAACTGAATGGTTCAACGCCTTTGAATCCAATCTCGGCCAATTGCGAGAGCACAGCGTCGAAGTCCGCCGCGCAGGCGTCGCGCAAGCTGTACAGCTGTACCGATATGGGCGGTGTATCTGTGTTCATTAAATGTCTCCCCGCCGATCATCCTAACTCGATTCGCGGCGGAAAGGCAGGCGCAAATCGCATGGCTCAAATTGTCCTCGTGCCGCAAGAGGTTTGCGGTATCCTAGGCGTGCTCAGTTTCAGTGAGAGTCCAACTGGGGGGGTGCTCGCAGCATTCGCCAAAGCGGGTCAATAGAAAAGGCGCCAGCATAAAAAATCCAGAGCCGGACCGCTCAGTGAATCAGCAGGAATAGATAAACGCGGACCGAGGGCAGGATACGAACTTGAAGGTTAATTTTGGCATGGTGGGCGGCGGCGAAGGGTCTTTTATAGGACAGGTGCATCGGTTAGCCGCTGAAATGGATGGCATGGCCCAGTTGGTGTGCGGAGCCTTTGCCTCAGACGCCGATCGTTCTCGGCGCTCGGGGGTGTCAATGTACCACCTGCCAGCGTCGCGAGCCTATGCTGACTATCAGGAAATGTTTGCGATGGAAGCAGCGCTGCCGGAACACCAGCGCATGCAGTTTGTTGTTATTGCGACGCCTAATCACCGGCATTTTGAAATTGCCGAGGCGGCTTTGCAGGCCGGCTTCCATGTGGTGTGTGATAAACCGGTCACATTGGATGTGAGGCAGGCCGAAGTGCTGGCGGGATTGGTTGCGACGACCGGCCTGCAGTTTGGGTTAACTCATAACTACACCGGCTATCCCATGGTGCGAGAGGCGCGAGCGCTGATTGCCTCGGGAGCACTGGGTGCAATCAGGCGGGTGAGTTGTGAATACTTACAAGGCTGGTTGGCGGTACAGGCGCATGATAACAAGCAAGCACAATGGCGCACGGACCCAAAACGAGCGGGCATCGCCGGCTGTTTTGGTGATATTGGCAGCCACGGCCATAACCTGATTGAATTCATAACTGGGGAAGCCATCACCTCGGTTTGTGCAGAGCTCACGACATTTGTGCCGGGGCGAGCACTGGATGACGACGGGAATGTGCTGCTGCGTCTGGCGAATGGGGCGCGGGGGGTACTCAGTGCAAGCCAGGTGGCCGTGGGCAAAGAAAACGACTTATCGATACAGGTTTACGGTGAGTTGGCCGGATTAGAATGGCGTCAAAGTGACGCCAATTCACTGCTTGTCCGCTGGGCAGATCGCCCATACGAAGTGCGGCGTGCGGGTTGGCCGGGCACCAGTGCAGTGTCGCTGGCGGCCACAAGGGTGCCCGCAGGTCACCCGGAGGGTTATCTTGAGGCGTTTGCTGAACTGTATCGAAATTTTCTGCTGCATCTGCAGGGCCAGCCTCACGAGGGTTATCCGGGCATTGCCGACGGTGTGCGCGGCATGCGCTTCATTGAGGCGGTGGTCGGGAGTTCGGCGCAAGGCGCGGTTTGGAAGGAGGTTTAACATGAGGTACAGACGATGAAAACACTCAAAGGCCCGGCGATATTTCTTGCCCAGTTTATGGACGATGAGGCCCCCTTTAACAGCATCGAGGCAATGGCTAAATGGGCCTCAGATCTGGGCTTCGTCGGTATTCAGGTGCCGATTGGGAATCCCGCATTTATAGATGTCGCGTTGGCCGCACAAAGTAAAGATTATTGTGACGACCTGAAAGGCCGGGTAGCCGCGTACAACGTCGAAATCACAGAGTTGTCCACCCACTTAGAAGGCCAGTTAGTGGCGGTGCATCCCGCCTATGATGAAATGTTCGACGGCTTCGCGCCGGCCCAAGTCCGGGGCAATCCCGGTGCCAGAACGCAATGGGCTATTGAGCAGGTGACATTAGCCGCCCAAGCCAGCGCCAACTTGGGTTTGACCGAGCAGGTCACCTTTTCTGGGGCCTTACTGTGGCCCTTTATGTATCCCTGGCCACAGCGGCCTAGTGGCCTGGTGGAAGAAGGATTTGCTGAGTTGGCTCGTCGCTGGCGACCGATCCTTGATGCGCACGATGCGGCTGGTGTGAATGTGTGTTACGAAATTCATCCGGGCGAGGATCTTCACGACGGGATAACCTTCGAGCGTTTTCTGGCGGCCGTGGACGGCCATGCCCGGGCGAATATCTTGTATGACCCGAGCCATTTTGTGTTGCAGCAACTGGACTATCTGGATTTCATTGATATTTACCATGAGCGAATCAAGATGTTCCATGTCAAGGATGCTGAATTCAATGCCAATGGGCGATCAGGGGTCTATGGTGGCTATCAGGATTGGGTCAATCGGCCCGGGCGCTTTCGCTCTCTCGGCGATGGACAAACGGACTTTAAAGCAATTTTTTCAAAACTCGCCGCTTACGACTTCGATGGCTGGGCGGTATTGGAATGGGAGTGCTGTCTAAAGCATCAGGAAGATGGGGCTCGTGAAGGTGCAAATTTTATCCGAGACCATATTATTCGGGTCACGGATAAGGCATTTGATGACTTTGCCGCGAGCGGCGTGGATGCTGAGGCCAATCGGCGCATATTGGGCTTAGACCACTAAACCTGGACGGCAGGGGGTGACAATGACACAAGCTATTTTAGACAGGCAGCCGTTGATTCTTACCCAGAGCCAGCGCCAGAAGTACTTTGACCAAGGCTATCTCGGCGCGCCGGGGCTAATCAGCGGGAGTTGGCTGTCTAGCCTGCAGAGCGTAACGCAGGATTTCGTTGAGCTCAGTCGTGATGCTGACTCGGGTGACAAGCGTTTTGATCTGGAATCAGATCATACCCCTGAGCAGCCGCGGATTCGCCGCCTAAACTCCCCAGTGAGTCTGCATGAGGCGTTCTGGACATTTGCCAGTGAAGGTCCGTTTGTCGATGTAGCAGAAGATCTGCTGGGCGCAGATGTAAAATTTCATCACTCGAAGCTTAACTTCAAATGGGGCGGAGGCGGAGAAGAAGTGAAATGGCATCAGGATATTCAGTTTTGGCCGCATACAAATTACAACGTCATCACCATCGGCGTTTATCTGGACGATGTGATGGAGGACATGGCTCCGATGGGTGTGATCCCCGGAAGTCACGCTGGTCCTTTGTATGATTTGTACGATCACGAGGGTCGTTGGACGGGCAATATCCGGGACGAAGATTTGCCACAATTGGGGGTAGAACGGGCGGAATATCTCAGTGGGCCGGCAGGGAGCTTAACCGTGCACAATTGTCGCAGCATTCATGGTTCCCCGCCAAACCTGAGCGCGCGTCCCCGACCGTTGTTTTTGTGCGCCTACAGCGCTGCGGACGCACTACCGATTACTAATCTGACGCTTGGTCAGCGCCACGCGGAGAGCATGGTTCGCGGTGAGCCTGCCCGGTGGGCACGTTTTGACCCGCGCCCGGTGCTCATGCCACCGGATTGGAGTAAAACGGGCTACAAGTCGATCTTTGCCTACCAGCAGAATTAGGCTAAGAGCGCCCTCGCTAATCGGGGTGTGATGACTGGCGCAATTCGACGGTTTCAATCAGGTCATTTTTCACCAAACTGCCAGCGGGTCGTTTACGCTCGTATTTCTTCGCCGGTGTGTTGATGATTTCGGTGAGTGCACCCGCTCGAATGCCGGCCAGTTCGCGTTCTTCGTTGACCTGGCCGTAAACGGTGGAGCGCTGCCGAGGGTTGCGGTTTAAGGTGCGCACAATTTTGCGCATCTGCTCGGATGATGTCTCCTGGCCGTGCAGCGTGCCCGCTGCGCGACTGATAGACTCGTTCATCAGTGTCCCGCCCAAGTCGTTGCAGCCCGCGTTAAGGCAGCCTTTGACTCCCTCATGGCCCATTTTTACCCAACTGGCTTGGATGTTATCGATGAGCCCGTGGAAGACGAGGCGTGCCACCGAATGCATCAGGATAGCCTCGCGAAAAGTGGGTCCCTTGCGCGCTTTGCCCTTTAAATACATGGGGGCTTCCATATGTACAAAAGGCAGCGGCACGAATTCTGTGAATCCGCCCGTGCGTTGCTGTAGATCTCGAATACGCATGAGATGCCGGGCCCAGTGATAAGGTTTCTCAACGTGGCCATACATAATGGTTGCGGTAGTCTTAAAACCCACGGTGTGGGCGGCTTCCATGACCTCAAGCCACTGTGCGGTATTAATTTTGTCGGCACAAATGACCGCGCGCACTTCGTCGTCCAAAATCTCAGCGGCGGTTCCAGGTAGTGTGCCTAGGCCGGCGTCTTTGAGCATACTCAAATAAGGCTGCAGCTCCATCTCCAGCGTTGCCGCACCCTGCCACACCTCTAAGGGTGAAAACGCGTGAATGTGCATGTCGGGTTGGGCCGCTTTGACCGTTCGCAAGATATTGGCATAGGTTTCGCCGGTGTATTCCGGATGGATGCCTCCTTGCATACAAACCTCGGTGGCACCGCGCGCCCAAGCTTCCTGGGTGCGACGCGTAATCTCGTCGTCGTCCAGATCATATGGCCTGCCGCGCAGATTTTCGGCTAACTTGCCTTTAGAGAAGGCGCAAAACTGGCACTTGAAATAGCAGATGTTGGTGTAGTTGATATTACGGTTAACTACAAAGCTGACGGTGTCGCCACAGACTTGTCGGCGCAGACGGTCGGCCGCCTGAACCACCGCGGTAAAGTCATCACCTCGAGCTTGAAAGAGGCGCACGATGTCTGTTTCGGTAAGTTCGGCTGCTGCACCATTTTCGGAGGCCTCAATGTTGGCGAGTAGTTCTGCCAGGTCTTTTGAGACGTGTTTGGGTGCATCCATAATTGCGGTCATGATTGTGCTTGGCGGTGCCACCTGATCATCGCCAGGGCACCATGCGTCGGTGCGCGGAAAACCCTCAGCATCGATGAGCTCCAATACCCGCTCGTGCAGGTTGGCATCCACCCATCGGTCGAGATCCTGTGCATACGATGGGTATACGGTCAGGCGTTCGTCCAGGGTTTTACCAGCAGCTCCGGTTTCTCGACTAAGATCTTCTAAATGTGGCCAAGGCGCTTCCGGGTTAACAAAATCCGGAGTCACTGGGGAGACACCCCCCCAGTCATTGATGCCTGCATGCACGATTTGTGGCAACACGCCAGGGCTGAGGTTGGGCGGTGCTTGGATGCTCATATGCGCGCCGAACAATATGCGCGCAACAGCAATGGTCCACAGCAGCTCGTTCAAGTCCGGTTCCGGTGCATTAACCATTTTGGTTTCGGCTTTAGCCCGAAAATTTTGCACGATAATTTCTTGAATGTGGCCATACTCGGAATGGATATCACGAATGGCGAGCAAGCTTTCAATGCGCTCTAGGCGCGTTTCCCCGATGCCGATCAAGATGCCGGTGGTGAAGGGGACTTGCGCGATGCCCGCGTTACGCAGTGTTTCCAGCCGCACGGCAGGCACTTTGTCTGGTGAGCCGTAGTGTGGCATGCCTTTTTCGCATAACCGCTGTGAGGCGGATTCGAGCATGATGCCCATTGAAGGAGAAAAAGCGCGCATTTCAGCGAGTTCTTCGGGGTCTAAATTGCCGGGGTTCAGGTGAGGCAGCAGTCCGGTTTCTCGAAACACCGCCTCTGCGGCGGCCTTTAAATATGCGGTGGTGCTGGCATAGCCCATCTCGCTGAGCGCTTCACGAGCGGCCTTGTAGCGCAGTTCAGGTTTCTCGCCGAGGGTGAATAACGCCTCTTTGCAACCCATCTGCTGGCCGTGACGTGCAACCTCCACGACCTCTTCGATGGTCATGTATGGGGCTTTGAGTTTCCGCGGTACCTGCGCGAAGGTGCAGTAATGACAGACATCGCGGCACAGGTGGGTGAGCGGAATGAACACCTTACGAGAGTAGGTGATGACATTGCGAAAACCGCGGTCCCTGAGCTCCTGGGCAACATCGGCAAGCGCGCGTGTATCGTCGAAGTCCGCGAGGAGTTTAGCGTCTTCGGCGCTGGGCAATTCGTCACGCAAAGCGGCGTCAAGAATAGTCTGCACTGCGGCTGGGTGCTGTGTTTGATTAAGCATTGAATTATCCAGATTGGGAGTTGGCGAGCGCCTCAAGGCGCCCCATGATGCCGGACTTGTCTAAGTAGAAGGCAGTTTGCGAACTAGGGGCTTGTTGACTCACGGTGACTAAGTCAGCGGGCACGTCGACATCCAGCGAGAATGCGCTGGCAGGTACGATTTTGGGTGTTATGCCCTGATCGAAGGCGGCCTGCACATGGGGTTTGAAACTTTTGCCATCAAAAATATAGGGCATACACAGCGGTGGAGAGCAAATGAGTCCGTTGGTGCCAATGTGCTCAGCGTCTGGGAGCACGGTGACCGACTGGTGCTCAGAAAGAATTTGATCCACTTCTTGAGTATTGATGCCGGGCACATCAGCCGGCACAACGATGACCCCTTTGGCGTCGAAGTGATCGATGAGGTGCTGGGTGGCTTGCTCCAGTGCACCGGCGAGGTTCGTGTCGGGACTTTCTGCATAGCGCTCGGTGCCGAAGGTCTGTGCCAGTGCATCAGCTTCAGGGGTGCGAGAGACAATGAGGGTGCCGGATAAACGATTACACTGCACTAGACAAGTCAGCACGTCGCGTGCCATTGCCAGCATAAGTGAGCGTCGTTCTTCCTCGCTCAAGACGTTTGCGAGACGTTGTTTTGCGCGATCAAACGTCTTTATGGGAACAATGGCCCACATTGGTTTCTCCAAGACTGATTAACATGCCGCCCTGAACCCCTATTCGCGTCCCTTTAACTGTCTACGCGACTGAGTTGTCCCAAGCGCCTGCAGCTTTTTAAGCTCCAGAACCTATGGCGGATCACGTTATCACGATGGGTTAGCCGGGGATAGCGGCAAATTTGTCCGGTATGCGACGATTAACGCCCAAAAATTGGCTGAGCGTGGGTTTTATCCCAATTCCGAAAGGAAGGTAAGGCAAGCCTGCGCGAGTGCAGTTTTGCGGACATCGGAGTCCATGATCGTTTCTGTCACCAATGTCGGCACGTCAATTTTGGTCACTTCGTCTTGATCTGTAGTGTCGATCACGTAACCGGTGAGTAAATCTCCATAGTGTGCAGCCACGGCGGCGGCGCTGGCAGGTACCGCCAATTCGCGCATCATCTTGGCAGCGGGCCCCTTGATGGCCAGACCACCAACGATAGGAGAAACCGCGATCAAGGGCGTATTGCCGATGGCCTCGCGCATGCCGTTGAGGGCCAGCAATGGGTCAACAGAGACGTAGGGGTTGCTGGGGCAAATGATGATGCCGTCGCAGTCTCCCAGATACTGGGCAATTTTAGGGTTGAGTGACGCGTGCTCGAGACCGTCAAACTCAAACCCGGACACTGCAGGTTCACAGCGTTCGCGGACAAAATAGTGTTGAAAAGCCAGCGTGCCGGCACTGCTGTGCACTAAAGTACGCACCGGGTCGTCACTCATGGGGACAACCTGATGCGCAATGCCGAGCGCCTGAGTGATACTGTTGGTGACCTCGGTAAGGGTGGCTCCCGTGGACAGCAACTGGGAGCGACGCAAGTGTATAGCCAGATCTTTGTCCCCAAGGCGAAACCAACTTTCGCCACCCAGCTGTTCCATAGCCTCGATAAACTGCCACGTTTCACCTGCGCGTCCCCAACCCAATTCGGTGTTGTTTTGTCCGGCCAGAGCATAGGTGAGGCTGTCGATATCCGGTGAAATATGCAGACCGAAGTGAGAAAAATCGTCACCTGTGTTGACCGCGAACAATACTTCATCGGGGCGAAGAACCTGGCTCAAGCCAAACGCGAGTTTGGCGCCGCCCACGCCTCCGGTAATGGCCAGGATGCGTCGCATTAGCGGAACATGTCCTCTTCCAGCGGGCGATTGATCAGCGCGGCATTCTGCTCTGCGGTGACCGCGTCGGTTTCTGGCAGCATCCCGCTCACCACCACAAGGGGGATTTTTTCGGTGGTTTCACCCATCACTAAAGTGGCTGCACAAGCAATGGCATCGGCCCTGTTGATAAGGGTTACTTTCAACTCCCGGCCGTAAAGATCGTTACCGCCGCGATGGTCATCAAGCACCGTAATCCCCGCTGCGCCGATGGCCGCACCGATGGTGCCCATGCGCCAGGGGCGGTTCTGGCTGTCGGTAATGATGACGCCCAACTGTTTGCCCGTTTTGTGCTGCAAGGCAGCGCGTAAACTGGCGGCGCTGGCATCCGGATCGCGTGGCAACAGTAAGGCCTGATCTCCTTCCCCGTGGTCCACGTTAGACTGATCAATCCCGGCGTGTGCACCAACAATCCCAAGTCGATGACGCATGATCAATACCCCTGGTTTCTTACGCAGCAGATCAGTCGATTCCTGAAGGATCAGTTCTACCAAGCGTGGGTCTTTGCCGGTTTCTGCAGCCAATTCAATGGCTTCAGGCGAGGGGGACACGTCGGCCAGCGCGATCAGCTGCCCCTCTGCCTTGGACACGATTTTCTGTGCCAGGCAAACAATGTCGCCGTCCTGCAGAACAGTCTGCTGGGCGCTTAACGCCTCGAGGATCAAAGCGCACAGATCATCCCCGGACTCGACCATTGGCACGCCAGGTATGGGTTTGACGCTGAAGCCATTATGGGTCACGTTAGTGCTCTTGGCCGATAATCTTGATCCCTGAATGCGACACGATGCCGCTGCGATTGATTTGGATCAAAATTGAAGTCAGGGCTTCGGCGGCTGCTGAGTTGGCAATTGGGCCAGCGTGCCATGCAGTCATGCCCGCGTCTTTCGACAGTTCAATCACACGCTCGCGAGCGGCTTTTTTGTTGCCGCTCACCAACACGTCACACTCGATATCCACGTCTTCCTGCAACAGGTGGGCAGCGATATTCTGGTAGGCCGTAACGACCATCACCTCTTCCCCCAAGAAATCCTGGGCTCGCTTGCCGGCACTGCCCTCTGGCGGCAGCTGTACGGTCCCCACCTTTGGTGGTACTAAGGGCACGGTCACGTCGATTAATATTTTCCCATTCAGATGTGCTTTGACGTAGTCCAGAGTCGAAATCTGGTGATCTGCCGGGACGGTTAGAACAACGATGTCACCGGCCGCAGCGGCGTCCAGGTTTTCCATTGCATCCGCCGGTGTTTCAGGACTGATCTGCTGCAATGCTGTGACGGCTGCCTGAGCCTTTTCCAGGGTCCGAGAGCCGATCACAATTTTGTAGCCGGCTTTCGACCAGCGAATGGCCAAGCCGGTGCCCAGGTCTCCGGTACCGCCTAAAATCGCAATTGTTTCTTTATCTGACATGTCTGTTCGCTTAATTAGAATCTAGAGGCGCGGGATTATGCCGCTTTTGTGCCTTGAATTAAAATCAAGGCTGGTTGAATCTACGCACGTTTTTTTTTCAACGAGGAATCTCCAGCGATGCAAATAGGCGTAATGATTGGCGCAGATGGCGCGAGTAACACCATAAATGATGTGATTGAGGTAGCCAAAAACGTTGAGGCGGCGGGGCTGGATAACGTTTGGCTAGCCAATATATTCAGTTTTGATGCCATAACCACACTGGCGCTGATTGGCCGCGAAACGCAGCGAATAGGCCTGGGTACAGCGGTCACGCCAACCTACCCTCGTCATCCAACCGCCATTGCCCAACAAGCATTGACCACCGCTGCAGCCACCGATAACCGCTTCACTCTTGGTATCGGCCTGTCCCACAAGCTGGTTATTGAAGATATGCTCGGCATGTCCTATGACAAGCCGGCTAAACATATGCGCGAGTATCTGCAGGTGTTGATGCCGCTGGCTCGGGGTGAACAAGTAAATTTTGAAGGTGAAGAATATCGTGTGCGTGGTTTTGCGTTGGATATTCCGAATGTAGAACGCCTGCCCGTGGTGATTGCGGGCCTGGGTCCGGTGATGCTCAAGCTCGCGGCTGAGTTGGCTGACGGTACTAATACCTGGATGGTTGGCCCTAAAACCATGCAGAGCCATATCCTTCCCTCACTGCATGATGCTGGCAGTGCTGATCCTACGGTAGTCGCTGGAATGCCCATTGTGCTCACAACCAATGTCGATCAAGCACGGGCCGCGATTGCACAAAATTTGACGATCTATGGGCAACTGCCCAGCTATCGCGCGATGTTAGATCGAGAGGGTGTAGCCGGGCCGGCAGACATTGCGATTGTGGGAGACGAAAACACCCTCCGTGGCGAAATCAAGCGCTTTGAAGATATGGGGGTGACGGACTTTAACGCGGCTATCATGAATACCGAGGACGGTGCGTACGATCGCACGTTGGATTTTCTGGCCAGTGTGAAAGGTTAACCGTGTCGCTTAACCCTGGCAGCGCTGCAGCTGAAGCGTCAGCCTGAGTGATGAGCTTTGCCTGGCAGATCACCCTGCATATTGGGCGTATCGTGTTCCTGCGCGGTTCGCCCGAACGCCTTTACTATACCCAGAGATTGTTTCTCGGCGCGTTAGTCTCCGCGGTGGTCGCCAGCGTCGCTTTGCAGGCTCTGCAGGCATTCGAGGTTCAGGATCCCTGGATCTTTGTACTGCTGGGTGTGTTTGCACAACTGACCGTGTTTATGTTGATGATGGTGATACTGACGGCGCGCATCGCGCGCTTTCGGTTGGCCCGTATGATGCTGGCGCTGGTGCTGATTCACCTGTTTCTTAGCATTGCCTTGATCGCTTTTCACGGACTCGCGCTGGCCTTGCCCGGGGTTCAGGCGGTGGTGGAAGTCATCACCTCTGGTCTGTACTTGCTGGCTGTTTATGCGGCAGGCAGTGTCGCAGCCTGGGGGCTTGGCCAATCGTTGATGTGGGGCGTAGGTGTCATACTCGTGTACGTCGGCTTATCGCTGGGTCTGGCTGGCGCCTTTCAGCACCTGCTGAGCATTGTGCTGAGCTAACATGCAAAGTTCAGTGCTTGTCGCGGTCGCCGTAGCGCTCGACGCCCTGCCGCTGACGGGTCGGGTCATGCTGCTGGCACTGATGCTAAGCCTGGCGTTTTTTGGCCTGCAGCGTGTGTTGCGCGGCAACGCTCAGGGTCGATTGCCCATACTCTTTTGTAAAGGCGCGCTGTTGTCTTTACTGGGCGCACCAATAGTGATTGTCAGTCTGGGAATACAGGTACCTGTACCGGTCTCGGAGGTGGTTGTCGTGTCGACCCCATGGCCCGGGTACTTGGTCTGGGGTTTGGCCAGCATCTGGTTAGCCGGAGCCGTTTACTGGACGGTCCAATCGATCCGTTCGATACGACAGACCCGGGGCCTGGCGATGACTTATCGACGTCATCGATCGACGCTTCCGGATGGGCTGCCGCAGCGCTTATCTCACTGGCAGCATAGGCTGAACTTAACCGACCGGGTTGAGCTTTCGGTGGCGGGTGCAGAACAAGGTTGGCACGTTGGGTCAATATCGCCAGGGCAGAGCCGGCTCGTATGCTTGCCAGCAGCGGCTGAGCACTGGCCGACCGGGTTACAGGATGTCTTACTGCTGCAACAATTAGCGCTCCTGCAGCAAGGGGGCTGGCGTTGGTTAGTGTACGGGCGTTGGCTGCGAGGACTCTACTGGCCGCTGCCGTGGGTGGCTTCGCTGGTCGATTTTTTAGCACTGCAGTTGTACCGCCCAGCGCAGGAGCTTGCCGCATCGGCTTATCGTGATCCAGAAGGCTGGGCACA
>Ga0181559_10003546_pt1 | contig 15300 bp, 10 predicted proteins | sample 011ome_21_FD_133752 | JGI IMG/M metagenome (GOLD analysis project Ga0181559, IMG submission 133752) | Coastal salt marsh microbial communities from the Groves Creek Marsh, Skidaway Island, Georgia - 011508AT metaG (megahit assembly) | ecosystem: Environmental > Aquatic > Marine > Intertidal...
AAAGCGGATCAACTGCCTGATTTACCAGCAGAAGTGACGCCTCAGGACGCCGCAGCCTGGACCGTCACGGCTCGCGTCCTGCTAAATCTCGATGAAACCATCTCAAAAAACTAAAAAGCAGCCATGAATTTTAGATTCTCAGAAGAACAAAACCTGACCACTCGACGTCGCTGTTTTTTCAAGGAGTGCGGGCTTGGAATTGCGGGCATGGCCGCCGGCTCGCTAATGTTTCCTGAGGCCGGCTCCGTGCGGGGAACCGAGATTACGTCGAGTAAAAACCCTCTCGCACCAAAGCTTCCACACTTTGCACCAAAAGCAAAACGCGTGATCTATCTTTTTCACGCGGGAGCACCAAGCCAACTCGAACTTTTTGACCCTAAACCCGAATTATCCAAACGGGATGGACAACTGCCACCGGCAGAACTGCTCGATGGATATCGTGCCGCATTCATTGACCCAAATTCCGCTTTACTAGGATCGAAATACAATTTCTCGCCGCAAGGTGATTGCGGGATGGAACTCAGCGAACTGCTACCCAATACTTCAAAAATCGCTGATGACATTTGCCTCATTCGATCGATGCAAACGGATGCAGTCAATCATGCTCCGGGTCAAATCATGATGAATACCGGCTCGCAACAATTTGGTCGTCCAAGCTTTGGCTCATGGACTCTCTATGGACTTGGAAGTGAAGCAAATAACTTACCTGGCTTTGTCGTGCTGACATCCGCCAAAGGCACCAGCGGCGGAGCGAGCAATTACGGATGTGGTTTCTTGCCGACCCTTTATGGAGGCACACCATTTCGAAGCGTTGGTGATCCAGTCTTGTATTTATCCAACCCACCTGGAGTGGATGCGATCGCGCAAAGAGACAGTCTCAATACGCTCCGTCAATTAAATGAATCGTCTGAAAGTTTTTTTGGAGATCCAGAAATCTCCTCCCGAATCCAAAGCTACGAACTCGCCTATCAGTTGCAAACCAGTGCACCCGAGCTCATGGACCTTTCAAAGGAATCCAAAGAAACACTTGATCTCTACGGAATCAAGGACGCGAATGAAGCAAGCTATGCAAGGAATTGCCTTCTCGCACGTCGATTAATTGAACGGGACGTTCGCTTCGTTCAGCTTTTTCATGAAGCTTGGGATCAACACGGGAATCTTAAGGCTGCAATTAAAACGAACACCGAAGATACCGACCGAGCCAGTGCCGCCTTGGTCATGGATCTCAAGCAGCGAGGGCTACTCAACGACACAATCGTGATATGGGGAGGCGAATTTGGACGCACTCCGATGGTTCAAGGGGGTAACGATGGACGCGACCACCATAATCGATCTTTTAGTATCTGGATCGCAGGGGGGGGGATCCGTGGCGGACATGTTCACGGAGAAACTGACGAACTCGGATTCAACGTGTCGCAAGATCCTGTTCATGTGCATGACTTGAATGCAACCCTGTTACACCTACTAGGGATGGATCATGAGCGGCTGACCTATCGATTTCAGGGCAGAGACTTTCGGCTCACTGATGTCCATGGCAAAGTAGTATCTCAAATACTTGCTTAGCAATCGTAGCAAGTGAAAAATAACGTACCATGTATTCAACAAAAAACCGCGGCAACGAATCGTCTTCGCGGCCGCGGTTCTCAGGCATGAATATTTTCGATCAGGACTAGCGTTTTGTTGAACGACTCGCCTCTGCTTTCTTAGTTTCATATTGAACTTTACGGTCAACAATCTGATCAATGCGGGCGGAATCCACAACAAAGAATTGTGGATCGTCGATAACAAAAGGCGTCGACCAAGTTCTACCATCATTGCGATTGCAGATATTGAAGAAAAAGGATGTCACACGTTCAGCTTCGTAGCCGTAAGGAAATTGACTCACCATCAGATCTTGCGGTCGCAAATTCTCGACGCCCTGCCGGGCGAAATAATGGATTTGACCATCTGCGCTAACGGACATCCCGAACGTCCACCAACCGAATTGATCTGCAGGTATTTCCTTCACGGGAAAATCATGCCCAAGTGAGTTGGCTCGCACCTTGATCAGAACCGCATCTTTTTCGACCCCTCGAGTCGTCTTACTTCGGAAATGAACCCAAATTCCGGGCCAGTAAGGTTCGTTTTGCAACGAGGTTCCTACCGAGAAAAGTCCCTTCCTCGGCTTCTCTGCCGTTGTCCTCACTCCCAGTCGCATCCCAAAGTGTGGTCCCGTACGATCTTCCCAAACATCGGGGTGAGGCAAGTAAAGTCTCACGAGGCAGTTTGGCATCTCGCTTGCGCGAATTGAGGAGCCAAGACGTGTCGACACATTCAATATCAGATCGTCTTGCTGAACATCATACGACTGCTCGCCAGGTACTCCTGAATGCATGGTGGTGATCTGCAAAGCGTGTTCGCTACCGGGCAATCCACTAGAAGGCGTTGGAATAATCATCAATGAATCAGGCTGGCCGCGCTCAGGCCCCTCTGACCACCGCCGATTCGTCGAGTAGGCGAACGGTCCGTAAGTTCTCTCGTTTTGCTCGCGAGAACTTTTCGGCATGTTATGAACGAAATTCCATTGAGGATCTTCAAAGTCGTCTCCCACGTATGCAATCTCTTTCCCCGATCCTGGAACTGGAATCTGTATCGGCAAAGGTGCAAATTGGTTTCGACCAAGTGCAGCTTGGTTACGGGCGTACATTGATGACTGAGCCGAAGCGGTCGCAAACTGCATCAGCACCGCTACCGCCAAGATAAAAAAACGCTCAATAAATTTTGATGTTAGGACGTGCATCAGAATCAGTTGGGGTGTGTGGGAGGTGCCGTCAAATTCAGACGGTTACCCCAACTGATCGGTTGCTCGAAGAAATCAATCCAATGCGGCGTTGTGACGAGTCAATGATTCGTCGGCGACGAGGAGCAAACACGAATCAATCGTCAAAACCGGACCTAGCAAGATTCCGCTCGTACCAATCCTAATGAACATCAGTTTGGCTCGTTCATGGCCCTGCACGCCATGGATCGTAAACCTGAGCGGCCGAGATATTTGACAAGAAAAGTCCACATGAAGAAAAGTGGTGTTTTCACATCACGAGAAGGTGTAACCAGCGCAATAACGGTGGAACACGCCCAAAAAAACAACTTCAATCAAAGATCACCCTCGGCGATGACCTCACGACCATTCCTTGTCCCGAGAGCATGCCACACCTTGCGATCGATCGAATCAGTGATTGCCCGCACCGATCCATCAACAAGAGCGGTTTGAACAAGGCCAACATGATGGCTTCGGGATGTGATCATCGCATAGGTTGGCTGTCCCGCGAAACCATTTTTCCCTTCTTGCCACGAGTTGTAATCCATCTCCTCATAGACCGCGCCGTTTCTGGTGTAACGGACTTTTTGGTTCGGTGTCAGGGTAACGGTGATCCCTGTGTGGTGAACCCTCCCATCCGGCCATTCTGTATGCCCAGTATCCTTAAACTGTGCGCCACTGGCGACGATTGCTTCCGCTTCTTCAATACTCGTTGGCATCTGACGAGTAGGTGGACCGCCATTGCGAGTATATGGCGTCCAAGCTTTCACTTCAGAGATTAAAAGTGTATTAGCTGCTCCATCTAGGCAGTCGCGAAAACTCAAAAAGGAGTCTGGATAGAACATCCCATCCCCGCCCTTTCGACTCTTCGGATCGTAGACAAACCAAGTCCCAAAATTAAATCCATAATTGGTTGGATAAAGCGAGGGACGTTGATCATCGAAAACTCTGATCAATCCACTACCTGGATCACTTGGGCAATAGTAGGGTTCAATCTGAACGCCGTCGATCACTTGTTGATCATCCCACGCACTTGACAAGTCGACACGACCATACAGACCACCCTGTTCAAGCATGGGAAGAATTCTTCCGTGAACACCCCAAGAGCCGTTATTCCCGGTCGACTGCACGGACAAATCCAAGGTCGCGGAGGCAGGGAATTTGCGAAAAACACTTTGGTAATTATGACACGCCAACGCGACTTGCTTTAGATGATTGACACAAGATGTCCGTCGGGCTGCTTCTCGTGCCTGTTGAACTGCCGGCAACAACAAGCCGATCATGATTCCAATAATTGCGATGACAACCAACAGCTCAACAAGCGTAAAACCTTCTCGAGTTCGCGAATTCCCCAACAAGTTATGGCTCCGACTTCGGGAAAAAAAAGAGGTTTGATAAGCGAACATTTCTGGCAGTTTATTCCCGAAGCGGCTTAACCAAACCGTAGTTTTAAAAATTAATACGAATCAACTCGCCGGACAACGGTTGCGTCAAATCCATCGCTCTCGCTCAGAACTTTGACATTGGCCGACCGGAATCGGCTGTCGCGTTACCGTAAAAATTCTAACCTCCGTATGCTTCAGCATATTTAATGCCAAAGCAGTCAGAATGACCGATACTGAATTTCACTTATGTTTTCGCCAAAGTACCTTCCCTGTTTCCCGAACCACCGGCTTGGCCTGACCAATCATCCGCCAGAAGTGGAGAGATATCCGCCATCTACAGCCTGAGTGACATCGCGAGTGACTCAGGTGTATGTTGGAGAGGGAAACTCACGAAGAATCATTTCTAACGACCGGCAAATAACACTGTGCCAAAAGCAAACTTACGAATCCGAATTATCTCGCCACTGATCGTGGTCGCGGCAATCGCTTCGATCCTTGTGGCAATTTCTTCTTGGAAATTTGGAAAAGAGCGGATCGAGGGTGAACTATCGCGACGATTTACAACGATCAAACAAACCGTCAACCGTGCCAACTTTCCTCTGACTGATTCAGTTCTCTCCACCCTTGCAGAACTCACCGACACCGAGTGGCTAACACTCGATATTGATGGGAACTTGCGATCTTCAACAATCACCTTAAGCCCAGAGCAGTGGAAACCAGAGCAGTGGAAGCTTGCGTCTTCAACGATCCTTCCGCAAACAGGTCTAACGCGGAACCCAGCAAATCAAACGCTCGAAGATAATCCCCCGCGTCTGGTTTCGGACTTAGCGAATCGCCGATGGCTCGTGAGAACTTTTTTTCGCGAAACGGATTCATTGAACAACGGAAACACGACCATTGTTGCCATCCTATTTGACCACGAAAAAATCCGGTCGGCCAGCGAACGAGCAGCGTTGCTACCACTCCTTACCGGTCTGTCTACGATTGCTTCGATCACTCTGGTGATACTATTCATCACTTCGCGACTTATCAATCGGATACAACGTCTTCAATCGCAAGTAGAAATCATTTCCAGCGGCAACTTTCAATCACGACTCTCCGACGAAGCGGATGACGAAATTGGTGGACTTGCTCGCTCCGTCAATCAAATGGCTTCGCAACTGAACCAACTTTGGAAACAGATACATCAGCAACAGCGATCAAAACTTCTCCATCAAGTCGCGAGTGGCATCGCACACCAACTGAGAAACACACTTACGGGTGCGAAAATTGCAATGGAAATTCATGCCAAATCATGTGATCGTGCGAATGACGAAGAAGTTTCTGTGGCTTTACATCAACTTGAAATTGCAGAAAGCTACGTCAAACGGCTTACGCTGGTTGGATCAGGACCTCAGCAACCGGCGGAGTCCCGAAAAGTTATCGCGTGCCTTAATGATCTCAAATCTACGCATCGATCAGTCGCTGAACACTTACAGGTTGACCTATCGTGGCGAACAGAAAACATCGGCGACAACCTTGTCGTTTTGAACGGTAGTTTATTCGTCGATGCGATCTCCAACTTAATACTCAATGCAATTCAAGCGAGTCAACGAGTGGTCGTCTCGAGTCAATCAATTGATCAAAACCAGCTCGAAATTGAAGTAATTGACTATGGCGAGGGAATCCCTGAAGCTATCCAAGATGAAGTATTCGAACCCTTTAGCACAACGAAACCGGAAGGCATGGGATTAGGCTTGGCACTTGTCAAACAAGCAGCGGAACAATTGAAAGGGAACGTCACTTATAACCGCTATGGTGACTACACTGTTTTCCGTTTTCAATGTCGATGCGAGTATGCCTAACCGTCGCCGTGTAGTGACATTCAAGATTATCTCCCCACCCGTAAGTCGATGAACAAAACCATTCTCGTGATTGATGACGAACCCTCCATCTGCTGGGCATTTGAAAAGATGCTCGGAAACGGGAATCACCGGGTCGCTACCGCTTCTTCGGCAGAGGAAGGTATTGAACAGTCGATTGCATTGAAACCTGATTTGATTTTCCTAGACGTTCGACTGCCACGACAAAGCGGCTTGGAAACACTACCACAATTCATCGCCAAAAACCCGAATACGCCAATCGTCGTGATGACTGCCTTCGGAGATCTTGAGACCGCAGTTTCGGCGGTCAAGAATGGCGCGAGCGACTACTTGACCAAGCCATTTTCTCTCACCGAGGTGCAGTCGCTGACCGAGAAATTACTGGCTAGTTCCTCCGTGGCAGACCTGCCAAAAATTGTCCGACGAGACAAGAACCAAGAATCTGCTTTGATTGGAAGCTCGTCAAGCATGCAGCATGTTTTCAGGCAGATTGCCTTGGTAGCGAATAGCGACCTTTCTGTTCTCATCACGGGAGAAACCGGTACAGGAAAAGAATTAGTGGCCGCTGCCATTCATCACTATAGCGATCGCTCGAACCAACCGTACATTCCGATCGCACCCGTTTCACTCAACGAAGATTTGATCGAAAGTGAATTATTCGGCCACGTGAAGGGAGCGTACACCGGTGCATCCGATGATCGGGATGGACTCTTCGCTAAGGCAGAAGGAGGAACGATCTTACTAGATGAAATAGGCGATCTGCCCATCCGAGTGCAGATCAAACTACTGCGTGTCCTGGAACAAGGACATTACACTCGGGTCGGCGATGTCATACCCCGACAATGCAATGTCCGAATCATCGCAGCTACCCATCGCGACTTGATCCATGCTGTACAGGAAGGTTCCTTCAGACGCGATCTCTTCTATCGGCTCAATGGCCTCCATATTCATCTTCCTCCCCTTCGGGAACGCACGGATGATATCCAACCACTTTGCGAATACTTCCTTCGATGCATTGGCCAGGAATCTCCGAACATACCGCTGGATTCGAGCTTGCTCGAGGAGCTAAAAAAACGTCGTTGGTCAGGGAATATCCGTGAACTTCGCAACGCCGTGGAAAGAGCATCAGTCATTGCGGGTAATCGGGCGATCTGCATTGACGATTTCCACGAAACAAAAAATTCGCCAAAGTTCACCCAAGAATCATCCACTACAAACCTCGGATCCTCAGTAGTTGAATGGGCAGAACAAAAACTCACACAATCAGCAACAAAGAATCTGCAACCTGAACTTCTTACAATCCTCGAGCCCCTTCTGCTACAGACGGTACTTAGCCACACGAAAAACAATCGGCTTCAAGCAGCCGAGATACTGGGAATCCACCGAAGCACCCTGCGTGAAAAAATGCGTGCCTACGGACTTGATAGGCAGAACGAATCCTAGCCTAGGTGGATTAAGCAGCCTCAGACGCGTTTAATGGTCAAAAAAGCAGCATGGATAAACGCCTGCGATACTCTGTCACTAAACTCGAGTCAGGCGGCAATGCCTTGAAGACGTCGATCATCAACAAACGAGCTTCCTCACCCGTTTGATTCCGATCATTCTCCACCAGATCCAGGCACACCTCGAACGCCTCTTGATATTTTCCCTCGCCAACGAGTGCCTTCGCGAGCGATAACGCGATTCCTCGGTCATTTGGATTGTCAGTGTGTTGCACTCTGAGTGCCGAAGAATCCGATCCAGAATGACTAGCCAAAGCCAGAGCGGACTTCAACTGCTCCGCTTCAGGCTCTAGAAACCCACGCTCCTCGAGTCGATCAAGAATCATCTGAACATCTTCATTTGCATCACAGCTAGAAAATGCTTGAGCCGCACGAATCAACTGCTCATCCTGCTCGATCGTTTTGCACAACTCCCGTAATTGTTCGAGTCCATGATCACGATCAGCATCGAGCAAACTAACGGCTTTCTCCAAAGCAATGCGGCCTTCTAAACCGTCCAGCCACTGACGAATCGCCGGCTCGGGCAACGCACCTTCAAACCGATCGATCACCTGGCCATTCATCACCGCAAAGACAGCTGGAATCCCAGCAACGGCGAACTGCTCTGCGGCATTGGGATTGTGATCGGTTTCTGCTTTGACGAGCGTAAACCTGCCATCCAATTCGCGAGCAAGTTTTTCCAAAACCGGCCCCAGCATACGACAGGGCGCGCACCACTCGGCCCAAAAATCGACAACTACCATCCCAAGTTTCGAGCGTTCGATCACATCAACTTCAAACGTCTTATCAGTCGTATCAATCAACCAAGGACTGTCTGCGGACATACGTTTCTTTCACTTTTAGGCAAATCAAATGCGAGATCACAATCCGCATCGGTCAGTAAATTTCATCATCACTCACTTAAACTTTCCGCAGCCATCATCACCGCTCGGAACGCAGCTCAATGGTCATTCTCTCAAATTCGCGTTTGATCGATTCGTTGCTAAATTCGCGAAGCGGTGGAATCTGAAGTTTCATCAAAGCGTCGAAATCTCGCCGACCTGTCTTCATCAAAGAAGCCACATCACTTGAAAGCTTAACGGTGTTGTAAGTATTCATTGCAGTTGCAAGGTTTTTCTGCGCGCGGCGATTCTCTGCCTCGATCAAAGCGGCATTGCGCTGCAGATAGTCAATGTAAAGAACCGCAGTTGCTTGAGTCAGCTTATTGGATTCGATATTTGCCGCGAGCAAGATCGGGTCTCCACCTTTCAATTCGATGATCGAACGAGCCTGCGCAATATTTTCATCCGCCTTCTTTGAAAACTCTTTCAATCTTGGAATATGTTTTTCGCGAACATCACGGACAAAAGACTTTTGAATACGATCCATCACGTGAACCATCACGACATACATCCCATAATATCGCTTAGAAACATCCAAGGCTTCGCCGCTTTGCTGAGTCAAATCCTGCAATTGAGCCGTAACATTTTTGATGTTTTCAAACACCACGGCCATCGAAACAATATCGTCTCCGGAAACAGATGACAAAAGTGATTCCACCGCATCCTCGTCGACAACAACACCAATGGATGTAAGCTCCTCTGCGAACTTCTTCTTTAATTGACCTAAAAGTTGCTTTTGACTTTCGATCTCCTTCTGCTCTTTTTCGATTTGTTCATCAATAGCTTCTTTAGAAAGCTCAAAAGGATTCACCTTATCGATTTGAGACTGATCGCGAGCCCATCGCGCCGAGACTCTTTGCCGCCGATAATCGGAAATATTCGCGTGGGCAACACTAATCGCTTCATTCGCATCTCGTATTTGCTGGCGATAATCGGTGACCTCGGAGTTACTTAAAACAACGATCGCCGCGTCCAGCAACTCGTTAATTGCAGCCGAATTCGATTGTTTGTCTTCGGTGAATGGCAACCTTGATCTGTCAGGCAGATCACTGTGCTGATCCACCAACCCACGCGTCTCCTCAAGAATCGGAATCACTTCGTCGAACATTTCACCGAAACGATCATCGCCAACAAACGGAGTGTTCGCCGCGTCAAGCGGGTTGGAATCGCCTTCATTGATTGGAATTAAATCGTCGGGGGCGACGTTGCCAATCGGATCATTGGATACGACAACTGGGGGACTTTCGACAGCAGAATTCGTGTTATCCGTCTGCGTATCTTCCTTGCCAGAACACCCCATCGCGAATGCAATCAATAGAGCGATCAGGTGTTTGTTGTCTATTTTTAGTGTCGCTATGCCACACATCAATCATCACCTCCGAAAACGCGTACCCTTAGTCGTTGCGTCTCAATTTTCACTGAACGAATCCTCATGAAACCGCAGTCTAAATCTTATTTGACTCAAAACCACCAACTCTGACTGAAGGATCAGCAATGCAATAACGAATACGCTTCGCACTGCACATCTCGATCCAGTCAGCCCTACAATCCGGTAACGACGCGACTCGCCAGCGACTATCCAAGGATAACACGAAGCAGACCGAACAGGCTCAGGTCAGCCACCGTGTTTCCAGCCCTTTTGAAACTTAAATTACTTTTCTCACTGCCACCATCGCAACCATCACTGCATTAAGTTCTGCTGCGCGGCAATAAAAAGACGGCAACCAGCCAAGAATAATCGGCAACATGCGTGTATACTGCGGATAGAAGTGGTCAACCACCGAGCAGCAAAGTTTCGAAATACTGTGCTTCGATCAATTTTTTTGCGTCAGGTTTCATGCCTGACTTGTCAATCACAAGACTTGCTTTAACGCCAGTTTCGTATCGCGTGATTCCAGCGTGAGAATAAACACTAATAAGTTATTCTCCCGATTTCACGCAAAACTAAAAATGTTGCGACTGTGTCTTTTATTACCGAATACTTGTGAGGGACGCATGAATTTGCTGTGTTATCCAACCATCACTCACTCCACAGATTTTAACTGGAGGAAACCGTGAGCATCCTCTTCGCCTTTATCGCGGGCATCGTGGTATTCACGATCATGCGGGTTTTCGCAACCTGCCTGTACACCGTTCGACCGGATCAGCGCGCTGTTGTCACCAGCTTTGGTGCAGCAGAAAAACTACCGACAGTCCATCCAGAATCTTCTGATTCCGAAAATGAAGAAAAGAAACGATACGATTACCCACAATTACGGGTCATTGGTCCAGGTGGACCTTACTTTAAGATGCCATGGCAGGAAGTGCATAAAGTTAGCGTCGCCACTCAGTCGGTCGATTTATCGTGGGATCCGTCCAAACGACAAAAAACAATCGAAGCTGTTACAAAGGACAACCTAACCACGGGGGTCAATGGCCAACTCCGCTATCGGGTAAGCGAAAGCAATCTTTACCCCTATCTATTTGGTGTCACAAGTCCTTTAGAACACGTGATGGGGTACTTCATCTCAGTGCTCAGAGAACGAATCGCCAACTTTACCGATCCCAAAGGACAAAGTTTGATTTCAGACGAGGAAATGGAGGGCGACAACGTTACGAGTCCTTCTGTTGAACTTTCCGAGGGAGTTTCAATCAACGATCTTCGAAAGAACCTCCCGCTGCTCAACCAGTACATGGAAGAACAGTGCAGTCATACAACCGCTCGATATGGAATTGAACTTGACGCTGCCTTGATCACCGAAATTGACCCACCTGCCGAGGTCGACCGAGCTCTTTCAGCAATCAATAGCACTCGAAACCAGGTAGCGGCAGACATCAGCACCGCGAGAGCAGATTCAGAACAGCAAATCACCATGAGTGCACGGGCCGTAGAGATTGCATCTAACAATGCACAAGCGGAGGTCGCACCACTACGAGAACTTGCAAAAACTCTTGCAGGGATCAAATCAGAAGGCGGATCGGAATGCCTTAGGGCTTACATTCGTAACCTGAGAGTTCCGTTGTTTAAGCGAGCAAATCGAGTGGTTCAAACCACACACGCCAGCAATCAGATCGGAGGCTAAACATCATGACAACCTTAGCTTTTATTTTAGGCCTGCTGTTTATTCCAACGCTGATGCAACTGGCAAAGATATTTGGACTATTCGTTTGCGTTCGCGAGTGCGAGGCGCAAGTCTACACACTGTTCGGCAAAGTCATCGGCACGCTCGACCAAGCTGGCTTGGCCTTCCCCATCTCACATTTCGGTCCCCGAGCGATGCTGGTTCCATTCTTTGGAAAACGCTACTCTGTCAACACCGCATTACGTCAACATTACCTAAGAGGCCAGATGGTAAACTCCGAAGAAGGCACGCCAATGGGTGTAGGCATCTGGTACGAAATGCGAGTGAAGGACCCTGTTTCTTATCTGTTCACCAATGCAAATCCAGACGGGTCTTTACAAGCCAACGTGACCAGTTCAACGATTTCGACCCTAAGTAATCTCGAAATGGAAATGATGCTTGAGGATCGACATAGCCTAAGCCGCACAGTTCGACAAACCGTCTCCCCTTTGTCCGAACAATGGGGCTATCAACTTGGCTCGGTTTATATCCGGAAAGTTGAATTTACCGATGAGCAAATGGTGCATAACATCACGGATAAGGTGGTAAAACGACTGGTTCAGGTCACCAGTGCGATGAAGCAGGATGGCGAAAATCGTGTCGGCCTGATTAAGAGTGAAACTGCCTACAAGGTCTCACAAAAAATGGCTGAAGCGGCAGCTGCAAGGCCCGATATCGTTGGGCAAGAGCTTAACAAGATTGCCAAAACAGATTCCGAAATCCTAGATTCCGTGCTTCAAGTGATGGAAGTCAATAACCTCTTGGATTCGTCGGCCAGCGTTGATCTGCTACCTGACAACAGCCAGTATCTGATACAGTTAGGTGACAAATCTCAATCCACTATCACTGCGGAATTAGCCTAACTCGATCCGTCGAGATGGGTCAGCTTGCCACGTAAGAGTCAAGCTGACCTGCGAGAAGATGCCGAGAAAAACCAAGTATCAGTCATCGGTCTACGACGAGTTAATATTTGGGACGAGTGAATATTTGGGACGAATCAACACTGGGCTAAAAACATTGATTCTTCAGCATTAAGCGACGATTGCCTTAATCACATCGCCATGAACATCAGTTAACCTAAAATCGCGACCTGCATATCGATAGGTTAACCTCTCGTGATCAAATCCGAGTAAGTGGAGAATGGTTGCGTGCAAATCGTGCACACTCGTTGGGTTCTCAACTGCCTTGAACCCAAGCTCATCGGTCGCACCGTGCACGGCGCCTCCTTTGATTCCGCCCCCTGCCATCCAGACTGAAAATCCGTAGTGATTATGATCTCGGCCTAACTTGGATTGCCCTTGATTGTTGAGTTCAACCGTTGGCGTTCTGCCAAACTCGCCCCCCCAAATCACCAACGTATCCTCCAACATCCCACTCTGCTTCAGATCACCTAGCAGTGCTGCGATGGGCTGATCAATTTCTTTGGCTAATCGCTCATGATTGGCCTGAATATTGTCGTGGTGATCCCAAGGCTGACCGGCACCATGCCATAGCTGAATGTAACGAACGCCTCGCTCTGCAAGACGCCTGGCAATTAAGGTCTGACGACCGTGCACGTGATCGCCATACAAGTCTCGCGTCTTCTGGGTTTCGCGGCTGAGATCAAAAGCCTCCATGGCCTCACTCTGCATCCGAAATGCAAGCTCAAAAGACTGAATGCGAGCATCGAGGCGTTCATCCGACCGCTGCTGTCGATGCGATTGATTGAGACGACGAAGCAAGTCAAGCTGATGCTGTTGAAGCTGATCACTCACATGCGAGTGTTGAATATTCTCGATTAACTTTTCAACGAGCCTTTCCTTGGGATCAACAAATGTTCCTTGGTACGCACCGGGTAAAAAACCCGATTGCCAATTCTCCGCATCTTTGATCGGATAGCCTCCCGGACACATCGCGATGAACCCCGGAAGGTTTTGATTCTCCGTTCCCAACCCATAAAGCGTCCAGGATCCTACACTCGGCCTTGATCGAATTGAATCACCGCAATTCATCAACATCAGCGAAGGTTCATGATTTGGAACCTGTGCGTACATGGATCGGACAACAGCCATGTCGTCAGCAAAAGCTGCTGTCTTGGAAAACAAATCGCTAACCTCCAATCCACACTCACCATACCGCTTGAACTGAAAAGGTGAAGGAAAAGCGACACCGGTTTTCCTTTCGGTTGGCAAAAGATTGGGAACGGTGCGATCACCATACGTTTCCAAGCGAGGCTTGGGATCAAAAGTATCAACGTGTGAGGGTCCACCATTGAGAAAAAAATGAATCACTCGTTTGGCGCGGCCCACAAAATGCGGCTTTTTCACGGACATCACGCTGTCAGAATTTAAATCTTGAGCGGACGCGTCACGGTTAAATAAATCGGCAAGCCCTAAAGCTCCAATTCCCATTGCCGATTGAGACAGCATGGTCCGACGAGACACGGTCCTTAGACTTTCGGGCAAATTAAGTTCCATGACTTTCTCGTCAGTCCACAAAGATGAATTCGTTACTTGACAACAACACTTGTGCGAATGCCACCCAAGGATCGAGTTCTACAAACGGCGAACCACGAAACTCCGCACGCGAATCCCAAACGTCCACCACTTCAGAACCGTTACCGTCAGACGTACTTGAATTGACTCGGGAAATGGTAGGAGCCCAAAGGTACTGATCGCTGTTGAGCACTTCGCGAATATCAACCACAAAATCAATGATTTCACCTTTTTCAACTTCAAGAAGATCAATCACCATCGGAATGCTTTGATGAAAAATATTCGCTTGTGATAACACACCTGTGCGACTGGAGACAATCATTGCATGGACACCATCACCGACCTGCGGCTCATGAATGAACTGCGAGTCAATACGAATCGTCATGGATTCGGGAGCGATCCAACGTCGGATGGAGGCATTCTCAATTGTGTTTCCAGGATGACCACCTTCTGGGGTTAACTGAACCCACCCAAGCTTACCATCTGGGTACTCAGAACCACCTTGCCAGGCATTACCACTAAAGTATGGCAAAGCAATAAAGCCCTGAATGCTTGCTGATTCTTGATCAAAATGCCCCATACCATATGACCATACCGTCGAATCTTCGACCGGTGAAGGATCCACCGTCGGCAAGGCAAGTGAGACAAATTCTTGAGCAAAGTCAAGTTCAGCGGAAGCAGGATCTCGCCCCAAAACCCGCTTATAAATTTCCCGAATCCGATCATCAATTGATTCCGATTCAAGCCCCTGCACTAAGCGACTCGCGTGTTTGACCACGAACGGATGATTCAAGAAAAAAAGAGCCTGTTGCGGAACGGTCGTCTGAGCTCGTGTTGCAATTGAGAGATCTGGGCTTGCCACATCAAACGTTCGCATTGCACTAGCAAAAAATTGTCGATCCGTTTCACAATAAATGGTTCGGCGTTGACTATCGAAAAGCGAAACCGACTTTCCTCCGAGCGTTAAATCACAGTCTCCAGAAACAAATAAAATTGAATCTCGAAGCGATTCGAATTCTAACCTGCGACTTGGGTAACGCCACAGCAAGCGATTTTTGGGATCTACGTCTCTTGCCTGCTCTAGATGCGGAGTATGAGAATCCAGAGAAGACTGCCGATAAGCGTTCGAAAGCATGATCATTCGATGAATGGGCTTTAGCCGCCAACCTCGATCGATAAACTGTCGCGTTAACCAATCGAGTAATTCGGGGTGAGATGGCGGATCGGCCCTGGTTCCAAAATCACTAAGCGTTTCAACTAAACCAGAACCAAAGTGCTGCGCCCAAATGCGATTAACG
>Ga0181559_10003549_pt1 | contig 15294 bp, 7 predicted proteins | sample 011ome_21_FD_133752 | JGI IMG/M metagenome (GOLD analysis project Ga0181559, IMG submission 133752) | Coastal salt marsh microbial communities from the Groves Creek Marsh, Skidaway Island, Georgia - 011508AT metaG (megahit assembly) | ecosystem: Environmental > Aquatic > Marine > Intertidal zone...
TGGGCGTTATGACGGTTATAATTTTACCGACGAAAAAACTTTTTCGCCTCGAGCTGCATTTGTTTATAAACCCAATCTTAAGCACAACTTACGCCTGACCTATAACAAGGCTGCAAATCCAATTCCAGCATCCGATATCTATTTCGATCTTCCTGTTCAATCTATCGATGACTTGAATTTAGACATCTGGGTATTAGGAGCTAAAAACCCATACACCTATGGGTCGAATCCAGTCATAAATTGGTTTATACCTGGAGTCCCTAACACCCCACTGAGCGCTGGTTTTCCTTTGAGTGCTGCTTTTTTAGCAGTTAATGACTTAGTGCAAAACGGACTAGATGCCTACCAAAATGACCCTCAAATAGGACCTCTACTTCCCTTACTTAAAAACGTACTGGACAATAGTATCCCAAATGGCTTTGCACCAGTTGTTAGCACTGATGTTGATGGAGAACCATTAGAAGCTAAGGATCGTGTAGGGAATTATATTTCCTTTTTAAATGTATATGAATTTGGATACAAAGGGCTCTTTGGAGATCGTTTTGCAGCCGGTTTTGACGTTTACCACATTCGCAGAAAAGGGGGTGCAGGATTTCAGCAAATCAATCCTGTAGTTAATTTTACCAATCTCGGAACACAACTGGGAAGTGCTGTTCAAGCAGAGGCACAACCTCAAATTGTACAAGGGCTAATCGCTCAAGGGTTTGACGAAAATACTGCTACAGCCTTTGCCAGTTTAGTCGGGCAAGAGATCAATAAAGCCTATACCCAAGGAAGTGATGCTTTTACTCAACAACTTGAAAATGCAGGCCTTCCTTTTCACGGTTTAGTTCCCTTGGAAAACGAACCTCAAAGCAGTGCTTTAAAACTAATTTCAGGCTACTACAATACAGACCCTGACAGAGTGAGTAGTGACTGGGGATTTGAAATTCATTCCAAATATTTTATCTCTGATGATTTCTCTTCTTTTGCAAATTATACATGGTTTAATAATAAGGACGGAGAACCTGGAGATTTAAACTTTCCCCAAAATAAGGTAAGGTTAGGCTTGAGCTATCAACCTGAAAAAAAATTTAACGGAAGTATCAACTACCAATGGGATCAAGCATACACTTCGACTCAATCCAATTATCCATGGGAAATTGACGCTAAATCCTTATTTGATGTTACACTGGGGTATGCACTTTCCAAAAACCTAGATTTTGAGCTTTCGGCCATCAACCTTTTCAATAACGAGTTTAGTGCTTTACCCGGTTTTCCAAAAATTGGCAGAACAGTAACAGGAAGATTGGTTTTTGATATTGAATGATAAAAAGTGAGTATATTAGAATTTGAAATCAAATGTTAACAATAAACTCACTTACAATAAATTTCCTCCACCGAAGGGAAGCAACCAAATATTAGTCTGTTGTTATTAATTTAAACTAATGAAAAAAAGAATAGGTTTTGGAATTTTGATAATCGGAGTTTTGGCTGTCTTTTTCGTCACTCGTACCAAAATGCCCGAGTACAGTCCTGAGCGTGATTATATAGATATGGAGGCCCAGATTTTGGAAGCTTTTATACTCGCAAAAGACAGTAGTACCATCCAATTGCCCGAAGGACATTTTCTCTTTTCCCAATCCTTGAGTTTGGATGCAAAAAAGCACATTACCATTAAGGGAATGGGAATGGATAAAACAATACTTTCTTTTAAAGGGCAGACACAAGGCGCTGAGGGCATTAAAGTGACTAACTCGGAAAATATTACCATAGAAGATTTAGCTGTTGAGGATGCCGCAGGTGATAATATTAAGGTAAGTGATACCGATACCCTAACCCTCCGCAATATCCGTTCTGCGTGGACAGGAGAAGTTTCAACTGAAAACGGAGCCTATGCCTTATATCCCGTATTGAGTACCCAAGTACTGATCGAAGGTTGTGAAGCTATAGGTTCATCAGATGCAGGAATTTACGTAGGACAATCTCAAAATGTAATTATCAGAAACAATAAAGCCTATTACAATGTTGCAGGCATAGAAAGTGAAAACAGCTCAAATGTTGAGATTTACGGAAACGAAGCTTTTGAAAATACAAGTGGACTGTTAATATTTAACCTCCCCGAACTTACTGTTTACGGTAAACAAGTCAAGGCCTATCAAAATAAAATTTACAACAACAACATCCCAAATTTTGGAGTCAAAGGATCCATCGTAAGTGCTGTCCCAAAAGGGACTGGTGTAGTGATTATGGCAACTCAAGATGTTGCATTCTACGACAATATTGTAGAAGATCACAAGACCTCGAATCTATCCATAGTCAGCTATAAGGTGTTTGCGGCTGATGAAGACCCACAGCATAATTCTTTAGAGGAAGCCGCAGAGGCTCAAGGCTTGAGGGCCATTCAAACGGATTATGAATCAGATCTTAAATACAATGCTTATCCAGGAAATATTTCGATTAGTGCAAACCGTTTTAACAACCAATTTTCCTTCCCTACCCTCTCCAACGACTTTGGAAAATTATGGTATTTTAAAAATGGTGCACGCATCCCAGACATTGCCTACGATGGTATATTTCCAAAAGGGGTACAGCTTCAAGATCCCAGTGTAAAACTATGTATTGATGATAACGGAGCAGCATCTTTCGCTTTTTTAGATGCAGCAAATGACTTTGAAAACTTTTCAAATGATTTGACTCCGTTTAACTGTTTAGCTGACTGATGGAAAAAGACGTACGTCGATTTAGCGTTTACTTTATACTGTTGATCAACATACTTTTTAACCAATGCAGTGACAAACAAAATACAGCTCCCAAAGCAAAAAAAATTTCCCTTCAAACTTCCTTAGTTGACTATAGCAGTAATCATAAGCAAAAACTTTCCGAATACAATTTTTATAAAGGGGAGCTTGCCGATCTAATTCCAAATGAGAATGTATTCCCTTATACGCTAAACACGCCTCTTTTTACAAACTACGCCTTTAAAAAACGGTTTATCTTCCTCCCCCGAGGCAAAAAAATGACTTACAAAAGTGAAGCTGTTTTTGATTTTGAAGAGGGGACAATCATTGCAAAAAACTTTTATTATCCAAAAGATTTTAGAATCACTGAGGGAGAAAAGAAAATTATCGAAACACGCTTACTTATCCGTGAAAAAGATGTTTGGACCCCATTGAATTATGTTTGGAACGACGAACAAAATGAGGCATTTCTGAATTTTATAGGACAAAAAACTGAGGTGAGTTGGATTGATCACAACGGGACAGCTCAAAAAATTAACTACCATGTTCCCAACAACAACCAATGTAAAAATTGCCATATCAATGGCAAGGAAATTACACCCATTGGACCTACAGCAGCCCAATTGAACGGGAAATTCAAAACGCTATCTGAACATATTACGCAGTTGGAATTTTTTGCCCAACACAACCGCCTAGAGGGATTACCTCCAAATCAATTAATTCCCCAATTTGCCGTTTGGGATGATCCTCACACAGGCTCTCTTGAAGAAAGAGCAAAAGCTTATTTAGATATCAATTGTGCACATTGTCATCAACCAAAGGGAAGTGCAAAAAATTCAGGTCTTGATTTGCGCTTTACTCAAATAGACCTTAGAAAACGAGGTGTCTTCAAACCTCCTGTTGCTGCTGGAAAAGGATCAGGTAATTTGGAATACAGTATTGTTCCAGGTCATCCAGAGCAGTCTATTTTATTATATAGAATAGATAATACCGAACCTGGTATCATGATGCCAGAAATTGGAAGATCTATCAATCACAACGAGGGAGTAGACTTAATTTCTGAATATATCAAAAACCTTACTCTTGTAGGATCTGATTGAATAAACTAATTCATAGTTTTAAATTTATAGCGGTGCTATTGAAGGCAAAAATTCATATTTTTGAATGCTATGAAGTTTAATAATTCACAGACTGGTTTATATTTTTCCAAGTTTGTCAAAAAAGAGCAAACGCCTTTTGAGCGTTTATTCGAAATTTTTAAGGAACTGATCACCCATACCTCGGGCGATTTTGGCGAAGCCATTGAATGGCTAAGGGAATTGGATAAAGAATATCAACTTACTGATGAAGACTATACCATAGATGATTTTATTGAAGATCTTAAGCAAAAAGCTTATATCCAGCCAAAACCCAAGCAAGGTGGTGACGGTCAGGGTGAAGGATTTGCACTGACACCCAAAACCGAAAAATTACTCAGAGAATACGCACTCAAACAAATTTTTGGGAATTTAAAGAAAACAGCTGCTGGAAATCATAAAACTAAAAACACTGGTGCAGGACAAGAAAGTACAGGTGAATTTAAATCTTATCAATTCGGGGATCCTCTAGAAAAAATTGCCATGACCGAAAGCATCAAAAATGCGCAAATTCGAAATCTAGATAGTGACTTTAGTCTCCAAGATCAAGACCTAGTTGTAGAGGACTCTTTTTACAAAACTCAAATGAGTACGGTTTTAATGATCGACATCAGTCACAGTATGATATTATACGGAGAGGATCGGATCACACCAGCTAAAAAAGTTGCCATGGCACTGGCAGAGCTTATCACTACCCGCTACCCTAAAGATACTCTTGATATACTGGTCTTTGGAAACGATGCCTCTCAGATTTTACTCAAAGACTTGCCTTATTTGGAGGTAGGTCCATACCATACCAATACAGTTGCAGGTTTAGAGTTGGCGATGGATTTACTCCGAAGAAAGAAAAATACTAACAAGCAAATTTTTATGATCACAGACGGCAAACCCAGCTGCCTAAAAATGCCCGATGGAACCTATTATAAAAACAGTGTTGGACTGGATGAAATGATCGTGGAGAAATGCTACAATATGGCACGGCAAGCAAAAAAATTACACATCCCCATTACTACCTTTATGATTGCTCAAGATCCTTATTTACAGCAATTCATACGCACATTTACAGAAGCCAATCGAGGAAAAGCCTTTTTTACCGGATTGAAAGGACTGGGAGAAATGATCTTTGAAGATTATGAAAAAAATAGAAAAAAACGCTTAGAATAAAAACCATAAATGAAAAGAGAAAACATAAATACCCTCGGGGATTTGAAAAAATCAGGTTACCAACCTAAAACCATTCAGCAAGAACTCGCTCATAATTTAAAGACACGACTGCAAAAAGGGCTTCCCAGTTTTGAAGGCTTGATTGGATATGAAAATACAGTCATCCCAGACGTTGAGCGTGCAATACTTTCAGGCCATAATATGAACTTACTCGGGTTGCGCGGACAAGCAAAAACCCGTCTTGCAAGACAACTTACTGCTTTACTTGATGAGTGGATTCCTGTAGTGGAGGGTTCTGAAATCAATGATGATCCTTTAGACCCCATCAGCAGGGAGGCCAAAGAGCTTATAGCTGAAAAAGGAGATAAAACGCCTATAAATTGGCTCCATCAAAGTGATCGTTTTTATGAAAAACTCGCTACACCTGATGTAACGGTAGCCGACTTAATTGGTGATGTAGATCCGATCAAAGCATCTAATCTTAAATTATCATATGCTGATGAACGGGTTATTCATTTTGGAATGATACCACGTGCCCACCGTTGTATTTTTGTACTCAATGAATTACCTGACTTACAGGCGCGGATTCAAGTGGCACTGTTTTCAATTCTCCAGGAAAAGGAAATCCAAATAAGAGGTTTTAAATTACGCTTTCCTGTTCAGCCTCTTCTGATCTTTACAGCTAATCCAGAAGACTATACAAATAGAGGAAGTATAGTGACCCCCTTAAAAGACCGTATAGGATCACAAATACTGACTCACTATCCTCATAATCGTCAGATTGCTAAAGAAATTACCAAACAAGAAGCTCAAGCTGCCGAAGAACAAACTCCGAATATCCATATCCCTGAACTGGCTAGAGATGTTTTAGAACAAATTAGTTTTGAGGCTCGTAAAAGTGATTATGTGGATGCAAAAAGTGGTGTCAGTGCGCGAATGAGTATTACCGCTTTTGAAAATTTACTCTCTACAGCAGAACGCAGAATGTTAATCAGTGGCGAAACAAAAACCAGTCTTCGTATGGCTGATTTTCTCGGGATAATTTCCGCAATCAATGGCAAGATCGAATTGGTATACGAAGGAGAACAAGAAGGTGCAGAACAAATCTCCTATTACCTCATTACACAAGCCGTCAAGACTTTGTTCCCTAGCTATTTCCCCGAAGTTAAAAAACTTGAAAAAGCAGATGAAGAAGGTCCTTATGATGATTTATTAGGATGGTTCTTTAAAGATAATGAGCTGTTTTTAGAGGATACCCTCAGTGATAAAGATTATAAAAAATTACTGGATAATCTTCCAGGAGTGGATGCTGTAATTAAAACACATCAGCCAGACTGTAGCCTTGAAGATCGTTACTTTCTCATTGAATTTTTACTGTGGGGGCTCGAAGCACACAAAAAACTGAATAAATACAGAACCTTAGAAGGGTTTCAATTTAAAGACACTCTAGGAAGTTATTTTAGTAGGCTTTAAATTAATCGAGTAATTAAAAAAACAAAACCCTCCATTCGGAGGGTTTTTAATTATTCCATCTTAAAAATTAATCTATTTCAAAACGCTCGATTTCTTTAAAATCTGAGAGTTCAACTGCCTCTATTTTTGCCTTTACAGCTTCCCAATGTCCATCGTAAAAAGCATTGGTTTGCTGAAGAGCAGTCTGTAAATCATTTTTTAGGTGTTCCAATAGTTTTTCTTCAGTTGTTGTTATACCTGTTGGTCTAGATCTTACATATCGACTTGCGCTATATATTCTTTTAAGCACACTGTTTTCCGGATTTCTGACGATTCCCTGACGTTTATCTTCCCTCCCAATGAAGATATCAAGAATACTGTCAATTTGTTTTGTGTGTTCTGCAATGGTTTCAAGTAATTCTTTGTGAGCCTCCTTGTCCTTTTTTTCAATTCTCGATTTGTAACTACTCAAGGTTTTTTTACTTGCCTTCAATTGATTTACTGCTGCAGTAGTTTGCTCCGTGTAGCCCTCAATTTTCTTGGAATAATTATAGCTATCATCAATTGCTTTTTGAGAGATTTCCAATCGAGGGTCAGTCATTACAGTTACCTCAGTTTCAGAACTGTTGTCCTTACTTTCTAAAACTACTTTATAGCTCCCTGGCTTTACAGTCACTCCACTTGGCTCTCTTTTTCGCTTAGACTCAGATCGACTTGGTCGTTCAACCCCTTTTTCATTTAAGGACCAGTGCCATCGGTGAAATCCTGTCTCCTTTGGTGCTTTTCGCTTTAAGGTTCTAATTTGTCTGTCACCGTCATATATTTTTAAGGTTAAGGAATCTTTCTCCTTGCCGTCCTTAGCAGTATAAAAATAAGTTAACATACTGCCGTATTTTCTGTTCTCCGCATTGTAAAGAGCATCCCCTCCAAAACGAGAACCTGTCGGCTGCTGATAAGCAGCTAGATAGGCTGTGGGAGGATCAAAAAGATGAGATTCTTTTTCAACCAATTCTGGAGAATTAGCAACTGCCCTCAAGGGTCTAATATCGTCCAATACCCAAGCAGCTCGCCCAAATGTCCCGATGACTAAGTCATGCTCTCTTGGATGAATTACCAAGTCTTTAGTGGATACTGTTGGAAATACTTTGGCATCAAACTTCGTCCATTTGTCTCCTGCATCTAAAGTATAATACAAGCCATCATCAGTTCCTAAAAACAGCAAACGATCTGTTTCTATATCCTCAACTATACTCAAAGAATACCCAAAAACATCTTCTTCATCTACTATTCGCGCCCACGTTTTACCATAATTGGTTGTTTTATAAACATAGGGTATATAGTTGTATCTGCGGTAGTCGTTAGCCACCAACAATGCCGTTCCAGCATCTTTATTGGAAGCCTTGATCTGAGCAATCCAACTGCCCTCTGGAAGCTGTTTTAAGTTTTTAGTAAGCTCTACCCAAGTTGATCCTCCGTCCTGAGTAATGTGTACCCTGCCATCATCTGAACCCGTCCAGAGTAAATCTTTTTGTAAAGGGGAGGGTTCGATAACCAATAAGGTACAGTGGTTTTCTGCACCTGTAGCATCCAGGGTAAGCCCTCCACTTTCGCTCTGTTTCTGTTTTTCAGGATCGTTGGTAGTCAAGTCTGGAGATATGACCTCCCAGGTCAATCCCTTGTCTTTGCTTTTGTGCACAAATTGGCTTCCAAAATAAACCGTACTGTTGTCAAAAGGATCTTGACCTATAGCCGCATTCCAGTTGAACCGAAGCCTCATGTCAGGGTTTGGGTGGGTGGGGCGCACACCGTAATTATTACCTGTTTGCCAATCGTAACGAGAAACATTTCCTTGTTGACTCATCGCATAACCGAATCTAGAATCGTCCTTATCCGGGACTACATCGAAACCGTCTCCAAACGCAATTTCTTGCCAATATGAATTTCGGATACCTTGGGCTCTCCACACATAGGCAGGACCCCTCCAAGAGCCGTTGTCTTGCATCCCCCCATATACATTGTAAGGATATTCGTTATCAACACTAATATGATAAAATTGAGCAACAGGAATATTCCCAACAAAACGCCAAGAAGCACCTCCGTCCCGAGTAATATTCAATCCGCCGTCATTTCCATCAATCATAAACGACCCGTCCTCGGGATGAATCCACCATGCGTGATGATCAGGGTGAACACCATTATTAGCATTGTAGGCTGGCATTAATTCTTTAAAGCTTCTTCCTCCATCCTCGGAAACATTGACATAGGTAAATACGGTATAGACTCTATTTTCATTTTGAGGGTCCACAAAGAGATCTGAATAATAGAAGGGTCTATTCCCAATTCCCCTCTTGTCATTAACTTTTACCCATTGATCCCCACCATCTGTAGATTTGAAAAGGGCATTCTTTTTTGCCTCTATCAGAGCATAAAGAACATTGGGTTTATTGTGTGCAATTGCCAAGCCAATTCTTCCCAGTTCTCCCTTAGGCAAACCGTTCTTCTCCGTTTTTTGAATCCAATTTTTTCCACCATCAACGCTAACGTAAAGTCCACTTCCTTTACCACCTGATTTAAAAAACCAAGGGTCGCGTTTGTGTTCCCATAAAGCAGCAACCAATTTATTTGGATTTGTTGGATCAATGATTAAGTCTGCAGCACCAGTTTTAGGGTTGGCGTATAATATTTTATTCCAGCTTGCTCCTCCATCAGTAGTTTTGAAAATTCCACGTTCTGGATGCTCCCCCCAAGGAGAGCCAATAGCAGCAACATAAACTATATTTGGATTGGTAGGGTCAACTATAATTCTGTGAATATGTCGCGTCTTTTCCAATCCCATAGCCTTCCATGTTTTTCCTGCATCTAATGAACGGTATACTCCATAGCCTCCGTTCAAACTGTTTCTTGGGTTTCCTTCGCCAGTTCCTACCCAAATGACGTCAGGATTGGATTGTTGGATTGCAATTGCTCCGATAGAAGCAGTAACTTGATCCTCAAACAAAGGAGTCCAATTTACTCCACCGCTAGTAGACTTCCAGATTCCACCAGAAGCAGTACCGACATAAATAATATCACTTTGATTGTTTACCACATCTATAGCGGTAACCCGACCACTCATCCCACCAGGACCAATATTTCTTGGTGCAATACCCTTCATCCACTTAGGATTTACCTGCTGTGCAATTGTCAGTTGAATAAAGAATAAGGCAAGTGAAAAAATAAAATTTTTCATTTTTTTTGTTTTAGCAAGTAATGTACAAATTTTAGACTAATGGGAGTATAAAGATTACTTTTCATCTCCATTTTTAAAGTAATTAACAAACCCAAAAAAACATATCTTGCAGCTTCCACTAAGTTATTTTTCAGATGTCAAAAATTAAATCTTTTTCTCTTTGTTTTTTTGTTTTCTTGATTATTGCGATCGGGTGTAATAAAGAAACTTCAAATACACTAGAAGAATCAAATTCAACAGTAGTTAACAATACTCCCAATAACACTTCTAATACAGAAGAAGATACCATAAAACCTAATCTAAATGAAAGCTCGCTTATTTTTGAAGAAATAGAAGTAACGTTTTTTGAAGAAGACCTACAACCTACAGATAGATCTTCTGGCAATTGGGGAAGGTTTGGCGGAATTGGCTCTGCTAATTTAACAGTGACCTATGCTGAAAATACGGATTCTTCAGGTGAAAATGAATCCCTACAAGTACTGAAAATAACAGAGCCTTCTGGTGTTCAACCCTGGGCCGGCTTTTATTTTATTTTGGAAGAAAAAATTGTTTTCCCAGAAGGGAAAGAGGCCCTATCCCTACTATTCTATTCACCAGGACCAGGGCACAAAGTACTTTTAAAATTGGAAGATGAACTCCCAAATGATAGCCCAGGAAAAAAAACCACAGGCGATTTGATTGTACAAACTACCGGTACAGGATGGGAAAAATTAGTGTTCAATATCCCCCAACTAGATGGGAGAAATGGGATTTATAATACTATCACTTTGATATTAGGATACGATTTAACAAATCAAACGGAAACATATTACTTTATAGATAACCTTGAATTCTCCGCTCGAGCTGATTTACAAATCGATCCTCAAAACATTGATGTCAGTGAAGATATCACAGTTTATGATGACTATCAATTGGTTTGGAATGATGAATTCAATTATGAAGGGACACCCTCATCAGAAAAATGGCACCATCAATACATTCCCCTATTTAATGGAGGTTGGGCCAACGATGAAAAGCAACATTATACCGCACGTTTAGATAATTCCTTTGTGAGTGAGGGTACGCTTAAAATTGTCGCAAAAAGAGAAGATTACACCTATGAAGGGAGCAGAAAAACATTTACCTCAGCACGATTAAATTCTAAATTCAGTTTTTTATATGGCCGAATTGATGTACGCGCTAAACTCCCGGCATCCCAAGGGACATGGCCAGCAATATGGACTTTAGGAACCAATATTGGTGAACTTGGAAATTATTACGGTACTACAGATGGAAATGTCGGCTGGCCTAGCTGTGGTGAAATTGATATTATGGAACAAGAAGGTGGAAATAAACAAATTTTATACGGTACATTTCACTGGGCAGGTGGTGGGGGACAACCAGCCTCTTACGGACTTACCAAAGATATTTCATCAATTGGTATTACAAACGTTACTTCAAAATTTCACTTGTATTCACTGATTTGGAATTCTGCTTCTATTAAAGTAATGGTAGATAATATATTAATTGCTGAGTTGGCAAATACTGGGGCAGTACCCTTTGACAACCCTCATTACCTTTTACTCAATATTGCAATGGGAGGAACTTTGGGTGGCACAATTCCGAATTCGTTTTCAGAAGACTCAATGGAGATCGACTATGTCCGCTTTTACCAATAAAAGCAACTCTTAAATCAGTGAAATGAACTAAAAAGGGGGATAGTTATTAACTACCCCCCCTTTTGTTGGCCTACTAGGGCTCGAACCTAGACTCTTCTGAACCAAAATCAGACGTGTTGCCAGTTACACCATAGGCCAAAAGTGGTGCAAATTTAAACGAAAGTTTTTTGTAGAACAACTTTTCCTTAATTTTCTTCAAACCCTATTTGTTTAAGGCTATGATAATGCTATAGTAAACGTTTTCTCTTACTTGATTTATGCTTACATTCGTTGTTCAAAATAAAAGCTTACTATGGACGATAAATTGTTTCGTTTTTGGAATCACAGTATCGGTTGGACCGTTTTTGCCATTGCCCTTTTTACATTCGGTAGTACTGTAGAACCCACTGCAAGCTTTTGGGATGCGGGTGAGTACATTTCTACCTCAGCCAAACTGCAAGTAGGACACCCCCCTGGAGCTCCATTATTTCAGATGATTGGTGCCTTTTTTGCACTTTTTGCGACCTCTGCTCAGAAAGTGGCATTGATGGTTAACTTTATGTCTGTATTTTCCTCTGCATTTACTGTATTGTTCCTCTTTTGGACCCTTACCCTTCTCCTTCAAAAATTACCCAACTTTAAAAATCTTGAAAATTTAACCAATAGAATTGGCTTTTTTGGAAGTGCTGCTGTGGGTGCATTAGCTTTTTGCTTTTCAGATAGTTTTTGGTTTAACGCAGTGGAAACCGAAGTTTACGCCATGGCAACCTTGATTTTATCATCACTGTTCTGGATGGGTCTTCGCTGGGAACAGGAAATGAATACACCCAGAGGTGATCGTTGGCTGTTAATGATTGCCTTTGTAATCGGACTGTCTTTTGGAGTTCATTTTATGGGTTTACTTACCATACCAGCCCTGGGGATGATTTACTATTTTAAAAATTATCAAAAGGTAACCTTCAAAGGTTTTGTTTACGCCAACCTTATTTCGGTAGCCATTCTACTTTTTATCTTTAAACTTTTACTCCCGCTGACCCTCTCTTTTTTTGGTAATGCAGAAGTATTTTTTGTAAACAGCATAGGACTCCCTTTTAACAGTGGAACGATAATCGCAGCTCTGGTTTTTATCTCTTTTTTCTATTTGAGTTTAAATTATACTCGTAAGAAAAAATGGGTAAATCTCAATACTGGGGTACTCGTTATTCTATTTGTCTTGGTTGGGTTTTCCTCTTGGATCATGATCCCGATACGTGCTAATGCCAATACAGTTATCAATGAAAATTCACCTTCTGATGCTCGTTTGCTTTTGGCCTATTACAATATGGAACAGTACCCAGAAACTAAGTTGTTTTACGGCCCTATGTTTTCTGATGTTTATGCAGGTCAAGATCCTGTAGAGCCTTTTATTGACGACAAACCCAAATACGAACGGGATTACAAAACGGGACGCTATAAAATCGTAAACTATTGGAAAGATGCCCGATTCAATTCCAACAGTGCACACAACGGAATTTTACCTCGACTCTGGAGTAGCGATCATGCAGCCAATTATATGAACTTTACCCAACCCCTCGAATTCAACATTAAATCAAGTTATCGATCCAATCCACAACTCCAACAACGTGTCCAAGAATTTAGAGAAGACGTGGAGGATGGAGCCGTCTCTGGAGATCAATACCATGAATTCCTTAAGAATTATAGTCCTTATTTGAATATTGAAAAACCGAGTTTTTTATCCAACTTGAAATTCTTTTTTGAATATCAAATCGGCTATATGTACTGGCGGTATTTGATGTGGAATTTTACCGGTAGACAAAATGATATTCAAGGAGAGTACAACGTACTGAATGGGAATTGGATAAGTGGTATTCCCATTTTAGATGAGTTGCGTTTGGGGAATCAGTCGGAATTGCCAGAGGATGCTTTAAACAACAAGGCAAGAAATACATATTATTTTCTCCCCTTTATACTGGGACTCATCGGTCTTTATTTTATCTATCAAAGAGATCCCAAACGTTTTTGGGTTCTACTCCTCTTTTTCCTCTTTACCGGATTGGCACTAAAGGTTTATTTAAATGAGCGTCCTTTTGAACCCAGAGAGCGCGATTATGCCTTGGTTGGATCTTATTATGTTTTTGCCTTGTGGATTGGATTGGGAAGTTGGGCAATAATTCAAAAATTACAAACCCTAATATCAAAGAAAATTGCGGGACCACTAGCAGTTGGACTTTGTTTGGTTTGTGTGCCTCTTCTGATGGCTTCACAAAATTGGGATGATCACGATCGCTCCAACCGATATACTGCACAGTCCATGGCAAAATCTTATCTTCAATCCATCCAAAAAGATAAGGGTGCCATCATTTTTACCATAGGTGATAACGATACTTTTGCCCTCTGGTATGCACAAGAAATAGAGGGGTTCAGAACCGATGTTCGAACGATAAACTCCAGCCTTCTTGGCACGGATTGGTATATCGATCAGATGAAACGAAAAACTTATGAAAGTGATCCTGTACCGTCTCAAATGACCCATGACCTTTACGCCTACGGTGTTCGAGATGTAATTCGTTACCAGCCCGTTTTAGACTCTGTACGATGGGACATTAAAGATTTATTAAATTGGATCGCCAGTGATCATCCGCGAACAAAACTTAAAGATTTACTCCAAAAAACAGGACAAGATCCCAACCAGCTTCCCGAAAGTCAACAGGAAGGTGTCTTTTATCCTACAAGGAAAATCCGTGTGCCCGTAAACAAAGAAAATGTATTGAAAAGCGGAATCGTAAAAGCAGAAGATGCGGACAAAATTCTTCCCTATATCGATATTGATCTTCCAGAAAGTGCCTTGTTAAAAAATCAGATGATGATGCTTGACATCCTAGCGAATAATGATTGGAAACGACCAATTTATTTCACTGGTGGAAGCTATTCAGACTCTGAATACTTATGGATGAAAAAGTACTTGCAACTGGAAGGGCTCGTCTATAAATTGGTTCCTATAGAAACCGACTTAGGGGACGAAAACCCGTATTTGATGGGTCGCATTGACAGCGATCTTATGTATGATATTGTAATGCAATGGGAATGGGGAAATTCGGAACGCCTTGATATTTATCACGACCCTGAAACCCGTAAAAACAGTATCTCATTTCGGAGTAATATGGCTCGGCTTGCTGAAACACTTATCAATGAAGGTAAAGCAGCTAAAGCTAAAGACATCCTTGATTTAGCCATAGAAAAAATGCCGCTGGATTATTTTGGATATTACAGCCTGCTGGTCCCTTTTGTCGATGGTTACTATCGTATAGGTGAAATTGATAAGGCTCGAGAATTATCGGAGAAAATCGCCGCAAAATACAGTGGAAGATTGAATTATTTCAGCAGCTTAGATGCTAATTTACAGTACAATTTAGGTGAAGAAATCATCACTGAAATTGAACGCTATCGCACGCTGGTAGAAGCCGACTTAAAGCATGGGGAATCCATTGAATTAGCACCAGTACTGAATCAATTTATGGAATCCATAGAACCCTTTAGATATCTTTACGGCGATTATGAATTTTACACTGGTCTCATCGATGTAGCAGAAGGCTACTTCCTCGATGGTCAAACAGCATTGGCAGAGGACTTGAGTACTAAAATCAGTGCTGAATATGATGAGCGTCTCGGTCTCTACAGTCAAATTTCTGAAGACAGCCAACTTCAACTTAGTTCAAGGATTCAAAGAGAACTCAACAATTTTAATTATGTTGTCCAAATCGTAAAAGCCTACGACAGCACTGCTTTTGGAGATCAAATTGAAGGCTTATTTAACAAAAATCTCAATTTGTTTTCTGCAATACTGAATTCAGAGGAATGAGCGCCCTAAACGTTAATATGGTCTTGTAAAAGGCTGATTAAGGTATTGGCATCTTGAACACCGCTTTGTCTCCAAACCATCTCACTAAACTTGTAAA
>Ga0181559_10003554_pt1 | contig 15285 bp, 9 predicted proteins | sample 011ome_21_FD_133752 | JGI IMG/M metagenome (GOLD analysis project Ga0181559, IMG submission 133752) | Coastal salt marsh microbial communities from the Groves Creek Marsh, Skidaway Island, Georgia - 011508AT metaG (megahit assembly) | ecosystem: Environmental > Aquatic > Marine > Intertidal zone...
CAACTGCAAGTCTGTATGAAAGCGAACAAAATAGTCAAGTTGGTCTTTTTCAAATTTAGAGTTCTGGTGCTTTCTATATCTAGTCCAATTGTACTGCAACTTTTTGGGGCAAAGCAGGATAACTTCACGTCCTTGTAATTGGAAGAATTTCATCACTGCCAATGCACTCCAGGTTTTACCAAGACCAACAGCGTCTGCTAGTATTGCGCCATTGTGTTTTTGCAGCATTTTAATTAAGCTTAAAACACCCTTTTGTTGGAACTTGTAAAGAGTCTGATAGACAACAGAGTTTTCAAGTCGCCCTAGTTGCCGGTTAAACTCAGGGTCATCTTGGTCAATTAAAAGTTGTTCTCCAAAAAGTTCAAATAAGACTTTATAGTACAACTCACGTGGAGTATACTCGATAAATATTCTTTCAATTTCTTCAATTAGATATTGCTTGAAAGGTTTTGTATATGTTTTACCTTTTTCGTCTTTAAGTGTTTTGTTTTTATGAGCTTGAGGTTTGTTCCATAGCGTTTCAAACCAATCTGAGAGTTCATTAAATTGAGCGTTGTTTCCCGTTTCAGCTATATTCAGTTCAATATTGTTGGTCACTTTTAAACCTACGCCAGCTTCGGTCAAATTCGAACTTCCTGAAATAAAATAGTTGAGTCTGTCATCATTCTTTGCAACATGTAAGTATGCTTTAGCATGGCAGAAATTCGGTTCTAATGTTTTGGCTTCTACATTTTCTCTCTTCAAGAACTCTACAGATTCTTTTGCCAACCTGCTTAATTTTAAAGCTGCTTCTACTGAGATATTTTCATTCATCAAGTCAAGGGCTCTGTCCTTGACTTCATCAATATTTACAATATCACCAAGAATGAATTTATAGGCTTCAATGTTGTCTTTTGTTTTTTGAGCTAAGTACGCTAAAGCTCCAACTGTAAAGTATCCCGTCACAATATCCAAAGTCCCATTTTCGGTGTACTTGGTTATCCATTCGTGGACTTTCAGGTTTTTATTTTCGTTATCTATTAACATTCAATTTTCTTTTCTTTCAGCGTTGGCAAAAAAAGCAATGTGTGCATAGCACTCTTTGCTTGTGCGCTGGCTTTTTTTAATGGGGCACAACATCTAAGTATAGATCGTTGCGCGTTTATTTAATTTCTCTTTTATCATCTGAAGTCCTCATTGTCCTTACACTTCTGTTAGAAAACAGTGCGGTCGATCTTCTTTTTTTTTGCAAATCATTGTAAAAGCACAACACGCACACTACCACAATAATAGGCCATCAGCTTCGGCAAAGCAAGCCCCGAGTTTTACACAACAAAAAAGCGCCCCGAAAGGCGCTTTCAAAAAATGCGTTGTGGTGCAAGCTTATGCCAACTCAATGATCATGGCGCTGGCGCCACCACCACCATTGCAAATGCCCGCACCTCCAATTTTGCCACCGTGCTGGCGCAATACGTTGATCAATGTCACAATAATGCGGCTTCCTGAGTTGCCGAGCGGATGTCCCAACGAAACAGCTCCACCGTGCACATCTACTTTAGAAGCATCCAAGCCCAATAGTTTCACGTTGGCCAAACTCACCACAGAGAAAGCTTCGTTCAATTCCCAGAAATCAACATCGGCTGTCTTCAATCCTGCGCGTTCCAAAGCAAAAGGCACCGCTTTCGAAGGGGCAGTGGTAAACCATTCGCTGCTCTGCGCTGCATCGGCAAACGACTTGATCTTGGCAATCGGCTTAATGCCCAATTCAGCCGCCTTTTCAGCGCTCATCAACACAAGGGCAGAGGCGCCATCGTTGATGGTAGATGCATTGGCCGCAGTAATGGTTCCATCTTTTTCAAACACCGCACGCAGTTGTGGAATCTTGTCAAATTTCACGTTGGTGTATTCTTCATCCTTGCTAAACAAGATCGGGTCGCCTTTGCGCTGAGGGATTTCTACCGGCACGATCTCTTCGTCAAACCAACCGTTGTCCCATGCCTTGGCTGATTTTTTATACGATTCAATGGCAAAATTGTCTTGGTCTTCTCGCGAAAAATTATGCTCCTTGGCACACAGCTCGGCACAATTGCCCATCAAGGTATTCGTATACACATCCATCAAACCATCGTTGATGATGCCGTCTACCATCTTTCCATTTCCATATTTGTTTCCATTGCGCATGCTCACATAGTGTGGTGCTTGGCTCATGCTCTCCATGCCTCCGGCTACTACAATGTCGTTCATGCCCGTCATGATGCTTTGCGCACCCAACATGATCGACTTCATACCCGAAGCACACACTTTATTGATGGTGGTGCAAGGCACATCGTTGCTCAATCCTGCAATCAATGCCGCCTGGCGCGCTGGTGCTTGTCCAACACCGGCTTGCAATACGTTGCCCATAAATACTTCTTGCACTGAATTGGGGTCGATGCCCGCCTTGGCCACTGCACCTTTGATGGCTGTTGCGCCTAATTTAGTAGCTGGAATACTGGATAAACTTCCCATGAAGCTCCCCATTGGTGTGCGCACCGCACTAACGATTACTACTTCTTTCATATCTATTTATAGTTTGTGAACTGAGTTCTGTTTTTAAAGGGCGACAAAAGTAAGCAACACAGGGCGGATCGGAAAGGTTCTGAATGCGTGTATTTAGTATTTGAAATTCGCGTCATTCATCGAGCTGTTATCCGCCTTTAGAGAGAATGAATTCTATTCTCGAAGCATTCATCTTCATCTTAGTGCTACTTTCGCTATAGTGAAACTCAATTGGAAAGATCGGATAAAGAACTATGCTTTTATTCAGCGCATGGTGGCCTTTGCGCTCACTTTAATTGTGGTGTTTTTGTTCTTTCCCAATGAGGGAATGATCCGTTACGAATATCAATTGAACCAACCTTGGAAAAACGATAAGTTGTTTGCTCCATTTGATTTTGGTATTCACAAGTCGGCTGAAGAGATTGCGAGGGAAAAAGAGGAGATCACCTCTCAACAAGCCCCTGTTTTTTCCATAGATCAAGCCTTCAACGAGCAGCTCATTTCTAAAATTGATGATGCGTGGGATAACAGTGTTGACAGTACCCATTCTTGCGACTCAATTCGTGTGAAAAGCATCGAGCTGATCGGGCAATGGCTCAGCACGGGCATCATTCAGCGTGGTGAGGAAACCAGAAACCTAACGCGTTTCGATCCAATTTTTATTGATAAGGGCGGGAACCTCACATCCATGCCTTTTGGCGATGCACTCAACATCAATATGGTTTTTGACTACATCACGGGAATACTCGAAGTGGAAGCCGATAGTCATTGTGCGCCCATAGCCATGCGCATCATCACCGAAAACTTAGTTTCAAATGCTGCTTACAACGACAGTCTCACCCAGCTGCTTATCGAGAATAATTATGCGGATATCATCGAGGTTGAGGGTAAGGTAAACAAAGGACAATCAATCATCGATAGGGGCGAGATCGTAAGCAATGATCGCTACAAGGTGCTGGCGAGCCTCGAAAAAGAGTATGCTGAACGCACGATGTCTGTTACCGGGTTTCAATGGTCTATGATTGGTGAGATGGCCATCGTTACCATCTTATTGGGCTTATTGGCGTTGTTCATTTATATGAACCAAACACGGCTGTTCAATGATCCACGACCAATTACTTTGTCGCTTTCATTGGTTACGGTGGGCTTCGCTATGAGCGCCATTGCCTATTCAAGCAATGCAGTCTCGATGTACATCATTCCGATTGGCATCGCACCTCTTTTGTTGAGGATGTTTTTTGATTTCAGGGTTTCCATTTTTAGCTTTCTCATTTTGGTGTTGATGGTAGCGTTGTTTTCTTCCAATCCGCTCGAATACATCTTGGTACAAATGAGCGCTATTTCGTTCGCAACACTTTATCAATCTTCTTCCATCAAACGTTCACGTATGCTCGGTACAGCTCTGCTGGTTTTTCTGGGCTACTCTGTCATTTATATTGCCATTTCCATCGCCCAGAATGGTGGCGTAAATGGAATCATCACGGCAAACTTCGGCTGGTTTGCCATCAATGGTTTGCTATGCATGATGGTGTTTCCGTTGATCTATGTAGTAGAAAAGGTATTTGGATATACTTCAGAAACTACGTTATTGGAATTGTCAGACAGCAATCAGCCCTTGCTCAAAGAGCTGGCCGTAAAAGCTCCTGGCACCTTTCAACATTCAATGCAGGTAGCTAATCTTTCTGAGAAGATTGCTTCGAAGATTGGAGGTAACACGGTTTTATTGCGTACCGCGGCCATGTATCATGACATTGGTAAAATGAATGAGCCGCAGTTTTTCATCGAAAACCAATTGCCAGACAATAATCCGCATGACGACCTCGAGCCCGATGAAAGTGCGCAAATCATCATTGGTCATGTCAAACATGGTATTGAAAGGGCATTGAAACACAACATCCCGATCGACATCATTCAATTCATACAAACGCACCACGGAACAAGCAAGGCGCGCTATTTCTATAAACGTGCACTCGAGGCCGATGCCGATGCCAATGAGGCCACATTCACCTACCCAGGTCCTCGGCCAAGCACAAAAGAGCAAGCCATTTTGATGATGGCTGATTCTGTGGAAGCAGCATCACGCAGTATAAAAAAGTATGACCACGAAAGCTTAGATCGCTTGGTCGATATGATCATTGATGGTCAAAAAGACGATGGTCAATTTACCGATGCGCCCATTACATTCAAGGATATTACCATTACCAAGAGTGTCCTCAAGGCGGCCTTGAAAGGCATTTTTCATCAGCGCATCAGCTATGATTAAAAAAAAGGCTACCCGAAGGTAGCCTGATGAAATCTATAAGCCGGATTCTGTCCTCATCCTAAGATGATGTTCTGCCATTTATCTATGCGACCTACCCTCCCAGTTGGGCGAGCAACCCTCAAACCTGGGTTTACATGGTCTTGCAGCCTGCAAGGTTTACCCAAAGCGCTGTTGCCAACGCAGTGCGTGAGCTCTTACCTCACGTTTTCACCATCACCTGCTCGAGCCGAAACCCAAACATAGGCTGTATATTCTCTGTGGCACTTTCTGATATCAACAGATTCCTCTGTCAATACCCTCAGTTTCTCAAGGTGCAGTGCTCTATGCTGTCCGGACTTTCCTCCCTCAATGACCAAGGCCAATGAGAGCGACAGAACGATTTCGATGCAAAGGTATCTCTAAATCAACGATGAATAATTACTTCGGTGGCACCATAACCATAAGTGCGGTAAGGAGCATCGTGGTATTCAATGCGCTGCAGTGTGTCTAGATAGTGATGGATTTCAGTGCGCAATACGCCTTCGCCAACACCGTGAATAAGTACAATTTTATGATAGCGTTTGTCAATGGCTTCGCGCACAAACTGCCGGCAACAGCGCATTTGGTGTTGGAGGATTTCACCATTGGTCATGTTACTGTAGTGGTCGAGTAACTCATCAATGTGGAGGTCGAGCTCATACACGGCTTGGGTTACATCCTCTAGTTGTTTCAATTTGGCCTGTCCTTGCTTTCGAATTTCCTTGTCCTTGGCGCTGATGTCTTTCTTGGCAATGGGTTGATCTACCAAAGCATCATGTTTGACCACCACCAGCTCTGCTGCTTCGAACGTCATCTCCATACCTTCAAGGTCGATAACCACCTGCGATCCTATGACATCACACACAACACCTTCGCCTTCTTGATCAAGTAGTCTGACACGATCGCCTATATTGAAACTGGGGTGTTGCATATTGCGAAGTTACTTCCGCATTCTCATTTTAGAGGTAGAATAGTCAACCCTTTGCGCCTTATTTTCGTTTTAACTAAAAGATGGAACGCTTTCGCAAGGCATATGAGATTTTGGAGCTTTCTCCTGAAGCCAGTTTAGATCAGGTGAAGAAGGCCTATCGGAGGTTGGCTTTGCGCTATCATCCTGATTTGAATTCACGTCCAGAGGCGAAAGAGAAGTTCATTTTGGTCAAGAAAGCCTACGATATCATCCTCACTGCCGATCGCACATTCAATCAGGAGCCAGCCATGCAAAAGCCTGAGCGAAAATCGCGCGATCGCGATAAGGAAAAGCTGAGCAAACAAGAGGCGATGAGTAGGGCTAGAGAAAAAATAAAGCGCTACGAAGAAATACGTTTGCAGCGCGATGCCAAGCAGTTTGCCAAGTTCAAGCGCACGATTTATTATCCATGGACAATGGGCATGAGTTATTTCTCATTGGTGTTTATCGTCTTGATTTTGATCGATGCCTTTACCGTAAATATTGTTCATTCAGGATACGTGGTATCAAAAACTCCAGTTACGATTGAGGCATTTGGAGTGGAGGTAATTACCGGTTATTCGATTGATTTTAAAGATGGAAAGAGTGTAATATTGGGAGCTCGTCCAGCAAACAATATTGCAGAAGCATCCTACATCAGCTTGGCAGAAACCATGATTTTTCGCGATGTACCTGAAATTCACATCGTCAATAAAAACTTCAAGGAGTTTACCATTAGTGGGTTCAATAAACCGCCTTACTTGTTTTTCTTGTTTTTTATTCTCGTGCCAGTACTCATCCTTTTTGTTGACCGACCCAGCGCAGTATTCTATTCTGCTGGAGCCTTTGCACGCTATGGCGTGATTATTTTCATCGCCAGCTTTCTCATTTTCTAAGGAGCCACTGCTTGCATGAACATGCCACAAATATATGCACCATAAGTGCCAAGCGCATATCCCAATACGGCTAGTAAAACGCCTACAGGAGCCAAAGAGGGATGAAATGCAGCCGCAACTACAGGAGCCGAAGCTGCGCCACCAATGTTCGCTTTTGAACCAACCGCGAGAAAGAAGAAAGGTGCACGAATAAGCTTTGCAACCAGAAGCATAAGGACAACATGAATGGCCATCCATAGCAATCCGACCAAGAAGATAGCTGGATTTGAGAATATTTCCATCACATTCATTTTCATGCCGATGGTGGCTACCAAGAAATAAATGAAAACACCTCCAATTTTCGATGCGCCCGCGCCTTCATAGTTTCTAAGCTTGGTGAAACTGAAGATCAGACCGAATGTTGTGGCCAGCACGATCAGCCAAAAGAACTTTGAATCAAGGCTGAACTTTTTCAATGCAGGCAAATTCTCTGCGATGTATGGCGCAAGGTAGTCAGCCAATAAATGTGATGCTCCTGTGGCAATAAAGGCGATTCCCAAGATGATAAAAAGGTCTGTCATCGATGGAATGCGTGCCATTTTCTGACTGAATTCGTGCATCTTGTTTTTCAAATTCTCTACGCTGCTTGCATCCGCTTTAAAGAAACGGTCTATGCTGTCGGCCTTGCCAACTCCAAAAAGAAGAACAGCCATCCATATTTCTGCCACGATCACGTCCACTGTGATCATAATGCTGTAGAGTTTGGAAGTGGGCTCAAATACTTCAAACATTGCCGCTTGATTTGCTCCACCACCAATCCAACTTCCAGCAATGGTGGTCATTCCTCGCCAAACAGCTTCTGGGCCAACGCCACCCACTACATCTGGAGCGATGAAGGAGAATGCCAAGATGGCCAATGGACCACCGATGACAACACCCACCGTCCCTGTCAAAAACATGATCAAAGCTTTTGGGCCGAGTTTTACCAGTTCTTTCATGCTGATACTCAAGGTGAGCAACACCAAACTGGCCGGCAGAAAATAACGTGAAGCCACAAAATACAGCTTCGATTCGCGCTTAAATGCACTCAAGTCTTCAGCTTCCAATCCTAAGGCAATCACGCCAGTTTCAAGGTCTTTTGCATTCCAGTTTTGCGGAAGCGTATATCCCAATTCTTTGAGATGTTCGGCCAATGAAGCCAGGTCATACCAACTTGGTGCTACAATGCCTAATGAGGTGAAAACACTCGGCAAGAAATAACACAAGAGCAACGCTGGAACATAGGTGTAAAATTTGCCCCAAGCTCCCGTTTTACTGGAGTTTGTATAAAAGATAACACCTAAAAGGCCTAATAGAATTCCGAGGACTGTGGCGTCATTGGTGAGAAGAGGTTCGTGTATATGCATGATTGGGCGGCAATATAGCAAGCACAATCAATTCTATAAGATTTGAGCGCGTTAAATTAAAATATTAAGCTGTTTTACTTTAAGATGTTGATTGTTTCAAGGTTGTCGATTCCCCAGTTTTCAAGCTCGTTTTCTGTCCAAAGTCCTGGAAAGAAAATACGCTTTTGATAGCGCGGATGCATGTATTTCTGCCAATCGCTTCCACCTGTTGCTTCGGCTTTTTCTTTTCCGCTATTGAGGTATTTCCCAGCAGCGTTATAGTGTGCCATTACCCATTTCACATTTACTGTATGATCATAATGACGCATGGCATTTCGCAAAGCGATGTTCGATTGAGCTTCGTTTGGCAATTGCTTAAACTTCGTCCAAAGGTTAAGCGTGTTGTATCGCTCCATAAACAAAATGAAATCGTCCATGTAGCGCTCTTCAAATAACTGCAGCAAGGTGGTTTTCTTGCCTGTAGCATGGTCTTTTCCTGCAGCTTGCCAATACAAATGATCGAAGGCATGCTTAAATGGCGTATTCCGATCGATGGTAGCCCTGAAGCGAATGTCAATCAAGTTGATCAATTCGGTAGAAGCAAATTCAATCTTGCGGTATTGCGCACTTTGAAATCCGCTAGCTGGGGTTAAAGTGTCTCTAAATTTCATGTATTGAGAAACTTCCATTCCGTCACCCATTACTGTAAACGAAGAGGATAAAACATCGAAGTAGCGACTAATCCTACCCAATCTTTCTGCGAAGAATTCAGGGGTCAAATTTTTGTTTTCTGCCACTTGATCAATCTCCCATAAAATCATTTTAAACAACAGTTCATTCACTTGATGGTACATGATGAATACCATCTCATCGGGCTGATTCGTGCGCTGCGTTTGAAGGTTTAATAGGGCATCGGTTTGGATATAATCCCAATAAGTGATTGGCGTTGAGTGAAGTAAGCCGCTAAGATGTGTATCTAGCTTTTGACCAATGCTTTCATATTTCTCCTCTAATCGTTGCAGCAATTCTTCTCTCGACTGACCCATATGCTTGTTTTAAGTTGGCGGCAAAGATGGCGTCATATTGTTTGAATAACCATGATGAAGGTCATACAAAAGCCATTTTTCTTGGAAAAGTACCCTGAAAAAATACCTTTGCAGCGCCAATCAAAAACCAATGAAAAGAGTTCTAATTTTTCTGTTCTTTCCTCTGTCAATGTATGCTCAAGATACCAGCGATTTACGCGAGGTAGTGATCACAGACAATCGAATACAAACATCGATTATGGAGTCGGGAAGGAATGTGCAGGTAATGACAAAGAAGCAAATTGACGCGCTGCCAGTGCAAAATTTAAACGATCTATTGCAGCATGTCTCAGGGGTTGATTTTCGCCAAAGAGGTGCATGGGGAGCCCAGGCAGATGTGAGCTTGCGAGGTGGCACGTTTGATCAAACCCTCATTTTGGTAAATGGATTAAAAGTATCAGACCCACAAACGGGTCATCATGCCATGAATTTGGGAATTGATTTGAGCAGCATCAAGCAAATTGAAGTCATCAAAGGTCCCGCGGCTTCTCGTTATGGCTTAAACTCGTTCAGCGGTGTCATCAACATCATAACCGAGCCAAAGTCCGATGATCAGGTGAGTGTTTCAGCTGCAACTGGACAAGCATACGACTCTCGACTTCCGAATGAATTTTATGGAGGCTATGATGCTCGAACTACCGTGCACGTTGGTTCCAAAAAATCGCGTCATTTAGTAAGCGGGTCGCGCACTCAGTCAACAGGTTATAGAGCAAATACTGATTTAAATCGGAATACGGTGATGTATCAATCCATCACAGAGTCGAGCATCGGAACGTTTAATATAATGGGCTCCTTTGTGAGTAACGATTTTGGTGCCAGTGGATTTTATGCATTTCCGATCGACTCATCCAGTGAAGAGCAGGTCAATACTTTTCTTTCGGCTGTTCAACACACATTGAAAAAAGGCGCATTTCGCTTGCATTCTAAAGCATATAGTCGAAGGAACTTTGATACCTACACCTTATTCAGAGAAAGACCTGAGGTGTTTCAAAATAAGCATCGCACTGATGTGGAAGGAGCTGAAGTGCACGGAACGTATACCTATAAAATTGGAACTGTAGGAGTCGGAACTGAATATCGAAGGGAGGCCATCAACAGCAATAATTTGGGACTGTGGACAAGAGACATTATCGGAGTTTTTGTTGAGAACAGATTGTGGCTCATGAAAGAACGCTTGGCAATCAATACGGGCGCGTATATCAACGTTTCCAGTGATTTTGGAACGCAAATTCTTCCTTCCCTCGAATTGAACTACAAGGTCAATCAACGTGTAGCGTTGTTTGGAAATGCTGGACAGTCTTTCAGAGTGCCGACATTCACAGACCTTTATTATGTCAGTCGATTCAATGTGGGAAATGCCAATTTAAAACCAGAAAGCAGTACCAATTATGAGGTTGGTTTAAAAGCAAAAGAAGGGATTCACTTTGTACAAGTCAGCGGCTTTTTTCAGGATGCAAGCGATTTGATCGACTGGGTGCGGGATAGCATCACGCAGCCATGGCAACCACAGAATTATGAATCGGTAGCTACAACCGGGTTAGAGTTTAACTATGAATTGCGCGCTCGGCAGTCCTTTGGAAATAGTTTGTTTTCGTGGGATATAGCGCGCTTGGGGTATACCTACCTCGACATGCAGACGCAAAGCCAAGGTGAAAGCATTTCGCGTTACGCCATAAGCAACCTGCGCCATCAGGTTACTTTTCAAACCACGTTTTCATACAACAATAAGTTGAGTTTCAGCCTAACTTCTCGTTATCTCGATCGACCGGTTTACAACAGTTATTGGTTGGTGGATACTCGTTTACAGTATAAAGTAACCAATGCTTCATTCTGGCTCGATTGCACCAATTTGCTCGATACGCAGTACCTCGAAACCGCGAATGCATTGATGCCTGGACGATGGATTCGTACTGGATTTGAAATCGTGATTAAATAGTTTTCGTCCAAATCGTCATGAAATTGTGAAAATCACCGTCAAATTGGCTTGACGAAAGGGTTTCGTGCGTCATTATGACTTGAATCAAGGGCACAAAACTCCATGGATTGTATTTTGTTCTATGGTTCGCGTCAGCGTCTGACTCTCAATTGGATGAGAGAATGAACATGCAGTTGAAGGTCGGATGTTGATTTAACTTAAATACAACGGATATGAACTTTAATAAATTCACAATCAAAGCCCAGGAAGCAGTGCAGCAAGCACAACAAATAGCCATGGGTAAGGGACATCAATCCATCGAGCCTGCCCATATTTTGAAGGGTGTGCTCGAGGTAGATGAAAATGTATCGCCCTACCTCTTCAAGAAGGTGGGTGCCAATGCTCAGATGCTCAATCTGGCATTGGATAAGATGATTGAGTCAATGCCTAAGGTAGATGGGGGCAATCAATACTTAAGTCAAAAAGCGAATCAAGTGCTGGCAAAAGCAGAAGATTTGATCAAAGGATTTGGAGATGAATTTGTATCCATCGAGCACATGCTGCTGGCTTTACTCGATGCGAAAGATCAAGCAGCTACTCTGATGAAAGACAGTGGAATTGATGCCTCAACGCTAAAAAAGGCCATTGAAGAACTGCGGAAAGGTGAGAAGGTAACCTCTCAATCGGCCGAAGAAAATTACAATTCGCTTAGCAAGTTTGCGATTCACCTCAACGAGCAGGCAAGAAATGGGAAGCTCGATCCTGTTATTGGTCGTGATGAAGAAATTAGAAGGGTGCTCCAAATACTTTCTAGGAGAACCAAGAACAATCCGATTTTAATAGGTGAACCTGGTGTTGGTAAAACAGCAATTGCTGAAGGATTGGCCCACCGCATCGTAAACGGAGATGTTCCAGAAAACTTAAAGGATAAAGAGCTCTATAGCTTGGATATGGGAGCGTTAATTGCCGGAGCCAAATACAAAGGCGAGTTTGAAGAACGGTTGAAAGCAGTGGTGAAGGAAGTAGTGGGTAGCGATGGAAGGATCGTACTTTTTATTGATGAAATTCACACGCTGGTAGGTGCAGGAAAGAGCGATGGGGCCATGGATGCAGCCAACATTCTAAAGCCAGCGCTGGCGAGAGGAGAATTGAGAGCGATTGGTGCAACTACGCTCAATGAATACCAAAAGTATTTTGAGAATGACAAAGCCCTGGAACGAAGGTTTCAAACTGTTTTAGTTGACGAACCTTCCGAAGAGGATGCGATTAGCATTTTAAGGGGATTGAAAGAGCGTTATGAAATGCACCACAAGGTGCGTATCAAAGACGAAGCGATCATTGGTGCGGTGCAGTTGAGTCAACGCTATATTACCGATCGATTCTTACCGGATAAGGCAATAGACCTCATCGATGAGGCGGCTTCAAAATTGCGCATGCAAATCAATAGCATGCCAGTAGAGTTGGACGAGGTGCAGCGTAAAATGCGTCAGTTAGAGATTGAGCGCGAGGCCATTAAGAGAGAGAATGACGACAAGAAATTGGAAACATTGAATCGTCAGATTGCTGAGTTGCAAGAAAAGCGCGACAGTTTAAAGGCGAAATGGGAAGGTGAGAAGGAAGTAGTAGAAGGTATTCAACTAGAGAAAACCCTCATCGAAGAGTTAAAGCTCGAAGCAGATAAAGCAGAGCGTAATGGTGATTTGGGAAGGGTGGCAGAAATACGCTACGGCAAGATTGCTGAGGCTGAGGCCAAACTCAAAGAATATGAATCACAATGGAGTGAGCTGGAAACAAGCGGCTCGCGCATGATCAAAGAAGAAGTTGACTCGGAAGATATCGCAGAAGTTGTAGCAAAATGGACAGGAATTCCAGTGCGTAAAATGCTGCAAAGCGAAGTCGAGAAATTGTTGCATTTGGAAGATGAATTGCACAAACGTGTGGTAAGTCAAGAAGAAGCGATTTCAGCGGTAGCTGATGCTGTTCGAAGAAGCAGAAGTGGCTTGCAAGACATGAATAGGCCAATTGGTTCGTTCATCTTCATGGGAACAACAGGTGTCGGTAAAACAGAATTGGCAAAAGCACTTGCGGAGTATTTGTTTGACAATGAAAATGCGATAACACGCATTGATATGAGCGAGTATCAAGAACGGCATGCAGTGAGTAGGTTAGTTGGTGCACCTCCCGGATATGTCGGTTATGATGAAGGTGGTCAGTTGACCGAAGCTGTGCGAAGAAAGCCTTATTCAGTAGTGCTTTTAGATGAAATTGAAAAGGCGCATCCAGATGTGTTCAACATTTTATTGCAAGTGCTGGATGAAGGACGATTGACCGATAATAAAGGCCGTGTGGCGAATTTCAAGAATACGATCATCATCATGACATCCAATTTGGGTTCCGATATCATCAGTAAGAACTTTGAAGGAGTTACGGATGAGTTGCTCGATGCTGTGCTTGTGAAAACAGAAATGGAGATGAAGGAAATGCTTCGAAGAACATTGAAGCCTGAGTTTATCAATCGTATTGATGAAACGATCATCTTCAAACCTTTGAATAAGCGCGATGTGAAATCCATCGTACAGATTCAATTGAGGCATCTTTTCGAACATCTTAAGACACAAGACATTCGCATGATAGCCACAGATGAAGTGATCGATCACCTCAGCAGCGAAGGGTTTGACCCTCAATTTGGAGTAAGGCCCATCAAAAGGTTGATTCAAAAGAACATTTTGAATGAATTGAGTAAGCAGATTCTGGCTGGAAAGGTGAAAAAAGGTCAAGATGTAGTACTCGACATTTTTGATGGAGAATATGCTTTCCGTAAACCAATCAAGGAAACGGAGATGCTGAATGAAGAGTAAGGATTTGATTAGGTTAGAAATAAAAAAGGGCGCTAACAGCGCCCTTTTTCTTTATAATCAATGTGTATCATCATCCTCATGATCTTCGATCACACTTTGTGAATCGGGAACAGAATCCCTCAATTCAGAGTGCATGATTTTACCGCCATGATTCGCTAAGGGAATAAGGCTTACAAAAGCAAAGCCGGTGACAATGAGCGTAGAAATGCGAGCAGTTTTCGTCAGTTTCGGAGCAACCTTGTAAGAGACCAATGTCATCAGCGCAAGCCCTCCGCCAACAAGCATAAGCCAAAGTGAGAGCTCCGCGTGTTCTTCGTGTTCTTCCAATTCATGTTCTGAAACACCCTGTAAGTGTTCAACTTTATGTTCGGCTTCTTCGCCCGTTAAGTATACAGGAATCGTAAAGATTGATGCAAGAAGAATTGTGGAAATAGCCGTGACTTCGACTGCCTTATTCTTCAAAAGCATACCTATAATTAGCAGTATAAATCCGAAAATGGATCCCAAAATAGGAATGTGATTGGTCAAAAGATGTGCGTGCGTGGCGTCCTTGGTTTATTATTTCCGCTAAGGTGAAATTAATCTTCGTTTAATCCAACGCCTTAAGCAAACTTTAAGCCCTCGCGAGTTTTCTTGCGCTTAGTTTCCAGAGGAAGACGATCAATCCAAATACCATTAATTGAGTTAGAATCGTTTCATAAGTAGGATACAAACCAATGAGTGGCCATTTCAAATTCAGAGGAAAGGAACTGATGTTGAGGTATCCTCCTTCTTGTATGGCATGAATTCCTTGTCCGGCTAAAATGAATGCGAGTGCAAGCACTACATATGTAGAATAGAGGAATACTTTAGTGATGGGCATTTTCTTAAACCACCTCAACATGCTCCATGCAAAACCAAACAAAACAATGGCTGAAACGATTGCTCCCAAGAGCACACCAGTGTTGCTATCTGGATTGCCATCAAGGGTGAGTGACGAGACGAATATTACGGATTCGAAGGCTTCTCTGAAAACCACCAAAAAGGAAAAAGAAGCCAACCCTATCATGTTGTTTTTGGAGAGCAATCCTTTTACCCGGTCTTCTACAAAGGCTTTCCATTTGCTGGCGTTGGACTTGCCATGCATCCAAAAACCAAGGTACAATAAGACAGAAACAGCGAAAAGTGCAATCACTCCTTCCATCAATTCCCTGCTTTGTGCATCCCATTGCATCAGATAGCCGGCAAAAAACCAACCGATCAACCCAAAAACAATGGCCGTTATCCATCCACCATGTACATAACGAATGGCTGTTTTCGCATTAACCGATTGTAGAATACTTAAGATAGCAAGGATCACGAAAAATGCTTCTAACGCTTCTCTGATCAGAATAGAGAATGTAAGCGCAGCAGTCATGAATAGTCCTCGGTCGGCTTCGCC
>Ga0181559_10003565_pt1 | contig 15255 bp, 8 predicted proteins | sample 011ome_21_FD_133752 | JGI IMG/M metagenome (GOLD analysis project Ga0181559, IMG submission 133752) | Coastal salt marsh microbial communities from the Groves Creek Marsh, Skidaway Island, Georgia - 011508AT metaG (megahit assembly) | ecosystem: Environmental > Aquatic > Marine > Intertidal zone...
CGATTGAAAAAACAAGCCTTCATAAATGGAGATTTTGATATGTTGCAAATCCTTTCAGAATGTAGGAATGCAACGCATTATAAAAATATGGATTAGTTGATTTAGCACTTCGGCGGCGCTCAGTGTGACATTAAAATGAATTTAAAAAACCACTATACTAGCTTAATAAAATCTGAGGCCAAACGCCTGGGGTTTTTATCTTGTGGTGTGAGCAAGGCCGGTTTTTTAGAAGAAGAAGCACCCCGTTTGGAGTCTTGGCTTAAAACGAATAGCCATGGCAAAATGCAATACATGGAAAATCATTTTGACAAACGTTTGGACCCTACATTGTTAGTAGAAGACTCCAAAAGTGTTGTGTCATTAATCTATAATTATTTTCCTGAAGATACTCAACACGATCCAGAAGCTCCAAAAATAAGTAAGTATGCCTACGGTAGAGATTATCATTTTGTAATTAAAGATAAACTCAAACAACTTCTCGAATTTATTAAGGCAGAAATAGGGGAGGTGCATGGTCGTGCTTTTGTGGACTCCGCTCCAATTTTAGAAAAAGCATGGGCCAAAAAATCAGGACTAGGATGGATTGGAAAACACAGCAATTTACTGACCCAGCAAGTGGGTTCTTTTTATTTCATTGCAGAACTAATTATTGATTTAGAATTGGATTACGATTTGCCTGTAACAGACCATTGTGGCAGTTGTACAGCTTGTATAGATGCTTGTCCAACTGAAGCAATTACTTCAGAATATGGCGTTGATGGGAGTAAATGTATCTCCTATTTTACCATAGAACTCAAAGAGCAAATTCCCTCCAAAATGAAAGGACAATTTGATAACTGGATGTTTGGTTGTGATGTATGTCAGGATGTGTGTCCATGGAATCGATTTTCAAAAGCACATAACGAACCCTTATTCAATCCCAAACCTGAATTGTTGTCCATGACCAAAAAAGATTGGGAAGAAATTACACAAGAAACATTCAGTAAAGTATTTCAACATTCAGCTGTAAAACGCACAAAATTTTCAGGACTAAAAAGAAATATTAAGTTTTTAAAAGACTAGTGTTAAAATCTTTATTAATTTTATAACCCTAAATTATAAAGTTAATCCTAAATGTTATAATTAATAACAATTGAGGTAATGATTAAAATAGTCCCCTTTTTAAACTAAAACTACAATCATGAACAAAACCATCTCTCTCCTGCTCATTTCAATTTTATGTATTCAGTGCAACACAAAAGTTAAGACGCTCCCAGTTGACAAAACCCATGGTCTTATTGTAGAAAAAGCCATGGTGGTTTCCGCTAGAGAAGAAGCCTCCAAAATAGGGGTTTCGATTATGAAGCAAGGCGGCAATGCTTTTGATGCCATGATTGCGACCGATTTAGCATTGTTAGTCTCATATCCCGTAGCAGGCAATATTGGTGGTGGTGGTTTTATGGTTTATAGAATGAAGGATGGTACGACAGGCAGCTTAGATTACCGAGAAAAAGCACCCATAGCAGCTACAAAAGACATGTATCTTGATGAAGATGGAACTGTAAACCCAGTTTCAAGTAAAATAGGTGCTCTGGCTGTTGGTGTTCCCGGAACAATTGCGGGACTCTTCGAAGTCCATAAAAAATTCGGGTCACTTCCTTTTGAAAAATTGATAGATCCCGCCATAAAGCTAGCCAGTAACGGAGTTGTTGTAACAAAAAATCAAGCAAAATACTTAAATAAAAACAAACAAAATTTTAGGCAAGCTAATAAAAGAATTATCCTACTAGACAACAACTGGAAAGCAGGGGATACAATCAAATATCCCAAGTTGGCCGAAACATTAAAACGTATTAAAGCAAATGGTCGAGATGAATTTTATAAAGGAAAAACCGCTACTATTTTAATTGATCAAGTTCAAAAATTAGGGGGTATTATGACCCTTGAAGACTTGGCTAACTATGAAATTAAATGGAGAGATCCAATCACATTTATATATAAAAAACATAAAATCATTTCGATGCCTCCACCTTCAAGCGGAGGTATTTGTATGGCACAAATTTTAAAAAGTATAGCCCCTTATGACATCAAACAGTACGCGCACAATTCAATGGAGTACATCCAACTACTTGTAGAAGCAGAACGCAGGGCTTACGCAGACCGATCTTACTTTTTAGGAGATCCAGATTTTGTAAACATCCCAACAGACAGTTTAATGTCTGAGGACTACCTTAACAAGCGCATGTCCGATTTTAATTGGGAAAAAGCCACAAAGTCCAGCGTACTCACCAGAGGTTCAATCCCAGGATATGAAAGTGATGAAACTACCCATTATTCAATAGTGGATCCTTTTGGAAACAGCCTAGCCGTGACCACTACTTTAAACGCAGCTTATGGATCTAAAGTTTATGTTGAGGATGGCGGATTCTTTTTAAATAATGAAATGGATGATTTTAGTGCCAAACCCGGAGAACCAAACATGTATGGTTTAGTAGGTGCTAAGAGCAATGCAATCGCCCCCCAAAAACGAATGTTAAGCTCCATGTCGCCAACTATTATTGAAACAAATGGTAAACTCAAAATGGTATTAGGGTCACCAGGAGGTTCTACAATAATTACGTCTGTGATGCAAAATATTCTGAACGTTTTGGAGTATAATATGAGCATGCAAGAATCGGTTACAAAACCACGGTTTCACCATCAATGGTTGCCAGATAACATCAAATTTGAAACCTCTTTTGACACCATTGTTTTTAATTCATTAAAAAAATTAGGATATTCTATAGATCATTCAAATTCACCAATCATAGGAAAAGTAGATGCCATTTTGATTATGCCTGACGGTAAACTAGAAGGAGGTGCAGATCCAAGAGGAGATGATACAGCGGTCGGATTTTAATTTAAATTTTTAAGCAAATCCTGTTTTTAGATTTTAGGGTAGGTTTCTAAGTTTTGTAAAAGAACAGCCATAAAATTTCATTATTACACTGAAGTGTCTAACTTTGTAGATCAAACCAACGAATATGTCAAAATTGAGTAAACACGATTTAGAAGCGCTCGCTTATCACCAAAAACCTTCTCCAGGAAAAATACAAGTAGTCCCTACAAAAAAATATGCAACCCAAAGAGACTTGGCATTGGCCTATTCTCCCGGAGTTGCGGCTCCTTGTTTGGCGATAGAAAAAAATCCATCCGACGCCTATAAATATACCGCTAAAGGAAATTTAGTCGCTGTTATTACAAACGGAACCGCCGTTTTAGGGTTAGGAAATATTGGTGCAGAAGCTTCCAAACCAGTGATGGAAGGAAAAGGGTTGCTCTTTAAAATATTTGCCGATATTGATGTGTTTGATATCGAAGTAAATACTGAAAATATAGAAGAATTTATTCAAACAGTTAAAAATATAGCTCCCACTTTTGGAGGAATTAATTTAGAAGATATCAAAGCGCCAGAAGCCTTTGAAATTGAAAAACGTCTGAAAGAAGAACTCGATATTCCTGTGATGCATGACGACCAGCATGGAACAGCAATTATTTCTGCCGCCGCCCTATTGAATGCCTTAGAAATTGCTGAAAAGAACATCCAAGATGTAAGGATTGTAGTAAGTGGTGCTGGTGCTGCAGCTATTTCTTGTACACGGTTGTACCAATCATTTGGTGCGAAAAGCGAAAACATTGTAATGCTAGACAGTAAAGGAGTCATCAGAAAAGATCGTGAAAATTTAACGTCTCAGAAAGCCGAGTTTGCAACTCAACGAACTATTGATACTTTAGAAGAAGCAATGAAAAATGCCGATGTATTTATTGGTCTTTCGACTTCTGATATTGTAAGCCCAGAAATGCTCATCACAATGGCAAAAAATCCAATTGTGTTTGCAATGGCAAACCCAGACCCAGAAATAAAATACCATCTCGCAGTTAAAACACGAGACGATATCATTATGGCAACGGGACGAAGTGACACTCCTAATCAAGTCAATAATGTACTTGGTTTTCCGTTCATATTTAGAGGTGCCTTAGATGTGAGAGCGACCTCTATTAATGAAGAAATGAAAAAAGCAGCGGTTATTGCACTGGCCGATCTTGCAAAAGAACCCGTTCCAGAACAAGTAAATATTGCTTATGGAGAAACACGATTGACTTTTGGCAAAGACTATATCATTCCAAAACCATTTGACCCTCGTCTGATTGCAGCAATTCCGCCCGCAGTAGCAAAAGCGGCAATCGAAAGCGGTGTGGCCTTAGCGCCAATTACGGATTGGGAGCATTACGAAGACACCCTTTTAGAGCGTATGGGGTCCGACAATAAAATTGTAAGACTTTTATTTAACAGAGCAAAACTAAATCCGAAACGTGTTGTTTTTGCAGAAGCCGATCAATTAAATGTGCTTAAAGCAGCACAAATTGTTTTAGAAGAAGGGGTGGCAACTCCTATTTTATTAGGACGACGAGATGAAATAGAACGTTTGATGGAAGAATTGGAATTTGATGATGAAGTGTTGATTATCGACCCAAAATCCGATGAAAGTAGTATTCAAAAAAATAAATACGCTGAAATATATTGGAAACAACAACAGCGAAAAGGCATTACACTTTTAGCGGCTCAAAAATTAATGCGCGAACGTAATTATTTTGCGGCAATGATGGTAAATGAAGGGGATGCTGATGCTCTTGTCTCTGGATATTCTACTAATTATGGATCCGTACTAAAACCAATGTTGAATTTAATTGGGATGGCACCCGGAACCACACGAATTGCCGCCACTAATGTGATGATTACACAAAGGGGCCCTATGTTTTTGAGTGATACAGCGATCAATATAAATCCATCTGCAGACGATCTGATAAAAATTGCACAAATGACATCAGGCGTTGTTAAAATGTTTGGTATAGAACCTGTGATGGCGATGACTTCATACTCAAACTTTGGCTCATCTAAGGATAAAACTGCAACTAAGGTAAGAGAAGCGGTTTCGTATCTGCATCGAAGACACCCAGATTTATTAGTAGATGGAGAATTACAAACAGATTTTGCGTTGAACAGTGATATGTTAAAAGAAAACTTTCCTTTTTCTAGACTAGCAAATAAAAAAGTAAATACACTAATTTTTCCAAATTTAGAATCGGCAAACATTACCTACAAATTGTTAAAAGAACTCAATAAAGCAGAATCTATTGGACCAATTGTGATGGGATTACGCAAGCCTGTTCACATTTTACAACTAGGCGCCAGTGTCGATGAAATAGTGAATATGACTGCTGTTGCGGTCGTTGATGCACAGCAAAAAGGAAAAGCAGCAAATTAACACTCTCAATCCCTTTCTTTTTTCTTCTTAAAATATTGTATTATTTTAGTACATTTGAAGTTCAAAGGAAGCGAAGATATGATTACACACATTGAGGGTAAATTAGTTGAAAAAACTCCTACTCACGTCATTATAGACTGTAATGGTATTGGGTATTTTATTAACATCTCACTTCATACATTTTCTCAAATACCAGATCAAGAAGCAATTAAAATCTTCACCCACCTTCAGGTGAAAGAAGATTCTCATACGCTTTATGGATTTATTAGTGCTTCAGAAAGAGAAATTTTTAGACTGTTAATTTCTGTTAGTGGAATTGGCGCAAATACTGCACGTACCATGCTTTCATCGCTTACACCCAAACAAATTAGAGAAGGAATTGCTGTCGGAGACGTAGCTTTGATACAATCCGTAAAAGGCATTGGTCTTAAAACAGCACAAAGAGTCATCATCGATTTAAAAGATAAAATTCTTAAAATTTATGATATTGATGAAACTTCCTTGACTCAAAACAATACAAACAAAGATGAAGCGTTATCTGCTTTAGAAGTTTTAGGTTTTATGAAAAAACAATCCGAACGCATTGTCGATAAGATCGTAGGATCTTCCCCAGATGCCACTGTAGAATTTATTATTAAGGAAGCGCTTAAAAACCTGTAAATCACTTGAAAACCGCTAACTATAAACCATATTTTAAAAGGCTCTTTTTTGCAGTCTTGTTTTTGCATAGTACCTCAGCTTTGTTAGCACAAGAACCTACGACTGTTAGAGATTCTACATCCACCACCTTTTCGTTTGGAAAACTAGATACGCCAGATCCAGCGAGTATTGAAAGTAAATACACTTACGACCCACTTACAGACCGCTATTTCTACACCTCAACCGTTGGGGATTTCAATATTAATTACCCTGTTATCTTAACACCAAAAGAATTTCAAGACTTAGTTGTCAAAGAAAGTTTGAAAGCCTATTACAAAGAAAAATTAGCTGCGCTAGACGGAAAGAAAGAAGGCTCTGAAGAAGCTAAGAAAAATCTAATTCCAGATTTATACATCAACTCCAAGTTTTTTGAAACCATATTTGGGAGTAATGTAATTTCGGTAGTCCCACAAGGATCTGTTGAAATGGATCTTGGAGTGATGTATACAAAACAAGAAAATCCAGCATTTTCACCAAGAAATCAAAGTAATTTTACATTTGATTTCGATCAACGGATTAGTTTAAGTTTGACAGGAAAAGTAGGAACCCGATTAATCGTCAATGCGAATTATGACACCCAATCCACTTTTGATTTTCAGAATTTATTCAAAATTGAATACACACCACTTAATAATCCAGAAGAACTGCTTGGTGAAAAAGAAGGAAAATTACTTAACAAAGGAAGACAATTAGAAGATTCAGGAAGACAACTCCTTTCAGATCCCAATGGTGGAGCACAAAACCTTGCTCAAAAAGAATTAAATAAACTTAATTCTGATAATGAAGACTCAATTTTACAAAAACTCGAACTCGGTAATGTAAGCATGCCCCTCAATAGTTCCCTTATTACAGGGGCACAAAGCTTATTTGGTGTGAAAACTGAATTACAGTTTGGAAAAACAAGAGTTACAGCCGTTTTTTCTGAGCAACAATCCGAAACACGTTCAGTGACTGCACAGGGTGGAGGGACATTAGAAGACTTTGAGTTTTTTGGTTTAGATTATGATGAAAACAGGCATTTTTTTCTAGGCCATTACTTTAGAGAACGATATGATGATGCACTCAAAAACTATCCATTTATCAACTCGCAAGTTCAAATTACAAGGGTAGAAGTTTGGATAACCAACAGAACGAATCGTATTGAAAACGTCCGAAATATTGTTGCACTCCAAGATTTAGGAGAATCTTCAGAGATTGGGTTAACAGCAATTCCAACAGGATTTGTAAATGTAGGCCCCAATGCATATCCAGATAATGGAAATAATAAGTTTGATCCTACAAATATCGGCACTGGCTCTCTGCTTTCTGAAGCCGTCCGAGATATTGCTACCGTCCAATCAGGATTTTTAATCCCCGGGGTCAATGAAGGATTTGATTATGGAAAGCTCGAAAATGCGCGAAAATTAACTCAAGGAAACGAGTTTACAGTTGACACCCAATTAGGATATATTTCTTTAAATCAACGCCTTCAAAATGATGAGGTCTTAGCCGTTGCTTATCAATATACAGTTGGAGATCAAGTGTATCAAGTTGGAGAGTTTGCAAATGACGGACTCGCCGCAACGGATGTTGAGGTGGATCAGAATACAAACATACAAACCGTTACCAATCAGAGTTTAGTCCTAAAAATGTTAAAGAGTGCCGTTACCAACGTCAATCTTCCTATATGGGATTTGATGATGAAAAACATTTATAATACAGGAGCCAATCAATTAGATCAAGAAGATTTTAAATTAAATATTTTCTATAATGAAACCTCAGCACTCAACTATATCACACCCGCAGGTTCGGATCCATTTCCAGTGCCCACAGGAAACAATGACCCAATAGAGGAAACGCCTTTAATTCGATTGTTTAACTTCGATCGATTAAACTTTAATAACGATCCTCAGAACAAAGGTGATGGTTTTTTTGATTTTGTTCCGGGTGTTACCGTCATTCCTCAAAACGGTAAAATTATATTCACCAAAGTAGAGCCTTTTGGAAATTATTTGTTTGAAACCCTGCGACTCAATGGTTCTGAAAACTATGAAGGCGACCAAACAACCTATAACGCGAATCAATCAAAATACGTTTATAGATCCCTCTACAAGAGCACAAAAACAGCAGCGTTACAAGACAGTGAAAAAAACAAATTTTTGATGCGGGGTCGCTATAAATCTTCTGGAAGTTCAGGCATTCCGATTGGCGCTTTTAATGTCCCACGAGGGTCTGTAAAAGTAACTGCTGGTGGACGTGTCCTTGTAGAAGGTGTTGACTATACCGTGAATTATCAGATTGGAACCGTCCAAATTTTAGATCCCTCATTACAAGCTTCAAATACCCCTATTCAGGTGTCGGTTGAAAACAATGCGGTCTTTGGACAACAAACAAAACGTTTTACAGGAATTAACGTAGAGCACCAATTCAACGAAAACTTTGTGTTAGGCGCCACCGTTTTAAACTTAAATGAACGCCCCATAACACAAAAAGCAAATTATGGCAGCGAATCAATCAACAATACTATTTTTGGGTTTAATGGAAACTATTCAACAGAAGTTCCATTCCTCACCCGATTGGCAAACAAACTACCAAACATTGATACGGATGTAGCATCCAACCTCTCCTTACGAGGGGAGTTTGCCTATTTAAAACCGGGTGCTCCAAAAGGAACCGATTTTGACAGTGAAGTCACTTCTTATGTTGATGATTTTGAAGGCACACAAAATGGGATTAGTTTATTAAGTCCACAATCTTGGTTTTTATCAAGTCGCCCTAAAGGTCTTGGGCGTGTATATACAGAAGGTGGTGAAGATGAGTTAGGGTATCAGAACGGATTTGATAGAGCACACTTAAACTGGTACACAGTCGATCCTATTTTTTACAGCAGCCAACGCCCTGGAAGCATTACAGATGACGATGTTTCTGATCTTTATGCTAGGAGAGTTTTTATTGATGAACTGTTTCCACAAGTTGACATCGTTACTGGACAGTACACCGTTATCAACACCTTAGATTTAGTTTATAACCCTACAGAAAGAGGCCCCTACAATTATAAGCCCGATGCTGCAGACGGGATTTTAGAAACACCACAAAACAGTTGGGCAGGAATCACCAGACAACTCACCTCTACAGATTTTGAACAATCAAATGTAGAATACATTGAGTTTTGGTTGATGGATCCCTTTTTGGACAACCCCTCTAATCCTGGTGGAAAATTAGTGTTTAATTTAGGGAACATTTCGGAAGATGTTATTAAAGATGGAAAGAAACAATATGAAAATGGACTTCCAGAAGATGGTGACATTAGTTTTTTATCACCAACCACATGGGGAACCGTAACGCCTCAAAATCAGTCCTTAATTTATGCGTTTTCATCGCAAGGCTCCGAACGCAACAATCAGGATGTTGGTTTGGATGGCTATGATGATATCGAAGAAAGTAACACCTCCGACGCACGATTCACTGCCTTTAGAGCACTTGAAGATCCAGCAAATGATAATTACAAATATTACCTAAATACAGAAGGGGATATTTTTGAGCGTTACAAAAGATATAATGGACTTGAAAGAAATTCACCAGATACGGTTTCAGACACCGATCGTGGTTCTACAACACTTCCAGATGTAGAAGATATTAATAGAGATAACACTATGAATACCATAGACAGTTATTATGAATATGAAATAGATATCTCTACTTCAGATCTAAATAATCCAAGCAACTCCTTTATAGTTGATAGAAAATCAGTTTCAAATATCACTTTGCCAAATGGGTCTTCTTCTGGAACAATCAACTGGTATCAGTTTCGAATACCAGTTTCAGAATTCACAAATGATGTTGGAGGAATATCCGATTTTAGATCCATTCGATTTGCACGTATGTATTTAAAAGAGTTCACAGAATCAACAGTGCTTCGATTTGGAACCTTGGATTTAGTACGAAGCGATTGGCGTCGTTATCAGTTATCATTAGATGAAGAGTCGAATGAGGCGACGCTGTCCGATCCCACTGATTTTAGTGTTGGAATCGTAGGGATTCAAGAAAATGATGGCGGTTATGTATCTCCACCAGGAGTTGAGCGCGAACAATTAAACAACAACAACAGCATTGTGCGTCAAAACGAACAATCCTTAGTATTGGATGTTTGTGAGTTGGAATCTGAAGATGCGAGAGGTGTTTTCAAAAACATCAATGTGGACATGCGTCAGTACAAAAAACTGAAAATGTTTATCCATGCCGAAGATGGTGAAACGGATAGCTTTGAAGAAGGAAGCTTAGTAGGGTTTATTAGAATGGGGAATGATTTCACACAAAATTATTACCAAATAGAAATTCCATTGCGCAAATCTTCAGGAGCTTCAGGAGCCACTCCAAACGAGGTTTGGCCAGAAGAAAATGAGATTGATATTCCCTTAGAATTTCTAGAAAAAATAAAAGCCTTGGGTATTAGCCAAGGAACCTTAGGCAATGAAGTTCCAACATTTTATAATGTGATTGATGGAGTCTTACAAGAAAATCCCGTTTTAGATTTTACGCCATTTTCTTTAGGTACAAACTCTGATCCTGTAGAACAACGAATTGCCATTAAAGGAAATCCAAATTTTGGAGACATTCGAACCTTAATGGTAGGGGTCAAAAATATTAGTGGAAATGCACAATGTGCAGAAGTTTGGTTCAATGAGTTGCGTCTTGCAGACATGGATAACGAAGGAGGCTGGGCTGCAATTTTGAGTATGGATAGCAACATCGCCGATTTTATGAACATCAATGCCACCGCAAAACGAAGCACGACTGGTTTTGGAAGTTTAGAACAAGGACCAAATCAGCGAAGTCGTGAAGACTTAAAACAATACGATGTGGTTACCAATATGAATCTGGGGCAATTGTTACCAAAAAAATGGGGCTTGGAAATTCCTTTTAATTACGGACAAAGTGAAGAGCTTATCACTCCCGAGTACGACCAGCAATACAAAGATTTAAAACTTCAAAGTCGATTGGATGCTGCCACATCTTCGGAAGAACGCGAGCGTATCAAAACGCAATCTGAAGATTATACAAAACGACAAAGTATTAATTTTATAGGTGTCCGAAAACAACGTACTGGAGATGCCAAACCTAGAATGTATGACGTCGAAAATTTAACGATGAACTATTCGTTCAATCAAATTAAACACCGCGATTTTGAAATTGAAAACTCTTTAGATCAAAATGCAAGAGTTGGGGCTAACTATAATTATAGTTTTAATCCCATAAAACTAGAACCCTTCAAGAAAAATGATTCTCTATTTGTAAATAAATACTGGAAACTCATAAAAGACTTTAATTTAAACTTACTGCCTTCCAATCTTTCTGTGAGTTCAGATTTTGTGCGTCAATTTAACAGTCAGAAATTTAGAGATGCTGACTTAGGCGCTAATAATATTACAGTCGATGAATTGATTAGAAGAAACTATACGTTTGATTTTCAATACACCGTCAATTACAACCTTACAGATGGGCTACGCCTTAACTTTACGTCTTCTACAAATAATATTGTAAGAAATTATTTTATAGACGATGAATTAAATGGTGATCAAGACCCCGAACTTGGAGTGTGGGATCGCTTCTTTGATTTTGGAGATCCAAACCGACACACGCAACAATTAGGAATCAATTATGAATTGCCGTTAAATAAATTTCCGGCATTAAGTTTTGTGACTTCTAATTATTCCTACACTGGAGATTTTCAATGGAACAAAGGCTCTGACCTATTGGTAGGAGATGACGATATCACGCTAGGAAATTCCATTTCTAATGCGAACCAACACAACTTGAATACATCGTTTGATATGCGCAAACTTTATCGTTATTTAGGGATAAAAAAATCATCTAGAAGAGGTAGTAGTAGAGCTAGAAAAACAGGGGATAACACACAAAGCCGTAGAGTCTCCTCCAAATCAAATAAAATTAACTTAAAGGATTTTGGAATTGGATTGTTAACCAGTATCAACCGAATGCAAGTTAATTACTCCGAAGGAAACAGCTCCTTTTTACCGGGCTACCTTCCAGCTCCTGGGTTCTTAGGAACACTTCGACCAACCGCTGGATATACCTTTGGAAGTCAACGTGATATTAGAAGAATTTCTGCAGAAAATGGCTGGCTTACAACCTTTGAAGATTTCAACCAACAGTACACAGAAACGCATACCCAAAATATTGACTTTTCTATTAATATGGAACCCATCTCCGATCTGAAAATTGATTTGAATGGAGGGAAAACGTATGCAACTAACGATACTGAAACTTTTAATGCCGTTGGCAATACATATAATTCATTAATCCAAAATACGTTTGGGAATTTCAATATATCAACGATATTAATTAAAACAGCTTTTAGTCAAAGTGACGAAAATCAATCCGTTCCATTTGAAGAATTTAAAAGCAACCGTTTGGTAATTGCCAACCGTTTGGCTCAGAACTTTTATGGTGCCAATGGATACAATACCGATGCAGATGGCTACCCTGAAGGTTTTGGAAAAAACAGTCAAGCCGTATTATTACCCGCGTTTTTAGCAGCTTACTCCGGTAAAAAATCAAATAAAATTAGTTTGGACGCTATCAGAGACATCCCTATTCCTAATTGGACGCTGAAATATACCGGGTTTATGAAAAATAAATGGTTTAAAAAGCACTTTAGAAGATTCTCTATAACTCATGGCTATAATGCATCATATACCATCAATCAGTTCAGAAAAAACCTTGATTACCAAGCTGCAGATCCAAACGTAGCGTATGGAGATCAAAATAATGAAACCAAAGATCAATCGGGTAATTATAAACCCGAAATGCTATACAGCAACATCAATTTGGTAGAACAATTTAGTCCTTTGGTGAAGCTCGATTTTGAAATGAAAAACTCAATTAAAGTCACTGCCGAAGTTAAAAGAGACCGTAGTCTTTCTTTAAGTTTCGATAACAATCTTCTTACTGAAATCCATGGGAATGAATATATTTTTGGACTTGGCTATCGAATTAAAGATTTAAAAATCCGATCGAAATTAGCAGGTCCACGTAGAATCATTAAAAGTGATTTGAATATGAAAGCCGATATTTCAATGCGAAATAATAAAACGATCATTCGGTATTTAGATTTAGACAACAATCAAGTGAGTGCAGGTCAAACGATTTGGAGTATGCGTTATGCCGCAGATTATGCGTTTAGTAAAAACTTAACAGCCATCTTTTATTTTGACTATGCATTCTCAGAATATGCAATATCAACGGCATTTCCTCAAACGACGATTCGTTCAGGATTTACCTTACGTTATAACTTTGGAAATTAATACAAACCACATTAATATTATAAAATCATGAATGTTCCTAAAGATTTAAAATATACAAAAGATCACGAATGGGTAAAAGTTGACGGCGACCTAGTAACCGTTGGAATTACCGATTTTGCACAAAGTGAATTGGGTGATATTGTTTACGTTGAAGTTGACACCTTAGACGAGGAATTAGAAGCTGATGCTGTTTTTGGAACTGTGGAAGCAGTCAAAACCGTTTCAGATTTGTTCTTGCCTTTGGCAGGAGAAATTATTGAATTTAATGAATCTTTAGAAGAAGAGCCTGAAAAAGTAAATGACGACCCTTATGGCGAAGGCTGGATGATCAAAATTAAAGTAGCTGATTCATCAAATTTGGAAACCCTATTGAGTGCAGATGATTATAAAACTATTATAGGTGCTTAAAAACTACTTGATACATACCATCTCTTTAGTATATACAATTTCAATAGGGGTTTTAGGTTTAGCGCATCTTACAAAAGTGCCAAAACTCAACACCGGTTTTGATGATAAAATAGCACATTTTGTTTTGTATGCTGGGCTTTGTTTGTTTTGGTTTATGAGTTTCCATGTTCTAAAATCAAACTCAAGTTTGCTTTTAGCATCGTTACTGTCAATAGCTTATGGAGCTGTTATCGAAATATTGCAAGGAGTTCTCTCTATTCATAGAACAACCGATATCTTTGATCTTGTAGCAAATTGTCTAGGAGTTTTCGCTATGTACCTTATTATTAAGGTAAAAAAAGAAGTAATCATTAAAAAACTTTAAACTCTTGTGTATTTATTAATTTTTTAAGTAATTTAACCCTCGCAAAAAATAACACCAAAAATGGAATTAAAGAAAAACTCAAAAGCAGATGTTAGTAAGAATGCATCTCTCTATTTCGCAGTTGGTTTAGCACTTATGTTGTTTTTATCATACAGTGCGCTTAATCATAAGACTTATGATAAATCAGCAATTGATATCGGAAAATTAGATTTAGATGCAGAACTCGATGAAGAAATTCCTTTAATAGATCAATTAACTCCACCACCACCACCGCCACCACCACCGGCAGCACCAGAAGTCATAGAAATTGTGGAGGATGAAGAAGAAATTGAAGAAACGGTTATTGAATCTACAGAAACGGATCAAGACGAAGAAATTGAAATAGAAGAAATTGAAGTAGAAGAAATTTATGAAGATGTTGAGGTGCCTTTCTCTGTGATTGAAAATGTACCTGAATATCCAGGATGTGAAAAAGGATCTAACGCTGATAAAAGAAAATGTATGTCTGCTAAAATTGCAAAATTTGTACAACGCAAATTTAATACAGATTTAGCGGGTGATTTAGGCTTGTCAGGAAGACAACGTATCAGTGTGATTTTCAAAATTGACAAAAAAGGGAATGTAACTGGTGTACGATCTAGAGCACCACACCCACGATTAGAAAAAGAAGCGGCACGTGTAATTAATATGTTGCCAAAAATGAAACCAGGACGTCAACGCGGAAAAGCTGTGATCGTTCCGTACTCTTTACCTATTACGTTTCAAGTTCAAGATTAAGTTCTTTTAACGTTGTTAAACTATATAAATCCCGCTTTGGCGGGATTTTTTGGTATGTTTATTGTTGTATATAAATTCATAACCCCTAAAACCTATCCTTATGAAATCGCCACCTGACAAACCCCAACAACGCTTACCAAAGAAAAATTCGAAAGCTAATGTTGGTCAAAATAGTGCCATCTATTTTGCTCTTGGCTTAGTATTGATGTTATTCGTTTCGTATCAATCCATTAATTATAAGTCATACGATAAATCTGATATAGATATAGGTGCTTTAAATCTTGAAGAAGAAAACGAAGAAGAAATTCCAATCATGGATTTAGTCAAGCCACCTCCACCGCCACCACCGCCACCGGCAGCACCAGAAGTCATAGAAATTGTGGAGGATGAAGAAGAGGTCGAAGAAACAGTCATTGAA